>ERZ1034920.2402-NODE-2402-length-10637-cov-6.539312_pt1 | contig 10637 bp, 9 predicted proteins | sample MGYA00520688_ERZ1034920 | MGnify/ENA primary metagenome ERZ1034920 (study PRJEB33766, sample SAMN09781785) | gut metagenome | biome: gut microbiome | host: Homo sapiens | place: Madagascar | study: EMG produced TPA metagenomics assembly of the PRJNA485056 data...
CTATGAGCTTAAATGAAAGCCACGGTGGGAGGTGCATAGCAACACACAGTGCCACTACATTTTTCTCTGAATAGTGTTTGACCTTTCCGGTTCTGTAGCGGCCAATCGTTGACTCAGACACTTTTGATTCATAAGCCAGTGCCTCTTTCGTGAATCCAGAAAGTTTCATTACATAGCAAAGAGCCTTGGGGAAGCTGTTCGGCATATCATTTAGCACCTCAGCTTCCTTCTTTGCCCTTTCAATTTCAGGCAATGTTCCCTCTGGATCTATAATATGATAGTAGTTTCCGATTGCATCGAAGTGTTCTTTAGCACGGGAGGGCATCCAAATCCCTCCCACGTCCGAAACTACTCAAGGTAGCCTCAAACGTGGGCGGAACAGGCAGTGCGATGCTCATTGGGTCAAGTGATGTGCTCGCCAATGTTCGACTGCTGTTTTTTATCCTGCAAAGCCAAAGTGCGCGCAACTTTGCTGGAACTCTATTGCTTTTCATCTTTTTTAGGAGTTTGATGTACTTCCGCATCCGCTCCAACTCCGCAATTCTTTCATAAAGCCACTGGGAATGCGGATAGTCTTCAAGCGAGTTATCACCAGAATCCAACAACTGTTGAATTTCCTTGGTGATTCGGGTATTCATCCGATTCAATGTTGCTTTTGAAGCCTTTGTGATAGCCTCAATAAGCTTGTCCAGATTGAGCTCGAATTTCTCGCTATGACAAATGATGTGCATTTGTACACTCACCTGCCCTTTACAAGTAGTACGGTAAACCGTCATCTCTATTATATCACATTCCATCTTAAAACAAAATATGTCTCGTGGCCTTATCACTTCGTCATCTTCTCTTTAACCTTTTTCGGCACGTCAATCAAGCCAAATCGGTAAAACAGCCCATAGATATACGACACACCCCGGATATCTCCCAGAGCCTTGGGTTTGTCCACTACCTCTCCGATTTTACCGATATTGTGATACGCCAGCAGTACGGAACTCCAAGCAAGGCTCTTGCTTTCCTGTAATCTGCCCTTAGCTTCAATGAGCCGTTATTCAAAAGAAAAGAGCCATCTCAGCTCGCTGCATTTCTGCACGACACCTGAAATGGCTCTATAATCACTGTGCTATATACAAATCTTTTAGTTCGTCCAAAATCTGAGTAGAAAAGACGCTTCAATTCTTATTTTTTGTTTCGGAACTTGTTGGGCGATTGTCCAAGCTGTTCTTCAAAGATACGATAAAAGGCAGTCATATTATTAAAACCGCAGCTGTGTGCGATTTCCTGGATTGAATTATCAGTCTGTAAAAGCTGGCAACAGACAAGTTTCAACCGTTCACGGGTCTGTAGCTGCTTATAGCTCATGCCAGTCACTTCCTTCAGACGGGCAGAAATATATTTAGGATGATAGCCGAACTGTGTTGCAAGGTCCAGCAGAGTACAATCAACAGCGTGGCCCTCGATATAATAAAGGATATTCAGCACGTTTTGGGAATGAGTCGTGGCGATTTGCACCAACTGATTGTTGGAGTCCTCCTGATGCAAACGCAGAAGCTGCAAAAAGATCAGATCAAAATAGCCCTGGATCATTTGCTTCCGGTAAGGTGCGTCGCCGTAATATTCGATCAGCAGTTGTTCGAATAGCCGAGCAATCTCAGGATTGTTGCCTGCCCGGAAGATGAGATAATGGTCGTGGGTCGTGGTGCTTCCGGTGGAAAGTACATGGATCATGAAATCCGAGAACAGGTTCTGACGGCCCGCCTTGTGAAAAAAGCTATCCTCGAAAAATTCATTGGTCATGTTCAGATTTATTACGATGTCGCTTGGGCCAAGGGTCAGTTTACGGCGCACCACATCCAGGTCAAAGATGCAGACATCGCCTTTATATAAAGTGATGGGCTTATCGTCGATGAGGTAATCGCAATGCCCGTCATAGATGTAATTGATATTGATGTTGGAGTGCATATAGTAAGGAACATCCGTAAAACGGGAGTCCTTGCGCAGATGGATCTCATCGTTTGGCAGTTCCTGCAAATGAAAGTATAGCACATCCCGTCCGCGCACCGTGCGGTGCTCCATCGTTTTGAAACGCGGGCTCGGGGCACCGGGGTTGTCCAGATAAAACTGTTCCCGTGGTGTGATCTGCCGCAGAAAGGCATCCAGTTCAGCTCTATCCATATCTTCCTTTTTGACACTCCTTTCGTGCGAAAGCAACATTGAATTTGCGCGCATAGTCAAATATAATAAAAACAGTCAAGGACGTCCTGCAAATCTAGCTAATATTATACCACATTCATATTCTGAGGAAAATATCTGCGAGTCTTTCTTGGAAATATAAACAAAACAAATTGGACAAAATCTGCCAAAATGACAGCTTACGCAGGTTGGGCATTTTGCAGGGACAGGAAAGGAAACTATCATGGATTACAAACAGCTGGCATCTCAGATCCTGGCTGCGGTCGGCGGCAAGGAAAACGTCCAAAGTCTGGTGCACTGCGCTACCCGACTACGCTTTCAACTGGCAGACAGCGCCAAGTTTGATACCGATACTTTGAAAAAGACCAAAGGCGTCATGGGCGCCATGTACACGGGCGGACAGTATCAGGTCATCATTGGACCGGACGTCAACCACGTGTACGATGAACTGATCGCGCTGACCGGTCTGTCCGGCGGCACGGTGGATACGGTGGAGACTGCCGATCTGAAAGGTGCGAAGCCCAAGCTGATGGAACGCATCATGGACACCATCTCCAGTCTGTTCACCCCGGCGATCGCGGCTATTACCGGCGCAGCTATGGTCAAGGTGGTGCTGGTGTTGCTGACCATGGCGGGCCTGATGGACTCTTCCGGCACGACCTATAAACTGTTCAGCATTGCAGGTGACGCGCCCTTCTACTTCCTGCCGCTGATGCTGGCCTACACCTCGTCCAAGCGGTTCGGTGTGGACCCGATGCTGGGCATGACCTTGGGCTTTATGATGGTCCACCCCAACTACACCGCACTGGTGGCGGCAAAGGAGCCGGTGTCCATGTTCGGCTTCCTGCCGGTCACTCTGGCAACCTACACTTCTACCGTCATCCCGGTAATCATGGTCATCTATGTGGCTTCCTGGGTGCAGAAGTTTGCGGATAAGGTCTCTCCCAAGGTCATCAAGTTCTTCTTCCGCCCCATGCTCACCCTACTCATCATGACTCCGCTGGTCTACTGCGTGGTGGGTCCGCTGGGCAATCTGGTCGGTATGGGTCTGGAATCCGTGCTGGCGGTCATCCAGAACAATGCTCCCTGGCTGTTGCCCATCTTCTTTGGCGCGTTTGGCCCCATCGTTATCATGCTGGGTATGCACTACGCGGTCACCATCCCGCTGGCACTGGCCGCAATCGAAGCCTTTGGCTACGATATGCTGGGCCCCGGCTTCCTGGTGGCAAACATCGCACAGGGTGCCGCTGCTTTTGCTGTGGCTGCACAGGCCAAGGATAAAGGCTTCAAGTCTCTGGCGATCTCCACCGGCTGCAGCGCCCTTCTGGGCACGACCGAGCCGGCCCTGTACGGCGTGAACCTGCGCCTGAAGAAACCCTTAATCGCATCCATTATCGGCGGCTGCGCAGGCGGTATCGTCTGCGGCCTGGCTGGTGTCAAGCGCATCGTGTTCGGCCCCACCGGTCTGACTTCTATTGCCATTTTCATCGACCCCAACAATTCCATGAACTTTGTCTTTGCGCTGGTGGGCATTGCCGTAACCTTTGTGGTCACCTTTGCACTGACCTATGTGATGATCAAGAAGGATGCAGCTATCCAGAAAGAAATCGGAGCGTAACGAATGATGAGCCATTTTCCACAGAACTTTTTATGGGGCGGAGCTATTGCCGCCTCGCAGGCAGAAGGTGCCTGGAATGAAGGAGGCAAAGGGCTGGATACCCAGGATCTTCGAGTGTTTGATGCCGACTGGGATGCAGCGCAGCGCCGCAAAAACCGCGATATCAACATGACGACCGAGCGTTTTGAAACGGCGCTGACAGCACGGGATGTCGAGCACTACCCGTTCCGCTGGGGTATCGATTTCTACCATACGTACAAGCAGGATCTGGCCCTGATGCAGGAACTGGGGCTGAAAATTTTCCGTACCTCCATCAGCTGGGCACGCATCTACCCCAACGGCGATGATGCCCAGCCCAACGAAGAAGGCATCCGCTATTACGTCGATTTGTTTACCGAGTGCCACAAGCGTGGCATGAAGGTGTTTGCCACCATTCTGCACTATGCAACGCCGGTGAACCTCATCACGAAGTACGGCGGCTGGAAGAACCGCCAGATGATCGACTTCTATCTGCGCTACTGCAAGACCCTATATGAGCGGTTGGGCGGTCTGGTGGATTACTGGCTCCCGTTCAACGAGATTAACTGCTCCCGGTTCAACCCCTGGAACGGCTGCTGTCTGATCAAGGATCAGGAAGAAAACTACGATCAGGCTATCTTCCAGTGTACCCACCATCAGCTGGTGGCCAATGCGCTGGCGGTGAAGTTCTGCCACGAGATGATTCCCGGTTCCATGGTGGGCGGCATGATTGCCCGCTTTACCAGCTACCCTGCCACCTGTGACCCGGACGACGTGATGAGCGGCATTCTGGACGAAAACTACAAGAACTATTTCTATACGGACGTGATGGCCCGTGGTTACTATCCAGCCTACAGCAGACGGATGTTCCGGGAGCTGGGCGTTACCGTCCAGATGGAGCCGGGCGACGAAGAGATTTTGCGAGAGAATACGGTGGATTTCCTGAGCTTTAGCTATTATATGTCCATGATCTCTACCAACAACAAGGATTACGAGGTCACCAGCGGCAACCTGCTTTCTGGCAAAAAGAACCCGTATCTGCAAACCAGCGAATGGGGCTGGCAGATCGACCCCAAGGGCCTGCGCATCTCGCTGAACGAGATGTACGACCGCTACCAACTGCCCATCTTTATTGCAGAAAACGGCATCGGTGCAAATGATCGGCCGGATACGGATGGCGCTATCCATGACTCGTACCGAATTGATTATCTGCGGGCGCATATTGAACAGATGGGCGAAGCCATTGAAGATGGCGTAAACCTGCTAGGCTATACCATGTGGGGCATCATTGATATCATTTCTTGTGGAACTATCGAGATGAACAAACGCTATGGTGTCATCTATGTGGATCGTAATGAAGCAGGCCGCGGAAGCAACCAGAGGCTGAAAAAGGACAGCTTTGCTTGGTATCAGCACTGCATCACTACCAACGGCGCAGAATTATAAGAGCAATTATATAAGCAAATGAAGAACGAGGGACTGCTGCAACGCTGTCCCTCGTTTTGTTGCTTTAGAGACTAATCTTAGTATGCCCCTATGTGTGTCACAGACATCGTATTTTGTCCACAAAACGGGGCTTGCGTGTGTTACCCACAGACTTCACCTCGCTTTTATTTCCGTTACAAACTATATAACCGTCTTCAAAATATGCCGTGTGAACTTCTGGAATTCAGTCCACACGGCATATTCCTTTATTTCAGCTTTTCGAGAATCTCATCTGCCGTCATACCGGATGCCAGCAACTTCTTCAGCACAGCTTCGGCTTCAGCCTTCTTAGCAGCTTCAGCAGCCTTCGCATCAGCGGCAGCCTTCTTGGCCTCCAGCTTTGCGATTTCTTTCTCGGTCTGCTTGATCTCCGCCTTCTGCGGCTTTAGACTTTCACACAGGGACTTTATATCGGTTTTCAGCTCTTCGATTTGGGCGACAGTCTTGGAAAGACCTTCTTCGAGCATCGCCTTGTCTTTCTGCAACTTTGCAATCTGTGCATCGAAATCTGTAGATGCGGTAACACGGTTCTTGCTGCCTTTGGTTCTGGGCATAGGATGATACCTCCCGAAAGAATAATGTTAGATTTTATGTTAGTATAGCACTGTGGGAATTAGATAGCAACTCTGCGAGCTAGTCGCTTTTAATGCTCATCACGCTTTTCTCTGCCCGCATTGGTAATCGCATACACCGGCTCATTAAAAGCATTTCTTCGGATTTCAACAAGATATCCATTATCAAGACACTCGTCAATCAGCTCCGCTGGAAAATGCCTTAACAGATTTGGACGACTTGCAGTATTACCACCCGCAGAGATCCAGTATAGAATCTGATAGAACCTATTCATATTCTTTCTCCTTTTTCCATAGCTAAAAGAACTCACATTTCAGCTGTAACACTATCAATTAGCAATAGGCTTAGACCAGCAGAGCTGTTGCCAAAAGATTAGTGCCCACAGCCTGTAAAATAAACAGAACATCGGCGGCAACTGCGGCAGAAACTTTTATCATTTTAGCTTTCATAGACTTTTCCTCCTTGTATTTGACGGCGACACTTGTTAGGTATCTCTGAAAGGGGCAAGACAGTACACAGACTATGAACACTAAAACTATGGCAAACAAACTCAGCGGCCCCAGCTCGACTGGTCTAAACCTATTATTCTCTGCATCTTAGCCACAGCATCCATACTGTGTTGCCTGCCGCCCACCACGTAGAGGTGTGCAAAGTTTCGAGCGGCAAAGCTGTGAGAGATTTCCCACAGCTTAATACTATACTAAAAACTAGTGTTTTTCAAGGATAGCAAGCAAATATACAACACCGCAGTCAAATAATCATCTATGCTTAACTGCAGAGGTGATTATAATGAAAACATTGCTCAAGAAATCTGCTATCCTTAAAACTATTTCCTTAAAAATAGGTGCTTACCTTCATAAAATCGATTCTGTTCCACAAGAAGATGATTCGGATTTTGAAGATGAGGAATGGATAGACTATCCAACAAAACCAACTCTTTCCCACGTCATCCTTGATCTATTGCTCTCCCCTACATACCGTCTACCCAAAACTGTAACCGCAGTACGCATCTATCGAGATGAAAACATTTTCTCCGTCTGTCCAAGGTGCGATGTCTGCATAGAGCGAGAATACCAAAGGTACTGCCATCGATGCGGGCAATACCTCGATTGGTCAAGACTGGAAGATGCCGAGGAGATTTTTATAGGGTGGAGTGGCTTTGAGGACGATGATTAACCATTTCGTTACGCCACATCATTATGATGTACGCCACCAGCACACCGATCCATCCGCCCATCGTATTACCGAACACATCATCGAACTCTGCGATGCCAAGTCCTGTAATATACTGCGTCGTTTCGATTGCCACAGACATCACAAAGGGAATCAGCAACACCCACTTCTTCTGAAACCACCTATACAGCCCCGTTCCAAGCGGAATGAACAGCCAGATGTTATTGATGACCCCCACTCTCACAGATTGCTCTTTCAAGAACTTCCCAGCGTAAGAAAAGAGGACAAAATTCGTTCTTGCATCCCCTGACTCACGAAACATCAGTGTTTCATAAAGAATGAAAACCACATAGGAAATCGTCAGAAATATGCTTAATCTCCTCGGTAGAATAAGCATCAGCAAACAGACAACGCAACCAAAAACAACTACCATGCATGGGAAACCATTCAGAAGGTTGTCCACACACAGCATAATGTTGCCGTTTTTGTCAAGCAGAAGGTTCACATCACCACTGCGCTTGATGCCGTACTGCCCTTTAGACAAAGCCTTTGGGTTGCCATTCGCATCAAAATACATATCCGTATCTGCTGTGCCGTCTCTATGATAGGTACGTTTGAGGATGGTATAGCCTGCATTGGTAGTGGCGGGGTTACCATCTAGGTCAAGATAAGTGATCTGGCTGATGTATCCTTGCTCGTTGCGCTGGTATAACTCGCCATACTGACCAAGCGAAGACCTCGCCGGGTTTCCTTCTGTGTCAAAGTACTGCTCACCGACAACAATACCATCAATATCGCACTGATAAGTAACACCTGCACAGCCAGATGAACTACACATCGCACAACCCTTTTTATCAAGAAATGTCAAGCTGATATTCCGCCCCGCAATACTATACTCACGATGAATCCCATAGTATCCACCTAAACACGGCACTTGCTGTCCGTCCAAATCGTAGTAGAAATCATCCGAAGGTTTGCCATCAACCAGCGTTCTGACAATAGTAGCATATCCGTCACTGCGTTTTATTGGATTTTCCTCTGCGTCAAGGTATGTTATTACCGTACTCGTTTCGTTGTATTCATACGATACTCCACAGTAATGACCATTCCTTGTCACAGGGTCTCCGTTTGCATCAAGATACCTTTCCTCTACAACTCGGCCGTTTTCATCCTGCATTCTACACACAGTCGCATACCCCATATCAATGGCATCTGTGATTAATCCAACAGGATTCACATAGCTGGTACTGGTCACGCTTCCATCTACAGTTTCTCGGATACTCAGCTCTGAGGCAGTGTATCCTGCATTGTGGTCTACATCAGCATCTGGATGCATCGAAAAGATGGAAAGAAAAACCACCGATGCCGCCAACAATACACCGAATCCTCGCTTCAGGTTTACGCTCAAACTCCGTAGCCTCTGCTCTTAATGGTCTCCACGACCTGAGAGACATATTTCTGGCAGGTGTCGTGGTCGGGGGCTTCCACCATAACGCGGACAACAGGCTCCGTACCAGATTCACGGACAAGGATACGGCCAGTGTCACCCAGTGCCTCGGCTACGGACTTGACTGCTGCCTGCACTACTTCGTCATCCTGTGCGGCCTTTTTATCAGTGACGCGGACATTCTCCAGAACCTGCGGATAGATCTTCAGAGGCTCAGCCAGCTTGCTCATGGGCAGTTTTTTGGCCAGCATGACCTCCATCATCTTCAGACTGGTCAGGATACCATCACCCGTACTGGCGTACTTGCTGAAGATAATATGACCACTCTGCTCACCGCCGATACGGCAGCCGTTCTTAGCCATGTACTCATAGACGTACTTGTCACCCACTGCAGTCTTGGCGTAGCCGATGCCCTTCTCATCAAAAGCCTTATACAGGCCAAAGTTGGACATGACCGTGGTAACGACGGTATTGGTCAGCAGCTTGCCACGCTCCTTCATGTAGCAGCCGTAGATGTACAGAATATGGTCGCCAGTGATGACATTGCCCTTTTCATCCACACACAGGCAACGATCAGCATCGCCGTCATAGGCAAAACCGATGTCCAGCCCCTTCTCTACCACGAACTTCTGCAAGCCTTCGATGTGAGTGGAGCCAGCGTTATTATTGATATTCGTACCGTTAGGCTGTGCATTGATGACGTAGGTATCAGCTCCCAGCGCATCGAACACAGACTTGGCAATATTCCAGGAACTGCCGTTGGCGCAGTCCAGACCAACCTTGACACCCTTGAAGGAATAGATGCCCAGAGAGATCAGATAGCCCATGTAGCGGTTGCGGCCTGCAACGTAGTCCACAGTACAGCCGATATGCTCACGATGGGCAAAAGGCAGCTCAGGCCAATCCTTATCAAAGACGTGAAGTTTGCCGTCGATATAGTCCTCCACCAACAGCAAAATCTCCTCCGGCATCTTCTCGCCATAGCAGTCGATCAGTTTGATGCCGTTGTCATAATACGGGTTGTGGCTGGCAGAGATCATGATGCCGCAGTCGAAGTCATCCACACGGGCGATGTAGGCCACGGACGGCGTGGTAGTGACATGCAGCAGGTAGGCATCTGCGCCGGAAGCGGTCAGACCTGCGACCAGGCTGTACTCGAACATATAGGAGCTGCGGCGAGTGTCCTTGCCAATGACGATGCGGGCAGGCTCGTTGTTGCCGTTGCGCTCACGCAGGGCGTTGTAGTACCAGCCCAGAAAACGACCAACCTTGTAGGCGTGGTCGGCAGTCAGAGTAATTCCAGCTTCTCCACGGAAGCCATCGGTTCCAAAATATTTTCCCATTATAGTTTTTTCCTCATCCAAAGAGTGAATTGACGAATAGTAATGTGCCTTTAGCCGGATAATTATCCGTTGCCTGCTGCTCACCACGGAGAGGTAGCACATTTGAGCAGCACAGCCATGCTGATGCATGGCCGTTGTGTAGATAATCAGTAATTTCTCCACACCATCTTATTAACTACGTTTACATAACCCTGAATGATGCGAACTACCTTCATGGATACGGTCTCGTCCACATAATCGGGGCAGGGTTTGCCCAGAACACCCTTCTGCTTCATTTCAATCGCCATATCGGTAGCGTTGAGAAGTTCCCGGGTGGTAATACCAGCCAGGATGAAGTCACCGGCTTCCAGTGCCTCGGGGCGCTCGGTGGAGGTGCGGATGCACACGGCGGCAATGGGATGACCGATGGACAGATAGAAGCTGCTCTCCTCGGGCAGGGTGCCGGAGTCGGAGACGATTGCCAGCGCGTTCATTTGCAGCTTGTTATAGTCGTTGAAGCCCAGCGGCTCGTTGACCCGGACACGAGGATCAAGCTGGAAGCCGCTTTTTTCCAGACGGTGCTTGCTGCGGGGATGGCAGGAGTACAGGATGGGCATATCGTACTTCTCTGCCAGCGCATTGATGGCGGTAAACAGGCTCAGGAAGTTCTTTTCGGAGTCGATGTTCTCCTCACGGTGGGCGGACAGCAGAATGTACTTGTCCTTCTCCAGTCCCAAACGCTCCAGCACATCGCTTTTCTGGATTTTCTCCAGATTCATGTGCAGCACCTCTGCCATGGGAGAACCGGTCTGGC
>ERZ1034920.2404-NODE-2404-length-10635-cov-7.493951_pt1 | contig 10635 bp, 9 predicted proteins | sample MGYA00520688_ERZ1034920 | MGnify/ENA primary metagenome ERZ1034920 (study PRJEB33766, sample SAMN09781785) | gut metagenome | biome: gut microbiome | host: Homo sapiens | place: Madagascar | study: EMG produced TPA metagenomics assembly of the PRJNA485056 data...
CCAAAAGAACCAGTACCACCAGTGATCATAAGGGTTGCGTTATCAAATGCAGACATTTTACTACTCCTTGCACAATCAATCTTCAATCATCCATGCAATGCTATCATGATGAGTGACTCTTTTTTCTACTGGCGGCAACTGCATATAATCACCATACAGCTGCGTTAAAAAAGCATCATACCCCTTTGGTGCCCAGAATTGTTTTCCCTCAAAGTCGAGAAGACATTTCCCAGAAAACCACTCACTTTTCAAAATTTCGCGTTTTTCATAAAATGCAGCACAAACCATTCCTACATAATATGTTGCCTGCGCACTATTATATCGTTGTGAATGCTTGTCTATTTTTTTTATGATATACGAACGAGGAATTAAACTCAGTGCAATCTTACCAAATGCCAATATCACATTTTTATAGAAAGCCCTTTGATCTGATATTTTCACATTTTTAAACATCAATGCGGTTCGGTATTTCTTTACATCTCGATATAATGAATACGCAGTATTATAATCATCGGACATATTATCGATAGGGAAAATATCAATAAATATACCCAATTCAAAGTTTGAGTCCACTGCCTCCTTCATGCATGTCCTTGTATCGACGACTTTTGCAAACGGAAGATAAAATTGTTTGTCTCGTGCGGAGATCACGCGAAAAGCGCCATGAGCATCATTAAACGTGTCAAGCAATTTTTCATAGTCGTTTCGCGGCATACATACGTCAATATCGTCGTCCCATGGTATAAATCCTTTATGCCGCACAGCTCCAAGCAATGTTCCACCGGTCAAATAGTAAGTCAAGTTATTCTTCTCACAAAAATCATGAAAAAACATCAATATTTTCTGTAAGATTTCTTTCTGCTCCGTCAGGGTAATTTCATGCATTTTATCTTCTCCATCCAGTTTACTTTACAGTCCGAATATCTGCGAATTTTCCCTTGCATCCAGTAAAGCTCGGTAAATATAAAAATCTGCAGGGGTTGTAACCTTTATATTCTCAGAAGGACCGGAAACAGTATACAATTTATGCCCATAGTACAGCATAAGGCTACATGAATCTACAAAAGTTTTGTGTTCCAGACGTGCTTTCTCATGCGCAGACAAGATATCACGCAGATAAAAGCACTGAGGCGCACGAGCGAGACGACATTCTTCACGCGGAAATGTACCTTTCACACTGCCATTGCTCTCAGTTTGAATAATGGTTTCCGTTGCGGGAACAACTGTGATGGCAGACCCTTTTTCGTGAACCATCCGGATACAATCGCTGATTGTTTTTTCATCAATCAGCGGGCGAACGCCATCATGAATTAAGACTACATCATCTTGGCCTGCATTGTGGCGCTCAATCTCCCTTAATCCGTTATACTGCGACTCTAGTGCGGTTGCGCCTCCCGTAACGAGAGATTTTACCTTTGTTATGTAATATCTCTTCAGTATTCTCTGCGTGTATTCTTTCCATTCTGGCGCACAAACAAGACAAATCTCGTTCACCTCAGGGTGATTTTCAAAGTGTTCGAGTGTAGAAATCAGAATCGGTTTACCATGTACCTCCAGAAACTGCTTTGGAAGAGATTTGCTGTTCATGCGCTTGCCCACACCGCCTGCAAAGACCAAGGCGTATACCATTTTATTCACCACTTTCATTTTATTCAAAACCATAATGCTGTAGCGTAATCTTTTGACTTTCTTGAAAACACACTTGCTCACACCGTCAAGGAATACATTATTTCATCGAGCAGGTTACCCCAAATTACTGCAGAACACATGACTGTAAAACGTTCTATTTTCTTGAGTAATTTTTAAGCATTTCAAACGACTTTTCTTTCAGAAACAAAAGCATTTTATCCTTACTGAGAATTAGCACAACAATATATGTCGCAAATCCAAACACAATCTGAAGAACAGTTGTTGTCCATTTTGCATCCATCCGTTTAGACATTGCAACGACAACAATTACCATCGGCACAGCTTTTAACAGATAACTCGTGGCTTCCGTCAACTCTATCTTTAAATCTATCTGTCTCAATAGTACTCTATATTGAACAATTAAACTAACTGCATACGCAGCAATCGTACCAACCGCCGCACCAACGATGCTGAATTGCGGAATTAAAATTGCGTCAACGATAACATTTGTAATTGCTGCGTAAACATAAGAAATCGTCATGATATGCGTTTGCTTAGTTGCTACAAGGTACTGGTCACCTGAAATTCCAACCAATGAACAAAGGACAATAATAGGCGATAAAACCCAAATCCCCTGTATTACAGCTGCAAAATCACTACCTAAATACCATGGAATTAAACAGGATGCTATACCAGCTATTCCAAACGTTATTGGGAAAGCGAGCATTGAAGAGAAAAGAATTGTTTTTGCAAGATATTGTTTAACCTGTTCTTTATTATTATCAGAAAACTGACTTGCCAGCCTTGGCATCATCACGGTACTTAAAACGGTAATGAAAGTAAGTGGTATTTTGACGATCTTTTCGGCTTGATCATAATAGGCTACTGCACTTGACGAAACAAAATGCTCCAGCATAATTTTATCGACAGATAAATAAATCAAGGTAGCTACTTGCGGCCAAAATAAATCCAAAGAGCCTTTCAAATGTTTCATTAAGGACTTCCCAGACACTTTGGTCAGCCGAATTTTAAAATAACTCCATAGATGAGGCATCGCCAAAACAGAAGCCGCTAATGTCATAAAGGAAAGTAAGAATACATATTTTATGTAATCCTGCTGTGTCTTCACAAGCAAGAAAATTCCTATAACATTGGCCGCTTTTGCGAAGAAGTTCCGTGCAACGGCCTTCCCCATATCCTCCATTCCAATATAAAACCAGCATGGATCAATAAAAACGGCAACAACATACATCAATTCAATAAACATCAACGTAGGATAGCCGGACAAATGAATATAGGGAATATAAACAGCCAGTGTAAGAAGTCCCAAAATGATACGCAATGCGAAAATTTCGTAGAAACTCTTTTCTAATTTTGCGGGATCATTCTTTACATACGCAATTTCACGAATCGCATAATTTTGAACACCGAGCAAACCAATTGTTGTAAACACATTCGCAACCGTCACAACATAATTTGATACGCCCAGCAGTTCGGCCCCCAATACACGCGCCAAATATGGTGCAGTTAGTATTGGCGCAATCAGGACGAGAATCTGATATATGATGTTATATAGATAATTTTGAGCGAGCTTACCCATTTAGATTTTTACTCCTTCGATAAGCAATTGTCATATTGTAATATCTTTTCCGCTAAGATATTAGCGATAATCTTATACCCCCCCCCATTAGGATGGAAGTGATCATAACAATATCGCTTACCCCAACCATCTTTTTCAACTTGTTTTTCTAGCAGATGGAACAAGTCAACACACACTGTATTGTATTGTGACGCAATATCCAATATTTTCTCGTTAATTTTTTCGTATTGAGCTAAACTTCCCGGGAATAGATTCTCGTCAATATACACAGTCGAGCATGCGATGACCTTGATGTTTTCATTCTGTAGTTCATGCACGACAGTTTGATAACATTGCGAGAACTCTTCAACCGAGACCCATTGTTCTGTCCCATCAATTGCGTAAATAAGGTTGGAAAGTATATGCCGTATTATGTTCTCAATTTTCTGACCTGTCTTTTTTCTCAAATCATGAGAATAAAAGGGCCGAGGCATAAGCATGCCATTTCCCTGAAAACGCTTTGGAATATGCTTGAAGATTTTTCCCTTTCTGTTAGGACGAATTTGAGCATCCACGTTGCCATATACAACCACTACATATTCTGGTTTGCTTTCAAGAATTTTTGGAAGAATCTCTTCGGCATAGTGAATGGTCGTTCCTGTGAGTGCCATATTCTCAACTTGGAATTTGTCTCCCAGTCTATTTTGCAATTCTCCCGTAAAATTGATTTTCTTACTGCCCAAGCCTTGCGTTATGCTGTCACCCAGCAGAACCACTTTTCCTTGCATTGTAAACAACCTCTTTTATTGCTTTTGCTGATTGTTCATAGTAGTTATCCCAAGTGAACTGCAATGCCATTTTTCTGGCTTTGTTTCCCATTTCTTCGATTCTGCCTTGGTTTTCATAGAACCATTCGACTCTATTCACAATGGCATCAACATTTTGAATAGGAATTACAAAGCCCTCTTCGCCCTCACTGACATAATCGTTCACTCCAGAGTTTTCCGAAACTATTAAGGGCAATCCACAGGCCGCCGCTTCAAGGGTTGATAACGACAGTCCTTCGCCAAGTGATGGGAATACGAACACATCTGATGTTCTTAATACATCCGGAATATCAGAATGAAGAATCATTCCAGTGAAGTGAACGCGTTCCAAGTATTTCTTGATATCAATGTCACTCGGGTTAAAATTGCCAACAACCGTAAGTTCCGCATGGTCTTTCGGAATTTTCATAAAGGCCTCCAATAGGTAGGAAATACCTTTCAATTCCTTTACACCACCAACATAAATAAAACGTACCGGGCGATTTACTTGCGTGTTACTGCCCTCAGTACCCCCCCCCATTTGTCTATAACAGAGGTGATATTATCGTAATATGCATTCCAAGAATTCTCTTCGGCCATCTTTCTTGCCGATTTACCCATAGTTTCAATTTTATGCGGGTTCGATATAAAGTAATGGATTTTCTCTATCAGTGCCTCGCTCGACTGAATCGGTACAACAAAGCCCTCAACCCCATTGGTGATTTTATCACATACACCAGTGTTTTCGCTAACAATCACAGGAAGACCACAAGAGGCAGCTTCCATAACAGATAATGCGTAGCTGTCTCCTATAGACGGAAAAATAAACACGTCCGATTTCTTTAAAATATCCGGGATTTCTGAATGAAGTACCATTCCCGTAAAAGTTACTCGTCCTAAGTATTTCTTTATATCCGAATCCTCGGAATCAAAGTTCCCAACCACCGTAAGTTCCGCTTGCTCTTTTGGAATATTCATAAACGCTTCCAATAGGTAGGAAATGCCCTTCAGCTCCTTCACTCCTCCAACATATACAAATCTTATTGGAAGTGTTTTCCCACCAGTTACGTCATGATATTCCTTTTGCTGAAATTGGGATACGTCTACTCCATAGGGGCACCGAAACATTTGTGCTGGTTTTATGCCAGAAAAAGTAAGGGACCTTTCCACAAATGTGGATGGCGTCAAAAAGATCTGGGTCGCCTTAATTTCTCTCTCTGCTCTATCGAGAATAGTAGGGTCCCAACAAATACTTCTTTCTTTTTTCATCCTTGCTGCAAAATCTGGAGCCTTTATCATATCAGACTCGTAAATTTTCTTTAGATAAAGAAGATTTGCGGAGGACATGTCCATTATTCTAACAATATGAGGTGCTTCTTTTTTCAGAATTTCAAAAAGCACCGGAGAACTATCATCATAGGTGACAACTGCATCTGCATTATGTTTGATGGCATATTTTGCAACTTTTTTTGCAAACCGATCAGCAGTATGATACTTGATTTGATAATAATGCTTTTTTAAAACTGAAGTATTAAGGGCAACGAGTTTTAAGAGCCCTTCACCCTCGCAGAACTGAATCACGTCTTTATCTTCAAGTTCATCGCAATGACGTGATTCGGCCTTGATCCTGAATTTTCCTTTCAGCACCGTCGATACAGCCTTTGTCATCGACCCATTTTTAAAATATACCGTTGTCGCATATTTATCGAGTACCCCGGCCCTTTTTAGTGCCGTCGCAAGTCTATATGAATGCTGTTGAGCAGGATGTGCAACAATAACCTTCACGATTTCCTCCTTGAAATATTGCCAACGAACCATTGAATCATGAATGGGATAAATGCAAACAATGTGTAATAAAAATTCCCGCTGAAATTGCCTCTTGCAACCCACTGAAACATCAATGGGTATAGCATCGAGTAGATGACAAGGCGCCTATCATTTGGTTCTTCATAGAGAACTTTTAATCTTGAAGTAAGGTTACCAAAAACAAACATTAGGAGTAGTACGCCAACTATTCCAAAGTTTGCATACATTTCACCTATATTCGCGACAGCTCTTCCGTTTGCTCTTGCAAGTGTGCCCAAAGAGTGTTCAATCATATCTCTTACTGGATTGTCCGGCTTTGCCTTCCATATAGCACGTGGAACAAACAGAAAGAATACATACATAAAGGTCTTCCCACACATGTACGGATAATCTTTAGGGTAACTTTGCGTCATTCCGTAAAAAGTCGTATATGTCGTTAGGTCACTGTCAAAAGGAGACATGAGAATCTCAAGTGATAAACCACCTTTATCCGCAAATGATTGCATCCCATGACCGGAAGCAATATTATATCTATTCATCTGCATCCACGCAAATATTAAAAGCGCAGACATTCCGAGCAATACAACAACAACCAGATTCGGGCTTTTCTTCTTTTTCGTAAAGTAATATACAATGGGCTCTAAAATCATAATCAATATCAGCCATCTTGCATTTCTTACAACCAAATATACGACCATTAAAGCTGTCAATAATATTTTAAGCGCAAGTTTTTTTGACTTTGAAATGATCATTATCCACACTACTAAAAGACTCGTCGCAAAATTGGATAGGAAAAGCAAAGCAGTATTTCCTTCATTGATTACTCGTTCGCCTTCCGAACCCATCGAAAAAATATATCTCAAAGAAAATCCACTCGATAATGTGCTAATGATACATAGTACATAAAAAAACACCCACATTATAAAAAGTGTGCTTGTATTGGAAGAAACGCTATGCGTAAGGATATTATCAATGTATGACCTTCTCTTTTTCTTTGAAAAATATCCAGAAAAAAAAGCAATGTAGCCAAATATAAAGATTACGGTTGCCTTTATTCCAGCATCCGTCAAATCTACTCCAGCATATCCAATAGAGTGCGAATACAAATCTTGTAATGGCCGGTAAATAAAAATTCCTATATACAAAACAGAGATAATTGTAAATGGTTCAAATAAATAAATATGAAATTTTATCATTCCGAACACAAAAAGTCCAACTACAATAAAATATGCAAAGAGTAGCATTAGATATAGCGAAACCTCTGTTTGGGTAAACCCAATGCTAGGGTAATTCGCAATTAATAGTAGGCCAATAAGAATATAAAAATTCAAAATCAGAAATTCTGATATGCTAACTTCTACTCTTTTCATTATTCAGTCTGCTCCATAAATAGAATAATTCGGGCAATAGACGATATATCTCCTGGTTCAACTATGTTCTCCGGTGGAACACTTTCTGGACTACCACCTGTTCTATATGTCAGAACAGGTGTACCACACGCTCGTGCCTCTAGATTGACTGTAGGGTAGTTATCCTCATAGGTGGGATTCACAAAAACATCTGATGCCGTATAAATTTCAGCAAGCTCCTGGGAACTATTGGTACGTTGAACACCGATAATTCCGACTGGGAGTTGTTCAATCTGTTCCTTGTTGAGACCCACTAGAACGATTGAGTATTTTCCATTCAACTTTTTCCTTAACTCAAAGAAATCAGGCAAACCCTTACGGGCTTCCCAGACGTTCGCCACACCAAGCACAATAATCTTATCCTGTAAACCGTAACGTTCGCGGAAGTCGCTTGGGGTGGGTTTGAAAATATTAGTATCTATGGTATTGTAATGTACTTCCACCGGGTATTCTTTCAAAAAGCTTTGCCGTGTCAAATCAGCCAGCCATTTGCTGGGCGTAATAAGGGTCAGATTTTTCACCCCAGTAAAAGCTTTTCGCTTGCGTTCAAAATTCTTGCCGACAGAGCTCATTGCATAGCAAGCCGGATACCGGCGAAGCTGCGAGCAGTACGAGCAATGGCTTTTCCATTGTTCGCACCTTACCATGGTAAAGTACGAGCAATGGCCCGTGAAGGCCCAGCAGTCATGCAGCGTCCATTTCACCTGCATTTCAGGATGCTTTTTGATCCAATCAAACAGCATCTCCACGTTGATGTAGTAGCCGTGCAAATTGTGCAGCCACAGCTGGTCTGGTTTATATTCCTCAGCCCACTTCAAAAAATCTTTGGTCGCACGCTTAGAGCCGAATCCATGCGTATCAAACAGCCGTGTTTGGATTGCGTGCATCTTGCAGTCAAAATCTGTGCCAATGCGCACTGCATATTTCTGAAACTGCTCCGGTACAGTACCCTTGCGGCCATAGGCGATTTTGACTTCATTGCCTTCGGATTCCAGTTGCTGTGCAAGATCTGTGCAAATGCGGCCAGTGCTGCCGATGCCGCAGACAGAGTTGATAAATAAAACCTTCATTTCTCACCCATACAATTTTTCATATTCTTCCACTGCGTAATGATCCGTCATGGAAGCGATGTGGTCACAAATCTTGCGCATCATGCAGACACGAACAGAAAAGTTTTACTTTCTGCATTGTCCTCTTTGTCGTTCCAGAACTTGTCAAAATCACTTCTGACTTGTCCAGAACTCAATTTATATGCAGATACCATATCGGGATAATTTGCCCCCGACAGGCTGTTTTTCTCATGCGTCTCCACCATAAACTGAACAATAGAAATATCCGGCAACTGCTGGGGATGCGTAGCGTACGCCTGAAACAGTTTGCGGATAATGTACTGACCTTTTGCATTCATCCGTTCCACTTCAGGCGAATGGTGGATCTCGGTTCGAATTGCTTCACCAAATTTTTTCAGGTGTTCTTTTGTTTTCTTGTTATCTGCATCACTGTACACATCAAACGCAATTGCATTCTTGATATCATCCTCGTCTCCTGTGTGTTCCCGGAAAAAGTTGAGGCGGGTATTTTCATTAAGCTTGTTATCTGTCGAAAGCTTCAGGAGATTCTGAGTAGAACAGGTCACAATGCAGGTGACCAACGTGTTTACTACAACCTTGGATGCCAGTGTAATAAAACGCTTCTGGTCGTAATTTTCCTGTTCCGCATCACGTTCCATCTCTTCAAAACAGCGCAGATCGCTTTCGCTCATGATCATAATCAGGATTTCTCTGATTTTCCTGCACACCGCTTTAGCCGACATTGCTCCGCTTCGCAGTGCATCTTCCAAATCGTGATGCCATTGCGCAATTTCATCTGCCTGTTCCACTACAAAGCCCTCAAACGACCACGCTTGATGACCGTCCTTCACTTCGAGATTCTTATTGAAGATTTCACAGTAATTGGGGCTTCCATCCTCATCGCCGTATGCCAGCTTCGAGTGATGCATCATTCCCCAAAGAGTGTAATTGGTCAGATTCAAGCCACTGTCACCGTAACCATTTTCCAGACGTGCTGCCACACGGACGCTTTGAAGATTGTGCTTAAAGCCGTACAATGGCTTTTTCAGCCTTTTTTCGCAGATTTTGTAACCGTCATGATTTCCCTTATAAAGTGGCGATTCCGGTATTTTCACGGTGCTGCCCGGCTTCATAATCTGGTTCAGTTCCCGCTCGCCTGCATGACCAAACGGCGTATGTCCCAAATCATGTCCTAGTGCAATAGCCTCGGTCAAGTCTTCATCCAAGCCCAACGCCTGCGAAATCGTCCGTGCAATCTGAGCAACTTCCAACGTGTGAGTCAACCGGTTTCTGCGATGATCATCGCTTCCAATCAGGTAAATCTGCGTTTTTCCATCCAGCCTGCGGAACGCATTACAGTACATAATACGGTCACGATCACGCATAAAATCGCTACGGTAAGAAGCAGTTTGAGTTTCTGTGTTTTTATTGAATCGGCTTGCCAACTCAATTGGCGCACGCAGGAGATTTTTATTCATGCCGTTGCTTCCTTTCTTATTTCATTATCTCGATCATTTGACAATGACTAGCAACATTCGGCTTCAACGAAAAATATTTTTCTAGCAGCCCTTTGGTTTCACACAATCCAGCTTTTTCTTTTGTGTTCAGAATTGCTGTTTTCAGTCTTTTTTCATCCGCACCAGTATTGACGATGCCGTACGGCCTGATTATCTTCTCAACTACCGTTCCATTATCAACACAAGTAATAATTGGTTTCCCGGCGATCAGGCAATCAGCAGTTTTACTCGGAAGGGCTGCATAGATGAGCCCTTTTTGAAGAGGAATCACATTGACGTCTGCAGCAGCATAGAGATCTGCCACTTCATCAGGCGGCTGCATCCCCACGAATGTCACGTTATTCAATTCTTTTTCTTTTGCAAATGTCTTAAGTTGCTTCTCGTTTACACCGCCCCCAACGATATAAAAGCTGACTTCTTCATCATCTTTCATCAGAGCAGCGGTCGCCAATATAAGCTCTACATTTTGCATTTTACCCAAATTGCCCGCATACACCACACGGAACTCCTTAGGCTTCTTCGGATACTTTTTCAAGAACACATTATCCTGCTCACTGTGGGCTTTCAGCTCCTCATGTCCCCAATTATAGATTACCTGCACCTTATCCTCCGAGATGCCATACCGAGTAACGATAGTAGATTTCATATCGTCGGAAATCGTACTAAGCGCTGTTGCATTTTTGTAAGCATATTTTTGCAGCGCATGAGCCACCTTATAAACCATGCTGCTTTCTGAAAGAATTCCAGCAAAGTAGGCATTTTCTGGGAAGATATCCTGTTCATTGTAAAGTAGCGGGCACTTCAAAATGTGCTTCGCAT
>ERZ1034920.2405-NODE-2405-length-10634-cov-23.206352_pt1 | contig 10634 bp, 12 predicted proteins | sample MGYA00520688_ERZ1034920 | MGnify/ENA primary metagenome ERZ1034920 (study PRJEB33766, sample SAMN09781785) | gut metagenome | biome: gut microbiome | host: Homo sapiens | place: Madagascar | study: EMG produced TPA metagenomics assembly of the PRJNA485056 data...
TATGGAGCAACGATGCAACAAAAAGGTGTTACAAAACTTGTAAGTGTTAAATTAAATGAAATAGAAAATAGCAAAGAATGTTATAAAATAAGTGATTTAGATATAAATGGAAAAATACTTAAAGATTTAGGATATAAAGGTAAAGAGATAGGAGAAAAGTTAAACTTTTTACTAGATGAAGTTATAAAAAATCCTTTACTTAATAAAAAGGATATCCTAATAAATTTATTGAAGTTATAAGTAATTTATGATATTAATATAGATTAGATGTAACATATGAATAAATATATAAAAACTTAAAATATTTCTTTTATTGTTAAATAGTGATATAATTGAATGTGATTTTAAAAAAGATGTCGGAGGTTTACAATATGAAAGTCCAAGCACCTATAAAGGTGGATAGAAAAACTAAAAGACTTGCTAAAAGGCTTACAGGTAGAGAGATAGCGGTTATAAATCATGTAGATATTGATGAAGTTGCTGCAAACTCTTTAGTAGAAGGTAAGATTAAACTTGTAATTAATGCATCAGAGTCTATAAGTGGAAGATATCCGAATAAAGGACCAGGTATACTAACTGAAAATAACATACTAATAATCGATAATGTAGGAGAAGAGTTATTTCATAATTTAGCTGAAGGTCAAATAATAGAAGTTATAGATGGAAATATATATAGAGATGGAGAACTTTTAGGAAGCGGTGAAGTATTAGATAAGCAACAGGTTTCAGAAAAGTTAAAGAAAGCATACGAGAACTTATCAGTAGAACTAGACAGATTTATAGACAATACTATAGATTATGCAAAGAAAGAAAAAGGATTTATACTAGGAGAAGTTGAAATTCCACATGTTAAAACAAACTATGCAAATAAACATGTATTAATAGTTGTAAGGGGTCAAGATTATAAGCAAGATTTAAGTACAATAATATCATACATAGAAGAGATGAAACCAATTTTAGTTGGTGTTGATGGTGGAGCAGATGCATTACTTGAGTTTGGATATACTCCAGATGTTATAGTTGGCGATATGGATAGTGTAAGTGATGAAGCATTAAAAAAAGCCAAAGAAATAATAGTACATGCATATACGGATGGAAGAGCACCAGGATTAAAAAGAGTAAATGATTTAGGCTTAGATGCTATAGTTTTCCCTGCACCAGGAACTAGTGAAGATATAGCTATGCTTATTGCTTATGAATATAAAGCAGAACTTATAGTTGCTTTAGGAACGCACTCAAATATGATTGATTTCCTAGAAAAAGGTAGAAAAGGTATGGCAAGTACGTTTTTAGTTAGATTAAAAATTGGTGCTAAATTAATAGATGCAAAGGGTGTTAATTTACTGTATAGAAGTAAATTAAAGATGAAATATATTTGGGCGTTAATAGCAACTGCGTTATTCCCAATACTTATAATTGCATCTTTCACACCAAGTGTAAAACAATTTATGCATCTGATGCAATTAAAGTTAAAGTTATTATTACAGATGTAATTTAGGAGGATTAATATGCATATAAATATGAAATATTATATAGTTAGTATAGGGGCTATATTTATATCTTTAGGGATTGGTATATTAGTAGGGTATAACTTGAACTATGACCAAGAACTTAGCAAACAACAAGCAAGTGTTATAAGTGATTTAGACAATAAATTTGATGCACTAAAAGTAACAAATGATAATTTAGAAAAAAGCTTAGCTGATTTAAGTGATGACTATGATAAAGCTATAGCATTTATAAATGATAATGTAAATAATTTAGTAGTAGGTAGACTAACAGATAAAAACATAGGGATAATATCTACTAATCAAGACAATGACTATACAAAAGAGATAAATGAAATAATAACTACTGCTAATGGAAATGTAGCTTTTGATATAACATTAAATAACAATATATTTAATGAAAAAAAGATAGAAGAACTAGCAACTAAATTAAATTCAGAAATAAAAGATACAAAAGATATTATGGCATATATTGAAAAAGCTTTAAGTGAAAGTAATGCTAGCTTAAAATTAAAGGAACTTGAAGATGCAGAAATGATAAAGATAAATTCATTAAATGAAAATTACCAAAGTTATAATTCTGTAGTAATAGTCGGTGGAAATAATGGTAAGCTAGGTAAAGAACAATATGAAAATATAGATAAAATACTAATAGAAACTTTAAAGGATAAAGATAAAAATATAGTAGGTGTTCAACAAAGCAATACTAAATTTTCATATGTAGATTTATATTTTAATGACAAGGTTACAACTATAGATAATGTAGATGAGGGTATAGGTAAATTATCGCTAGTTATGGTACTTCAAGATAGTAGTATAGCAGGCAAATTTGGAAAGCTAGAAGGTTCAGATAGCATAATACCATATAAAAAATAAAAAGGAGAGACAAGTATGAATCCTTATATAAGTATAATAATACCAGCTTATAATGAAGAAGATAAAATTAAAGATACTTTAGAAAATATCAAAGATATAAATGAGATAAATGAAATATTAGTTATAGATGATGGATCAAGTGACAAAACAACTGAAATTGCAAATTCAGTTGAAAGTGAAAAAATAAAAGTTTTTACTCTAGATAAAAATAGAGGGAAAGGCTATGCTCTTAATTATGGATTAAAAATAGCAATGAAAAATGCAACTATTATAGGATTTTTAGATGGAGATTTAGGTTCTACATCTAGCGAAGTTAAAAAGCTTATAACTCCAATATTAAACAATGAAGCAGATGTTATAATAGCTAAGTTTCCACCAGCTACGAAAAAAGGTGGATTAGGATTTGTAAAGAGACTAGCAAAAGAATCTGTATTAGAAATGACGGGTAAAGAATTAGATGCTACTTTATCAGGGCAAAGAATATTTAAAAAAGAAGTACTAGAAAAGTTTAAAGAAATGCCATATGGATATGGTGTAGAAGTAGGTATGACTATAGATATACTAAAACATGGATATACTGTAAAAGAAGTTTTAGTTAATATGACTCATAGTGAAACTGGTAGAAATTTAAAAGGATTTATACATAGAGGGAAACAATTTTATCATATAAAGAAGGTCTTAAGACAAAAGAAAAAAGAATGGAGGTAGTATTAGATGAATAATTATATACTTTATGCCATTTTAATTTTAACTGGATTACTTGGTACTTATGCTATAATACCTCTATTTAGAAGTTTACTAATTGAGAGTAATGTACTAAGGCCTAATTATAAAAAAGATATGATACCTGTTAGTATGGGAATAGTGTTTCTTCCTATGCTTATTATAAACGCTATAATATTAGCTTATTTTACAACTAATTTTAAAGATATGTTACATATATTTATATTTTTATTTGGATTAGTATCTATGTTTTTTGCAGGGATATTAGATGATATTATAGGAAATAGAGATGTAAGTGGACTAAAAGGGCACTTTAAAAGTTTATTAAATGGAAAGCTAACAACAGGTGGATTCAAGGCTTTATTTGGAGGCTTCATAGGTCTTGTAATATCAATAGCTATATCTAAGAATATTTATGACATAGTTATAAATACATTAATAATAGCTTTATCTACAAACTTAATGAATCTATTGGATTTAAGACCAGGTAGAGCTATAAAAGGATACTTAGTAATATCAATAGTATTATTATTTACATTAGGTGAATATACAAGAAATCTTTTACTATTAATATTTCCAAATGTGATTGCGTATTTTAACCAAGACTTAAAAGCAAAAGCAATGATGGGTGATACTGGTTCTAATGTATTAGGAATATCGATTGGAATATTATTTGTAATGGGATACTCGTTAAAGGTTAGATTAATATGGTTAGCATTCTTAATATTTATACATATACTTACAGAAAAGTATTCATTAACTAAAATAATAGAGAGTAATAAGTTTTTAAATTTCATAGATAAGTTAGGAAGGTAATCTTATGATAAGTAAAAAAATAGGAATAGTTGAATCTATAGTAGATCAAAATGGAGAATTAGATGATATAAGAGTAAAAATAAATGGAGAGCTACAAAGGGCCTATAACTATCCTAAGATTACAGGACATATAAATATAGGAGATGAAGTGCTTCTAAATACAACTGCTGTAGAGCTAAGTTTAGGAACAGGTGGATATCATTTTGTTATAGCTAATTTAAATAACTTAGAGTCAAACTTTACTAAGGGTGGACATATAATGAAGTTAAGATATACTCCACTTCAAGTAAAGGTAGACTCAGTAGAGGAGCAAGAAAGTGCTTATCATAAAAATATAGAAGAATTTTCGAGCTTAGATAATATGCCAGTTGTGGTTGGAAGTTTACATAGTATGTTAACTCCTTTTGTAGCATCATATAAAAGGTTAAACCCAAAGAAAAAATTAGTATACATAATGACAGATGGGGCTGCTCTTCCTATATACTTAAGTAAAAATGTTGATACACTAAAGAAAAAAGGATTGATAGATAATACTATAACAATAGGTAGTGCATTCGGTGGAGATTATGAATGTATAAATATATACACAGCTTTGATAACAGCAAAAGAGGTTTTAAAGGCAGATGTTGTATTTGTAAGTATGGGACCTGGAATTGCTGGTACAGGAACTAAATATGGATTTACAGGCATAGAGCAAGGGCCGATACTTGATGCGGTTCAAAAGCTTGGTGGTATGCCTATATCTATACCAAGAATAAGTTTTGCAGATCAAAGGGAGAGACATAAAGGAATATCTCACCATAGTATAACTGTACTTAAAGAGATAGTAAATGTGAGTGTAAATCTACCTATATGTACTTATAACGAAGAACAGTTATGTTACATAAAAGAACAGTTAAGGAATAATAAATTAGAGTTAAAACATAATATAGTATATATCAATAATGAAAATTCTAAAGCAGACCTAGAGTACTTTGAGCTGAAGGTAAGAAGTATGGGTAGAAACTTTGATCAAGATAAGGAATTTTTTGAGGCTGCAAGTACGGCAGCTTATTATCTAGCGGAGGTTTGTGATGATAGTAGAAGAGAAAACCATAAGTAGTGATAGGATATATACTGGAAAAGTAATAAGTTTGAAAGTTGATACTGTAGAAATAGAAAATAAAGGGTATCAAAAAAGAGAAATAGTAGAACATCAAGGGGCTGTAGCAATAGTTGCATTAACGGATGATGATAAAGTGGTGCTTATAAAGCAATTTAGAAAGCCAATAGAACAAGTTATATGGGAAATACCTGCAGGAAAACTTGAAATAGGAGAAAATCCAAAGGATTGTGCTATAAGAGAATTAAAAGAAGAAACAGGATATAGTGCTAAAAATATTAAATTAATACACAAGTTTTTCACATCAGCAGGATTTTCAAATCAAAAAATATATATATTTTTAGCTACAGGTCTTAATAAGGGCGAACCTGAATTTGATGAAGATGAAATTATAGAAAAATATGAAATTGATATAAATGAAGCTCGAAATATGGTAATAAATAATGAAATAGAAGACGCAAAAACTGCAATAGGAATTTTATTAGCTAAAGAATTAATATAAAAGGAATAACCTCCTCTTTTTGTACATACTATTTTGTAAGATGTAAGAGGAGGTTATGAATTTGAGAGGAACATATAAGAAAAGTTATTTTAGAGAAATAAATAAACAATTAATAGTTATTGGACTTATATTTTTAACAGCAGTAGTAATTGGTACATATTTAAATAAAATGTGGCCAGATTATCAAGGTAACATAGTAAATAGCATTAATCCTATTGTAGAGTATTATAGCTCAAAAATATCGATAAAAAATATAGTGCTAGCTAATTTAAAGTCTGATATATCCTTTATGATGTATATTTCTTTATCAACTTTATTTGTAGTAACATTTCCAATAACGTTGATATTATTTATAGTAAAAGGGATATCTATGGGCTATACTATAAATAGTGTTATATTAGCTATGAAATTAAAAAGTATAAAGTTTATTCTTATAACGACATTTAAAAATTTAATTATTATATTAGGTACCATTATACTTATTTTGATTTCAATTAATTATATAAAAGAAATGGTACTTGAGTTTAAGAAAAGTAGAAATAGAAGCAAGATGATTTTTTTATTTTCAAGATATCTATTAAACTCAATAATTGTACTAGCTATAACTATTGGTTTACAAGTTTTATTAAACACTTTAATTATTAGTATTATTAAGTTCCTAGTCAGATAAAGGAGTTTACTATGGAAGTTGTGAAGAAATATATAAACTATATAAAAGATAAAAAGAAATTATCAAACAATACGGTATTATCTTATTATACAGATATAAAAAAGTATATGGATTATTTAAAATCCATAAATTTAGAAGTAAGTGATGTAGTAGAAAATGATATAATAGGGTATATAATAAATCTAGAAAAGGATAGTGTATCAGTAGCCACAGTATCTAGAATGATATCATCTATTAAATCTTTTCATGATTATTTATTTTTAAATCACATAACAGATAATAATCCAGCAAAGACTATAAAAAAGCCTAAAGTTGAAAAGCATGAAGTAGATATATTAACAGAAAAAGAAATAGAAGCATTATTAAATTTTCCTAAGTTAAATACACCTAAGTTGATAAGAGATAAAGCTATATTCGAGGTATTATATGGAACAGGAATAAAGGTTTCAGAACTAGTTGATATGGATATTGAAGATGTAGATTTAGAATTAGATTATATATATTGTAATATTGCTAAAAATAAAAGAGTTATACCTCTTTCAGATACAACTAAGGTTTACTTAGAAAAATATATAAAAGAAGCAAGACCTAAAATAACTGAAGATACAGAAAATGCTCTATTTGTAAATTCATTAGGGCAAAGGTTTACACGACAGGGACTTTGGAAGCTTATAAAGAAATATGCAAGTATTGCTAATATAAATAAAAATATTAATCCTAGTATGCTTAGACACTCATTTGCTATTCATTTGCTAAATGAAGGAGCAAATATAGCTGTAGTTAGCAAAATATTAGGAAATGCAAATTTATCTAGTTTACAGGCATATTTAAATCATATAAATAAAAATATGAGAAGAGAAATAAAAGAAAAACATCCTAGAAAATAAACAGCTAAGGAGGAAAATATGAACAGAATTATATGGATAGTAATTGATAGTGTTGGAGTAGGTGCATTACCTGATGCTAAGGCATTTGGTGATGAAGGTGTAAACACATTAGGTCATATAGTTAAAGAATTTAACGATATAAAAATACCTAATATGGTAAAACTTGGATTAGGAAACATAGATGGAATTGATTACATAAAAAATGTAGATTCTCCAATAGGTTCTTTTGGTAGATGTAATGAAGTATCTCAAGGAAAAGACACTACTACTGGACATTGGGAGATGACAGGATTATTAGTAGATACACCATTTAAAACTTTTGAAAATGGATTCCCAAAAGAAATAATAGATGAGTTTGAAAGAAGAACAGGAAGAAAAGTAGTAGCTAATAAGCCAGCATCAGGAACTGCAATATTAGATGAATTTGGAGAACATCAAATGAAAACTGGTGATGTAATAGTTTATACTTCAGCAGATAGTGTGTTTCAAATAGCAGCTCATGAAGATATAATTCCTTTAGAAGAATTATATGATATGTGTAAAATAGCTAGAGAAATAATGATGGGAGAATATGCTGTAGCTAGAGTTATAGCAAGACCATATGTAGGACCATGCAAAGGACAATTTGAAAGAACTTCAAATAGAAGAGATTATTCATTAAATCCTTTTGATAAAACAGTTCTTGATAATATAAAGGAAAATGGTCTGGATGTAATAGCTGTTGGTAAAATAGAAGACATATTTAATGGACAAGGGATAACTGAAGCTATACACACTAAAGATAATATGGATGGTGTAGATCAAACTATAAACTATATTAAAAAAGATAATAAAGGATTAATATTTACTAACCTTGTTGATTTTGATTCAAAATATGGTCATAGAAGAAATATAAAGGGATATAAAGAGGCTTTAGAAGAGTTTGATGCTAGAATACCTGAGATAATAGAATCTATGAATGAAAAAGATATACTTATAATAAATGCAGACCATGGTAATGACCCAGCATATAAAGGAACAGATCATACTAGAGAATATATACCTTTACTAGTGTATGGTAAAGATATAAAAGAAGGAATAAATTTAGGAACTAGAAAAAGTTTTGCAGATATAGGAGCAACTGTTGCAGATATATTAAATGTTTCTAAAACTAAAAATGGTACAAGTTTTAAAGAAGAAGTAATGAAGTAATTTTGGAGGATAAAAAATGGAAAACATATATGATAAAATACAAGAGAGTGCAAACTTTATAGAAAGTAAATCTGAAGTAAAACCTTCAATTGGTTTAATATTAGGATCAGGACTTGGAGTATTAGCTGATGAAATACAAAATCCTGTTAAAATAAAGTATAATGAAATACCTAATTTTCCAGTTTCAACAGTTGAAGGACATGAAGGTTGCCTTGTATTAGGTGAATTAGAAGGTAAAATGGTAGTGGCTATGCAAGGAAGATTCCACTATTATGAAGGGTATACTCAACAAGAAATAACTTTCCCTGTAAGAGTTATGAAAGCTTTAGGTGTAAATACTATAGTTGTAACTAATGCTGCAGGTGGAGCAAATACAAACTTTAAGCCGGGGGATTTAATGCTTATAAAGGATCATATAAACTTAAGTGGAAATAATCCTTTAATAGGTAAAAATGATCAAAGACTTGGACCTAGATTCCCAGATATGTCTAGTGCATATACTCCTAAGTATATAGATGTAGTTAAAGAATGTGCTAATAAGCTGAATATAGAGTTACAAGAAGGGGTTTATGCGTTCTTTAGCGGACCAACTTATGAAACTCCAGCTGAAGTAAAAATGGCGAGAATATTAGGTGCAGATGCAGTTGGTATGTCTACAGCTCCAGAAGTTATAGTAGCTTCTCACTCTGGAATAGAAGTTATAGGTATATCTTGTATAACTAATATGGCAGCTGGTATACTTGATCAGCCACTTGACCATGAAGAAGTAATAGAAACAACACAAAAAGTAAAAGCTGAATTTTTAAGCTTAGTTAAATCAGTTGTAAACCATATATAGTATAATAATTAAGGAGAATTATTATGAGAATTTATGATATAATCAGCAAAAAAAGAGACAAACAAAAGCTAAGCAAGGCTGAAATTGACTTTTTTGTAGAAAAGTATTCAAAAGGTGAAATACCTGATTATCAGGCAGCAGCACTTTTAATGGCAATATATATAAATAAGATGGATAAAGAAGAAACTGTATATCTTACTGAAGCAATGATGAACTCTGGAGACGTCATAGATTTATCAGATATTGGCGGAATAAAAGTTGATAAGCACAGTACAGGTGGAGTTGGTGATAAAACTACAATAGCATTAGCACCATTAGTAGCAGCTTGTGGAGCACCAGTTGCGAAAATGTCAGGAAGAGGTCTAGGGCATACTGGAGGAACTTTAGATAAATTAGAAGCTATACCAGGGTTCTCAATAGAAATGGATTCTAAAAAGTTTGTAGACTCTGTAAATGAACATAAAATAGCAGTATGTGGCCAAACAGCATCAATAGCTGTTGCAGATAAAAAGATGTATGCATTAAGAGATGTTACTGCTACAGTTGATAACATATCTCTTATAGCAGCTAGTATAATGTGTAAAAAGTTAGCTTCGGGAGCAAATGCTATATTACTTGATGTAAAAACTGGTGATGGGGCATTTATGAAAACTTTAGATGATTCATTTGAATTAGCGAAAGCTATGGTTGATATAGGATGCGGAATGAATAGAGAGACTATAGGTATGATTACAGATATGGATGAACCATTAGGATTTGCTGTAGGAAACTCTCTAGAAGTTATAGAAGCAATAGAAACATTAAAAGGAAATGGTCCTAAGGATTTTGTTCTTTTATGTGAAACATTAGGCTCTTATATGCTAGTTTTAGCAAAGGTTGCAAAAGATTTTGATGAAGGTTTAAGTATGATAAGAGATGCTATAAATTCAGGTAAAGCCCTTGAAAAATTAAGGGTATTTATAGAAAATCAAGGTGGAAATAAGAATGTAGTTGATGATTATACATTATTGCCTCAAGCATCAAAAATAGTGCCTATAAAATCAAATAAATCAGGATATATAAGCAAAATAGAAGCTGAAGAGGTTGGTATAGCTGCTATGATTTTAGGTGCAGGTAGAGAAACTAAAGAAGATGTACTTGATTTATCTGCTGGTATAGTGTTAGAGAAAAAAGTTGGAGATTACGTAAATGAAGGTGATATATTAGCTTATATGCACTTAAATAAAGAGGAAAAATTTGAGCAAGCAAAAGAAAGATTTATAAATGCTTACTCAATAGTAGAAGAAAAAGTAGAACCTAAAAAGTTAATCTACGGAGTTGTAACTAAAAACGAAGTTAAAAAATTCTAATAATATGATTAATAAAAGCCTAACGTGTAAAAAATAACGTTAGGCTTTTAAACTTTTAAGAGTACAAAATTTATAACTTGTCGACAAATTTATTGAATTTTTTTATGCTTAGATTTATAATATAAAGGATATAAATATATATAAGGAGTAGATAACTTTATGAATATAAATA
>ERZ1034920.2409-NODE-2409-length-10614-cov-4.680746_pt1 | contig 10614 bp, 6 predicted proteins | sample MGYA00520688_ERZ1034920 | MGnify/ENA primary metagenome ERZ1034920 (study PRJEB33766, sample SAMN09781785) | gut metagenome | biome: gut microbiome | host: Homo sapiens | place: Madagascar | study: EMG produced TPA metagenomics assembly of the PRJNA485056 data...
GCCGAGAGCGCCCGCCGACACGTCCTTCGTGATGCACGAACCCGCGCCCACGACCGCCCCCGCGCCGATGTTCACGGGCGCCACCATCATGGTATCGCTGCCGATGAACGCACCGTCGCCGATGGCGGTCGGCCACTTCTTCTCTCCGTCGTAGTTGCAGGTGATGGAGCCGGCGCCGATGTTCACGCCCTCGCCGATGGTGGCATCGCCGATGTAGCTGAGGTGCGGCACCTTCGAGCCCTTCCCCACCGTGGACTTCTTGATCTCCACGTGGGTGCCCGCCTTCGCGCCCTCGCACAGATGCGCGCCGGGACGCAGGTACGCGCGCGGACCGCACGTGGCGCCGTCGTCGATCTGCGCCTCGACGGCCACCGTCTCGTCGATCACGCAGCCGCTGCCCACCTGCGTGTCGGTCAGGCGCGTGTCGGGGCCGATGATGCTGTCCTCGCCGACGCGCGTGGCGCCCATGAGCGTCACGTTCGGCAGGATCTCCACGTCGGGCGCGATCTGCACGTCGGGGCCGATCCACACGAGCTCGGGAGCCCACATGGTCACGCCCGCCGCCATGTGGCGCTCGTTGATGCGGCGCTGCATCACGCGCGTCGCCTCGGCCAGCTGGATGCGCGAGTTCACGCCGAGGCACTCGGTGGCGTCGTCGGCCACGAGCGCCACCACGGGACGGCCTGCCGCGCGGCAGATGGCCAGCACGTCGGTGAGGTAGAACTCGCCCTGGGCGTTGTCGTCGCTCACCTTCGTGAGCGCGTCGAACAGGGCGCGGGCGTCGAAGCAGTAGAAGCCCGAGTTGCACTCGATGACGGCCGCCTCCTCGGGCGTGGCGTCCTTCTGCTCGACGATGCGCGCCACCTCGCCCGCCTCGTCGCGGATGATGCGGCCGTAGCCGAAGGGATTCTCCATCTGCATGGTGAGCACCACCACGGCGGCGTCGCGCTCCTCGCGCATGCGCACAAGCGCAGAGATAGTCTCAGGGGTGATGAGCGGGCAGTCGCCCGAGAGCACCACGAGCGAGCCGTCGAAATCGGCGAGCGCCTCGGCGCACGACGCCACGGCGTCGGCCGTGCCGCGCTGCTCGGCCTGCACGACGATCTCGGCATCGCCGGCAAGAAGCGGCTCCACCTGCTCGCGGCAGTGGCCCACCACGCCCACGATGCGGCTCGCGCCCGCCTCCTTGGCGGCGTTCACCACCCAGCGCACGAGCGGCTGGCCCAGCACCTCGTGGGCAACCTTGGGCTTCTTGGACTTCATGCGCGTTCCGGCGCCTGCGGCAAGCACGATAGCAGCGGTATCCATGGACGGCCTTTCGACGAAGCGGTTTGTCGCGCACCCGTCGCGGAACCGCGGACGTGCGGCAGACGGCGGATGCGTGTCGATGTCGGCGAAAAGTATACCGCAACGCTTATGGAGGCTTTGCGCAAGCCCTCCCCGAGCGCCGTCTACCTCCTGGCGCGCTCCTCGAGCACGATCTCGGTCACACCGCCGCCCGCACGCTGCGCCGAGGCGATCTGCCGCTCAAGCTCTTCGTCCTCGAACGCGTCGATGATCTCCTCCGCCTCGCGCGCCGCCTCGGCGCCGGCCGTCTGACGACACACCTCGGCGCCCTGCGTCGTGAGGTACGCCACGCCGCGTTTCTCGGCCGCCTTCGCCTGCGTCAGCAGGAACAGGAAGCCCACAACGCCCGCCACGAACGACGCAAGGAGGATGCCGAACTTCGCCTCGGCGATGAAAATGTCGAAGTCGTACGCAAGATTCGCCACGAAGATCGCCATCGTGAAGCCTACGCCGCCGAGGATGGCGGCACCGAGCATGTGCATCCAGTTCACGTTCTCGGGCAGCTTCGCGATCTTGAGTTTCACCGTGAGGAGGCTCAGCGCGAGGATGCCCACAGGCTTGCCGATCACGAGGCCGAAGAACACGCCGAGGAACACCGTCGACTGCATCATCTCCGCCACATCGCCGCCCGCGAGCGTCACGTCGGCGTTCGTCAGCGCGAACAGCGGCAGCACCGCGAAGTACACCCACGGATAGAGCTTGTGCTCGAGGCGCGTGGCGGGCGGAATGACCTGGCGCGACACGTGGGCGACGTTGCGCACCGTCTCAAGGTAGTCGCTCTGCGCCATGACCGGTGCGTCGTCGTCGTACACCGCACGCGCCTCGCGCATGCGCGCATCCGACCAGTTGAGAAATCCGCTCAGGTTCACCCGCGAGCTCGAGGGGATCGTGAACGCCAGCAGCACGCCGGCGATGGTGGCGTGCACGCCCGACATGAACACGCAGAACCACAGCACGCATCCCACGAGCAGGTACGGCACGAGCGAGTAGATATGCGCGCGGTTCATGGCGATGAGCACGATGAGCACCACAGCGGCGGCGGCGAGCCACACAAGCGAGGGGCTCTGCCCGTAGAAGATCGCGATCACGAGGATGGCGATGATGTCGTCGGCCACCGCCAGGGTGGAGAGGAACACGCGCAGGCCGTTGGGCACGCGGCTTCCGAGCAGCGCCATGATGCCGAGCGCGAACGCGATGTCGGTCGCCGTCGGCACGCCCCAGCCGTGCACGGTCGAGAGGTTGCCGGCGTTGAACAGCAGGTAGATCACGATGGGAGCCGCCACACCGCCGACCGCCGCGATGATGGGCAGCGCCGCCTGGCGGATGTTCGTCAACTCGCCGACCGTCATCTCATACTTGATCTCAAGGCCCACGAGCAGGAAGAACACCGCCATGAAGATGTCGTTGATGATGTGAGCGAGCGACATCTTCGCCACCGCATCGCCGAACCCGATGTACACGTCAGTGTGCCAGAACTCATGGAACGGACCGTATGCGGCGGTGTTCGCCACCACGAGCGCCGCGATGGCGGCAAGAAGCATGATGCCCGCCGCGCGCGTGGAAGAGTGCGTGAAGTGGATGAGGCGCCGGTAGCGGCGCTGGTGCCCCTCGACCTCCTTGATGTACACGCGATGGGGATCGGGGTTCTCCGCACTCGGGTGCATGATGGTGCTGCCGGCGTCGTTGGTGTCGGTCATGGCTTGCCTCGTATTCGTCTGCCCCTGAAGCTGCGTGCGACGCGTTCCCCGCGATAACGCGAAGCTCCTCCTCGCCGCCCGCTTCGGGGCCTGTTTCCTCGTTTGGCCTGGCACTCACCATACCGGATAACCGATGCGCCGACTTTGGGAACCGCCCGAACGGCCCGATGCCACACACGCATCACACGCGGCCGCGCGTATCCGTTGCCGCCAAATACGCGCGTCGCGATAAGCGCAGGTCACACGCGTATTTGCAGCACTGCGACAAGGACGGGGAGACGCGGTGAACATTTCCCGCTCACAGCCCTGCGGTTTTGCGTTATGCTTGTTTCAGCAGCCTTGTAGAAAGGGGCCCCACCGCAGAACGCCGAGGACGAGCGCGAACGCGCACGAGCAAGCCTTCGGAAACAACTGCGAAGGCGGCACCCGACGACGGCTGTTTTTTTATTCGCCGCGAGATGAGAGGTGAGCCATGAGCATTACCGTATCTGGCCGCAAAATGCCCGTAACCGATGCACTGCGCCAATATGCCGAAGAGAAGATCGCAAGCGCCGTCAAGGTCATCGAAGCCGATCCGATCAGCACCGAGGTCGTGCTCTACAAGGAGAAGAACCCCGCCAACCCGCTTCCCTCGATCTGCGAGGTCACGGTTCGCATCAAGGGCCACATCGTACGCGTCGAAGAGAGCGAAGAGGACATGTACGCCGCCATCGACGTGGCCGCGGCTAAGGTGTCCCGCCAGCTGCGCAAGTACAAGACCCGCGTGATCGACAAGAAGGTGCGCACCACCGACAAGATCGCCGAGCACGCTCGCGACGCCGTGCCGCCCGAGGAGGAGCTCGACCTCGACCGTCTCATGGAAGAGCTCTCCGACGACGAGATCGTACGCGTCAAGGAGATCGACTTCGCGCCGATGACCGAGGAGGAGGCGCTCGTCGAGATCGACCTCATCGGCCACGACTTCTTCGTCTACACCGACCGCGACACCAACAGCGTGTGCGTGCTGTACCGCCGCGACAACGGCGGCTACGGCCTGCTCAAGCAGAAGGAAGCGTAAGCGAATCAACGTCGCACGGCGGCGCGGGTGCCAAGCCCCGATTCGCCCCGATTCGCCTCGAGCGAACGTGAGCGAACGCGCCGTCAGCTGATCGCACTCCTCACGGACGCGATCGAGTAGAGGCTGCCGAACGCAACGACGACACCATCAGGGCCCGCCATCGTGCGGGCCCTTTTCGTTGCCGCGGCAGGATCGGCAGCCACGAGCACCGTCGGAGCGAAAGCCGCGTCTGCGGGATCCGCCGCCGCAGGCTCAGGCACGGAGTCGGAGCCGTCCACAGGATCGGAAGCGCCCCCATGCGGCGCCTCCGCAGGCGCGGGTGCGTTCGCGATGCGCGCGCGAATGGCCGCGGCGAGGTCCTCCGCCGCGAGCGCCCGCGGGTTCTCGGGAGCATAGGTCACAAACGCGCGCGCGAAGGGCAGCACCGCATCGATCATGGGCGCGTAGTCCTTGTCGGCAAGCACGCCCATAACGAACACGACGCGCCTCTGCGCCCGACCAGCTCCCCCGAGCAGATCGCGCAGCGAGTCGGCCAGCGCGGCGGCGCCCTGCGGGTTGTGCCCGCCGTCGATGATCGTCAGGGGACGCGCTCCCGCCACCTCGAACCGCCCCGGCCAGCGAGTGAGCGCGATGCCCGCTCTCAGCGCTTCGTCGCTTATCGCCCAGCCGCGCTTACGCAGCGTGGCAACGACCTCGATGGCAAGGGCGGCGTTCGCGGGCTGGTAACGCCCGAGAAGCTGCGTCGTGAAGCGTTCGCCGCGATAGCGAAACGAGCGAACGAATGTTTCACGTGGAACATTCGCGCCGCCAGCGCAGGCGAGCGGCTCGATCTCGAGCTGCGCGAAGTCGGGCACGCGCAGCTTGCTGCCCGCGCGCTGCGCCGCACGTTCAACCGCCTCCATCGCCTCGGGTTCCTGGGGCCATGACACCACGGGAGAGCCCAGCTTCACGATGCCCACCTTCTCCCCCGCGACCGCTGCGAGCGTGTCGCCGAGAAGCGCGGTGTGGTCGAGCCCGATGCGCGCGATCACACTCACCTCGGGGGCGTCGATCACATTGGTCGAATCGAGCCGACCGCCGAGCCCCACCTCAAGCACCACGATGTCGCACCGCGCCGCGCGGAAGTGCTCGAGCGCGACTGCGGTCATGAGCTCGAACTCCGTGGGATGATCACCCGTCTCCGCCTCCATCACGCATGCGTGCTCCCGCACAGCGAGCGTCGCGCGCGTCAGATCGGGCAGCGAGATGTTCTCGCCGTCAACGCGAATACGCTCCTCAAACGTCTCGATGTAGGGGCTCGTGAACAGGCCCGTCCTGTATCCCGCGCACGTGAGCACCTGCGCCACGTACGAGCACACCGACCCCTTCCCGTTCGTGCCCGCCACGTGGACGAACTTCAAATCGTCCTGCGGACGACCCATGCGCTCGAGCAGATCGGCGATGCGATCAAGACCGAGCCGCGACGTCTGCCACCGCGGCGTGTTGATGTAGGCGATAGGATCAAACGGGTCCGGCAAAACGACTCCCCTTTCACTCCCTGACAGAAAACGCCCGCGGCGGTCGAACCGCCGCGGGCTTGCAGGCGCATCGCGAAAACGCATGCGCGTTGTCTGTTCAGGATACGCTACTTCGCGCGCTCGATCATGACCGCAGCCGCCGCGCGCGCCGCAAGATCGGCGTCAACGCCCGCCGACACGAGCGCAGCCACAAGGTCGGCCTCGGCCTGCGCGGCAGCGGCGTCGGCGGCTGCTGCCTCCTCGGCAGCCGGCGCCGGAGACACCGCAACCTTGCCGAGCCCCTCCTTCACGAGGTAGTCGGCGATGCCCGCCGCAGCGCGCTTGCCCGCGCCCATCGCGAGAATGACGGTGGCCGCGCCGCTCACCGCATCGCCGCCCGCATACACGCCCGGCACCGACGTGGCGCACGTCTCCTCGTCGACCACGATGAGGTTGCGGCTCGTGGTGTCGAGGCCCGGCGTCGTCTGGCCGATGAGCGGGTTCGTCTTGTTGCCGATGGAGATCACGAACATGTCGCACGGGATCACGTGGTTCGACCCCTCGATCGCCCGCGGGCGGCGACGACCGCTGTCGTCGGGCTCGCCGAGCTCCATGTCGACCACCTCGACGCCCTCGAGCCAACCTTTGTCGTCGCCGTGCAGCTTGACGGGGTTGGTGAGCGTGCAGAACTCGATGCCCTCCTCCTCGGCGTGGCGGATCTCCTCGATGCGCGCCGGCATCTCCTCGCGGCCGCGGCGGTACACCACCGTCACTTCGGCGCCGAGGCGGCGCGCCGTGCGCGCCGCGTCCATCGCGACGTTGCCGCCGCCGACCACCACGCACTTCTGACCCGAGAACACGGGCGTCTCGTACTCGGGGAAGCGATACGCCTTCATGAGGTTCACGCGCGTGAGCAGCTCGTTGGCCACACACACGCCGTTGAGGCCCTCGCCCTCGATGCCCATGTAGCTCGGCAGGCCCGCGCCCGTGGCCACGAACACGGCGTTGAAGCCGCGCTCCTCCATGAGCTCGTTGATGTCGACGAGCTTGCCCACGACCACGTTCACCTCGAACTTCACGCCGAGCTCCTCGATGGCGGCCACTTCGCGCGCCACGAGGGTCTTGGGCAGGCGGAACTCGGGGATGCCGTAAGTGAGCACGCCGCCCACCTCGTGCAGCGCCTCGAACACGGTGACGTCAGCGTGGTGCTTCGCCAGCTCGCCCGCGCAGGTGAGCGACGCAGGACCCGAGCCGATCATCGCCACGCGGCAGCCCGTCAGATCGACGCCCGGCGCGATGGTGGGAACGGCCTTGCCGCCGAGCGCAGCGAACTCGGCATCGTCGGCAGCGCCACGGTCGAGGCGCAGGCGGTCGGCACGGCGCTCGGCGAGAGCCTGGGTGGCTTCCGCACGATGGTCGGCCGCCCAGTCGGCGATGAAGCGCTCGAGGCGCCCGATGCCCACCGGCTCGCCCTTGCGTCCGCGCATGCACACGCCCTCGCACTGCGACTCCTGCGGGCACACGCGTCCGCAGATGGCGGGCAGGGCATTGGCGTCCTTCACGGCAGCGTAGGCACGCGGCAGGTCGCGCTGCGCGATGTAGGCCACGAACTCGCGCACGGGCACGCCCACCGGGCAGCCCGCAACGCAGGGCTTCGAGGAGCACTGGATGCAGCGGCGCGCCTCGTTCACGGCGCGTTCGACGTCGTAGCCGAGCGTGACCTCGGCGAACGTGTTGGCTCGCTCCACCGGATCGAGCACGGGCATGGGGGTCTTGTACCCCTGGCGATTGTAGTTGAACAGCTTCTTCGCCATGGCTTACGCCCCCTCTTCCTCGTACGTGTCGCTCGACGCGGCACCCGCCGCCTCGGCGCGCTCCGCTGCGCGTGCCGCGCCCTCGCGGGCCACCTTCGCCTCCAGGGCCGCGCGTACGCGCGCCGCCTTGTCGGGATCCATCTCCGCCAGCTTGGCCTCCATCTCGGGATCGAGCGGAATGTGCGCCGTGCGCTTGAACTCCGCAGCCGCCTCCTCGCGCTGCTTGGCCGCGCGCACCGCCTCGTCGCAGTCGCGCGCCTCGCTCGCAAGCTGCTTCTCCATCGCCTTGCGGGCGGTTCCCTCGTAGGCGCGGTACATCACGCCGCGGCGCATCGCATCGTCGAAGTCGACGAGAGGGCCGTCAAAGTCGGGGCCGTCAACGCAGGCGTGCAGGTACTCGTCGCCCACCTTCACGCGGCAGCCGCCGCACATGCCCGTGCCGTCGATCATGATCGGGTTGAGCGATACGAGCGTGCGAATGCCGTGCTCCTTGGTGAGCAGCGCGACGAACTTCATCATGATCACGGGGCCGATCGCCAGCACGAGGTCGTACTGGGCGCCCTCTTCGATCCACTCCTTGAGCGGCTCGGTGACCACGCCCTTGTTGCCGTTCGAGCCGTCGTCGGTCATGACCTTGAGGCGGCTCGCGCAGGCGGCCACTTCGTCCTCAAGGATGATGAGGTCCTTGCTGCGGAAGCCCATGACCACATCGACCTCGCAGCCGTGGTCGTGCAGCCACTTGGCCTGCGGATACGCGATGGCGGTGCCGAGGCCGCCGCCGATGACGCACGCGCGCTTCGAACCCTCGAGCTCGGTGGGGTTGCCGAGCGGGCCGACGAAATCGAGCAGCACCTCGCCCGCCTTGAGCGTGGCGAGCCGCATCGTGGTGGCGCCGACCGCCTGGAACACGATGGTGACCGTGCCCGCCTGCGGATCGGCTGCGCTCATGGTCAGCGGAATGCGCTCGCCGCGCTCGTCGATGCGCAGCATGATGAACTGGCCCGGCTTGATCTTGCGCGCGATCTCGGGTGCGCGCACAACCATGCGGGTCACTTCCGCGTTGAGCGCCTCCACGCTTACGATGGGATACATCGCCATCCCCCTTCGGTCGAACCTCGCCCGCGCGCCTGCTTTGCACCCCGATGCGAGGCACCGCGAAAACCCAGCTGCGAGCGTATAAAAAGTGGGCGCGTATGCGAGCAAGTCGCACACGCGCCCTCACCTGGAAATTTCAGTATAGCAAAAGCTGCAGCGCCGCAGCGCACCGTTCGCCCGCTTTTCCCGATCGCTGCCGAGCAAATTATTGACAAATCGCCGCACGGAGGCTTTCGCGCACGACTGCCTTCCCTACTGCGCACCCGCCTCGCGCGGAGGGCGCGTGCCGAGCAGCTCGCCGAGCGTCACGAAATCGTTCTCGAGCGCCTCGCGCTTGCTGCCGTCGTAGAGTGCCGCCGCGGGATGGAAGATGGGGAACACCTTGAAACGCCCCGCCATCTGGAGCGTGCCGTGCAAACGGGTGATGCCCACCTCGGTCTTGAGGATGAACTTGGTGGAGAAGTTGCCGAGCGTCACGATGAACTCGGGGTCGATCGTGCGCGTCTGCTCGCGCAGGTAGGGCGTGCACAGCTCGATCTCCTCGGGGCGCGGGTCGCGGTTGCCTGGCGGGCGGCATTTGAGCACGTTCGCAATGAACACGTCCTCGCGCCGCAAGCCTGCGATGGCGAGCAACTCGTTGAGGTATTTGCCCGCCGCACCGACGAACGGCTCGCCCTGCAGATCCTCGTTCTTGCCCGGCGCCTCGCCCACGATGAGCACGCGCGCCTCGGGATTGCCCACGCCGAACACGGTTTGCGTGCGCCCGTCGGCGAGCGGGCACTTGCGGCACGCTTCCACCGCTGCGCGGATCTCCTCGAGTGGGATGAGCGGTTTGGGAATGCCCATGGCGTCCTCCTTCCCTGCCGACGCCGCCGCATGCAACGGGCGGCGAGAGCCTATCGGTAGATTCGCGGAAGCCGCGAGTTGCCGAAGCCGATCGTGATCTCGTACGGGATGGTGTGCAGCTTCTCCGCCATCTCGTCGACCGACACCGACGCATCGCCCTGCGATCCCACGATGATCACCTCGTCGCCGATCTGCGGATCGACGCGGCGCTGCAAGCCGTAGGTGCGCAGGTCGACCTCGAACATGCACTGGTCCATGCAGATGCTTCCCACCTGGCGGAACGCCTTGCCGTCAACGATGAAGTCGGTGTTGCCCGAAAGCGCGCGATGCAAGCCGTCGCCGTAGCCGATGGGCACCGTGCAGATGCGCACCGAACCCGGGCTGCGGTAGCGCAGGCCGTAGCTCACGCCCTCGCTCATGGGAACGAGTCGCATGTCAGTCACGCGCGCGTGCACGCTCATCGCCGGCTTGAGGTCGACGAGCGGATACGTCTCGGGCGAGGGGTGGTAGCCGTACAGCATGATGCCGAGACGCGCCATGTCGAAGTGCACCTCGGGATAGCGGAAGATCGACGCGGAGTTCGCCGCGTGAACGATGCCCGGGTCGATGCCCGCGGCGCGCAGCGCGCTCACCGCCTCGACGAAGCGCTTCGCCTGCAGGTGGAAGTCGAACACCTCGGGGCTGTCGGCCGTCGCGAAGTGCGTGAACGTGCCCACGAGCTCGACGGCGCGGTGGAACCCCACCTGGCGCATGAACGACACCACCTCGTCGTAGTGCACGCCGATACGGTTCATGCCCGTGTTCACCGCAAGGTGAAACGGCGCCTTGAGCCCTATCGAGTCAGCTGCTTCGGCGTAGCGGATGGCGAACTCGGCCGTGTAGACGCTCGGCATGATCTTGTACGCGAGCAGCAGCGGAATCGCCGAGATGGGTGGCTCCGACAGGATGAGGATCGGCGCGTTGATGAGCGCCTCGCGCAGCGCGATGCCCTCGTCGACCGTTGCCACGCCCAGGTACTCCGCGCCCGAGTTGAGCGCCGTGCGGGCGCACTGCACCGCGCCATGCCCGTAGGCGTCGCACTTGACCACCGCCATGAGCCGCGTGCCGCGCTCGAGGCGATGCTTCGCCGCCAGCGTGTTGTGCCTGATGGCCGACAAGTCGATCTCGACCCACGCCCAGCGGCGGTCCTTCCCCGCTATCTGGGAGAGCTTCTCGGGGTCGAAGTGCGGCATGCCGTCGTCACCCTCTTCGGGCGTGCGCAG
>ERZ1034920.2411-NODE-2411-length-10607-cov-7.427502_pt1 | contig 10607 bp, 8 predicted proteins | sample MGYA00520688_ERZ1034920 | MGnify/ENA primary metagenome ERZ1034920 (study PRJEB33766, sample SAMN09781785) | gut metagenome | biome: gut microbiome | host: Homo sapiens | place: Madagascar | study: EMG produced TPA metagenomics assembly of the PRJNA485056 data...
GGCTGGTGGTTCCCCGAGCAGGACGGCGAAGAGCCCAACCTGTTCGGCGTGTGGAAGTCCAACTTCAACAGCCTGGTGCCGCACTTCAACGTTGGCAAGCTTGGCTTCGGTGCTCCGTACAAGGGCGTTATGTGCAACCTGCGCCGTGTCCGTAGCCTCGATGCTGACTAAACTGAAAGGTAGTGGTGACACAAATGGCAGATCAGAAGTACGCCTTGCTGGTTGACTACACCTACTTCTCTGGCAACCATGCTGCCGAGATCGCTTGCAAGGAGGAGCTGGGTCTCCCCCTGGATCAGTTCGGCATCAAGGAAGTCCAGGTTGGCCCCTTCAAGAAGGGTGAGGGCAACGACGGCGACGCTTGGGAGTGGTTCTACATTCCTTGCCCGACGTCCATCTTCTCCGAGCACTGGGGAACCAACGGCGACAAGGCCGGTCAGCGTCCCCTGGCTGTCCAGGTTGAGGAGTCCGCGTCCATGTACTATGGCACCCTGGAGGAAATGATCGCCAAGATGGGTGAGTTCGATCGCCCGATGGTGCTCTTCCAGCTGTAAAGTAGTGCTATGATATTCCCGGTCGCTGGTCGAAAGATTCGGCGACCGGGATGTCAATCAGGGATGATTAACAAGGAGGGCACAATATGACCCGCGATGAATTCTTCGAGCTCGACGCCGCTGCGGCTGCTGCTGAGCTGAACTCGGGCCTCGAGGCTGGCCAGAGCAAGGACGAGGTCCTGGCTGCTCATGGTATTACCCAGGCTGACCTCATGAAGGCTCAGATCTTCTTCGTGAAGGGCAAGTTCATTGCTCGCGCTTGGGGTGGCTACACCTCCACGAAGCGCACGGGCAATGAGGCTGGCGACACCGCCACCGGTGTTGGCGCTTCCGACCCCAGCAAGGGTTACATGGGCGTGTAAGCCTAGCCTACGTTGTTAAGAAAAGGCTCGTCTCTTGTTGGGGCGGGCCTTTTTCATTGCTGACGCCATACCCTATCGAAAGGGCATATTCGCAGGTGGATGTGTGTGAATTGCTTTCCGATAGGGTATGATGGTAACAGTTTCGGGGGAGTGTTGACATCGTTTCGGGCACTCCTTATTCTCTTGTGCTGTAAACAACGATCGTACTCTTAGGAGGACATGAAACATGGCAACTGAAGACGAGATCAGGGCGGAAATCGAAGAGCTGGGTCGTCTGACCCCCGAGCAGGAGGACATCCTCTACAACATCACCCTCAAGCAGGATGAGCTCGGCCGCCAGTCCACCAACCTGCTGCTCGAGAAGGTCGTCGACAGCCCGGTCTACCAGCCGATGATCGATCGCGAGTACCTCACCTACGACGTGTTCAACCACGGTTCCAAGCATGAGGTTGCGTGCTTGTACGTCACGCTGAAGGGCGTGCGCTACTGCATCATGCACGCCGACGAGCTCTCCCGCCGTCGCAAGCTGAACCCGGCCGGAGCGCCCTGGTCCATCTAAAATCTGCTTCATGCGACGGGGCGCGGTTTCGTGCCCCGTTTTTTTAACCCTGAAAACGGGTTACACTATGCTCAAGTTGGTATAAAGAAACGGCTTTGCCATGTCCTTTACGAATCAGGTGGATTTGAGCGTACTGCTTCAAAATACCGCGAAACCGGCGATGGATTACATCGATCGCTCGTCGACGAGATCCATCGACATCAGCAAGCTCGACGTATGCTTCGGAGGTTTCACCCCTATGGCTTTGAGCGACGGATCCGCCACGCGCGAACAGGTTCTTTCCGCGGAGAAGCGTGTCCGCTTGCGGCGCGAAGCGCTCGAGAAAGCCGCTGCCCTGGAGGCGGCGCGCACCTCCGAGGAGCGCTCGTGGACCGATGAGACGGGCACGGTATGGCGTTACGTGGTCCTTGACGAGGCTGAGGCGCGCATCCAGAAGTGCGAACCTGCGGTCACCGATCTCGTGGTCCCCGACGAGTTGGAGGGCAAGCCCGTCGTGTCGCTGGCACCGGACGCGTGCGCGTATCTGGAGTCGGTGGAGACGATCCACCTGCCCGATTCCATCCTGTCGATCGGCTTCAGCGCGTTTCGCGAGTGCCGCAAGCTGCGCTCGATCCATTTTCCGGAAACCCTGCCGACGTTCGACTCCAACTGGCTGCGCAACTGCGTCTCGCTCGAGCGGCTGGAGCTTCCGGGGCGCTTGGGAAAGATCGACGCGAGCATCTTCGACGTCCCCCGTCTGAGGTCGCTGCGCATCGGCGCCGGCGCGAACGAGGTGGCGCCCGGCGCGTTCCAAAAAAGCGGGCTGGAGACGATCGAGGTCGATCCGGCGAACCCGCTGCTGATGACCGACGGGCGCGCACTCTACAGCTTCGACGCGTCGATCTTGGTGGCGCTTGCGGTGCCTTCGGAGAGCTATCGCGTGCTGGACGGGTGCCGTGCGATCGCGAAGAAGGCGTTCGGGCATTTCGCCTGCTTGCAGAAGGTCGAGCTTCCCGACACCGTCGAAGTGCTCGGGGATTTCTGCTTCGCCAAGACGCGGGTCTCGACGTTCGCGGCACCGCAGTCGCTCACGTCGATCGGCGAGAAGGCGTTTTACGGCTGTCGCGCGCTGCGTGAGGTCCGCTTGAACGAGGGGCTCGTCGAGGTGCGCGGAAACGCGTTCACGGATACGGCGATCGAGGAGCTGCGCCTTCCGGCGAGCGTGGAGCGACTCAGCAACCCCCTGGCGGCGGGTGCCGGGCTTACCTACGTCGGCCCGGATGCGACGTTCTCGATCGATGGGGGCTCCGAGCACCTTCTGCTCGACGAGGAGGGCTGCCTGTACCGCAAGACACCGGAAGGGCTCATCCTCGACCGTATGATGAACCCGGGGATCGCGGACTACGCCGTGCGTGCCGGCACGGTCGCCATCGGTGACGACGCGTTCAGCGGGCACTCCGGGCTGACGCGCGTCGAGCTGCCCGAGGGGCTCGTCGTCATCGGCAAGCGCGCGTTCAAGGCATGCCGCGGCCTGGCTCATGCGCTCATCCCCTCGACCGTCCAGGTGATCGAGGACGAGGCGTTCCTCGACACCGCGCTGGAGGAGGTCGCGCTGCCGAGCGGACTCGAGAAGCTGGGGGGCAACGCCCTCGTGACGTACGGCGCCCATCACGGCGAGCATCCGACGCTGCGCTCGGTGACGGTGGGCGAGGGCAACCAAACCTACTGCGTGCGCGAGAACCAGCTGCTCGAGCGCAAGGCGGGCGGGACGTTCCGCACCGTGCTCTGCTTCGGCGACAACGAGATCATCCGGATCCCCGCCGAGGTGAACGAGCTCGCGCCGTATGCGTTCAACGGCATCGCCGGCGTTCGGGAGATCCGTCTGTCCGACCGCATCACCAACGTGGGGATGCGCGGGTTGGGCATCGACGGTTTGGTGGAGTGGGTGCATCTTGACCTCGTCGAGCCGATCGACGGGCATGCGTCCCTCACGTTGCACTTCCCCCTCACCGACCGCAGCGCGCAGCAGCAGATGCTCGCGCTCAGCGTGCCGGACCATGTGGACGCGCGGCTGCTGTTCGAGCACTACGATACGGCGATCATCAACGCGAGCAGCTTCGACGCCCTGAGCGCCGAGCGCATGGCGCTCTACGATCAGGCGACGCGGCTGGTGGAGCGTCTGAAGGATCCGGTGTATCTGACCGAGGTGAACCGCGCGATGTGCGAGCGCGTGCTGCGGACGAGCATCGGCGACATCTGCGTCGAGGCGGCCAAGCACGACGACCGCTGTCTGATGGACGACCTGCTCGATCTGGGGTTCGTGGACAACGGAAACATCAACGAGGTCATCGACCGCGTGGGTGCGGTGCAGGACGCCTCGATGACGGGGTATCTGCTGGAGGCGAAGCGCGAGCGGTTCGGCATGGAGGCGTTCGACTTCGACCTGTAGGGACGGCCTGACGGCGTGGCGGTGTGCCGCCGTGCCGGAGGATGCGTCCGGGCCGTGGGGCTCTCGCAAAGGGCGCGCGGGAGGCCTCCGGAGAGGCGTGGGGCGCGCCCGCCGAGTCGCGCGGGAGGCCCGCCGAGGTCGCGCGGGGCGCATGCGGCGGATCACCGAAGATGTTAGAACGCTCTCGTAAAGGGCTATGCTATAACGAAGGTGCGACGGGGGAGCGCGGGTTCGCTTCGCATCGGGCCGAGCGGAAAGGAGGTCGGGATGCCGGTTGAGCGTGAGACGATGGACGTCAAGATGCAGCGCAGGCTGCAGGAGGACGCCCTGGGCAAGGACATCATCGACGAATGCCGCACGCAGCTCATGATGAAGTTCCGCTTCCTCGATCTGGCGCTGTGGCGCATGGACCTCGAGCCGATGCGCGTGGGCGCCCGCTATCCGCTGGCGACCGACGCCAAGCGCGTGCTCTACGATCCGCCGCGCGAGATCGGGCGGTTCAACGAATCGTTCGAGGAGACGGTGCGCGACTACCTGCATCTCGTGATGCACTGCATCTTCCGCCATCCGTTCGACAAGAACCACGGCAACGCCGAGGCGTGGAGTCTCACCTGCGACATCCTGGTGGAGAGCGCCGTCATGGACATGTGCGGCGGGCGCTTCGAGAGCGAGGACGACGCCGCGCGCCGCGAGGCGATCGACCGCATCCGGATGCTTGTCGGCAAGCTGCTGCCCAACAAGGTGTACACGGTCGTGAAGGGCCTCGTGCAGACGCCCGACGGTCAGCAGTACCGCGGCATGGGCCGCAGCACGCTCACCGAGTGGCACTACCTGTTCGAGCGCGACGACCACGGTGCCTGGCCGGCCAACGCGTCGAGCAAGCCGCCCGAGAAGCGCGAGAACGACTTCGAGGAGGTCGTCGAGGACGACGAGGATCCCGAGCTGCAGTCCGACGACATCCGCATGGAGACGCAGGGAAGCGACGAGCAGCCCGAGGATGAGCAGCAGGGCGAGAACCAGGTTCAGGAGATCGAGACCGAGCCGGACGACGCGCCCGAATCCGAGGACGACTCCGACGAGGGCGCCGAGAGCCAGGACGCCGAAGACGAGGCGAACGACGAGGACGACTCCGACGCCAAGCGCCAGGAAAAGGAGTGGGAGGACATCTCCAAGCAGATCGAGATGAACCTCGAGACCTTCTCGAAGGAGTGGGGCGAGGAGGCCGGAAGCCTGATCGCCAACCTCCAGATCGCCAACCGCAAGGTCCACAGCTACACCGAGTTCCTCCGCAAGTTCATGGTCGTCTCCGAGGAGATGCAGGTGAACATGGACGAGTTCGACTACATCTACTACACCTACGGCATCGACCTGTACGGCAACATGCCGCTGATCGAGCCGCTCGAATACAAGGAGACTGACCGAGTCCGCGACTTCGCCATCGTCATCGACACGTCCGAATCCGTCAGCGGCGACTTGGTGCGCAGCTTCATCACGCATACCTTCGATATCCTGAAGAGCTCGCAGGACTATGCGACCACGGTGAACATCCACGTGATCCAGTGCGACGCCAAGGTGCAAAGCGATCTCAAGATCACCGACCTGGGCGACGTCGACAAGCTCATGGAGGGGTTCGTGATCCGCGGGTTCGGCGGAACCGATTTCCGTCCGGCGTTCGACTACGTCGAGATGCTGCGCAAGCGCGGCGAGTTCGCCGACCTCAAGGGGCTCATCTACTTCACGGACGGCCTGGGGCAGTTCCCCGAGAAGACGCCCGACTACGACGCGGCGTTCGTGTTCATGGACGAGGAGGGGCGCGAGCTGCCGCCGGTGCCGCCGTGGGCGATGAAGGTGGTCGTCGACGAGGCGGGCCTAAGCCAGCTCGACAGCAGGAGCGCCTGACGCGGCGCGCCGGCGAGCGGCCGGAGGGACGGAAGCCGTGGCCGGAGGGTTGAGATTGCAGGTTCGCGTACGTTTCGGCGGAAAACAGGGACGAAAAGCCGCCGAAGCGCCCGCGGATTCGTTGAAGAAAGGGAAAGGAAACGGCGCAGATGAACATCCAATCAGCCAAACAGCAGATCAAAGACGCCGTCGAGGCGTATCTGAAAAAGGATGACGCCGGTTTGCCGGTGATCGCCCCGGTGCATCAGCGCCCGATGTTCCTTCTGGGCGCGCCCGGCATCGGCAAGACCGCCATCATGGAGCAGATCGCCGGCGAGCTGGGCATCGGCATCGTGTCGTACTCGATGACGCACCACACGCGCCAGAGCGCGCTTGGCCTGCCGCGCATCGAGCACCATGATTTCGAGGGCTACGAGTACGAGGCGTCGGAGTACACGATGTCCGAGATCGTCTCGGCGGTGTACGACTACATGACGCGCACGGGCCTGCGTCAGGGCATCCTGTTCCTCGACGAGATCAACTGCGTGTCGGAGACGCTCTACCCCTCGATGCTGCAGTTCTTGCAGTTCAAGAAATTCGGCAAGCACAAGGTGCCCGAGGGCTGGGTCGTGGTGTGCGCGGGCAACCCGCCCGAGTACAACCGCTCGGTGCACGAGTTCGACATCGTGACGCTCGACCGCATGCGCGAGATCGACGTCGATCCCGACTATGCGGTGTGGAAGAGCTACGCCCAGGAGAAGGGCCTGCACCCGGCGGTCACGACGTTCCTCGACGCCAAGAAGGACTGCTTCTACAAGGTGGAGAGCAAGCCCGGCGGCGGCAAGTCGTTCGTGACGGCGCGCGGCTGGGAGGACCTGGCGACGATCATCTCGCTGTACGAGGAGATGGGCAAGCCGGTCGACCGCGAGCTGTTCAGCCAGTTTTTGCGCGATGACGGGATCGCCGACGCGTTCACCGTGTACTACGCGCTGTTCCAGAAGTACCGCTCGGACTACCAGGTCGACGCGATCCTGGACGGCGAGGCGGGCGAGGCCATCGTCGCGCGCGCCAAGGAGGCCGAGTTCGACGAGCGCGTGGCGCTGATCAGCCTGTTGCTCGACACGCTGGCGCGGGAGTGCAACGAGGTGCTGGAGCAGGAGGGCGTGGTCGTCGAGCTGCGCGATCTGCTGCGCGACGCCAAGGGCGAGTTCTTGAACGGCGACGCGACGGTCGACGAGGCGCTCGTGGCGCGCATCGAGCGGCGCGAGGCGGCGCTGGGCCGGCGCGTGGCGGCAGGCACGGCCGCGCATGCGTACGTGCGGCGCGAGAAGATCGTCATCGCGCTTTTGAGGGATTTCGCGGCGCGCTGCATCATCCGGAAGACGACGGCGGGAGAGCCCGCGTTCCGCACGATCGAGGCGGCGTACAAGGAGGAGGTCGCCAAGATCAAGCCGGCGGCAGCCCATGCGAGCACGCGCATCGACGCGGCGTTCGACTTCATCGACCAGTGCTTCGGCTCGCGCGAGATGCTCGTGTTCATGGCTGAGCTGGCCACGCGTAAGGCCACGACGCAGTTCGTGGCGCACTATGGCAACGACAAGTACTACCAGCACAACGAGGAGCTGCAGGTCGACGCCGCGCGCATGGGCCTTGCCGAGCGCGCGAGCATGCTGGCGGACCTCAACGACAACATCAAGCAGGAGGAGGAGCGCGCCTCGCTGTCCCCGGCGGCGACCGGGATGCGCTCGTTGCGCGAGCCGTCGTCGGCGGGTGCGGCGCCCGATGACGCGGTGCTGGCCGAATACTACAGCGGCAAGCAGTTCGAATACGGGTTCACGAGCGTGTGCAAGATGCTGCTGCCCGCGTCCGAGCTGAAGGGCAAGAAGGTGCTCAACATCGGCTGCCGTCGCGGCCGCGGCGTCTACAAGATGAGCGCCATGGCGGGCAACAGCGGTTCCGCGATGGGCGTCGACTGGAGCCCCGCTTACGTGGCGGAGGCGAAAGACGGCATGGACCGCGCCTGGCACGACAGCGGTTTGGCGGGCAACAACATGGAGTTCCGCGTCGCCTACCCCGAGGACCTCATCGCCGCGGGCATCGGATCCGGCACGATGGACGTGGTGTACTGCAACAACGTGGTGACGCTGTTCTACGACCAGGCGACCGCCATCCGCGAGTTCGGCCGAGTGCTCAAGCCGGGCGGGCTGCTGATCCTCGAGACGATCTTCGCCGACCGCGCACGCCGCGAGGACGTGGTCGAGCAGGCGCGCGCCATCGGCAACAGCATCCAAGCTGCGCGCACGCAGGACGAGAACTACGCCTGGCTCGAGGCGGCCGGTTTCGCCGCGCCGTCGATCGAGGAGGAGTACGAGGTCGAGGCCGACCGCGGCTACAAAGCCGGTGCCAAGGTGGCCAAGGTGGAAGGCGACGACGACGTCAAGTACAAAGCCGTCTCCCTCTACATCCGCAAGAAATGAGAAAAAGGGACAGTCACTTTTTCTCATTTTGAGATGATGCCGATAGAAGGGGCGGCTTGCGCGTGGCAGGTTGCCCCTCCTCCCTCTCGCGTCTGTTCGCCGCAGCTCGTCCGGTCTCCCGCCTGGTATGCGGCTATTCATCTTGCTCGGCGACCTGTTCCGTTTTATTGGTGCATCTGCTGGGAAGAAGTGCGCGTTTTGCGGGGTTCTTCCCGGGTGCCGTTGCCGGATGGAAACATTTGCAGGGTTCTTCCCGAAAGGTGGTCTTATAGGAGGCTTTTTTGGGAAGAACTCTGTAAAAGAGTGTTTCAGGCGTTTGAGAGCGGGAAGAAAACCGCAAAAGGCAGCTCCGACTTTCCGAAAACGGGAAGAAGGCGTGGTAATCTCTCTTTCTGGACATATAGGGTTGCGAGAACGGGAGAGTCATGGCGGAAGTGCCGGTTGAGAGGCGGTTCAGAGGTTCGGTGCGGTTGGCGACGCTGCATCTGTGGCGCGTGGCGAAATCGACCGACCTGGAGCGGTGCTTCAAGGAGGCGCGCGATCTGCGCATGATCAACCAGGAGAATGAGGACTTCATCCGCCGCTGCTTCGCGCTCGACGCGCAGCTCGAAGCGGGCGAGGAGCCCGACGAGCCCATCACCGCCGAGATGGTGCAGGAACTGCAGATGTGCGTCCTGCGCCTCAACTCCGCCGACCCGGCATAACACGACGAGCGTGACAGGGCGTGACGGGGGACGGTCCTTCTGTCACATTTGGATAATGTGACAGAAGGACCGTCCCCCGTCACGCTGGGTCTCCGCAAGGGGTCCGATGAGCTTGTGCGGCACCTCTAGATGAGAAAAAGGGACAGTCACTTTTTCTCATTTCATCGTGCGGTTTCCTCGCCACCAGATCACGTAGACGATCACGCCGATGGCCAGGATGGGCAGGCCGGAGAAGAACATGGCCTCGAATCCGAACCCCGCCGACACGGCGCCGCCGATGATGGGGCCGATGGCGTAGCCGATGTCGGTGCCGAGCAGGTAGGTGGACATCGCCACGCCCGAGCGGTCGGGCGTCTCAAGCTGGCCGCATTTGGCCTGGATCGACGGCGTGACCGTGCCGCTGCCGAGCGCCTTGCACGCCGCCGCGACCAGGAACAGCCACAGCTGCTGCGACAGGGCGATCAGCGTCACGGCCAGCACCTCGAACACCACCGAGGGGAAGAACACCGCCGACAGCCCGTGCTTGTCGGCCAGCTTGCCGGCGAACGGGCGGGTGAAGAACAGCGTGAGCGAGTTGACCACGAAGAACAGCGAGATGCCCGCCACGTCGCGTGCGTCGCCCACCATGACGATGTAGGTGGAGATGATGCCCCAGATGGTCAGGTAGCAGCACGCGGCGAACGCGAGCGGCAGGCACTTGATGCTGACGAACGCGTTGACGGTGTCGTAGAGACGGCCCTTGCCGCTGGACCGGGCGGCGCGGGAGGCGCTTCCCGTTGCGGTGGATGCGCGCGTCGGCGCCGGTCCGTCAGGAGACAGCATCAGGCCCAGCACGAGCGTACAGGCGGCGATGCCCGCTCCGATGAGGAACATCGGCAGGAACCCGAACGTGCCGCTCACGGCGACGCCGAGCGCCGGCCCGAGCGCGTTGGCGAACACGTACGACGTGCCGAACCAACCCATGCCCTCGCTGCGGCGCTCCTCCGGCAGGCTGTCGATCGCCATCGCCGAGATCGCCGTGCCGAACAGCGCGTAGAAGAAGCCGTGGGTGACGCGCAGCGCGATGAGCGCCGTGTAGTCGGTGGCGAACGCGTAGCCGATCTGCGCCAGACAGCCCACCACCACGGCTGTGAGCACGATGCGCCTGCGTCCCATGCGGTCGGAGAGCGCGCCGCTGGCGGGCCGTGCGAACAGGGCTGCGAACGTGAACGCGCCCGCCACGACGCCGGCCATCACCAGCGTGTAGCCGAGCCCGGTCGCGTACTGGGCGATGACGGGCGTGATCATGTTGTAGGTGAACAGATCGAGCGTCTGGATGAGCGCGAGCAGGATGAAACCCCGCGTCCAAAGACGCGGTTTGGCGGTTGCGGCCGATTCTTCCTTGCGTTGGGCTTGCATGTTTCCCCGATCATGGAAAGGGCAGCGCCGGATGACGCTGCCCTCCATTGTAGTTCACGGCTGCTGCGCTAGTCGTCGTCAGGGCGGGAGAAAGCGGACGAGCCTTCTCTTCGGGCGGTCTTGCGCAAGCGTGGAACCGCGGGCCTGAGGAGGCGCGGGCCCGCGGCGAATTATCCAAATGTGACAAGGGGACCGGGCGGGTTCAGGCGATCATTGCACCTTTTTCCAGTACCTCCATCATAACCTC
>ERZ1034920.2412-NODE-2412-length-10605-cov-8.837820_pt1 | contig 10605 bp, 16 predicted proteins | sample MGYA00520688_ERZ1034920 | MGnify/ENA primary metagenome ERZ1034920 (study PRJEB33766, sample SAMN09781785) | gut metagenome | biome: gut microbiome | host: Homo sapiens | place: Madagascar | study: EMG produced TPA metagenomics assembly of the PRJNA485056 data...
CCTGTAGGCAACTCTGGCCGTGGACGTCCACCGCCAGCACCGCCGTTTCCTCGTCAGGGGGCAAAGCCACCAGCCGGACGGCCTGCTCCGCTTTTATGGGCGCCATAGATGACAACAGCGCCCGGATCTCCTGGTGCGTCTTGTTCATGGTGTGTCCAGACTTGCAGAGCGCGTTTCCGCGTGGATGTTGCCATCGCCTGTGCCCTCCTTTACAGTTTAATCCGGATAGCCCGGTCTGATCGCGCAGGTTACCAGCCCAACACGCCGCGTCCGCCGCATGACGGCCCCACCGTTGGCGTCGCTGCCGGTGCCGGTGTTCCCCTCGATGGTCCGCACGTTTCCGCCGTCCACTGCCGTCACGATCCCGCAGTGCTCGGTCTTTTTCCGCTTCCCGGAAAAGTCGAAAAACACGATGTCCCCCGGCTTATAGTCCCCCGTGACGATTTGCCCGGGCGAGAACGCCCGATAGCGGTTGACGAATGCAGTGCAGCTGGCGGTTTTCCACAGGTTAAACCCGGCCTCCCGGAACACCCACCAGACGAACACCAGACACCATGCGTATGCCTTGCCGCTGACCGCCCTGCCGTAAAAGGCATCGTTGTATTTCACCCGATTGGAGCCGGAGGGCATCTCAACGACGCCCTCCTGCCAACCCGCGATCCGGAGCACTGCCGCCCGGGTCCGGGGAAGAATGGCATCCATCAGATCCGCACGGCCTTGGTGGCGTGGCCGTCCTCGTCAAAGGTAATGCGGTAATGGCCTTCCGGCGTCCAGACCTCCTCCTCGGTGTTGGCCTTGGCAGAATTGAACTTCATGTAGTCGTGGAGGTGCTTCACGTCCTCCGGCTTCTTCTTGGCAGGAATGAAGCCTTCGGCCATCTCCTGTTCCGTCCAACCGGCCACCTTGCCGTCCGCGTCCAGGTGGAAATTGGCTCCGGCGGCCTTCAACTCCTGGTTGATCTCTTCCACGGTTTTGCCAGCCTTGCAGCCCTCGTTGATGATGTCAGCAAATCTCTTGCCCATGGTATGTACTCCTTTCAAATTTTACGGCCCCTCAGCCGTTTTTATCTTCACTCACCCTCTGGGTGCCGAAGTAGAAGCCGATGACCACCGTGAAGATGGTCAGGAACTCGCTGCCGCTGATGCTCTCCCGCAGGGCCAGCACCGCGAACACCACCGTCAGGGTGATGGTCACCAGAGACTTCACCGCCAGCAGATTGCCCAGCCGTTTCTTGATGTTCTCCATAACGTTCTCCTTTCAACGTTCGTTTTCATGCTCCAGATCCTGAATCCGGTGGTTGATTACCTTAATCTGTTCCTCAATCACCGGCACCCGCTGGGCGAAGCTGTTGTGCTCCCGCACCTCGCGGGTCAGCTCGTCCAATTTGGTATCGGTGATCGCCTGCTGTTTTCCGTTGGCGATGAGCACGCCCATCAGCGTCAGCCCCCCTGTGATGAGGGCGCAGACTATCGTCTCCGTCATAACACACCTCTAAATTTTTTATTGCTCTCACAATCCGATGCGTTTCGACACGGCCCCTGTGCTATACTCCCGTCAAAGGAGGTGGTCAACATGACCGCAGCACAGCGCCAAGCCTATGAGGAACTCTACTATATGACCGTAGAGCTGCTGGACGAACTGGACGCCCTCAAGAAAAAGATCGTCGCCCAGCAAGCCGCGTCGGAGGTTTTGTGGGATTTGCCGGAGGATTAACCCTCCGGCTTTTCCTTTGTGCCACCAAACTCGGCAGGCACCAGCTCCGGCAGACCGCACTCGTTGATCAGGATGTCCGCCACCTGCTGTTTCAGCTTCGGGGGCACATCCGCAAACTCCCAGGGCTTTTTCGTCTTGGGGTTTTTCGCCTCCATACAGATCTTGCTCGCATACAACATAGCCATCATTTCTTGATCTCCTTTCGATAAGTAAAAATATAGGTTCAGGGCCAGACCGGCCCAAAACTCACGCATAAACCACATCGCCCATCTCCAGCAGGCAGTTTTCCAGAAATTCCTGCTGCTGTGCCTGCATCTGGAGTTGACTTTTCAGTTTGCTGTTCTCGTTTTCCAGCTTTTCCACCCGCTCATCCACCGTAGGCGTAGGTTCCGGTTCCGGCTGCGGCTCCGGTACAGTGCCCGGCGTCAGAGCCGTCACGATGCCGTCCTGAGCCTTTACGTTAACAAAGGGAAAAGTCTCCGGGATCTCCATATCTTCGGGGATCACCGCCCAACCGTCCGGAGCGGAAAATGCCATGCCTGTATTCTGACTTCGATGTGCTCCGTTTGGAAGCGGGAGAATTTCTATAATCTGCATTTTTACCTCCTATCCAATAGCTAAATACGAGTATTCAACCCCAGATATATTGGCTTGCGCATCCGCTTTTCCAGTTGAACTATCAGCACACCACTGAATTTCATTTACACCAGAAACTTTCAAATATATGCCATAATTTGTGCCCCCGCTTGCCACATAAAAGCTATAATGCTCTTTAAAATCAGCAGTTATTGAATTTGTAATTGGGAAAATATAGGACGGATTTGGAGAAATAGTCGATTGTATAACTAAAAATCTCGGTCTGAATGACAAATTCAGTTTGTTCGGGTTGTCTTTCCCGTAAGTGCCGGTCCCGATGTAGCTTCCCATTTCAGCCCTTATGGCAGTAGTCACACTTTGGAGAGGGATGCCCAAATATGTATAGGCTACATTCCCAACGGATCCGCTATCAGGGTAGGCGTTCCGATTTGCAGATTTTAGATAATTGATTTCAACCTTTTCAACTGTTTGGGGTGCGGAAGAAACGACTTTGGCGCAAAGTCCCGTGCTTTGAGGATAGCCAATTGTGACCTCGTTTCGTCCAAACGCGATTGCGCCATAATTGGCATCAGTTGAAGCATACACATCTTCTGGGAAATATAGGACAACTCCGTCCGGCAACTGCATATAGCCTGGAATGACTGCTTTTTTAGCATCCGCAGCATATGATTCCCGCTCATCATAATCGCTCGATGTGCGCAAAGTGTATGTAGTGGGGTTTTTAAGGGATATAGTTCCTGTCTGCTGATTGATATCAATTTCTTTTGCAATCGTAACATTCGTATTTTTGGTGCTAGAAAAAACAGTTCCGCTGACATTTGTCCGTTTTTCTATGTATCCCGTGAAAGATTTATCGGTGTATGTCCGCCACCAGTGTTCTGCATATTCACCTAATAATGCTAAAACTGCATCTGGAACAGCATCGGCTCCAAGGCCGAACATAACTGCGGTAGCGTCCCGCAGAAGGGTGCCCTTATTCAGTGGCGTTCCCACCTGCGTCGGCTCGTCCGCTCGCACCATGTCGTAGGTGTTGGCCTGCCCCGCCACCGGCGTCATCTTTACCCGGCCCGGATAAAGTGATACTCTGTCCTGCATAGCGTCTCCTTTCAGGTCTCTCCGGCGTACAAATCGCCGGAAAAGAACCAAGCTTGTGTCATGTTGATGATGAGCTGGTTTAGGTTCTCCAGGATCAGCTCAATGTTGTTGGCTTTGACATAATTTAATGCCCGCATGGCCTCCGGTGCCTCCGGCGTGGACGCCATCACGGCAATCACCGCCCGCAAACTTGCAATGTTGCCCCGGTACGTCTCCATCTGGCTAGCCGTTGGCACATCGTCTTCGTACCAAGTGTAATGGTCCCGTGGATCTGGAGTAATTACAATAACTTCAACAGTCTTTTCCACTTTTGTCTTGAAATTTGAAAATGTACACTTGTCATCGTTGGAATCATTGGACGAATCCTTACTATACGTCAGGGAAATTATCTGGCCCGCCGTCAGATTTCCAGAATACGACTTTAATGTTGTTGCGCCACTGACGCCGTCTTCTACCGTCGTACCGGCAACCACAAGGGTAAATTTATCGTATTTTGCTTCGCTGGAATAGGAATAATCAAAAGAAACCGGCATTGAGCTTTTAGCCGTAAATGTTGTGGTTGCCGTAGAGCTTTTTACGCCGTTGTTATTGCTTGTCCAAACTCCATTTTTAGGAGCAAAATAATAAGTCCCGTTAGCAACGGAAAAAAAACTATCGACATTATTTTCTGTAATAGTTTCGTCAACCAATTTTGTTTCTGTTGTAACAGTTTTGATGCCGGGCCTAATTATTTCGACTTTACGATAACCAAGAACCATATACCCGTAGCTGGCAAATCGCTCCGCAATGTCAGACACAGCCGCATCCACCCGGTTAAGGTCCGCCGCATTGTAAGTGCCCTTTGCATTCCCGGCAGCAACATCTGCCTGCGTCCGGTCTGTCACCAATGTAGAAAAATCAAATGCCATAGTCCCTCCGTGTCCAAATCGGACCGCTTACTTGTCGTAATACACCACCACGCAGCCGGTAGCTCCGGCCACGCCCTTTGTGCCTTTGCCGGGCCTGCTGTCAATGACCATGGCGCTGTGGCTGCCGCCGTCAGCGTCTGTCCAACTCTCCCGGTGCCGCTCGCCTTTGGCGCCGCCATTGCCCTTAATGCCGCCGTCACCGGATCCGAGCACGGGAGCCTTGACCCCCGTCCGGGCGTAGCTCTCGCCGCTCTGCACGTCGGTGTAGCCGTTGTCGTACCGCTTGCCGTTGGCAGAGCTATAGGCGCCAAAAACGGTGTCCTCGCCCAAACTTACGGTAAAACTTTGCTGGTCGTTGATGCTGATGGTTCCAGCCCACACCAGTGCCCCCAGGCCGTCCTCACCGTCAGCGCCCGCCGCGCTCCACGTGCCGTCTGTGCCGTCTGTGCCGTCTCCGCCCTTGCCCACAAGGATGACCCGCAGAGATTTCTTTCCCGCCGGGGCCTTCCATGTGCCGGGGGTGGTGATAACTTCGCGCCCCTGATACAGAAAGCTGCCGTCCGCCTGTAACAGCTGACTCTGGCAGCCCTGCAAAACGCCGTCGGAGATGGAAAACGTCTGCATGGTCAGCCGGGCCGTGGTGGCCTGGCTCTCGTCCAGCCACACCGTCTCCACGTCCCCGATCTCGGAAGACGGATCGCCCCGGCCCGTCAGATCCAGCACGTTTCCGCCGTAGGTGGACAGGATCAGCTTGGCCGCCGTCAGGGCCGCTGCCTGGGTCTTGATAAAAGGATTGGAGATGCTCACCGTCTCGCTGGATGCCGTGAAGTTGCCGGAGACGATGTACTGGGTGCTGCTGCCGTCGTTGAGGGTAAAGATCAGGGCCGCTACGTCGCTGTTGGCTGACATTACCGGGTAGCCTGTCAGGTTGTCCAGGGTAATCTTGTTGCCCTCGCTCCACAGCGGCTCCGCCGTCAGGTCCCCGGTCTCCGCGTCCGCCCTGGGCCACGTCCCGGTGGCCATGCACACCCACCGTAAAATATCCCCGCACTTCTTGCCTTGTACGTCCGCAGCCGTCCGCACCGTGGCCGCTGACGCCGTGTAATTGGGGTCCACGTGCCAGCGGTCCGCAAAGCTGTCTCCCAGCTGAGCCGCCAGCGCCGAGATCCACCCGCCTAGGGTGGTGGGCAGCGTGGAGGGCGGCAAAAACTCCCGGTCTGCCAGCAGGCCGATAATGTCCACTAGGCTCCATTGCATGGTCAGGCCGTTGTCGCCGGCCCGCCAGCCCCCCGCGTATTGGTAAAAAATTCCAAGCCGCTTAAAATCGTCCGTGCCGTCCGGCAGCCGCACGCCCAGGGACACGTCGATGCCCTGCCGCTCCTCGATGCTCTTGAAAATACCCGCCTTGGCCCGGGGCTCAAACCGCCGGGACAAGTTGTCCATCTTAAGGGTGCACGTGCCGTATGGCAGCGCCGTGCAAGCCACGTTGCCCTGCTGCTTGACGGAAAACTCCGCCAGCATCCCGCTGTCCCAGGACTCATACACGCCAGGCACGATCTCCACCACCCGCATTCGCCGTCCGGGCCGGGACCACTTGGTCACTGTCACCCGGATGGCGTCCGGATTGTTGACCGTAAAGCCCTCCAGGGCCACGCTGGCAGCCGTATTGCCGGTGTACGTCTTGGTGTAGTACGCCGTGCCGCCCTGCTTGACCTCCACCGTGAAATCCTCCGGGAGACCGTCATAGTCATTGTCCGGGAAATATACGGAGCAAGCCTGCAAGACAGACACGCCGGAGAATTGCAGCTCCACCCACGGTGGCGTGGCAAACGTCCCATCCGCACCGGAAAGCACGCTGCCAATATAGCCCATCTGGCCCACCGCCTGAGTGGGATCGTCCGGGAGCAGGTCCCACGTCCCGTCCAGCGCCCACCGGTCGCGCTCTAAAGTCGCGTATTTGGTGGGATTCCCAAAAACCTTATCGTGGAGCTGCTCCAGCTTGCTCCACGGGATCTGACCGGATGTGTCCCCGGCACCGAATACGATGTCCGGGGAGATAATGTTGATAAGCGCCCGCAGCACCATCCGCCGGGTGTCCCCGGTGATGGCCGCCTTGTACGCCTGGCTGCTCTCAATCATGCGGAGACACCTCCCGCAAGGTAAAGCCCACGTTGTGCCACAGCCCCACGCCGCCTCTGGAAAAGGCAAACGTGGGCTGGGTGACGGTCTCGGTCAAAAACGTACCGCTGACCATCTCGTCGCTGTCGTCCGGCAGATATACCACCGGGAACGCACTCCCGGAGCGCAGCACTGCCGCCAGCTGCCGCCACTGGTCGTTGCCCATGTAGTCGTAGCTCCAGGAGATCATCTGCACGTGGCCCCGGACCTCCCGCACCGTCCTGCCGGAGATCATGGCCACGTTGACGCTCAGCTCCTCCGGATAGCACTGGTACTTGTCCCTGCTGGTCTCCGGCAAATAAATGCCGTTGATAATCAGTTGTGTCATGCCGTTGCCACCTCCGGGTCATTCCGTGCTGCGTTCCGCAGATCCGGCAGCAGCCAGCTGGCGATTTTCTGGCCGTTTTGAAGCACCAGGTTAATGGTATAGCTCCCACCGTTTCCGGCGTTCTGGGCCGCCAGGCCATTGACCATACCCGCCGCAGCGCCGTATACCGTGTCCACCGTCGGCGTGGGGATGGCGTCCTGGATGTTGGCCCCCACGCTCTGCATGGTCCGGTCAAAGCCCTGGCCCAAACCAAGGGCCATATTCTCGCCGATCCCTGCAAACACCTTGGAAGGAGAATGGATGCCTAGCACACCCTTGACACCTTCCACAATGCCGCCCATAAAATCGGTGACCTTATCCTTAAGCCAGGAAGCCATGGCCTTGATGCCCTCCCATAGACCCTTTACAATGTTCTTGCCCACCTCGATGATGTCCGGAAGGGCATCGTACAGAGCTCCGGCAATGGTGTCGATCATGTTCAGGGTGCCCTGTACCAGCTGGGGCAGGTTTTGGGCCAGGCCTTTGACCAGAGCCAGCACCATCTGCAAGCCAAGGGCGATTACCTCCGGCAGCTTATCGATGGCGTAGGCCACAAACTTGGTGATCATCTCCGGTCCCTGTTCTTTGACCGTGTCGGCAATGTTGGTCAGCACCGTCTCAATAACCGGCAGCACGTTTTCTGCCACCGTCCCCACGCTTTCAATCAGCTGGGCGGACAGGTCCGCAATGTCGGCGTTGTCGTTGCCCAAGCCCACCACAAAGTTAGCCCAGGCCGATTTCATGGAGTTGATAGACCCCTCCACGGTGGTGCTGGCCTCCTTGGCCGTGGTGCCGGTGATGCCCATTTCCGTCTGCACCGTGTGGATGGCGTCCACAATGTCGGCATAGCTCTCAATGGTGTAATTGGTGTAGTTGCCCTGGGCGGCGTTCAGCGCGTTGGCATCGTCGATCAGCCGCTGCATTTCCTCTTTGGTGCCGCCATAACCCAGCTTGAGGTTGTCCAGCATCGTGTAGTTTTGCTTGGCAAACCCCTGATAGGCATTTTGGATGGACTGCATGTCCGTACCCATCTTGTTGGCGTTGTCGCTCATGTCGGTGATGGCCAGGTTGGCCTTCTCCGCTGCTGCGTCCGTATCGTTGCCCATGGATTGCAGCAGGGAAGCAGAAAAGCTGGTCACCGTCTCCATGTACTTGTTGGCGGAGAGCCCCGCCGTTTTGTAGGCGGTGTTGGCGTAATCCTGCACTGTCTGCGCGGAATCCTTGAACAATGTCTCCACGCCGCCCGCCAGCTGCTCGTACTCGCCGTGGCCTTCCACAGCTCCGCCGATCAGCGCTTTGATGCCGCTGGCCACCGCCTTTACGCCGTTAATAATGGCCTCGCTGGCCAGGCTTCCTTTGAGGATGTCCCCAAAAGTAGTGGTTTTCTTTCCGGCGTCGTCCATGGCGTCGCCCACGTCGTCCACGCCGTTTTCAAGGTCGCCCAGCTGCTTTTTTGTGTTGTTGAGGTCCGTGGTGGCGTTGTTCAGAGCCTGCTGCCACCGCTGGACCTCGTTGCTGTTTTCTGCGTAATTGGCCCGGGCGTAGTCCAGGGCCTTTTGGATTTCGGTGATCCGCTGTTCCTGGATCTCCAGCTGCCGGGTCAGCACATCGGACTGGGCCGCCAGTTTCTTCTGGCTGTCGTTGTCCACGTCAAAAGCGGATGTCACCGCTTTCATTTCAGTGCCAAGGGTTTTGAGCTGCTGGCCCATGGATTTTAGGGCGTCTCTAAATTCTTTTTCGCCGTCAATGCCGATTTTAGGGCCAATATCTGCCGCCATGCGCTCACCTCACATCTGGTATAATTTCTTCGTCCGTCAGATTGCGGCGAGGCCGGAAACCCTCCCGCTTGACCTGTTCAATGGCCACAAAATCCAGCAACTCGCCAAAGGGTACGTCCAGGGCCTCGCGGTAGCTCAGCCCTGCCCGCATCCCATACCACAAAAACCACTCCGGGGTCACTGGGCCTCCGAAGTGGTTTCCGCGTTTTTTGGCGGTTCCGCCTCCACGTGGGCCTCTTTGCCATTGGTGATGGTCTCCGCAATTTTTTCCCGCAGCCGGGCAAAATCGCCAATGTCCATCACGTCCAGCAGCTCGTCCGCTGTCAAAGCATGGGGATTGGGCAGCCCATTAAGCTTGGCGTACCGTTCTCCGCCGTCCATCATGGCCGCCAGCAGCCACACTGCCTCGTCCAGCGCCTTGACGGCGCTGGGCTCCGCATCGGTGCCGTCTTTGCCGGACAGCGCCTCGTCAATGCGCTCCATGCCCCCGTACCGCTCTGTCACCGCCCGGACCACCCGGGCGGAAAAACACAGCAGATACTCTTTGCCGCAGATGTCGATTTTAGCTGTCCTCATGCTGCCTCCGTGATGCCAAGCCGGGCCTTGATGTAGGCCTCTGCCTGTGCCTCCGTGGTAAAAGTGGCTTCACGTTTCCACATGTGAGTGGTGGAATCGTCCCGCATAATGGTGGCGCTCAGCTCCGGCGTCTGCCATTCGATGCTTTCTCCCTGGGTAGTAGCGGCATCTGCAGGCACGGAGAACATGACTTTTGTCAAAACCACGCCGCGCCACTTATAAACGCCGTTCACTTTCTTTTTGATGATAAAGCCCACGCCCAGATACGGGGTCACCTGGGTATCATCGTAGACCAGTTCCTTTACCGAGGTATCCGTCACACCTTCGATGCCGGTGATAGCCTGTTCCGTCAGGCCCAGAATGGCCTTGCTTACCTCCTGGCTCAGGTCATCGGTAGAGAGGGTCAAGGTTCCGCCAGCAAAAGTCCGGTCAGTCTCTGCAATGGCGTTGTCTGCATAGAGGTTGTTGTCTTCCGTGGTGCTGATTTCAATGTTGGCCTCGGTGGCCTTGCCCATCACTGCGCCGTTGGCGTAGGTAACGGTTGTTCCGCTGGCGCTGTAAATGCCGTAGTACGGCTTGCTCAGGCCGATAGTTGCCATGCCTTGCTCCTTTCATCGGCGGTCCGATTCGGACCGCCGCTCATTTCATAATTTTTTCGATTTCCTCATCCAGTACTTCCGCCATTTTGGCTTCCGCCTGCGGTTTTGACCGGCTGACCGCCGGCTTTACAAACGGGTGCTTTTCCTGGATCTTACTGGTTCCCATTTCCATGATGTTTGCCATCAAATGATTCGGGACGCCCCGCTCGTTGTAGCCATCCCAACCGATTCGCGTGTTGACAAACCCGTTCTCGTTCAGAATAGGGGCCTTGCCAAGGCCCTTGGAAAGGCCCCGAACAGTGATCCCCGTCTTTTGCGGCAGCGTATTGATGCCCTTTTGGATCTCATCCAAAACCACACTGGCCCCGGCTCGGACGGCCTTCTCAATGATCTGGGGAGCGCCTTTTTCGATCCTGGTCAGCATTCGCGCATAGGCGTCCAGCCCGTCAAATCGGATCGTAGCCATCAGCTGACCTCCTCGTCAGACCACTCGAAATCAAGAACATAGTGCTGCCCGTCAAGATCCGTGTAGTTATCAAAGCTGCTCACGGCGCACCCGGCAGCCAGCAGCGCTCCGCGAATCTTACGCTTCAAGGCAAGGGGATTTTCCCCCAGCGGGAGATACAGATGCAGCTGAGCCTGATACACAATAGCGAGAGGGAGATTGTCGGAGAAAAGATCTGGCTTTTCTGTATAGCTGAACGTGCAGTAGACCTCTGCCGGAGTTTCCCCAGCGTCGGGCCGGTACACATCCGGAACGCATACCGGCACGATGGGCGTCACCGCCTGGATGA
>ERZ1034920.2413-NODE-2413-length-10603-cov-5.817406_pt1 | contig 10603 bp, 8 predicted proteins | sample MGYA00520688_ERZ1034920 | MGnify/ENA primary metagenome ERZ1034920 (study PRJEB33766, sample SAMN09781785) | gut metagenome | biome: gut microbiome | host: Homo sapiens | place: Madagascar | study: EMG produced TPA metagenomics assembly of the PRJNA485056 data...
GCAGGAGGGTCCGCAAGTATTGACTTACGGAGCAATATTGATTTGTAGAAAGGGAATGGCGATGCTGAATGTGAATTATAAGGATTGGGAACTTTATGAAGGGGCGGTGATAACGCTGTTTCCGAATGATGTGGTGGAGTTGAAGGTTGATGGTGATAGCAAAGCTCCTGAAACAGAAAATGGGGATTGCAAATCTCCTCAAGCTGTTGGCAGCTTTGAAGCTGAAATCCTGAAATATAATCCTTCCTTGCTTCGCGAAGCTAGTCTGCAACTAGAGCAGACGGTGTATTCTTCCTTGCGAAAAGACCGCTGTCGGCAGGACACTCCCGTGGTGACAAACATCATCAATGGGATGTTTGCTCTATTAAAAGTTTATTTTGACCAGTCGGAGTGTACTTGTATATCTCAGTTGGTATTGTGTCAGCTAAAGGCGTTCTTCATCGGTTTTCATGAGTATCTTCAGCGCAATCCGCAATATCGTCCTGATGAAGTGAAGTCGTATCGGGTAAGAGAACTGTTCAATCGGTTTATGATGTTGCTGGAACGGGATTTTAAGATTTCGAGAGATGTGAATTATTATGCAAGACAGATGAATATCTCTTCCAAGTATCTTACAAATATCGTGAGTCAGGTAACGGGGCACACTCCCAAAACCATCATTGACCAATACGTGATTCTGCAACTCAAGATGCAACTCAAGCGTAGCACGCAAAGCGTCAAGGAGATGGCATGGGAATTTCATTTCGCCGACGTCAGTTTCTTCTGCCGATATTTCAAGAAGCATACAGGTCTGACACCGCAGCAGATAAGGTCGTAATCACAACCTTCAGTTTTTCTCTGATCTCGGCTTCTTCTATCTCGCCGATGTATTCAGGTGACAGCGCCTTGAGTTCTTCGAGGCATCCCATCTGCATCATGGTGGCGATAGGAAGAAGCTTATGTGCCGCCTTTCCTATGCGGTCGGTAGATAAGGATTCCTCTTCTAGGGCTTCTTTCAGGTTCTCGAGGTGTACGGCAAGTTCCTGCTTCACGGTATCGAGAATCTCTTTTGCCGCTTCTTCGTCGCCTCCGGCAAAAGCGAGGAGAGCATCCAGTTGAGGGTTGGATTTCTGCTGGGATGATAAATCTGGCTGGGATGGAGTTTCAGACTGGGCATCCGGTAGAGGCTGGGACTCTATTCCCAGGATATCAGACAGTTTTTCCATGCTGAATGGCTTGAACAGGCAATCATCGAAGCCTGCTTTCTGGAGCTGTTCCAAGATGCTCGTATCGTGAGCCGTCATTGCAACCACTGTCATGTTGGTATGGTTGATGTGGGTAATCATCTCCATGCCATTCATTTCTGGCATTTCTATGTCCATCAGCATGAGGGCAGGTTGTTCGTTGTGCAAGATGGTGAGTGCTTCAATCACATGATTGCAAGCGAATACTTGCCAGGAATCGACTGCTATGCGTCGCAGCATTTCCTGAAGAAGCTGAAGCTGAAGTTTGTCATCATCAAGAATCAAAACCTTATGGTTTACAAATTCTTGTGGAACTTTCTTTTGGTTGGCTGAGTCCTCTTCTTCTTGATAATCAGATGTTTGCTCTCTGCTCTCCTTCGAATCATCCTTTGGAGCTGGTTCAATAGGCAGCGTAACGATGAAGCAGGAACCTTTGCCTAAGGTGGAGTGAAGTTGAATTTCTCCACCAAGCAGTGACACCAGTTCTTGGGTGATAGACAAGCCCAAGCCGGTTCCCTCAATACCCTGTGCGCTCTTTAGTCTGGTGAATGCCAGGAATACTTTCTGCTTTTCCTCATCAGTCATTCCCTTGCCGGTATCTTTCACGCTCAGGGTGAGTGTTAGCTTGCCCAAGATTTTGGAAACTCGTGCTTTAATATTTACGCCACCGTGGTCGGTATATTTAATGGCGTTACTCACCAGATTATCCAATATCTGACGGATACGGAAGGCATCGGCTAGGAATAATTCCTTGTCTTTTTTCTTCTTCTGCAGATTTTCATTCTTGTTCATTCCCATTGTCATCTCATACGAAATGGATAAGCCTTTCTCTTCGGCTCGTAATCGCATTCCCTCTACCGATTCTTTCACCAGTTGGGCTGGAGAGAAAGAAACAGGCTGAACCTTCATCAATCCATTTTCCAACTGATGATAATCAAGAAGAGAAGCTACGAGTCTGGAAAGATGAGCTGCTGAGTTCTTGATATTTTGAAGACATTCCATACCACGTGCTTCGGTGACGTATTCTTTCATCAGGTCAATGAAGCCGGAAATGGAGGCTGCGGGAGCCTTGATATCGTGGGTAATGGTGAGAAGAAGTCGTTCACGTTGGTTCATGATGCGTTGAATTTCTTCGTTGGCTGCCTCAAGATTCTCCCGGTAGATGCGCTCTTTTCTAGCATCGCGCCAGATAAACCAAATCATGACGATAATTGCAAAGAGTGTTATTAGTGTGAGCAAACCTATTTGCCACAACAGTTGTCTGCGGGCTGCCATCGCTTTGTTGATAGCTTTTTGCATAGAGTCACGTTCCCTTTGGTGTACATCACTCAGTTGCTTGGCAGAACGTAAGGCAAGTTTTGTACTGACTATTTTCAAGTCTTCCATCTCTTTGTTGATACTTTCCTTATGATCTTGTGTAGCCACCTTCTCCTTCTTGTCTATCTGGTCTAGAATGTTGGCTACGTTTTCTGCCACATTTACTGGAGTCGTGATAGAATCGATGATGGCTCTGTTACTGTCTTGCTTGATGCTTAGCGTCTCTGCATGTTCTTTCTTGAATGCATCGGCCAGTCGGCGGAAGAATCCTCGGCGGGTCTTCATCACTTCCACCGTTGTCTTCTTTGCCTCGTGGGTTTGTGGGGCTTTGGAATGTACCACGATAGAATCTTTGCCTGTATTCAAACTCTTAACCTTATCGTGCAGATAATTGGGCGCAGATTTCCCTGCCATCGCATCAGAGAGTTGCTTCAGGTTCTTCTGTTCTTCTTTGAGCAGAGAAGTCATGGTACTGTCGGCAGCATCCTTTTTCTTGATGTACTCACGGGATGCTTCGTTGATGGCGATGATACTCTTGGTGTTGCTATATACAAGACTGATTGCCAAAATCATGATAATGGCAATGATGCAATAGCCGAGGGCTACCTTGAGTGGAATATTATTCTTGTGCATGAGAAATCTATTTACTTAATTAACTTCTGCAAAGATAGTGCAAACGAGCGCAATGAAAGCTTGCTTTCAGATTGCCGAGTGCAGCTTATCTTCTGCAAAGATAATGCAAAAAACTGATTTAGAGAAAAGAATGGGCTAAAAACAAGTCAGGAGACCAATGAATATTATCATTAGTCTCCTGCCTAATTGAAAGCGAAGCGTAATTACTGATATTTTATGTCTTTCTTTTTCTGTTTTATTACTGTTTTTTGAAGGTGATATTACTCAGCTACAGCTGTATTTGCTGCAGAGTCTGTTGTTGTTGAATCTGCTGGAGTCTCAGCTGGAGTCTCTGCTGGAGTTACTTCAGAAGTTGACTTCTCTACTGTTGTGTCTGCAGGTTCTGCTGGTGCAACTGTGTCTACTGGAGCAACTGATGAAACACTTGCCATCTTGTTGTTGGCGAATACATTACTAACTGATACCATTACCATGGCAGCGATTGCTGCGAATACTAACTTTTTCATAATCTTTTGTTTTTATTGTGAATATTATATTTATTTCTATTTGAGTGAACTGCCCTATTTGCGTTGATGCTTGCGAGTTCACAATCTAATATTACAATCTGTGTGCCAAAAGATACTTTGTTTTTGTAAATGCTTGATAATCAGTTGTTATGTCTTTTTGTGCCAAATCTCAACCTTGTGGAAGTTGTGGAACAAGTGTGGAATTTTTCCCCAAAATATTGGGGAATGTTCCTCAGATTCCGTACTTTTTCATCTTGTTATATAGCGTCTTTCTATCTACTGCAAGCAATTGTGCAGCTTTGCTCTTGTTGCCTCCTGCTGCTTTCAGTGCTGCCTCTATACGTTGCAGTTCTGTTTCCTCATCATGCAGGGTGGTAGGAGCCTGAGGTTGAATATGCGCCATGCTCTGTTCCAGTTCTGTTACTCCAATGTATCTGCCTGTGGCAAGAAGAGTGGCACGTTTCATCACGTTATTTAATTCGCGAAGGTTGCCGGGCCAGTTATAAGAGGCGATTCGTTCCTTTGCTTTACCATCGAGTCCTTCCACGTTTCTATTGAGCTCCTTGTTGGCATGTTTGATAAAGAGGTCGGCAAAGAGGAAGAGGTCGGCACCACGGTCTTTCAGCTCAGGCATGTAGATGGTAAACTCGTTGATGCGGTGGTAGAGGTCTTCCCGGAAGTTGCCCTCTGCTACACGCTGTGCCAGATTTTCGTTGGTTGCGCAAACCAGTCGGATGTCAATATCAATTTCCTTATTGCTGCCTAGTGGACGAATCTTTCGCTCCTGAAGGGCACGGAGCAGTTGAACTTGCACTTCATAGTTCAGGTTCCCCATTTCGTCCAAGAAGAGTGTACCGCCATTTGCTATTTCAAAGGCTCCCTTCTTGTCTTGGTCTGCTCCCGTAAAGGCTCCCTTGCTGTGACCGAAGAATTCTGATGCTGCCACATCCTTAGGAATGGCTCCACAGTCGAGTGCAAAGAAAGGTTTCCCTGCCCGCTGACTTAATTCATGAATGCGACGAGCCACATATTCCTTACCCGTTCCGCTTGCACCTAGAATGAGAACTGACATAGGGGTAGGAGCAACCAAAGATACAAAACTATAGAGTTTTCTTGAAGCTTCACTTTCACCTTCAAGATATTTAGGAACATCTACATTTCCTTTAGATTCCGTATTTCCTGATACTTTTTTATTATCTATTGGCTCCTGATTTCCTGTTGCCTCCCTTTGCTCTATATTTTTCTCTGATAGAGAGCTTGTATTGTGATTTTTTATGGCTTCCTTAATCTTTTCCAGGAGAATATCCGGATGAAAAGGTTTGGCTACGTAATCTGTAGCACCCGACTTCATGGCGAGTACTACGTTCTGAATTTCTGCATAGCTGGTCATGACGATGAAAGGTACTTGCACGCCGTGCTTTCTCATCCATTGCAATAAGAAAATACCATCATGGTCTGGAAGACGGAGGTCGGATAGCACCAGATCAAATCCACTTTCCAACTTCTCCCAAGCCTGTATAGCTGCTTTCACCGAAGTCGTTTTTTCAACTTCGAATCCTTTCTTCTTGAGCCATGTCTGAATCATGGTTCCAAATGCGATGTCGTCTTCAACTATTAGTATTTTTTCCATATCATTACAATCTTTCTGTCTCTTTGTCTTCTCAAGATAAAACAATTTCGTGCGCAAAGTTAGCATTATTATTTGGAATCAGCAAAGAAAAAGTGTTTAATTGTCAGATTTTACAAAAGATTATAATATATAATGAAGGTCTCTACCCAAGCAATAGGGGGTAGAGACCTTTTTTATCATTTGAATTTTGATAGGATTTTACTTGTGGGAAGCTTCTTTTTCCTTCTTTGACTTTGGAAGCACAAGATTAAGAACTACTCCTATTACGGCAGAAAGACCAATGCCCGAAATGGCGAATGAGCCTGATGAGAGGACTGCACCGCCCAATCCCATGGTCAGCATCACCGAGATGATGATGATGTTGCGAGTCTCATTCAAATCAACCTTGTTCTGCATCAGATTCTGAATACCTACGCTGGCTATAGTGCCGAAAAGCAACAGCATAATGCCGCCTAATACGGCTTGAGGAATGCTCTGTAACAATGCACTCAGTTTACCTACAATGGAAAAGCAGATGGCTGTAGCTGCTGAAATGCGAATTACAGCAGGACTCGTTACTTTGGTAATAGACATGGCGCCTGTTACCTCTGAATAAGTGGTTTCTGGAGGACCACCTAGAAAAGCTGAACACAGACAAGCTACTCCGTCGCCTAACATTGTACGATGCAAGCCTGGATCGGCTACGAAATCTTTCTTAGCCACGGCACTTACGACATAAACATCACCGATGTGCTCTAATACAGGTGCAATGGCTACAGGCAACATGTATAGGAAAGGAGCCCATGAGAAATGGGTGATTGTATCAAAGGTGATTGGACAGGAAAACCATGACGCAGCTGCCACACCCGAGAAATCGACTTTGCCCATACAGATAGCTATTATATAACCCACAACAACGCCTGTGATGATAGGTACGAGTTTCATTAACCCCTTGGTAAAGGTTAATATCAAAATTGCAGTAATGAGCGATGAAAAGGCAAGAATCCAATTGGTTTTAGCCATTTCTACAGCACTGCCTGAGAGGGAAAGACCGATGAGGATGATGGCAGGTCCGATAACAACTGGTGGAAAAATCCTGTCAAGGAGTTTCTTGCCTTGCCACTTGACCAATGCGCTCATCACAAAATATACCAACGATACGCTGGTTAAGCCAGCGATAGTTCCTGGCAATCCCCACTGTTTGGAGGCTGCAATGATCGGGGCGATGAAGGCGAAGGAACTGCCTAGGAAAATTGGCACATTCCCCTTGGTAATGAAATGAAAAAGAAAGGTTCCTACACCTGCGGTGAAAAGAGCCGTTGCCGGGTCGATGCCTATCAAGAGAGGCACCAGGACCGTTGCACCAAAAGCCACGAAGAGAAATTGTACTCCTACGATGGTCTTCTTGGTCATTGATAATTGTTCCGTATCCATTTAAATGTATTTATGTTATTATAGCTTTTTATTCTTTATATATTTATGTTATTATAGTTTATAATCCTGGAAAAATAGATGCTGTAGTAAAGTTATAGCTCCTATCTTTACATTTATTATTGATTAATGGGGCAAAGATACAAAATCTTTGTGAAACAAAAGTAAAGAAAAAGAAAAAGTTTTGTTTATCTCGTTAAATAGTATTATCTTTGCATTCGTAATTATAAAAACTAAACGAAAATGAAGATACATATAGAACAAGCAACCCCAGACAAGGCTTCGCATATAGCATCGCTCATTATGGAAGCAATGAATACAGAATGTTGCCAGAATTTTGCAGGACCTCATCATACGTTGGCTGATTTTCATCAATTGATGGAACGTCTGATAAAGATGGAGGATAGTCAGTATAGTTATCGTAATGTGTTGATGGCTATGACCACTGATGGTGTGGTTGCTGGCATTCTGGTAGCTTATGATGGGGCAAAGCTGAAAGCTTTGCGCAAAAAATTTGTGAATGAAGCTCTTGCTACTTTTGGGATTGATTATTCTGGCATGGATGCTGAAACAGAGGAAGGTGAATACTATATTGACAGTTTGGCAGTATCAAGTAATTATAGAGGTAAGGGTATTGCAAAACTTTTGTTGAATGCTGCTATTCAGTGTGGTAAGGAACTTGGTATTCCGAAGGTTGGATTATTGGTTGATAAAGGTAATCCTAGAGCTGAAAGTCTTTATACTCGTATGGGATTCCAATTCGTTAATTTTTCAACGTGGGGCGGACACGGAATGAAGCACTTGCAGATAAATGCAGAATAAGGAAAGAAAACACTTACTGATGATTTCAGTGTATAATGTGAATACTGTATATGAAACAAAAAGCCCAGGATAGCATCACTGCTGCCTGGGCATTTTTTAATCAACAAAAACTAATAAAATCTCTTTTAACCTATATTTTCTATAAAGTTACCTTTTCTACTGCAAAGATACAAAAGAAAATAGTAGGATTAATCAAAAAATCATAGTTTCCTGCTAATTCTTCAGGACAATCGTTTGCACGATTATTTATCTTCTATCTCCAGTAATTCGCTTTCCTCCATATCCTGGTCTAAACGGTCGCGCCAAAGATACTTTCTTGTTTCATGCACAATGATTCCACTAAGACAGAGTAGAGAGATGAGGTTAGGAATAGCCATCAGAGCATTCATGCAGTCGGCAATATTCCATACCAGACCGAGACTGATGACACTTCCTGCAAATATGCTGACAATGTAGAGGATACGATAACAAAGCATCCATTTTTTGCCTTTTAGGTATTCTACACAACGTTCGCCATAATAACTCCAACCTAGCGTAGTACTAAAGGCAAAAGTAGTCAAGCCAAATGTTAGCAATGGAGCTCCAATATATGGTATTTTACTAAAAGCAGCCTTGGTAAGAGCTGCTCCATCATGATAGTCAATGTCGGGATAGGCTATGATACTGCTGGTGATGACCAGTCCTGTTAGTGCGCAGATAATGACCGTATCCCAGAATGTTCCTGTAGATGAAACTAAAGCTTGTCGAACAGGATTGCGGGTTTGTGCTGCTGCGGCAACAATAGGAGCAGAACCAAGTCCACTCTCGTTAGAGAAAAGACCACGGGCAATACCATAACGGGCTGCAAGCATCAGTGTGCTACCTGCAAAACCACCACCAGCAGCCTTTGTTGTAAAAGCTGATTCACAGATAATCTGTAGGGCAGGGAGAATGTAGGCATGATTTACAATGAGAATATAAATACAGCCCAATACATAGAATAGGGCCATGAAAGGTACGAGCATTCCACAAACCTTGGAGATAGTCTTTACCCCACCTATGATTACGGCTGCTCCTAAAATGGTTACAATAGCACCTGTAATGTAAGGAGAAATGCCATATTGATTCTCTACAAGGGTTGAGATGGCATTAGCTTGGACTGTGCTGCCGATACCAAAAGAAGCAAGGGCGGCAAAGGTTGCGAAGAGGATGGCAAGCCATTTCCAGTCCAATCCCTTTTCTAGAGCATACATCGGACCTCCAAGCATTTGTCCTCGGGTAGTCTTAACTCGATATTTTACGGCAAGAAGTCCCTCTGCATACTTGGTGGAAATACCGAAAACACCAGTGAGCCAGCACCAAAGGACAGCTCCTGGTCCGCCTAAAGCTATTGCTGTAGCCACACCGATGATGTTACCTGTACCGATGGTGGCTGCCAAGGCTGTGGCAAGTGCTCCGAATTGAGAAACATCACCCGTTGCATTCTTGTCTTTCTTGACAGATAATTTGATAGCCTGGAATATCTTGCGCTGTGGAAAGCGCAGGCGGATAGTTAGAAAAATATGAGTTCCCAACAATAAAATAATCATAGGCCATCCCCAAAGGAATGAACTAAAGGCTGTGAAAAAATCATTGATAGCATCCATCTCTCTTATGTTTTAATTTAAAAATGATAATTAATAATTAGGCTTGTGCCCTGATAACTCTCTTGTCTTTTATGAACAGAAGGTGTCTGGTACCCTCCGTTTTTGGTGACTGAAGGTAATTCTACCCTCAGTCTTCGAATTCTATTCTAACGTTAGTGAATCCCATTGTCTTGAACATGTCTTTGAATTGCTGCTTGGCATTTCTTCTTGCCGTCTGATAATTCACAGGTGTCAAGCAACGCTTTTTCATCATAACGTAAGCTCTATCGTACATTGCCTGTCGGTCAGCGCCAGTCCATTTTCCTTCTTCAAAGAAACTTTTTGTCTTTGCCTCGTCTATGAAATTGTTGTCGAGGAGTCGGATTGGGGGAAGGGTGCAGACTATGGAATCTTTCTTTTCATCCGTCTGTATCCATCCTTCCTTTACGTCTTTCATGTCAATGCCAAGACGCAGGGTACCATAATAGATACGTACCAATTGATCGTCACCAAAGAAGCCATGTCGGGTTGTATCTACGAGTTCCTCATCGTTAATGGCAAGAAATTCCCATTGACCGATAGCCTCAATACTCTCTACTTGGGTTGGCGAAAGTGTGGTCTTTTCTTCCGATGCCACGCTCATTGTATTGTCCTTGTTTAGCCAAAAGAGTGCCCCACCTATTATTATAATAAGGAATAGAATAATTATGATTCCATATTTCTTCATGTCTTAATCCTCTTTATTTGATGCCTGGCTAGAGGCTGTTTTCTTTTCTATTGTTGTTTTGTCATTCAATCCATTTGAAATGAATTCCTTCAAGTCCTGGATTGTGAATTTCTTACGGAAGCTAATCTTGATATTTTCTTCCTTAAATCCCATGTTCTTAAGCATCGGAATCAGGGTATTGGCTGCACTGAGTCGGGCTTGTTCCATGAGGTTAAGATTCGGAATATCATTTATGATGCTTTGTCTGCCTTGCTGCTCTAGCTGGCTGAGTTCTGCATCACTGTAATTGCTGCGGGTAATGGAAACATATTGTTTTACCGAATTATGGTCTATTTTACTGCTCGTGAGTGTCAGCTTAGGGTCTGGCAGAATTATTTCTATCTTGTCGCCTTTGCGTAACACATTTTGATCAGAAAAGCCTTGAAAATCTACGGAAGTCTTGATGGTTGCATTCATAGGAATTGCAATTTTCCTATTTGAACCGGGTACATGAATGTTGAAGTTCTTTCTGAAAAAAGAACCTTTCAGATTCAGCTGGTCGTCGTGGGTAACGATTTTGTGAACATGGGCTTCTGCCGTATACAGTCGGTTGCATTTTTGTATTTGCATCACCATCATTGGAATAGTGTCGATGACTTGCTCCTTTTCTTGCGTTTGCTCTTTCTGAAAGCAAGAAGAAAAGGTGAAAATACTGGCAGTTATTATGAATAATAGAATCTTTTTCATACAAA
>ERZ1034920.2418-NODE-2418-length-10592-cov-93.588877_pt1 | contig 10592 bp, 13 predicted proteins | sample MGYA00520688_ERZ1034920 | MGnify/ENA primary metagenome ERZ1034920 (study PRJEB33766, sample SAMN09781785) | gut metagenome | biome: gut microbiome | host: Homo sapiens | place: Madagascar | study: EMG produced TPA metagenomics assembly of the PRJNA485056 data...
AATTAATAAAATTAGTCCAGGTAAAAAAAATAAAGACTCCAAAATGGAGTCTTTATTCTTATATATTTACAGTAGAAGAACCACAATCGAAAATTACATAGTTGGTATCAGGATTAGCACCTATTTCATCAAGGGTATAAGATGGCTTTGCAGGTGCCTTAGCCCATGCCGGAACATCTGCTCCAAGCCCTGCACCCCAAGGTAGTTTTTCCCATGTGGTCGTACCATCGCCAACTTTAAATAATACAGTAGGAGCTGTGGTCGTTGTGCCAGATGTAATTGCTGGCACATAGCATAAGCCAATTTCGCCTTTAAGCAGTACGACTGATGTATTCTTTAACCATTTATCTAAAGTATCATACTTTAATTTAATTCGTGTATTAAATTCTTGAGCCATTCTTTATTCCCCTTTCTCTTTTACTATTGGAAGGGAAAGATTTCTCTCTCCCTAGTATATATATCAAAGAGAAGCAGCGGTGCCACCATTGAGAATAAGAGTATTAGCACCTTGAGTTAATAGATCAGTACTGATTGCTTCAATATTAACAGCTTTATCAGCAATTTCAAGAGGAGTTCCACCAACTTTAACAATCTCAATTTTGTTAACTTGTGCATTAGCAGCAATACCAGCCAATTTAGTGCTTTCAGCAGCAGTCATTAACTGTTTGCCATCTTCTTTTGCAACATAGCCAGCTTTAATATCGGCAGTCTTTGCATATGGTGCAAGATCGGCGGTCTGTAGTGCTGTGTCAGCTTTATCTAGGCTATCTTGTACAGCCTAAGCTAGCTTTACCTTTGTAATCGTACCATCATTGATAACGGCAGTGACCTTATGGTCGGCATCAATCTTGATTTCAACCATATCACCAGCCTAAGAGCCGCTAGTTACATATTCAATAAGATCGCCGACATTGATATAAATCTTATCAGATGTTTCATTAGATAGTGTTAGAACTAGATAAGTACCCGCAACGCCCCATACACCAGCCTTATCCTTGACCTCAACAGTACCAGACTTGACCACAAGATCCTTTGGAATATCAATAGTTACAATATCGCTACCATTCTGGCTAAGAACATAACGCTTAGCAACGCCAGCAGGACTACTAACATCAGCAGTAACGGTATAATTAACCTGTGAAGGAATAGCCGCAATTTTTTCATCTACATAACCAATAACAGTAGTAGCTTTGGCGCCTGCTGGAATAGTGCCAACTTTACCACTTAATGTATTAACAGAAGTTTGAGCATCAGTACCAGCTTTCTTAGCATCAGCAACAGCTGTATCAACTTCAGTCTTAACAGCATAGCCCTTAGCTTCAACCTCAGTCATAGTGGTCTTTTTATTAGCAAGTTCATAAGCTTCTTTTACAGTCCCAGTATGTCCTTCACCAAGGATTTCGGCTTTTAGAGCAGTATCTTTAGATGCGGCATCGTTTGCTGCAGCATCAATAGCCTCATTCTTAGCAGTGGAGATAGCAGTACTAACCTTTGCTACATCAACTTTGCCTTCAAGAGTAGTTACACGACCAGCAATAGCAGAACTATCGCCAACTAAACCATCAGCATAAGTTTTAGCAGAAGCTAGAGTAGTCTTACCAATTTCATCAGCATAAAGTTTAGCACCACGAATAGTTTTACTATCTACAGTATCAATTTCGGTTTGATTATCTTCTCCACCAAGAGTGTGGATTAAATTATCAACTGCAGTATTTACCGTAGATACAGTAGCGGCCTTATTAGTACCAGCATTGTATTTGCCATCGAAGGTTACTGTATCCTATTTATTATTAAGAGCACCCTGAAGACCATCAATTTTAGAAATACCAAGAGTAGGAATATCATCAGCAACTAGTTCACGGCGAATAACTGCAATTTGACCATTGGTCTGCGTAACGGCAGAAACAAGCTGTTTAGCAACTGCTGCGTCATCTAGTTTTAGTTTATCAACATAACCCTTTGCAGTTGTTTCAGCAGCACTCTAGGCTGCAGTTGCTTTTTCCTCAGCATATTTCTTAGCACCCTTAATTGTAAGAGCATCAGCCTTATCAGCATCAACACCTTCAAGAGCCGTCTTGATGCCAGCAGCAGTGCCAGCAGCATCATAAGCAGTGGAATCGGTATATGCAGCACTTTGTAGGCCTGTGACCGCAATATCAGTACCATTAACAGCGATAGTACCATTGGCAGTACCAGCTTTGACTTCCTGAATAGCAGATGCAGCCTTGGCCAATTTATCAGTAACAGCTTTTGCTAGTTTAGCTTCAGTAATACTACCATCAGTAATTTTTGCTGTTACTTTATGAGTCTTAGGATCAATATTGATGAATACCATATCATCTGCAGCAGAACCAGAAGTGACATATTCAATTAAATCATTGACTCTAATATATAATTTATCATTAGTAGTATTAGCTAGAACTAATACAATATATGTACCAGCCTCAGTAACACCAGCAGGTAGTTCACCGGCTGCGAATGTTTGAACAGAACCGGACTTAACAACCATGTCTTTAGGAATGTCGATGACTGCGCCAATAGCTGCACCATCTTTAGTTAGCTGATAAGATGCGGACATGCCTTCAGTAGCGGTCTCCAGCTTCTTCATGCTATATTCAGGCACAGTCACTTTAGGAATAACAACCTTCAGACCATCAGCTGCAAGTGAAAGAGCATTATCCTCGCCAGATGCAATAGCTACCTTAACAGTAGGCTCAGTAGCACTACCACCAACCGCAATGGACTTATCAGCTGTCTTAATAGAAGCAACCTTGCCATTAGCAATAGCTAGAACATCAGCAATTTCCTTATATAGACCAGTAGCTGCGATTTCACCATCAGCTGCTTTACCAATCTTAGAAATAAGATTTGTAACTTGACCTTGAAGAGTAGCAACATCGCCAGCAAGATCACCAGAGGCGGTTGTAGAAGCTAGTTTAATTAATGTACCAGCTTCATTAGAAATCATATAAGCTTCGCATTTATTATCGGCGCATAATGTTAGAATCTGACCAACATATGCAGTAGCGCCAGAAGCTGCATACTTATTTAGTTCAGTTTTATCGTACCATACAGCAGTAGTATCAAGAGGGATAGGATTACCACGCTTGATATTCATAGGAAGAGCCATATAGGCAGCATCTTTTAAAATAGTAGCCATATTATATTATTCCTCCTTTATAAATTAACCAATTGTAACAGCATAAGTTTCAGTACTATCAATTGAGGCGGGCTAATATATCCAAACAGTATAAGGAACTGCAGTATATCCTTCAGCACCCTCAACATTAACAGTACCAGCTTGCTTTACAAAGTTAGCAGTAGCATCAGCATTCATAGCACTAGGCATAAGAACCTTACTTACATTATATCCAGCAGGACAAGCAATAACAACTTTCTTTGCTCCGGTACCTGCCCCAAATGTAGTAATGGGCTTTTTATTAGCAGCTTCATGTTTTAATCCACGAATAGTAGTACTATCAAGAGCTGCATCAGTAGTTATAGGACCATAGAACATATGACGGACACCTTGAAGGACATTGCTGTCTTTAGATGCTGAGCCTGCCTTAATCTGGCTAGCAGGATAAGAATTACCTAGATTGGTCTTAGGAATAGTGCCGTCGCCATAAGTTGCGGTTGCAGTAATTTTTTTAGCTGTTGCTTCAGCAACAACATTATCGAAAGAACCAGTAGCAGTAGCAAGGACATCTTCAACACCAGTGCATTTTACACTCCAACTCTGAGCTGTAATACCAGTAGCTGGACCATAAGTATAACTACCAGCAGATAGAGCTGCTGTATATGTTAAATTCTTCTTCGTGCCAATTTCAAATGTACCAAGTCCGCTAGTAGAGCTGAAACTAACAGCAGGATCAAACTTAGAAGGATTAGCTTCCTTGGCCATTAAGGTAGAAAGGACCTGTTCAACGCTCTTACCTTTAGCTGCAAATTTAGCAGAACCAGATGGCTTAGCTAAAGTGCCAATAGCAACAGTATAAGTAATGTCATCATCAAAATAAACATTATCAGCACGATAATTGCCATCCATAGCTTTCCATTCACCGTCATATACGTAAGCAGTATAAGAAGTTTTATCGCCAGTAATAGCACGCTTTACAATAGCAGTATCGCCATTGTGAAGTTCTGCAGAAGCTACAACACGAGTAATAGCCTGAATATCAGTTTCTTCACCTGTTGGAATAGCTTCAAAATTTTGAGCGGCTTCGCCACCAAAATATTTTAAGTTTTCAAGAGTAGTAGTACCATCACCGATTTTCATTTTACGAGTATCATACTCATAAACAATTTCACCAGCTTTTGGGACTGCACTGCCTTTTGCTTTAAGAGCTTCAGCAGTATCATTTAATACTTGAATACGAGTATTAAGAATAGCCATAAATCATTTTCCTCCTATAAAATTAATTAAGAGTATTTGCGTTGCCGCCATTAAGAATATCATAATGATCTTCTCCATACTGAATAGGGACAAGATTATTATTTACATCTACAATATAAGGCAACCATTTATTATTCTAAAAGATAGATACAATTTGACCAACACAATTATGCTAGGTAATGTAATTAATTGCATCTACTAAAGAATTGAAAGAGTTTTGTGCTGAAGAAGAAGTTTCTGTAGTTGTCCATTTACCATCGTAAATATATAATTTACCATCATAAATACACATTTCTCCATCTTCAGCAGTAGCTGGAAGTGCATCAACTGTGCCTAAAAATTCCATTACATTATCAGGAAGATCAATTGTGCCACTTGCACCACCAATATACGGTAAATCATTCCATAAGGTTTTACCATCACCAATTTTCAGTTTATGAGTATCTAATTCAAATCCAGGCTCGCCATCCTTAAGTAATAAGTTTTTTTCGCGCCATGTAGTTGATCGACCTCTTTTGAACTTGATGATATCAGCCATAGATTATTCCTCCTTCTAGACAGTATAGAAGCCATTGACAAGTACTTGTCTATAGCCAGGAGCTAAATAAGAAGGATCTAATTCTCTATTAAAACGTCCACCACTAATTTCAATATGAGGGTTACCCTCAACCTTGAAATTCTTATCTTGTGCAGTAATAAATGTACCGCCACTAATATATGTATTTTGAGGATTTAAATCTTCACTTAATTTACGAAGATAAAAATTATATTCGCCTTGACTTGGCTTACTATTTTCAAAATATCCATCAGTGATAGTTATTGACTTACCATTAGCAAGAATAGTATTATAGAATGTGCCGCCATTAATATTTAAAACAGCATTATCATCATTTTTTATAGCATATAAGCCACCAGCGAATGTACCATCATTGATAGTTAATGTAGGCATTTCAGCATTTTGGCCTTGAACATAGCCATTAATAGTATTACCAGCGTGATAATCCCAATAGCCATTTTCAATCATGCTAGAAAATTCACCACCACTCATAAACATGCCGCCATTGATTGTCATGGTGCCATGATTAACAGCAGTATAATAACCATTGCCTGATATATCAGTAGTACGTTGTAATTTACCATTATTAATAGTGATATTACCATTATTAAAAACCGCTGCATTTTCATTTTTGTTACATTCAATAGTGCCTTGGCCCTTAATAGTTAAATCGCCATTTACTTTGATATCTATTGGAGTTTTTTCATTATTGATAATATCATTACCATTTAATTCAATAGTCAATGCTTTATCAATAGAAACACTATTATCAAAGTTGGTATTAAGACGAATTGTACTTCCTGCTGGAGCCTTCATAAATGCTACATCAATAGATTGATAAGGCACACCATCTACAACTGCTGGATTATCAGTGTATTCTTGAACATTAACGACTTTAGTTCCGCCTACATAAGATAGTTCATTCCAAGGGGTTAAACCATCGCCGACTTTAATCTAATGTGTATCAAGTTCTACGCCGATTTCACCAGCTGCAAGAACTATATTCTTTTTAGACCAACTGGTTGATTTACCACGTCTTAACTTAATAATTTCAGCCATCTCGTGTTCTCCTTTCTTTAATCATCATCTATAGAGCCGCCATCCCAGCCGCCTGTTGACTTGGAAGTATCTTCTTTGTCAATGTCGCCGCCATCTTTGCTGCCCTTATATGAAAGAATAAACATTTTCATATTGTCCTTCTCCTCTCATATTTAAAATTATTTTATGTTGTCCTATACCTATTGGACCGGAAATTTCTTAAATGGAATTTTCATTTAAGCATTCGGTTGTAATGGTCCAAGCCGGCCAGAGCAATCTATAACCCACTGTCTTTAAAATATATAAAAAAAAAGATGGACTGATTAATCTAATCAGTCCATCTTTATAGAAAGGATGAAATGCAATGAATGAATTTGAAACGAGTGGCGCGGAACTGAGGTGTCGATCCCCATCCCTTTCACAGGACCACTTGTTTTCAAGACAAGGCTTACCGCCGGGCAAGTTAATTCCGCATATTATAATTGGCTATAGACCTTTAACTATCTATGATTTAAATACGCCACAATTACTATGAAGCTTAGCGATACCAATTATTTTAATAAACAAGACTCATTGAAAAGCCAAAATAAAAACGCGGAATTTAGCTTACTAAACCAGCTAAAAAGAAAAAACTTCTCAAAATATACTTTATTTTCTTTATTATACTTTTTCATCTATTAATAATAAATAAGTATGTAGAACCTTTGCAGGCAAAAGTTTGCTGAAAATGAGTCTTAATACGTATGGCATAGGAGCAAGGGATTCTATTGTTATGCCATTAATAAATTTAATTATATATTAAATATACTTCCAAAAATATCCTTTACAACTTTTTCTTTGTCCTCTGCAAACATGACCAATATGTTTACTATTACCATTTTGTCGTTCAGCTTCAGATATTGAAGGATAAATTTCTATAATTTTATTAGTTATTGGATCAATTTTTGCTACTGATTTTCCATTACGATTTAATTTCCTACTTTGACGATACCTTTCTTCCATTGAAATACCTTTATTGTCTAAAGCAATTCTAATAGTAAAATTATCATACCCTGTTAATCTTTTAATTTCGCTACAATTATAACCTTCTAAAAATAAAGAATAAATTAAATCATAATCTGCATAATGTTTACCATCGCCGCCAATTGTAGCATTATATCCATATTTAAAAGAACCTAATTTTTCAATCCAATAAATTTCTTTGTCATTAAGTTCTTCAGCAGAACATTCTTCTAATTCTTTAATAGAAAAATTTTCTGAACCATATTTATTCATTGCGTCATATAAAGGACGTTTTTCACATCTAGGTTTTTTATAATCTTTAAGATGTTCTTCCCAACGTTCCTAAATATTATTTTTTACTGTTTTACCAACATAAATTTTCCCATTAATATTATTTGTTATCTAATAAATGTATGCCATAATTAAATAGCTCCTTTTCATTATATTATAGAGATTAGTTTAAATAGTATCACCACGAAAAGGTCCTCTATATGATACCGCATAGGAGCAAGGGATTCGAACCCTGGATGTGTAGCTACAATTAGTTTTGGAGACTAACCCAATCGACCACTCTGGCACTCCTACATATAATGGCGTTGGGTAAAGGATTTGAACCTTTGGTCCCCGTTTCCAGGGACAACTGCTTAGCAGGCAGCCGCTATCGACCTCTCAGCCAACCCAACAAATATAGAAAAATAGATAGTAAAAAACAAGCATTGCGCCAAGGCGTAAAAACTCTATCTATTGTATAGTTTTTGTTCCTTACATATTTAAATATATAAGAAAGGATTACCGGTAGCCTGCCGCCTAATGACAGGATTTCCTATAACCGGACTTTATATTCACACCGTGGCCTCGGTGGAACGAACTTTTACAAAATGTTCAGCCTGATGTTTTGGCATCCAAATTAAAGTGCCATCATAAAATCTGAAAAGATAAGTCATAAAATTATCCTTATTATCAGCCTTGCGGCACTTACCCTTACCATATCTTTTGCACCAGACTTTATCTCCTGGATTAAACTTCATTATTTTCTCCTTAATAATTTTAACAAAGCCCTAAAATCATTTGCTGGATTTGAACCAACTCTAAAAAATTTTTGCAGAATTTCTTATTTAACCTTTTTAAAATTGCTGTATGGGCTTTTCATATGGTAGCGGGGATGAGACTTGAACTCATGTATGATAGGGTATGAGCCTATTGTCTTAACCACTTGACGACCCCGCAATATTAACAAGACAATTTTTATACGTTGCTCTACCAATTGAGCTATATCCGGCAATTTGCCGAACAATAGGACTTGAACCTACAACACACGGCTCCCCAAGCAAATTTATAATTGCTGAAATTGTCTTTCATAAATGGTGGAGCCAAAGGGAATTGCACCCTCGACTTTGGATTAAATCCAATGTTTTCCTACCCTAAACTATGTCCCCAAATAATGGTGGAGCTTGCGAGGGTCGAACTCGCTACCTCCTGCTTGCAAGGCAGGCGCTCTCCCAATTGAGCTAAAGCCCCAAGTATGATGGTTATAAAACTTAATCTAATGCAGGCATCAGACTAATAGAACGCTCCATCAAGTTCTATGCACCAGTTGAGTTTTGTATGTATCCCGCGAGTGCGGTGGCGGATGCAGAAGGGTATGATCCTCCGACCCATTGATTAACAGTCAATTGCTCTACCAACTGAGCTATGCATCCATATTCATAGGGAAGGCTTCTAGAAAACCCGTGTGCTTACCACCCTATGTGTTTGGAATATATCACACTTAATGGTCAGGCCGACGGGGCACGATCCCGTATTTGAACCTTGAAAGGGTCCTGAATTAACCTATTACTCTACGGCCCGATTTAATCAGAAGTCAAATCTCTTGACTTTTCTTTTTCCTTCGCTCTATCATATTCCATGCCCTTGCCTTTCTTGGCAGGAACAATTGATCTACGACGGCGGAACAGAAGATACTCATTCAACTCTTCATTATCCATTTTGATAGCGGGTTTCTTAGTAGTTGTCATTTCAAATATCTCCTTTATTATTATATAATATTTTTTTTAAATTTTCAAATTTTGTTGGTGCAGGATATTGGATTCGAACCAATGACCTCATCCTTGTAAGGGATGCATTCTAACCAGCTGAGCTAATCCCGCATATAGTCTATTTAACTAAGCTGCCAAGAAAAATTAAATAGACCTTTATAAAAATCCTCACTGGGTATGGAGGGCATATTAAACTGGCTATTACAGTAGGCCCAGTAAGGTGGACCCGCCTGATTTCCACAATAATGGTACTATCGGTCCATCTGTCCGCCTGATTTTACAGGAAGTTTATAGGATTCATACCTTTTAACTCAAATGTTCTGCTCAACACAGAATGTGCTACCTTTATTCAGGTATCTCATATGTACGGTCTCCCGCGATATGACCTTGCCATTACTCTTTAAGATTCTCTAATGGGATGAACTACGAGAATTTTGTTTCTTATACTAATTACGCGTTTTCATATAAGAACCATTTAACGTCAGCGATGCTCTATGAAATTTCTCAAACTTGACCTGGTGCGGTTGGGGAGACTCGAACTCCCGACACCTTGCTTATGGTGCAGAATATTGGATTTGAACCAATACATTAAAATGCTACTTACATCAATTCTACAAAGGCAAGTGCTACTACCGACTGAGCTACAACCGCATATACGCATTTCAGAGGTTCCGGACCCTCCTGAGCAGCATCACTCAAATAAGATTTTGTCACCTAATTTTTAAAACCTTATCAAAAAACAAACCGGTTTTATAGCTGAACCTTTAACTCTCTTTCCGTTTTTACTTATATGTCAAGAAACAACCAAAGAGAAAGTATAAAAAGACAACATATGAAGAATTTGTTTATAGACAAGCTTCAAACACTCGTCTTGCGGTCATGTTATTTTATAATCAAGTTAGTAATAACTTCAACCGCATTTCTTTAACTTAAATAACCTTTAATAATAGTCCTATATTAAATAATTAGTTATGGGCGACTATTATTTCCCAGCTTTAATTAATCCTTCTATTGGAATTGAACCAATACCTCCGCCTCTTTCAGGCAGCATGCTTCCATTACACCAAGAAGTAATATACATATGGCTTATTTACATAACGATGGAGCCACCAACCACCGAGCCTTGATTATAGTGAGTATAACTACTACTTCACTGTTGGTACCGGTGAAAGGACTCGAACCTTCAGATTAATGATCCTAAATCATTCGCCTATGCCATTCGGCTACACCGGCATATGGTGGAAAGAAGTATTTCACCTTTTATAGCACGCTTCTCCCCGTTCCCGTGCTACCCCTCTCCCAATTAGCTTGATTATGAGAGGATTTTACTATGAAGTTCATCATAGCTGCCCGATTTCCCTTTGCCTCAGTTTATTTTTAATTGGTCTATTGCCAACGGCAGGTGACTAATCTGCCTAGTTCAAATCGAAAACCCCATGTATAAGACCAATAATGGCGGATGTAGAAGGGTTCGAACCTCCGACCCATTGATTAACAGTCAATTGCTCTGCCAACTGAGCTATGCATCCATATTTAAATGAGAATTTTTATTTCTCATTTATTT
>ERZ1034920.2419-NODE-2419-length-10592-cov-10.773750_pt1 | contig 10592 bp, 11 predicted proteins | sample MGYA00520688_ERZ1034920 | MGnify/ENA primary metagenome ERZ1034920 (study PRJEB33766, sample SAMN09781785) | gut metagenome | biome: gut microbiome | host: Homo sapiens | place: Madagascar | study: EMG produced TPA metagenomics assembly of the PRJNA485056 data...
CCATTATACTAATTCAACCTTTCCGCCTGCTGCTTCGATTTTTTCTTTTGCTGATGGAGTTACATAATTAGCTTTTACAGTAATAGCCTTTTTGATTTCTCCGTTACCCAAAATTCTTAAACCGTCGCAAGAAGGGTGAGCTTTTCTAATTTCTTTCAATGATTCTAATGAAATTTCAGAGATTTCTAAATCATTAAGTCTGCCAACATTAATTTGAGCATAATTTCTTTGATTAATGATTTGGAAGCCTTTTAATTTAGGTAATCTTCTGTAACCTGGCATTTGACCACCTTCAAAACCTCTTTTTGAAGTTCTGCCAGAACGTTGTCCTTCACCGTTATGACCGCGACAAGATGTTTTACCATGTCCTGATGAACGACCTCTACCTACTCTTTTTGATTTACCAGTTGCACCTTCAGCTGGTCTTAAATCTTCTAATGTTATATTTGTCATTTTTTATGTCCTCTTTGTTAATTCTAAAATACAAAAAAGTCTTTAGGTCTTTAAGTCTTTAAGCTTTTAAGTTCATTTAAAATATTTTTTACGAACTTAGCGTCTTAACGACTTAACGACTTAATGTCTTTTATTCAACCACTTCTACTAAATGTGAAATCTTGTTAACCATACCCATGATAGTTGCACTGTCTTGGTGTTCAACTACTTGGTCAGTTTTTTTCAAGCCCAATGCCTGAGCTACTCTGCGTTGTGCTTCTGAGCATCCGATTAAACTTTTTACAAGTTTGATTTTTATTTGTTTAGCCATTGTTTTTTCCTTTTTAATATTATTTTTTATCGGTGGGAACGCTTACTTAAGATTTTTTATTATAAAAACGCTTTCCCACGCCATGTTCTACATTCTAAAACTATTATTCCATTTTAAATCTAAATTTAAATAGCCTACTAGTTTAATAATTCAGCCATTGTCAAACCACGTTTTTTAGCAACTTCTGCGAATGGTCTTAATGATTGAAGAGCATCCAATGTAGCATTAGCCGCGTTAAGAGGTGATTTTGAACCTAATGATTTTGAAAGAATGTTTTCAATACCAGCAAGTTCTAATACTGAACGAACAGCACCACCAGCAATAATACCAGTACCTTGAGAAGCAGGTCTTAGCATTACAGCACCAGCACCTGATCTACCAGTGATTGGGTGAGGAATTGTAGTCTTGAAAATAGGCACTGTAATAAGATTTTTTCTACCATCAGCAATTGCTTTTTGAATAGCAATAATAACTTCTGATGCCTTAGCACAACCAACACCAACTTGTCCTTTTTGGTTACCAACGATAACAATAGCTCTGAAGCTTAATTTTTTACCACCTTTAACAACCTTTGTTACACGACGGATTTGAACAACTTGTTCTTTCCATTCTGATTCAGGTTTAACTTCTTGAGTTTCTACTCTTTTCTTTCTGTTACGTTGTCTTTTTGCAGGAGCTTCAGCTTCGCTAGCTTCTGGAGCTGCAACTTCAGCTGTAACTTCTGTTGATTCTTCAACTTGTTTGATTTCTTCTGTCATGTTAATAATACCTTTCTTAAATGTTTTACGAATTATTATTTTTCAATTTATAAACATTCAAATATCCAAAGCTAAAAACACCATTTTTCAGGCATTTACGGTATATTCAAATGTGGGTTGTTTTCTGACAAAAAAATTGTAATATAAAAGAGGTTTAAATGCAAGAGGGGGAATATTTTACCACTATCATGTGTTACAAAAATTAACAACACTTATATCAAATTTTCTGTAATTTTTATATTTTTTCTAGCGTTTCTTAATGCAGTATATGGTAGTGCATTAAAAATGCATAAGCAATACCGTAAATTGCACCGGCAAAAACTTGCATAGGAGTATGACCGAGCAGTTCTTTCAGTTTTCCGCCAGCTTCTTGCAAATCTTGATTATACAAATCCATTATAATTTTATTTAAACAAGCAGCTTGCTTACCGGCAGCACGTCTAACACCTGCTGCATCATACATAACAATAAATGCATATCCTAGAGCAATTGCAAATTCGATAGAATCAAAGCCCTTTATCAAACCTACTGCCGTTGACAATCCCATAACACCAGCAGAATGAGAACTTGGCATACCACCGGTAGTTGTAAAAAGTCTTAAATCCATACTTCTTTTAATTATTAAATGGAGCAAGAACTTAAAAATTTGCGCAGTCACAATTCCTGAAAACGCAACTAAAATTACCTCATATCCCGTACCGTAGATTTGTCCTAAACTCATTTAATACTCCCGATTCTGTTTTTTAATTTTCCAAGTATCTCTTCAAAGATTTGTGAATGATACTTTTCTATTATAACATAACATTCCTTAATCAAGTAATTGAATTTATTTTCAGCCTCTTCAAGCCCGTACAATGAAACATACGTAAGCTTTCCGCTGTTTTTATCTTTACCGACTGTTTTGCCCAACTCTTCAAAAGAAGAAACTTCATCCATAATATCATCATAGATTTGGAATGCTAAGCCAAACTTTTTAGCAAAATTATCAAATTCTTCTATTGTTTCATCATCAGCTCCGGCGGCAATTGCACCTATTCTTACAGCTAAACGGAAAAGAACAGCGGTCTTATTCAAGTGAATAAAATCCAAAGTTTCGTTTGGCGATTTCACGAACTTTCCACCTTCTGATTCTATATCTACCACTTGTCCGGCAATAAGCCCATAAGCACCGGCAAATTTTGTATATTCATGCAATATTCGAACAATTTGCGTCATTGATAAAAGATTTTTTGATTTTTCAATTATAAGTTGCGGTGCAAAAGTCAACAAAGCATCTCCTGCAAGAACAGCATTTGCTTCTCCAAAAACTTTGTGGTTAGAAGGCTTACCACGTCTAAAATCATCATTATCCATGCAAGGCAAATCATCATGAATAAGACTTTGAACATGAAGCATTTCTATTGCACAAGCTGCCGGAAGCACATTTTTAATATCAGCACCCAATAATCTTGCAGTTTCTAAGCACATCACCGGTCTTAATCTTTTCCCTGGAAGCATTAACGTATACTTCATCGCTTTGAAAATATCTTCAGGATAAGATATTTGCAAATATTCCTCTAAATGTTCGTTTACTAAATCAATCAATTCTTTCATCATCAATACCCTTATAAATATTCTGTTTCTGCGTATTTCTGGCACTTTCACGTTTTCTTGAGCTTATTTTTACAGCTGTTTTATTATGCTGTTGTTTATGAGTCGTTTCAACCTTAACCCCTTGATATTTAACTTTTTCCTTATATTCTCTAGCCTCTTCTACAAATTCAACATAAGCTTGATATCTGGTTTCATCAATTTCATCAAAATGCTCTTTCACTGCACATCCGGTTTCTGTCAAATGCAAGCAATCTTGAAATTTACAATATTGCTTATATTGAGAAATTTCAGGAAACAATAAATCCACTTCATTTGGCATCATAAAATCAAATCTCAAGTGACTAAACCCAGGAGTATCAACAATCCTAGAATCTTCATCCACAGATATTATTTCACAATGTCTTGTCGTATGCGTTCCTCTTTGAGTTTTATCACTAACCTCTTTTGTTCTTAAATTCAAATCCGGACAAATTGCGTTTATCAAACTTGATTTTCCAACACCGGAAGAACCGCAAAGAACGGAAGTTCTCCCCTTCAAAAGTTCTTGAAATTCTTCAATTCCATACCCTTCGAGTGCAGAAGTAAAAATAATATCATATCCTAGCGGTTGATAAATCGAAAAAACTTTTTCTATAGTCTTATCATCTTCGGATAAATCATTTTTGTTAAAACATAAAACTGCATCCAGACCATGATATTTGGCAAAAGAAATATATCTGTTAAGTTGAGTAAAATTTAATTCCGGCTCTTTGACTGCAGAAATTATAATAACTCTATCGATATTTGCAACCGTAGGGCGAGTAATGTAATTTTTGCGTGGTAAGATTTTTTCTATCGCCCCATTATCAAATTCTACAAAATCTCCTACAAAAATTTTTTGCTTCTGTTTCTTTAAAACTTCACGAATTTTACACTCATAAGTCCCGTTTTCAGAATGCACATAATAAAAATCTGAGTGGATTTTAAAAATTTGTCCTTTTTGCATAAAAAAATTCTAGCACAAATTGAGGGTAAATGGATGTAATAACGCAAGAATTGTTAAAAAGTGTTAAATTAGCTTTTGGAAGATTTGATGCTTTGAAATTTAGGAATTTAATAGTACTAAAATTTTTAAAATCGTGTATAATAAGAATATAGATATTATTTTAAGGAGAAGGTATATGTCAGTTATTGAAGGTTTATTAACTGTTTCTAATGAAAAATTTTGTATAATTGTGTCACGTTTTAATGAATTCATAACCTCTAAACTTCTATCAGGAGCTGTTGATGAATTAAAACGTCACGGAGTTAAAGAAGATAATATAGATATCGTTTGGTGTCCGGGAGCTTTTGAAATTCCTATAGTTGCAAAAAAATGTGCTAAATCTAAAAAGTATAATGCAATTATTGCATTGGGTGCTGTAATCAAAGGCTCAACTTCCCACTATGATTACGTTTGTGCAGAAGTTTCAAAAGGGGTTGCATCTGTTGGTTTAGAAACAGAAATTCCTGTTATATTTGGAGTACTTACGACAGATAACATAGAGCAAGCTGTTGAAAGAGCCGGAACTAAAGCTGGTAACAAAGGTTCTGATGCTGCAAAATCTGCTATTGAAATGGCTAGTCTATTTGCTAAAATTTAAAATTAATAATTTTATTGAACTAATAATATTGTTTTCGAAAGGAGTGTGTGTGATGAGTGAAATTATAACAGAATACAGAAATGAAAACACAAAAGACATTGATTTGCTTTCTACTATTGATATAGTCAGAAAAATCAATGAAGAGGACAAACTCGTTGCACTCGCTATTGAAGATGAAGCTCCAAATATCGCAAAAGCAATTGATATTATAGCAAAACAATTCCTAGTTGGCGGCAGATTATACTACTTTGGAGCCGGAACTTCCGGCAGACTAGGTATTCTTGACGCGTCAGAATGCCCTCCAACGTTTGGAGTTCCAACTGATATGGTAACAGGAATTATTGCCGGTGGCGAAAAAGCAATTCGCACTGCTGTCGAAGGTGCTGAAGATAATTTTGAACTCGGTGAAAAAGATGCGGAAGTTCTAACCAAAGATGATGTTTGTGTTGTAATTTCTGCAAGTGGAAATCCTAAGTATTTATTAGGAGTACTAGCTCAAGCAGACAAAGTTAATTGTAAGACAATAGCCCTTACTTGCAATCACAAAGCACTTATTTTAGACGATGCCGGTTTAGGAATTTGTGTAGAAGTCGGTCCGGAAGTAATTGCAGGCTCCAGCAGAATGAAAGCAGGTTCTGTTCAAAAAATGGTACTTAATATGCTTTCAACCGGAGCAATGATTAAGATTGGCAAAACTTACGAAAACTTTATGATAGATTTAATGCCAACTAACGAGAAATTAAAAGGCCGAGCAATAAGAATTGTTTCAGAAATTGCCGGAGTTAATAATTCCACAGCGCTTCAAACTCTTCTTGAATCAGGTTGGAGTGTAAAAACTTCTATCGTTATGTTGAAATGCGAACTTAAAAAAGATGAAGCAAAAGAATTGCTAAGAAAAAACTGCGGAGTACTAAGAAGAGCACTCAACAGTTTTTCACAAGTTTAAAAATTTTAAATATTATTTGCTAAAATACTCAACTACGGATTTTGTCATCAAGTCAGAATAGCTATCCATTAATTTCGGATTAGTAAGTCTTTCTCTGCCTTTTGGAGAAATCATGAATGCGGTTTCCCATAATACCGCAGGAATATTTTGTTTCTTTTCGGATTCTCTTAGTACTAGATAGTTTGCACTGTTTGATTGAGCATAATCTTGTTCTTTTGTTGCCGGATTTATAAACTTCTCTTTAGCAGAGATTTTTTCGTGTTTTGGTATCCAATTATCAAAATTTCTTTCCATCATTTGAGCCAATTTTTCACTTTTCTTTGTTATATCCAAATGATTTTTAGAGAAATAAACCTGTGTTCTATCTTGCGTAGGTGTTTCACAAGCATTAACGTGAACAGAAATAAACAAATCAGCTTTATTTTCTTTCTTTTCAATTTCCTTACCGATTATGTTTACGCCACCTTGCAAGAATATAACTTTAGCGCCTTGTTTGCACAATCTATTTGTTAATCTGATAGCATTATCATAATTGTGTAACCATTCGTCCTCTACGTTATCAATACCTGTTGTTCCGGTATCAGTACCAGCTTGGCTATAACCGTGACCGGCATTTACAATAATAGTTTTTCCAGAAAGTTTACCTTTACCGGTCGGTTCAAATACGTGTCTAGTTGCTTCAACCTGACCATTTACTTTGCATTTTTCTTGCAATAAAGGTCTGTTTTTAAGTTTCTTATTACTACTCATATCAACAACTTCAGTAGTTGTATTAGTTGCTTTATCAACAGTAATCTTTTTCTTGTCTGCAGCTACAGAATAGTCAGAATCATTGTATACAACTATTAACTTTTGACCGGCTTTGATTTTATTTGTTGACATGTTATTAATTTTTTTCAAATCATCAACAGAAACTTCCATTTGTTGAGCAATTTTTTCTAAGCTATCGCCGTCTTTTGTTTCATAAATAAACCCTGGAATTTCTATCATTTCATCAGTTTTTATTTGGTTAACATCTTCTATATTATTCAAGTCTTTTAACATTTCTGGAGTAAGACCGAATTTTTTAGAAATTTGGTATAAATTATCACCTTTTTTAACTTTATAGCCTAATTTTTGTATATTAATATGTTGATCAATTTTGATTTTACTAGCATCAGCTATTTTATTATCATTTGTTAATCTATCAATATTTGTGTCATATTCTTTAGCTAATTTCCACAAATTATCACCTTGTTTTACCGTATAATCATAACTAATTACACTTAATTCGCCCATTTCCTTTATTTGAGCTTTCTTCAATAATCTTTGGAAAGGAGTTTTGCAAGAATCATCTTCTTCTACTTCGTCTTTGTTAGAAAATAAGTTCTTAAACCAATTTCCGATAGACTTAAAGAAATTAGCAATTCCATTACCTATACGTTTCCAGAAACCGAGTTTTTCTTCATTTTCAACAGTTTCTTCTTGTTTTGCATTATTAACATCAACTTTTTTATCAGCAGCCACTGTTTTTTCAACTTTTGTAAGTTTTGCAGCACCTTTTATCGCAGGAATTTTTAATTCCTGACCAACTTCTACTGAGTCAGGTTCATTGTTCAAATCTTTAATTTGTTTATAAAAATCTTTGAAACTAATTGTAGTCGTTCCAAGTTCTTTATACAAAGATTGAGCGATAGCAAATAGACCTTTACCTTTAAATTTTTCTTCAACTTTTACCTTATATGACTCAGCACTGACTGGAACAGCTGAAATTTTGCCGGTTTTATATTGTTCATAAATTTTATCTAAAGCCATTGTTGATTGGTTATTTGCAGCAAAACAAGCTTTCGCACGTTTATAAATTTGTTCAATTTCTTGTTTTGATTCTTCAAGTTCTCTTCCTTGCAAATCTTTTGTACCCAAAATCATTCGATTCAAACTTCTTGTATATAATCCAGGTTCTTCCTTCTTTTCTGCACCTGATTTACCGGAATACAAGTATACTGAATTTTTAATTACTCCAGAATAGTCTTTACTCTTTATTGCTTGCATTAAAGCTGCATTTTGAGTAATTTTTGGCAAGCCTTTGTTATAACATAAATCAATTAAAACTTCCTTTATAGAATTTGGAAGTGCTTCATATGTCCCATTAGCAATTCTTTTATTCAAAACATTTTTTACTTCTTTAGAAGCTTGTTCTAATTTTTTGCACATACCTTCATAAGCTTGCTCTTGAGTTACTTTTTTCTTACCAAGTTCTCCAAAGCCGTGTGTCCAGTTTTTAAACTTATCTTGATATGGCGTTGTATATGCTTCATAATAATAATTTCTGTCACCTTCAAAATATTTAAGCATATCTATCAAGTGAGTTTGAGCTTTTGCAATCGCAATATTATCATCTGTTAATTTTGATGGAGAATAATTTGAAATGCCCATTTGTTTTGTAGCATTCATTAATACAGATTTCGTTTCTTCATCCCAAAGTTGTTGTACAGAATAATTATCACTTGGTGCTGCTGTTGCAAAATTGAATGTAGATTTGTACTCATAATCTTGAAAATTAAATTTTGGAACTTTTACATCTGATGTTTTCACATCATTCATTTTTTGTATATAGTTTATCATCTCTGAATCCTCTAGATATATAAAGATTATTTATCATCAATAATTGCCATAAAATTAACATTTATTTACATAATGTTTCTATTTGTTTAGTATTGCGGTACACAGAAGAATCTGATATCATGGAGTTAGGAATAGCAAAAATAAAGGCTTTTTATGCCGGATAAAAAGATAAAAAAAATAACCTCGGAGAATTATTTAAACTACTATTACGATATTCCCTATGAAGGAAAAACTTCTGCTGGAAAACCATTGAGGAAACTAAAAAATATCACCTGCCCTTATCGAGGAGTGAAAATAATCCCAAGCGATACTATTAAGACTTTTGAAAAAGGCTTAGCAAAATGTCACACAGCGCAAGATGCAGTAACACTGCTTTCTACTTATCAGGATTTTATGCTGCCGGTTGAAAAGTCTATATTTGCAATTTTTAAAGATTTTTCTTTACTTAATCCGGATGATAATCTTCAAAATTGCCTTCAAATGATTAAAACAAATTCCCTAATGAAACTTAAACTTGAAGAAATGGAAGTTCTGGATGACGTTGACATACTAACAAAAAAACTATCACCACATACCGCGCTTAAAATTAGAGCCAAAACAACTAAGTGCAGGCAAATAATTTTAGCAAACTCTAAACATGATACATTCAAGAGAAAAACATTTTTGAGCTCTCTGGAAGAGATTATTCCCAAAGAAAATGAACGTGAAATTTTTAATGACATAAAAAATAAAGCTCTATTTCTTCCAACTTCCGAAAGCAGCAGAAATGCTTTTATCGTGAAATATTCTAAAAGAAAACAATGCGAAATAATAAGACGTATTTTTATCGCCTCAACCGCATCAATTGAGCACGTAACACCCGCTTCCGCTGGCGGACTAAACACTATGGGGAATTTTTTGCTAACAACTGCAAGTGGAAACAGATATAGAGAGAATATGCCTTTATGCGAATATATAAAAAGACATCCGGAAATCCCTAAATATATGCAAATCTACATTGATGACATCATAAGAGAAATTGATAATGGCAATTTGAAAGGCAATGAAACATATCCTTATAAAATCAAAAAAAAATTATTTGAAGAATCTCACGGTAGAATTATGATAAGCTTATCTAATTATAAATATAGTGAAGAAGATGCAGCACTTGCCGTACAAGAATATGAAAGTGGCAGGAGTAAAGGGGGTAAAGAATACCCATCCTAACCTGACTTAGATTATTCGAGCAAAGATAACAATAACAAGGGATGGAACACTGCCGCCCTTTTTAGGAGGTGGCAGTTATTCGAACGATAGTGAGATAACAAATGCGGGTGGTTTTCTAGTCAAATTATCAATATTGGAATAGTCCCTTACGAGCTATTACCCATTCTAACCTTCCCTAATAAGGGAAGGAACACGCCCTACTTGTAGATTACAACAAGTAACCGACTGTATGTGATAAGTCTTTTTGGTTACTTTTTCTACAGCAAACTTGTAGTTACACCAATGAGGCGGAGCTTGTTATATCTATACAATCTTGTAACTTTCACCAAGAAGCCGACCGTAATATCTACGTGCGTAGCACAAAAAAAGAGCCTTACCGGCTCTTGGAATTAAGAATAGTTGGAAGTATGAAAAAGATTTAATACAATTATTAAACAACTATTCCCTAAACAAAACTATTCCCCTATCAGGCTATATATTATATGACAAAATATTTTTCTCTATTTGCAAGGTAAACCAACTAGCAAAACATATTTTTATAAGTTTTATATAAGCATGCAAATCAATAAGTACAATAACACATCATTTACCGCAAGAATTTATACAAGAAACAACCGATTTGAAATCCAACAAATCGGTTATTTTCTTAAAATAGATGTTGGCAACGTACTATCTTCCCAGGAAGTGGCCCTCCAAGTATTGTGGATTGTGAGCGAAGTGCGGAGGACTTTTGCAAAAAGAACGTCAGTTCTTTGAAGCAAAATCCGAAGACACGTTCAACGCGAACAACCAAGCCTTCGCCTCTGCAGGTCTTTACGACCGTGTTCGGGATGACCCTGCCGAAGAAAAAGTGACTAGCGACAGGTGAGCTGAGGCTAGAAAGTTTCACAATATGCGATTGGTATATTGTAAAACTTGGAATTGCCGTTATATGCGAACCTGTCAAGATAAATGTCACGTTTTCTGAGAGGAAGAGTGGTTTACAACAATACAAACTTTTTGAGTTACGAAAAAAGTTTGTATTGTTTTGCACGATTTTTTATACAAAAAAAAAGAGTCAAATTGAAATCCATCAATTCAACTCTTTTTTTAAATTAGAT
>ERZ1034920.2422-NODE-2422-length-10581-cov-4.415732_pt1 | contig 10581 bp, 9 predicted proteins | sample MGYA00520688_ERZ1034920 | MGnify/ENA primary metagenome ERZ1034920 (study PRJEB33766, sample SAMN09781785) | gut metagenome | biome: gut microbiome | host: Homo sapiens | place: Madagascar | study: EMG produced TPA metagenomics assembly of the PRJNA485056 data...
AAGTATCATGAACAGGAAGCGATGATTGTTGCTCAGGCTGGTAAAGAAAAGAGCGTCACCATTGCGACCAACATGGCTGGTCGTGGGACCGACATTATCCTTGGCGGCAATCCTCAGCTGCTGGCTGATGAGATTCTTCATAAAGAACACAAGGATGAAGAGGATATTACGCCGGAGATGCAGCGTGATGCGCTGGAAACCGCTAAAGAAATGTGTGCAGCAGATCATCAGTGTGTGGTTGACGAAGGCGGCTTGTACATCATCGGTACAGAACGCCATGAAGCACGTCGTATCGACAATCAGCTGCGTGGTCGAAGTGGACGTCAGGGGGATCCTGGGTACACTCAGTTCTACATTTCTTTGGAAGACGATTTGATGCGCCGCTTCGGTGCTGAAACCTTGCCGGCAATTATGGATAAGGTTGGCATGAATGATGAAATGCCAATTGAAAACCGCATGGTCAGCCGCACCATCGAAAATGCACAGAAACGCGTTGAAGCGCGCAACTTTGAAGCTCGTAAAAACATCCTCGAGTACGACGATGTAATGAATCGTCAGCGTGAGATCATTTATGATCAACGTCGCCAGGTTCTGCAGGGGCATAATATGGCCGAAAGCATTGGTGCCATGATTGACCGTCTGGTTGATTCTGTTTGCGATGAAGCGGCGCATGGTGAAACCTATCCAGAGGCATGGAATCTTGAACAGCTGACCACACGCTTGATGGAAATTTTCAATTTCCCAGATGGCGTGGATACGTCGGAATTCCCGAACATGACCAGTGAAGAAGTGCGTGATGCGCTCAAGGAAAAGGCACGCGCGCGTTATGCTGCCAAAGAAGAAGAGATTGGCTCAGAAATCTTCCATGATTTTGAGCGCAACATCCTTTTGCGCAATGTTGACATGAACTGGATGAATCATCTTGATGCGATGGATCAAATGCGTCAAGGGATTGGGTTGCGTGCTTATGGTCAGCACAAGCCGATTGATGAATATCGTAATGAATCTTATGATATGTTCAACGAAATGACCTATAACATTCAGTATGACACGATTCGTATGCTCTTTGCTGTTACCATCCGTCGCCAAGAAGAAGTGCAGCAGGATGAAAACAAAGAAGAACGTACCGACATTTTGAATGCGCGCCATGGCAACGAAGAACCTGTAAAAAAACAGCCGGTTTCTGTAAAAAAAGTTGGACGCAATGATCCTTGCCCATGTGGCAGCGGGAAAAAGTATAAACATTGCTGTGGAAAGAATGCGTAAATGTAAAAATGAGACAAAGCCGAAACCATCGGCTTTGTCTTTTTGATAAAAGGAGTGGGGTTATGGACTACGAAACACATAAAGCGTTTGAAGACGCCAAACAGACTTTGAGCGATTTGAGCGAATCGCTGGACTTGGAAGGCCGTGAGAAGCGTATTGCAGAAATTGATGAAATCATTTCAGCACCGGATTTCTGGAACAACCCAGAAGGCGGTCAAGCCATCATGCAGGAAAAGAAGCGCCTGGAAAGTAAGGTGGATCATTATAACAACTTGGCGGGGAAGATGGATGATTTGGAAGTCATGATTGAACTCGCTAAGGAAGAAAGCGATGCAGACCTGGAACAGGACATCGTTGATACCCTGACGGAAATCAGTAAAGAATTGGACGCATTTGAGCTGGAAACCATTCTCAATGGTGACTACGATGACAATAATGCGATTCTTTCGATTCATCCAGGTGCTGGTGGAACGGAAAGCCAGGATTGGGCAGAAATGCTCTACCGCATGTATGTCCGCTGGGCAGAACGCCATGGCTACAAGGTGGATGTGTTGGATTATCTGGACGGTGATGAAGCCGGGATCAAGAGCGTTACCTTGATGATCAGCGGTGAAAACGCGTATGGGTATTTGAAGAGCGAAAAGGGTGTGCATCGTATGGTGCGTATCTCGCCTTTTGATGCGTCTGGACGCCGCCATACCTCGTTCACGGCTGTGGAAGTTATGCCAGAAGTAGAAAATGATACCACTATTGAAATTGATGACAAGGATCTTAAGGTAGATACTTATCGTTCCAGTGGTGCTGGTGGTCAGCACGTTAACAAGACCGAGTCAGCCGTGCGTATTACACACATTCCTACTGGCATTGTGGTTCAGTGTCAGAATGAGCGTTCTCAGATTCAGAACCGTGCGACGGCTATGAAAATGCTGACCTCTCGTCTGGTTGAAGAAAAAATCAAACAGCAGGAAGCCGAAATTGCACGCTTGCAGGGTGAACAACAGGAAATTGGCTGGGGTTCCCAGATTCGTTCCTACGTGTTCCATCCATATACCTTGGTTAAAGACCATCGTACCAATTTCGAAAAGGGGAACGTCAATGCCGTTATGGATGGCGAAATTGATGAATTCATCAATGCTTGGCTGAAGCAGCAGGCTGCTAAACAGCTGGCTTACAATCAGCAGAATAAATAATGCTGCAGCTATTAAGACCGCTTTGTGAAGCGGTCTTTTTCTATATGATGAACAAAGTTGATGCACAATGGATATATATGCCGTGGTGAGAGATTATAAATAATGATAAAAATGATTGTAGCAGAGAGAAAGTAGATGAAACAATGAAAGAACGTCCGGATTTTTTTGTACTGACATCGTATGAGGAGTTTGAACAATATTATTGGTATCGAGCGGAACTACAAAAAATATGCAAGCAATTGCAAATGAGCTCAAGTGGAACAAAGCAGGAATTGAACAATCAGATCAAAGATTATTTTGAGGGGAAAGGCGCCTCAAAGGTATCTTCTGTTGTAAAAATTCAATCAGATGCCCCTTTGGCGTTGAGTACACCTCTGTTGCACTGTGGATTTGCATTTAATAAGAAATTCAGAAGGTTTTTTTCAAAACAGACAGGGATTGAACCTTTCAAGTTTACAGCGGATATGGCGGCAGCATGGAGACGTGTTAAAAAAGAAAACGATGAAACGTTTACATTGCAGGATATGCTGGATGTTTTCTATGGCGTCTCAGACTATGCTGTTTACGATTCCAGCGTGTGTCAATGGAATCAATTTGTAAAGGATTTTTGTGCCGATGAGCGAAACAAGCGTTTTAAGAATAAATTGCAAACAGCTGCTGTGCTATGGAAGATTGTCAGAGATTCGCCGATGCAGAAAACCTATTCCTATGACTTGGTCGAGCAATATGAGGCGATGTTAGTGGAAAACACGTTGCCTACAGATGATTGAATGAAATTGCAGCAAGGTTCCAATAATCGTATAAAGTCAAAAAAACTCGCAGCGGCTTGCTGCGAGTTTTTTTGTTATCTTCCTAAAGCCTGTAAGTCTTTGAGCGTGGCGTCAAGGTTACGGCCATGCCAGTAATCATCGGTGCCATAGAACAGTTTCAGCCCGTCAAAGCTTAAATAGGCTGATGAACGAAACCCCATGAGTTCTTTTTGCTGAGCGGTTAAACGGAGAGTATCGGTTGTGGTATTGATGGTGATCACGTCATTAAATCCGTCTTCGTCGATGTTGACTGATTGAATGTCGTCATAGGAGATTTCCAGAGTGACTTCCTTTTTTAGCGCCAGCGTCAGCTTGCTAAACGGAATGAGAACAATTTTTCCTTTACAAAGCTGCAGCACATAGAATTCCGCGTTGAAAAATTCAGCGATGCGTGCACTGAGATTTTTTGGCGCAAATTTGACAACGATGGCACGATCTTCAAGCGGATCAAGACCAAGTTCAACAAGTGTAGCAATTAATGTTTTTTGACTAGCCATTTGAAACAGCCTCCTTAAAAAATAATACATCTCTATTATATACAAGGGGGGGTAATTTCAAGCAAGAAAATATCTTTATGGAGAAAAATGGGCGCGATTGTGTTGTATGTTGGCTGAATGCGACTGTACAGGTACTTTTTTATCAGATGGAGCAAGTTTGTTGGTACGTTTTTGAAGAAGCGTGGTGATTAGAGTTAGCGGTGGAAGGCGTTGACAATTCTGTCTTGACAATCATATGGCTATTCGTTAAGATAATGTAGAGTCGAGGTGAGCTGGATGGATCAAGAAATGATGCGTCAGGCCATTGTTGAAGCGCAAAAAGCGCTGGAACACCAGGATGTGCCAATTGGAGCAGTGGTTGTCGTTGACGGCGAAATTGTTGGGCGAGGGTTCAACACGCGAGAACGAGATCATGATCCTTCTGGGCATGCCGAAATCAATGCGATGCGTGATGCAGCTAAGAAATTGGGACATTGGCAGTTGGACGGAGCGACCGTCTATGTGACGCATGAGCCTTGTCCGATGTGTGCAGGCGCAATGCTGCTGGCTCGTGTTGGCACGGTGGTGTACGGTGCCAGCGAACCGACCTATGGTGTTTGTGGCAGTCAGATGAATCTTGTGCAGTTTCCGGGTTTTCCAAACAATGTGCGGATTCGCGGGCCGATTGCTCAGGAAACATGCAGTGCTTTGACTCGTGCGTTTTTTCAAGATTTACGAAAAACGCGTTAAACAACTTTATATGGAGATGTACCCAAGTGGCTGAAGGGTCCGCACTCGAAATGCGGTAGGCGCTTCACGGCGCGCGAGAGTTCAAATCTCTCCATCTCCGTTTTTTGCCAGTTTGCACGAGTGTGTGGGCTGGCATTTTTTTACCAGCAACAGAAAATGCTTGACATTCGTGAAATCTGTGATATGATAGTTAATGTCTTCGGGCGGTTAGCTCAGTTGGTTAGAGTATCTGCTTGACATGCAGGGGGTCGCTGGTTCGAGTCCAGTATCGCCCAGATCGAAGAAAAACGCATTCTGTTCAAGAGTGCGTTTTTTTATTTTCTAAGCTGTGATATAATTGTCTATTGTATTGTGAAATAGTAGGAATACCGAAAGACTAATTTGAAGAGGTGTATTCATTTGATGCTTGGTTTCAAGGAACTGGAGCTTTCAGACAAAGATATTTTAAATAGATTTTTTACAGCCTGTCAGAACCAGAATACAGAGTGTTCATTCACCAACTTATTTATGTGGCGCCGTTGTTACGCGGTGCGTTGGGCGGTGACGGATAATCATTTGATTGTAGAGCCAAACGCTTTTGAAGAAAGCTGGATCTTGCCGCCGTATGGCTTGGAAGAAAACGATGACCTGTTCCGCGCAGCTATTGAGCATGCGGCAGAGGATTATCGCGATCGCCATAAGCAGCTGGTTATTCGCGCGGTGACAGAATATGACCGTGAGCGACTGGAACGTCTTTTTCCTGGCAAGTTTGAATTTGAAGAAGAACCGGACATTGAAGACTATATTTATGACGCTGAGAAAATGCGGACGTTAAAAGGACGCAAGTTAAGCAAAAAGCGCAATCATATCAATGCGTTCAAATCAGAGCATCCTGATTATGAGTTGGTGCCGTTGACGCCATACAATGCAGAATTGGCCTGGGATTTTGTCGAACATTGGTGCGGTGAACGCAATCGTGAAGAAGGCATCAATGACAGCTTGCTGTGTGAACGAGAAGCCATTGCGGATGCTTTGATGAATATGGCCGCTTTAGATTTTAAAGGGCTGATGGTTCGGGTGGATGGCCGAATTGTGGCTATGACATTTGGTGACATGGTTAATCGCAACACGGTATTGGTGCATGTGGAAAAAGCTTTTGCTGAATATAGAGGGCTGTATCCGTTGATTAACCAGGAGTTTTTGAATTATTACTGGCAGGATGCAGAGTTTGTTAACCGTGAAGAGGATATGGGCCTTGAAGGCCTGCGTCACGCTAAGCAGTCGTATTATCCGGTATACCAGGTGACCAAATATAAGGGTGTGTTGAAAGATGAGCCAGCAACAGATCAGAATGGCCACTGATGCCGATCGAGAGGCGTTGGAATCCATATGGGATTATTGTTTTCATGATGGAGAAGCGTTTCAACGATGGTATTTTAGCTCGTACTTCCGTCCTGAAGAATGCCTTGTAGGCTGTGTGGATGGGCGTCCAGTGGCCAGTTTGCAGATTATTGATCTGCCAACGCGAGTTAAAGATCGGACGCTTCGCGCTGGTTATATTGTTGGAGTGGATTGCTTGCCGGAATATCGTGGGATGGGGTTCACAAAATGCTTGATGGAGGAAGCCATCTTGCATTATGCGCCGGCGCATGATCTGCAGCTGCTGCATTTAATGCCGTTTGAAGCCGATTTTTACGAGCCTTTTGGTTTTGTGTTCAGCGATTTTCATTTTAAGATGGATCTCGACATTGCAGAGTTTTATCGTTTGGGTGACAAACATGCAGCTCGGCAATTTCGTTGGGAAAATGTGGATATGACAAGGCTTGATGAGTGGCTGCCGCGTTTGGAACGCGCCTATGAGCGCTGTACAGCGCGATACGATTTGTCTGTTGAACGCAAGGGGATGCGCCGTTGGCAAGCCTTGACGGATGACTTGGCGATGGAGGGCGGCTTTTTAAAGCTGCTGATTGATGAGCACAACAAACCAGCAGGGCTCTTGGCCTATATAATGAAGGAAGAAGCGCTCTTTGTTCGTGAAGCGCTGGCGTCTGACAGCGCGTCTCGACAGGCCATTTATTACTACATTGCCAGCCATCGTTCCCAAGTGAAAAACGTGCAGTGGTCAGCGCCGGATAATGAGGCTATTGTTTTTCGGCGTGGCAAAGACAAAGATGGTGTGCGTTATCAGCCATTTATGATGAATTATATTTTAGATCCGATGGTGCTGCCGTTGTTGACAAAGGCTGTTCCGTCGGAAGATCTTTGGTTTTCAGTACCGGATTGCGGTGTTTATCACTGGCCGGCAGGTGCGAAAACTTTACATAAAGTCAATGAAGAGATGGATTGCTTGACTTTGGATTGTCGCCAGCTTACACAAATGGTTTTTGACCGAGGATGGGAGGCACCAGAGAATCATAAAACGTTCCGTGCATTGGCAGCGCTCTTTACAAATAAGCCAACCATTTTTAACAATGAGTACTTTTAGGAGCGGTTCATATTGCAATTCGCTTTAAAATTGGGTATCCTTTATGTGAGTGCAATCATATTTTAGTGGTGCAAGATCCCAGTTTTGCACTGTAGGAGGTCCAGCGATGTCTTTAGAGCTGACGATAGAAACAATTACCGCAGAGCAGTTGTTTAACATGATTCTTGCGGGTGCAGATAACTTAGATTTACATAAAGAAAGCGTAAACCAGCTGAATGTGTTTCCAGTTCCCGATGGGGATACTGGGACCAACATGGCGATGACCATGCAATCGGCGGCAAAGTTCATTCGTCAGGCCGAAGTGCCTAGTGTCGAAGAATATGCCAAACAGGCTGCATTTGGTGCTGTCATGGGGGCGCGTGGAAATTCTGGCGTTATTTTTTCACAGATCCTTACGGGCTTTGCCAAAGCCTTGACTGGATTAGACGTCATTGATTCTGCGGCATTAGTAGCAGCGTTCAATGGTGGTGTCCAATCCGCTTATAAAGCTGTGAGCAATCCTATGGAAGGCACAATTTTGACGGTTGTGCGTGAAGCTGCTGAAGCCTTGGCGAGTCAGTATAAAAAAGAAATGGATATTCTGGAATGCCTGCGCATTTATATTGCTGCCGGGCATGCGTCTTTAAAAAGAACGCCAGATCTGCTGCCAGTATTAAAGCAAGCCGGGGTTGTTGATGCAGGAGGCAGTGGTTACCTGTATGTCGTTGAGGGGATGCTGGCCAGCCTTGAAGGAAAAACCATTGAAAAGCTTGAGGTTGAAAAAAACAGCGAGGCAGACTTGAATGATCAATTTGATCATTTCTTTGCAACGCCAGAGGATATTGTTTATCCATATTGCACAGAGTTTTTGGTTCGTACTAAGAAGACCGATGTGGAAGAGGATATTGATGTCTTAAAAAGCATGCTGAAAGATCTTGGCGATTGCATGTTGGTTGTTGGCGCCGGCAACACCATTAAGGTGCACATTCATACAGACCGTTTGGCGCGTGTTATTGAATGTGGTGCTTCTCTTGGCGAGCTGGACGATATTAAGATCAATAATATGCGTTCACAAAATAAAGCACTTCAAAGCAAAGGGCAGCAGACCGATGTTCCAGCTGTCTATAAAGATGCTATCATTGTTGTCTGCAATGGCGATGGGTTATCGGACATCTTTAGCGGCCTCGGCGCAACGCACATTATCAGCGGTGGTCAAACGATGAACCCAAGCACGCAGGATTTTTTGGATGTGCTTGAAAATATAGAGGCAGATAATATTTTCATTTTGCCAAACAATAAGAACATTATTATGACGGCACAGCAGGCTGCGGGCATGGCAAAAACTAGCAATGTGCATGTTATTCCATCAAAAACGTTCCCACAGGGAATTTCCGCGTTGATGGGCTTTATGCCGGAAACGGATGCAGAGGAAAACATCAACAATATGTCGGCCAGTCTTGCTGCTGTACAAAGTGGTGAAATCACACAAGCGGTCAGAGATACCACCATTGACGAAGTGGACATTCGTCAAAATGAATACATGAGTATTCTTGATGGCAAAATCATTGCTTCCTGCCAGACTCTGGATGAGGCTGTTGAAGCAATGGTAGAGGCTATGATCGATAATGATGCAGAGCTGGTCAGCTTGCATTATGGACTTGATGTAGATGCTGACGATGCAGAAGCATTGTTGGAAAAACTCGAAGGAGAATACGACGACATCGACTTTGAACTCTACGATGGCGGACAAAGTGTATATCACTATATTGTGTCTGCGGAATAAGTGAGGTTGATTCATGAGAATAGCGATTGTAACAGACAGCACCGCTGATATTCCACAGGCTTTGGTGGATGCTTTGAATATCAAAGTTATTCCATTGTCTGTGCATTTTGGTGGGCGAGCCTATTTGGATCGTATTGATATCTCAAATGAGGAATTTTATAATTATATTGGAACAGCGAAAACACTGCCAACCACGTCTCAGCCGTCTCCGGCTCAGTATTTGGATGTGTATCGAACCTGTAAGGAAGAAGGGGCTGAACGCATTTTTTCCATGCACCTTTCTTCAGACATGAGCGGCACCTATCAAGGTGCAAAACTTGCGGCAGATATGATTAAAGATGAGATTCATGTAGAGGTTGTTGACAGCCGTACAGTGACCATCGGGCTTGGATTGCAAGTTATCACTTTGGCTTCTTATTTGCAGGAACATCCGGAAGCAACTTGGGAAGAGGTCATGGCCTACGTTCACTCCATGGTTGAGCAAACTCGCATATACTTTCTGCTTGACAGCCTGGATAATCTGCAAAAAGGTGGCCGCATCGGAAAAGCTAGTTATCTGGTAGGATCCATTTTGAACATCAAGCCGGTGCTGATTGTTGCTGATGGGTTTATAGGTGCCTATGAAAAGGTTCGCGGCAGAAAGATTGAGAAAGCCATTGATCGGCTGACGGATATTGTTGTTGAAAAAATTGATCCGGATAAGCGCTTATATCTGGTGCTGGGATACAATAACGAAAAGTACCTTCAGCTGTTAAAGGAGAGTTTACTGCCAAAACTTGCAGCACGTCCGGAATTTGTGGAAAAAGATCCGGAGTGTTTTGAACTTGGCAGTGTTGTTACAACCCATATCGGGCTTGGCGGAATTGGCGTAGCATTTTATCAAGTATAAGAGGTGGACAAAATGGATAAACTGAAGAAGATTGAGAAACGTCTCGAAAAGCTTTATCGTGTACAAAAACAGCTTGAAAAGAAGAAAAAGAAAATGATGAAGCTTGCTGCGCAAAACAAGAAAAAAGTGGCTGCTAACAGCAAGAAAATGGCTGCTGCAAAAACACCTGTAAAAGTTGCAACTAAGGCTGGCGTAAAAAAGAACAAAATGCTGAAGCTTATTGCAACCTCCATTGGACTAGCGGTGTTCTCTACGGTTGTAGCAGTGGCTGTCACCAAACTCATTCAGCGTGCAAACATTCAAAAGAAGGCTGGTATTAGAAATGCGGCTGCAGAAGACAACGACTACCCATCTGTTGCAGCGAACGCAGATTATGAAAAGGCAAGCCTTGAAGAATTGGAAGAAGCGCTGCTGAAAGTGGAAAATCAGCTGGAAGAAGTAACGGCTGCCATTGAAAATTCCAAAAAATAATTCTTTGCCCATCACCAGATTTGGTGATGGGCTATTTTTTTAGAAAAATGCTTGCATGCACGCTGTAAAGATGATATACTCTTAACGTTGTAAAAAACACGGTTCTTTGTTCCGCGCTCTGGAGCTCACAAGGGTGAGAGGGACGCGTAAAAAATGGAACCGGAAGAAAAAATCCAAATTATGAGAGGAGGTGCCAAAATGTCAGTCGTATCTATGAAACAACTTTTAGAGGCTGGGGTACATTTTGGTCATCAAACACGTCGCTGGAATCCTAAAATGGCGCCGTACATTTTTGCAGAAAGAAATCAGATCTACATCATTGACTTGTCAAAAACTGTCAAGCTCATCAATGAAGCTTATGATTTCGTAAAGGAAGTCGTTGAAGAAGGAAAACCAATCCTGTTCGTTGGTACTAAGAAACAGGCTCAGGAATCCATCAAAGAAGAAGCCATTCGCGCTGGCGAATATTTCGTTAACGAAAGATGGCTCGGTGGTATGCTGACC
>ERZ1034920.2427-NODE-2427-length-10576-cov-5.758768_pt1 | contig 10576 bp, 16 predicted proteins | sample MGYA00520688_ERZ1034920 | MGnify/ENA primary metagenome ERZ1034920 (study PRJEB33766, sample SAMN09781785) | gut metagenome | biome: gut microbiome | host: Homo sapiens | place: Madagascar | study: EMG produced TPA metagenomics assembly of the PRJNA485056 data...
GTAATAAACTTTATGCTACAGAAGAGGATGCCAATAATAAGACTAATGAAATTACTAATTTATCAAATTTAACTACTGAATAGAAAAAAGATATACTAATTATGATTGAAACTATGAAGAGATTAGAAGCTAGAGGAATTTCTATGGCAGAAAATTATAATGAAATAGTTTCAAAAATGACAGTTACGGGACAAGAAACTTTAGATTAGTTATCATAGGGATTATCTAAATTTTCCACTGAATAGATAGAGAATTATAAAGATTTAGGACAAATTTTGTTAGAAGATCTTTTTGATTCAAATGATATTAGAATACTTAAAGAAAATGGATCATTGTATCAAGATGTTTTAGATTGGCTTGAAAGTATAAATAAAGAATTATCAGAATGGTAGTTACCAGATTTTTCATTAAAAGATTGGACTTCAAAATATAAAGATATTTAGAATATAGTTGATAAATAGTTAAAAGAAGGCTATGGTGCTGTTGTGGAAGCAACAGATTATGAAAAATTAGGAGAAGAATATAGTCAATATTTTGCTATTTAGAAAGATGGAACTGCTGTATTAATTGCAGATGTAAAAGAATTAAATGAAGCGATAAGAAATAATAAATTAAAAGAATTAAATGACGATTTAGAGAAAAGTTAGTCTACTATTCCATAGGCATTAAAAAATGCTGGTTTTTCGCAGGAAAGTCTTGATAATTTTGATGTTAATAAATATTATGAAGATATGTTTGGTGAAGCTAATAGAGATTATTTAATTGAGTTAGTGAATAATGGAAAAGGAACTTCTTTTAGAGAATTAGCAAAAATTTTAGGGATTGAATAGGGAGAATTATCAACAGAAGATTGGATTTAGGGTGTCCAGGATGCATATAAAGAACTTATTCAAAAAATTAGTGATGAACAATTTAATAAACTATAGATGGCTTCTACAGTAAAAGAATTTAAGCAATGGGCTGAAGAAGCTGATGCTTTAGTGGATGATGATAAGCTTACAGCTTGGAAAGTTGCTTTTGCTAATATAGTTTCTGAAGCTGGTCTAGCTATGGACAGTGTTTCTAAGTATTCTAAACTTTTGCAAACTACTATGGGAATGTCTGTTCAAGAAGCTGATGAAGCTTCAATGCGTTATTTTTAGCTTTTATAGGGCCAAAAAACATTTCAATCTAATTGGGAAGACTGGGATGAAAAAAGATAGCAAGGCACTTTAAGTAAAGAGATTTATAGTCTTCAAGATGCTTTAAAAAATTTAGTTGGTTCGTCAGAAGATTTAACAGACGTTGATTTTGGTTTCTTTTTAAAGAATTGGAAATTAATTGAAAAAGCAGTTGATGGCGATAGTAATGCTGTCAATGAATTAATTAAACTTCTTAATGAATTAGGATATAGTATTCCAAATATTGAGGCTGTAGCTAATGGCTTGGTTAAAGCATAGTCTACTTTTAAAGATAGACAAAAAATTTATTCTGGATTATCTGTTGGAGATACAATTTCTAAAGATGATTATGAAAAGTTCTTAGAAGCAGAAAAAGAATTATTTAGTTATGCTGGTGATGATACTTATTCTTTAATTGCTGATACAACAGAAGAAGCCTAGAAGTAGTTTAGAGCTATTGAATTAGAAAAAGCTATTAAAGATAAACAAAAAGCTTAGAAAATTGATTCAAATATTTTTAGTGATTTTGATAATAGAATAGATTATGCTTCTTCATGGATGGATCAAAAGTATTAGAATTAGAATTAGATAAGAGAAACTTTAAATTCTTAGACTTTTTAGGATGCTGCTAATATTTTGGATTTAATTCAAAATGAAGGAGAAACAGCATCAGATTATATAAAAAGAGTTGGACAAGCATTACTTGATTTACCTGATGCAGACCAAAATCTTGGTAAAATAGTTGAAAGCGTAGATGAATTAGATACATTATTAAGTAATGGTTCGATTACTTTAAAAGAATATAATGCTTAGTTTAATAGAGTATTTTCTAATGATGTAAAAGATTAGGGCTTTAATATTGATGAAATTAATGATTATGCAAAATAGTTAGTAAAAGTTAATGATGAATTAGACGGTAATATTTAGGCTGCAAAAAAATTAGCGTTAGCAAATAGCAGACTTGAACGTGGTATTAAAGGTGTTAATTCAAATTGGGAAGATTTTTCAGATATGTTAAAGTCTGTTAATGGAGATTTTAAAAAATTAGATAGACAAGACAAATCGGTTGCTACTAATTTAACTAATATGAAAGAAAGTCTTGCCGATATTCTTGACACAGATATTTCTAATATAACAGATGATATGGTTGAAATGGCATATTCTTCTGGTCAATTAGAAGGTATTTTTAATGGAGACAAAGAAGCTTTAAAAGATTTTTAGAAAACTGCTGCGCAAGGTGTTGTTTATAGTTTACATTTAGATGAAAGTAAAGCAGATGTTTAGAATGCTTTATTAGCTAAAATAGATGAATTATAGAGTTATGCTGATATGGATCCTATTGAAGTAGACGCTAAGATTAATACGGATGATTTCATTGGTACTTTAAACAAAATGATTGCTGATGCTGGAATGACTAAAGATTAGGTTAATGCTTACTTTGATGATATTGGATATGAGCCAGTATATGATACCGATACATAGCAAACAAAAAGTACATTAAGTATGTTGGTTCCCGAAATAAATTATAGATTTCCTTTTAATCTTAGTGTTGGTTGGAGAACTGTAGATACAGACGCTACTGCTAATACAGAAATTCCAAGAATTAGATCTCTTCATAAGAAATCTCCTGGTGGTGGATTATCTTCTAATAAATCTTCTTCTTCTAAAGGTGGAGGCGGTGGAGGAGGAGGTTCTTCTAAGCACGCCGAAAAGAAAAATGATATTGATAAAGAACGTTATCATACTATTCTTAATCAATTAGAAGACCTTAATGCGGAATATGATGATATTTCCAAAACAAAAGATAGAGTTTTTGGTAAAGACCGCCTTGCTTATATGGACGCAGAAATCAAGAAAACCGATGAACTCATTGCCAAACAAGGTGAATATCTTGATGAAATAAAGAGCTATCTTCCAGTAGATAAAGCTGTTTTGGAAGCCACTTATAAAGACCTTATTGGTGGCCCAGAGATGCTTTTTGATGAAAAAGGCAATATTTCAAACTTTGATGCTATACAAGATGCTATGTATGCCAAGTATAATGAAATGACTGAAAAGTTTACAGAAGATGATGAGCAATGGGAGATTTTTTAGAAGCAATATGAGCAATTAGAAAAGTATCTTGATAAGTATGAAGAAACTTACGATTTATTGCGTGATGAAGAACAAAAATATCAAGATTTGATTAATCAACGTATTGATGCCCAATTAGAGAAAGTTCAATATAAAGTAGAAGTGAAACTTGATGTTTCTAAAGATGAAGTTGCAGTTCTTGAATATCAATTAGGGAGAATTGATGATGATGCTTTTAAATCAATTGATGCTATTGATTTACTTATTGATAAATCCGTTCAGCTTAAAAAGCAAATTGAAATTAATAAACAAGGTTTAAATGATGCTCTTGCTTTATCTCTTTCTGCGGCAGAAATTAGCGAAGTAATGGCTGGCAATATGTCAGTTCTTAAAGGCAAGAATTTTACTGATGAGCAAGTTCAAGCTATTAAAGATTATCGTGATAATTTGTTAAGTCTTAATGAAGAATTAGATGATATAAGAGAAAATATTGAAAGTAAAGTTCTTGAAGCTTTTGATGCTTGGAATGAAAAACTTAGCACTGGTGTTGATATTATTGATAGTTATAGTAGTGCATTAGACCATTTTAAAAATATTGTTGATATTGTTGGTCAAGATGTGCTTGGCTTAGATGAAAACTTTATGTAGGGTCTTAGCCAAACTGCTGTTGATAATTCTATAAATAAAGTTAAAGCTACAAAAGCTGCTATGGAAAGTACTATGGCCGCACAAGAAAGAGCACAAAGATCTCTTGAGAAAGCTCGTGCCCAAGGTGATGAAAAGAGTTAGAAAATGTGGGAAGATACTTTAAAACAGCTTGATGAAGAAGCTCGTTCAGCACAAGATACTTTTTTATAGGCTTGGGAAGATGCTTTAAACAGTTTAGCAGACCAATTTGAGCAAACAGTCAATAGAGTTGTTTAGAATTTTAATAAAACTATTTATAATCTTGGCGGACTTGAAGGTTTAGCTAATGATTTCTCTCGACAAAAAGAAGACAGTGATATGATGCTCGATGACTATCAAAAAATTTATGAATTAAGTAAACTTAGTCGAGATATTAATAAAACTATTGATGATACTGATATAATTTCTGGTAAACAAAAGTTGAAAAAGTTGCTTGGGCAAGTTAATGATTTACAAGCCGATGGCGTTAAAATGAGCAAATATGACCTTGAATATTTGCAAAAGACTTATGATTTACGGTTAGCAGAACTTGAATTAGAAGAAGCTCAACGTGCGAAAAATACAGTGCGTTTACAAAAAGATAGCGAAGGAAATTGGGCTTATATTTATACCCAAAGCACCGATGCTATTGATAGTGCATAGCAAAAATATGAAGATGCTCTTTATGCTATGCAGGATTTAAGTTCTAATTATATCGATGAAATGAGTGAAAAGCTCATTAATACAAGTCAAGAAATGGCTGATGCATTAGCAGCTTTGAGAGTCCAAGATTTCGCAAGTTTAGATGATTATTATCGAGAAGTTGAAAGAGTTCAAAAGCAATACCAAGACAGAATGGCTCTCCAAGAAGATGAATTAAATAAAGCTATTGCTAATAACAAAGAACTTTATGATACCGATTGGATGAATTATCATAACGCTACTGGATATAAAATCTCTGACACAGAGAACTTTGCTACTTCTTTTAAGGATACTTTATTAGGAGCCTTAATGCAAAGTGATACTGATAGTTCTAATTTTACTGAACTATTAGGACAATCAGTGCAGCAATTAACTAATGGGTTAATGCAAGCCGCAGAAACATATTATACAAATCTTGAAAATGCTATGAACGCAGCAGGTACTTCTACGAATACTTTTGGTGATGATATCAGCAAAGTTATTGAAGATATTAAAGCTAAAAGTGCGGAAGGCGGACAAGCTGTTGAAGATATGGCTAATCAAATGAACAACGCCATAAATGATACTATAGAAACAGTTGAAAATTGGCAAAAAACTTATAGTGAAGCTATGGAGAAAATCATTCAATCTAATTTGGATGTTATTAATTCTTTTAATGAATTAATTAAAACTTTAGGTGCTGACGCAAGTGATGTTAATATCAATTATGATATTAAGCGTGGAACTTCAAGCGCCCAACGTTTTGCTACTGGAGGTTATACCGGTGAATGGGGCAGTTCAGGCAAATTAGCTATTCTTGATGAAAAAGAATTAATTTTAAATCAAAGTGATACAGCTAATATGCTTTCTGCTATTCAATTAACTCGTGAGATTATGAATGCTATTGATATAGGTGCTAATTATGCAAGCCTTGGTTTTGGTAATTTAGTTGCTGCATCTTTGCGTGATAATAATAAAGAAGTGCTTGAATAGAATGTTCATATTACTGCTGAATTTCCAAATGTTAATGATCATAATGAAATTGAATTAGCTTTAAGAAACTTAACTAATACAGCATCATAGTATGCAAATAGAAAATAAAAATAGAGGGGCTTTGTGCCCCTCTTTTCTTTTTATGGGCAAAAGTGTTTAACTTATTTAAAGCATTTTGTAAATTATATAGATAAATTGAGAAAAAGGAGGTTCATCTATGAGTGTTGATTACGGTGAAATTATTTGTAATGCCGTAGATGAAATTATAACATCTAAGTTACAAGGTTTATAGTATGATATTACTAAGCTTTGTACTATTGTAGATGATGGTATGAACCATTAGGGTAAATACGTCGTGACAGATGGAACCGCACGTTATGAAGCATTTACTACTGATATTAGTCTTAAAAAAGGCAATCAAGTTCTTGTTTCTATTCCTAATGGCGATTATAATATGACAAAAACAATTAAAGGCCGAGTTGCATCAACAGATACTACTCCGTTTAAATATACATCTCCAATAGATACAATGATTAAAATCACTAATAATATTTTTAATGGTATTAGAAATATTGAAGATAATGGATTATTAGCTAATGGAGATAAAATTATGATTGGGCCTTTGTGGTCTTTGTCTGGTGTTGATAATCTAACCGGATATACAAGATTGGGAATTACTGCTAATTTTAGATCTTGGTTAAATGGGCTTGATGTTGTCTCTGGTTCTTATGGAATAAAAGTATTAGTTCGCCCAAAAACTAATAATGAAGTTTATGAATTAACTTTTAGTTCAGCAGATATGGTTGGCAATCCTTATTTATTTGAAGATTATTTTTATCAAGAAAAAGTGTTTGATGTTTCTTAGATTGAAAATATTCAGGATATTGAGATTTATTTTTATCAAGATGGTAATTTTAAAAATGGTTAGGGAGAATTAATTAAATATCCAGAAGAAAATTATCCAAATAATTTATTTGTTGATGGTGTAAAAATTTATCTTGGTTATGATATGAATGATTTTAATGAAGAAACTTTAACTATTTTTACTCCTGATAAAACAAGTTATCGTTATAATGATGAAATTTTAGAACGTAACGTTTATTTGCGTTGGATACATAAGGTAGAAGAAAAAGTTTTTGAATTAATTGATGAAAATAATTTTGATGAAAGCAAATATGAAATTCGTTGGTTTAGATATTCTCCAGGAGTTGAAACTATTGATTAGTATGCTGGTAAAAACTGGGAGCGTATAGAAGAAGTTAATAATTTTAATTGCATATTTTTACCAGAAGTAAAGAAGCAAAGAGAATAGATAAAAGTTGTGGGACTTATTAGGGGAGAGACAGAAAATGCCTATACTCCTTATTTTAGTAATATTTTAATCTTTGAAAATGAAGAATTAGTTCCTGATTAGACAACTTTAGAAGCATCAACTGCACTTTCTATTTATTGCGAAGATAATAGTGAGGGCAATTATTTTATTTATAATCAAAATGGTAAAATAAGTAATGAAAATGCTGGTAAAGAACGTAGCTTTAAAGCTATGTATCAAGGCAGTGAAATTGATTTATCTACTATAGGAACCGTTAATTATATTGAATGGTGGTTTCCTAAAAATGAGAAAACAATGCTTATTACTAATGAAGAAATGTGGAATAAAGATAATGGACAATGCAATCCAAATGAGCTTATTTCATATCGTGGAGTAGATTATATAAGAATTAGACGAGAACCTAAAAATGGGGATATAAGTCTTACGCAAGATTATACTATTGCAAGTAAATGGAATTGGGAAAAGAGTAATAATACTGTTATTTGTCGAGTTAGTATTAATGGCATTGAATATTAGGCTTTGGAAGAATTACGTTTTGGTAAAGCTGGTACAAATGGTACTAAAATAACTTTCTTAATTGAATTTAGTGATAATGAAAATGCTCTGCCGATAGCAAAAGAAGGAGAAACTTCTACTATTAATGTTTATGCACGCTTATATGCTAATGGAGATGAAACTGTTAATGGTATTCCAGAAAATGCTGATATAAAATGGGAATGGTATAGAAAATCTAACAATAATTATATTAATTTAAGCTATACTCAAAGTGATAATCATTATTGTAAATTATCTACTACAGTTACTTCTGTGCCAAATGATAATTTTTACGTTTTAAAGGCAATTTATAAATATAATGATGCTGATTTAGAAGCATTTTTACCTATTCCTATTAAAAATCCAGATTATGCTTTTATTGAAGGTGCAAAAGAAGTTATATATGACCATTAGGGAGTTCCTAATTATTATGATGGCCCTTATATTGCTTATGATAATAATAGAAATAAAGTAGATAGCAACGTTAGTTTAGTTGTTTAGAATGAAGCTGAGAATGTTATAGATATTACTTCTCTTATAGGACGATTGATGTTAAAGAAATCTCCTTGGGGTGGTTATGGATTAAGTGCCAATTCTTTATATATCCCAGAAGACACAGTGAAAAATTGCGTTACTATTAATGGTGTTTGGGCGCAGCCAATTTTGGTAATGCAAGGCAGATATGATTTTGCTATGCTCAATGATTGGGATGAAACTTTTAAGATTGATGAAAAACAAGGAACTATTCTTTCAACAATGCTTGGAGCGGGTAGAAAAAATGGTGATAATACATATTCTGGTGTGCTCATTGGTGATATTAAAAAAGGAACTGATTTAGAAGATACTTCTTCCTAGACTGGTGTTTATGGATTAGACCACGGAGTAATTTCTTATGCTTTAAAAGAAGATGGCACAGCTACTTTTGGTGCTGAAGGTAAGGGTTAGATTATTATTGATGGCAATAATGGAATTATAAAAAGTCCAGATATAAATGTTGGAACCGCAGAGAAACCTGAATATTCTAACAATATGTTAATCGATTTAGATGATAGCTATTTATCAATAAAAGATGATCAAGGTGTTAATATTATAGAGCTATCTGGAAAAGAAAATGGTCATAATGCTAATTCATTTTTAAGGGTTGGGACTAATAAAGGAAAAACACTATTAAAAGTTAGTTCAGGAGATTATTTTTTACAATCTGCTAATTATGAAGAAAAAAATAATGATGGAGTTAAATCTTTTCGCGGAAATCGTATTGATTTGAAAACTGGTAAAATTTCTTTATCTGGCGGAAAAGGCTCTGTTATTTTAAATCCTGGATATAAAGTGGCAGAAGGAGAAAATCTTTTCTAGGTTTTTGATACTATTGGAAATAACTTAATTTCAATGGGAGATTAGACATACTTTTTGTAGTCTTCTGGTTTTAATGGAACAGCTCAAAAGGTTATTGAAAGTAATGGTAAAAAATATTGCTGAATTTGAGTATATTGTTACAGATTCTGAAATGGAAGCATTAATTTTAGAATGTAATTTAATAAAAAAGTACAGTCCTAAGTATAATATTTTGTTAAAGGATGATAAATTTTATCCTTTTATAAAGATAACTGTAAATGATGATTATCCAAGAGTATTTGTTACGAGAAGATTTGCAAAGGATGGAAGTAAATATTTTGGGCCATATACAAATGGAAGTGCCGTTTATGAAACCCTTGATTTAATATATAAGATATTTCCTTTGAGAAATTGTAAATTAGTAATAAAAGAAAATGGTGAAAAGGTTAGACCCTGTTTAAATTATCATATAAAAAAGTGCCTTGGGCCATGTGGAGGGCATATTAGTAAAGAAGAATATGGGAAAATGATTAATGATATAATAGATATTTTAAGTGGAAAAGAAACATATATTACTAAAATGCTTAAATCTGATATGGAAAAGGCTGCGGAAGAACTAGAATTTGAAAAAGCTGCATCATTGAGAGACAAAATATTATCTATAAATGCAATAGCAGAAAAACAAAAGATATTTAAAACCATGGAAGGTGATGAAGATTTCATCAATATAGAACAAGATGAAAAAGATAGTTGTATTCAAGTATTTTTCTCAAGGGATGGAAAGGTAATTGGAAGAGAACATTTTATATTTGAAAACACAGCAAATGAAGGCATTGGTGAAATAATAGAAGATTTTATAGGATCATTTTATGGAGGAACAGCTAAAATTCCTAAAGCAATATATGTTCCACAAATTGATAATTTTGACTTAATGGAAGAATATTTAACAATAAAAAGAGGGTCAAAAGTGTGGATTAAGGTGCCTCAAAAGGGGCAAAAAAAAGAAATGCTTGAAATGGTTAAAAACAATGCAAGAATTACTTTAGAAAAGTTTAAAGATAAATATTTAAAGGATAAAGAAATCAACAGAATTTCATTATTAGAGCTTCAAGACTTGTTAGAATTAGAAGAATGTCCACAAAGAATAGAAGCTTATGATATTTCCAATATACAAGGGGTTGATTCTGTTGGAACAATGATTGTATTTGAAGAAGGAAGAGCTAAAAATAGTGATTATAGGAGATTTAAAATAAAAACTGTTAAGGGTGCAAATGATTATGATAGTATGCGTGAAATATTGACTAGAAGATTTAATCATGGATTAGATGAAATTAAGGCAATTCAGCAAAGAGATTTAAAGTTATCAGCAGGTAAGTTTTCAACATTTCCTGATTTAATAATGATGGATGGTGGAAAAGGACAGGTTAATGTTGCATTAGAAGTCTTACAATCTTTAAATATAGATATTCCTGTTTGCGGATTAGTTAAAGATGATAAACACCAAACAAGAGGAATTATATATAATAATAATGAACTTATTATTAATAAAGGCTCAAATTTAATGCAATTAATTAGAAGAATACAAGATGAAGTTCACAGATTTGCTATAACTTATCATAGAAGCTTAAGAGATAAGAGAACATTACATTCTGTTTTAGATGATATACCTTATGTTGGTGAAAAGAGAAGAAGAGCATTATTAGTGAAATTTGGAAGTATTGATAATATAAAGAAAGCATCAATGCAAGAGTTATTAGAAACACAATCAATTGATAAAAAATCAGCAGAAAGTATTTATAAT
>ERZ1034920.2428-NODE-2428-length-10572-cov-10.399163_pt1 | contig 10572 bp, 10 predicted proteins | sample MGYA00520688_ERZ1034920 | MGnify/ENA primary metagenome ERZ1034920 (study PRJEB33766, sample SAMN09781785) | gut metagenome | biome: gut microbiome | host: Homo sapiens | place: Madagascar | study: EMG produced TPA metagenomics assembly of the PRJNA485056 data...
AAATGAGGATATAAAAATGGAACTATTATTACATTCAATTCAATTAGATTGGCCGGTATTGTTACCAATTCTTGTATGTGCAATTTTAACAGTTGCAGTAGCTATTGATAGAGCTGCTTTTTACAATGCTAATAAGAGAAACGTAATTGAATTTATTCCAAGATTACAAAAGGAATTAGCAAAAAACAATCTTATGGGTGCGCAAAATCTTGCTGTTCAATGCGGCGGAATTATTGGTGAAGTTACAGAAGAAGGTGTTAGAATTCTTTCTGAACAAAAGAAAGGTTTTTCTAGATCTTTTGATATCGCATCAGCCTTAGCGACAAGAAAGCTTGAACATAGATTAACTATTTTAGGTACTATAGGTGGTGTAGCTCCTTTCTTAGGTTTGTTTGGTACAGTTGTAAGAATTTTGTATACTTTCCAAGACTTAGCATCACAAGGTAACCAATCTGCCGCTGTTGCAATGGGTATTGGTTCTGCATTGATTGCTACTGCTTTTGGTTTAGGCGTTGCGATTGTTGCTGTTGTATGTTACAACACATTCCAATCTACTGTAAGAAGATTTGAAGATGACTTCCAATTAATCAAGTTATTATTCTTAAGCTTTGTAGATTCAGAAGAAGAAAATCAGTTAAAGTCACAATCTAGTGTGGCATTATAAGGAAGTCGCTAAGTCGTTAGGACTTTAAGTCGTTAAGTTCGTATCAAAATTTATAACGAAACTTATGTTAAATAAAAATCTATAATGAACTTAACGTCTTAACGACTTGAAGACTTAACGACGTCAAAAAAGGAAAAGCTATGGCTATAAAATCAGGTAAAAAAGCATTATTTACAGAAATAAATATTACACCGCTAACAGATATCTTCTTGGTGCTGTTAATCATTATGATGGTTGTTGCGCCTACATTTCAGTCTGTAGACAATACAATCACTGTGCCGGAAGTTAATAGCGGAACATCAATAGAACAAGGTAAAGTGACTGTTTCAGTAACTAAAGATGGTACGGTTTATGTTGGTGATAAACGCTCTTCTGTAGCTGTGCTTACAGCTGATTTAGAAGCCTTAAAAGGTGAAAATGAAAATCCGGAAGTTGTTGTAAAGGCTGACGAAAAGGTTAAAAGTTCTGTAATTATGGATATTATGGACGCTGCTCAAGATGCTCATTATAAAAAGCTAATTGTAGCTGGTGAGCCTTTAAATAAAAAAGAACAAAAGCAATTGGAGGATATGCAGTCTTCTAATACTATGAATGGTGCAAATACTGCTTTGCCGCAAGATAATCAATATGACAATTGGAGTGAATAATGCGTGATAGTTTTAATGAAATAAATATAACACCTTTAACAGATATTTTTCTGGTATTGTTGATTATAATGATGGTTGTGGCACCGCTTCTTGATCAACAAGGTTTGAATCTTGCTGTGCCTGAGGTTGTTAATCAAGAACAAATTGCAAAAGACTCTAAAATTATGAGTTTTAGTGTAACTGATGATAACAAATATATCTTTGATGGACAAGAAGTTAAAGCTGAAGATTTAGAAAATGTTGTATCTCAACATGTAAAAGATTTTCCGGATGGCTTGTTAATTCAAGTTGATGATAATGCAGATCATGGTTCTGTTGTAAAACTAATGGATAGTGCAAGAAATGTTGGCGTAACAAGTATTTCGTTATCTCGATGAAAGTTTAGTAATTAAGAGAGAATTGTTAGGAGTTTTTTTGTTAGAACCGCTAATTTGGATGTTTAAAGCAAAGGATTTTGGTAAAAGGTTTATTCAATTATTTTTTACTAATGTTTTTGCTGTGCTATTGTTTTTTTTATTATTCTTTAATGTATTTTTTAATATTAATGTCGATATCCAGAGTATAACGTTTTTGATGATTGCTGCATTAGTAGTTTTTTTTGCAGGTTGTTTTGTAATACAAGGTTATTTTTGGGAACTAGTCGGAAATGTTATATCCAGAGATTGGGATATTTCTGCTAGTAGTGTGTATTCCGGAAAAATTAATGAAAAATATATAATTAAATTGCCGGAATTTAAACCTTTAAGACTTTGTTGGCGTGGTTTTGCATCTATTGTTGCAACAATATTGATGTTTTTACCTTTTGCTTTGTTAGTTATTTCGACATCCTGTACAAATGTTTTTATAATGCCAATTGAGTGCATAGAGCAGTACAATTCTTTGTATAAAATTTGTTATGATATTCTTTATTTTATGTTTTTATTAGCCCTTCCGGCTTTATTGTGGAACTATGCAAAGCAAAATTCAATATTTGCAGTGTGGAGTCTTCGAAAATTTGTATATCTACTAGATAGTTATACTGCGAAATATTTTATTAATTCCATTTACTTTATAATCTTTTATGCAATCAATTGTGTTGTTCTTTTTGCAGCTTATTATGGAATGTTAATTTTAGGGTTTACTATTGAAAGCTATATCCCGCAAATTGTAGCAGGGCTTTTTGCTTCATTTCTATATTTGTATAATCTCCATGTGTACGCATATTTATTAGGAACTATTACTCCTGTTACAGAAGGTTAATGTAACAAAATTGTTACATTATGTCATAAACTGGCAAAATAAATAATTACAGACCTTTATATGAACGTACATAATGTATAAATTTTAGTATAGTAAGGAAATATATGGGATTAGATGTTCAAAATGTTGGCTTGGCAGGTCAAACGAAAGTAAGAATTAATAAGAATAATAATCAAACTTTTTCTGCAGCTCCAATTCAGAAGAGTTCAACAAATTTAGTATTAGGAATGACGACAGCTGTTGCAACAGCTATTGCAGGTGTTGCGTTATATAAAAATCATGGTACTCAAAAAGAACTTAAGAACGCTTTAGAAAAACTTACAAAAACCGAAAATGATTTAAAGAAGATTATTGAAGAATCTAAAAATAATATTAAATCAGCAGTAGAAAATGTTGTTAAACCAGAGAATAAAGAAGCTGTAAAAGATGTACCCAAGGAAGTCCCTAATAATAAAAAGAAAATTTATACAGGTGGTACTCACATTGATTATACATCTGGAACTACTTCAAAAGAAGAAAAAACAATTAAAAAGTCTGCTGATGACACGATTGATGGTTTAAAGATTCTTGAAGAAGATGCTGCAGAAGCACGCAAAGCTAAAAAGGCTAGTGACAGACGCAATCAAGATTGGTTAAACGAACAGCATAAACAAAAGGAACAAGAGTATAGTGATTGGTGGAATAAAACTTTATTAGAGCAAGAAACTAAAGAAGGTGAACGCATTCTTAATGAGGATGCGCTGAATTTACGCAGAGAAAAGAAATTAAGTGATATACGTAATCAGAAATGGTTAGATGAACAGTATAAAATTAAAGAAGAAGAAATGAATCAACTTTATGCAGAAAATTCGGACAAGCTTGATGAATTGGAAAAGCTTGCGGATAAAAGAATTGCCTCAAAATATGAAGCTATTCTGGATAAAGAAGCAAAAGAACCACATTATGCACAAAAAGCAAGTGACAAGCGTAATCAAGAGTGGTTGGACGCGCAGCATAATTTAAAAGAAAAAGAAATGAATATTTTTTATGCTAGAAGAAGTAGAAAATTAAAACAATTGTCAAAACTCGCGGATAAAAGGCTCGGAGAAAAATATGAAGCAATTTTAGATAAAGAAGCAGCGGAAAATCTTCAATATAAGAAAATGAGTGATAAACGTAATCAGGAATGGTTAAATGCCCAACACCAGAAAAAGGAAGAAGAATACAGCAATTGGTGGAACAAGACTTTATTTGAAAAAGAAGCTAAAGAAGGCGAAGAGTTCTTAAAAAACGATGCTGATGTAAAATTTAAAGATAAAAAGATGAGTGACGAACGTAATCAAAAATGGGTTAACGAGCAGCATGATATTAAAGAACAAAAAATGAATGAATTTTATGCTCAAAATTCTGAAAATTTAGATAAATTGGAACAGCTAGCAGATGAAAGACTTGCTAAAAAATATGAAACACTTATGAAAGAAGCTGATATAGCTGAACAGCAAGCTATAAAAGCGAGTGATAAGCGTAACCAAAAATGGGTAGAAAATCAACATAAGCTAAAAGAAAAAGAATATAGTGATTGGTGGAATAAAGCTTTATTTGAAAAAGAAGCTAAAGAAGGCGAACGTATTCTGGAAGAAGATGCTGCAGAAATTCGTAAAGCAAAGAAAGCTAGTGATAGACGAAATGAAGAATGGCTAAAAGAACAGCATAGAATTAAAGAAGAAGAAATGAATGAACGTTATATGTATAATGATATAGAAATACAATATATTTATTTTAAAGCTAGAGTAAAGAATTATTTCAAATCATTGATAAAACGTTTATTTTCAAGAAATGAAAACTAATACAAAAATAAAACCGACAATTTAAATATGTCGGTTTTATTTTTATTGTCATTCATTATAGTATTTTTTATCTTTCCATTGGAGCGCCAATTCTATGAACACGTATAAAGTTTGTTCTTCCTGTAATTAATTTTGGAATAGAACCGATGATAATAATCCTTTCACCGATTTTGTATTCAGTTTTGGTTTGGATGTATTCATCTATTTTTTCTAATAAATCTGCATCAAGAACATTATCCCAATTCTGACAATCTGTTGTTATATCCCAAAAAAGGTTTAATCTTCTGCAAGTTGATTCCATATCAGAGATTGCTATAACAGGCACTGTCGGTCTTAATTTAGAAATCAAGCGAGGAGTGTAACCTGTGTGAGTGAAAGCTAGAATTGCTTTTGCATTCAAGTCTTGTGCCATCTTTACCGCTGCATTTGCAATTGCTTGTGGAGATAATTCATAATTATCATTAATCTCTAAATCAAGGTTCGATAGACAGTAACTGCAATCTTCTACGTTAGAGGCTATTTTTCTCATCATTTTTACTGCTTCAACCGGATGTTTACCCATTGCTGTTTCACCTGATAACATAACAGCATCCGTTCCATCGAATATAGCGTTAGCAACGTCACTGGCTTCGGCTCTTGTAGGAATTGGGTTTTCTATCATTGATTCAAGCATTTGTGTTGCTACGATACAAACTTTGCGTTCTCTTATTGTTTTATCTACTATGTATTTTTGAACAATAGGAACTTCTTCCGGTGACATTTCTATGCCTAAATCTCCTCTTGCAACCATAATTCCATCTGTAAGTTTTAAAATGCTTTCAATATTTTCTACAGCTTGTGGTTTCTCTATTTTAGCAATAACAGGAATATAACCGCCAAAATTTTTAATGTGTTTTTTAGCTAATTCAATATCAGAAGCTTCTCTAACAAATGACAAAGCTAAATAGTCTGCATCGTACTGAACTGCAAAGCGAATAAACTCAACATCTCTTTCTGTAACAGCACTTAAGCTGGCTGTTGTTCCTGGTAGGTTAATACCCTTCCTAGGTTTAATTAAGGAACCATAAAGGACTTTTACATATACTTGATTATTAACTACTTTGGTTACTGATAAACCAATATTGCCGTCATCTAGAAGAATTTTGTCTCCGGCTTTTACATCATTTGCAATACCTTCATAATCAACCGGAACTATTTCCGGATTGTTAACTTTGTCTGTGGCTTCTAAAATCAAATCTTGACCTTCTTTAATTTTTATTGGTTCTGGAATATTTCCAACTCTGATTTTAGGACCTTGTAAATCCACTAAAATAGGGATATATATACCTGTTTCTTTAGAAACTTTTCTTATTGTTTCAATATTTGTAGCATGCATTTCTTCAGTTCCGTGGGAAGTATTTAGTCTGAACATTGTAGCACCCGCTTCAACTAAAGCCTTTATCATATCATAGCTTGATGTTGCAGGTCCAAGCGTTGCAACAATTTTTGCTTTTCCACGCTTAATTTTCTCTTCCATTGTAAAACCTCATAAATTATCTAGAATATTATAATACAATAAAAGTTAAGAAAATATATTTTTAGAAAGATTTTAGCTTCCCCAATTCGGTAATTTTTTGCAAACAAAAACTCTCCAAGTCACACTACTATCTGAGATAAATATTATTACCTAACCGCATCCGTAGTTCACTAACGTTCTCACGACTGCGACCTCCCTAACAAGGGCGGTAGTGCTCCTAAATGGAGAGTTTTTACTACTATAATGATAAACTATTTTTCACTTGATTCAGAAAGTGATTTCAAAATAGTGTAAGAAGCATCCCAACCGCTTAAACCACCGGTTGCTTTATATTGAGCAATATTTTTTGCTCTCAAAGCTTTGTTTTTAGCTTGAGTTTTATTAAAAGCTGCAAGTTTTTTCTTGTTAGAATTTCTTTCTGCTACAATCGGATTTGCAAATTCTAAAAATGTTCTGTATTCTTGACAACCATATCCTGCTTTTACTTTTGAAGGATAGTTATATGTCAAGTAGTCATAAATATTCATAGCTCTTTCAGAATTTGCAGGTTTTCCTTGAAGTACTTCTAATGTGCTTCCAGGCATTTTTGTTACGACTACAACCATTGCTAATGGATTATATCCTGCTTTTATCAACAAATCTGCACCTGTAATATCTGCAGCTTTATTGTCTGATAAAGAAACTTTGTTTGCCAAAAATTCACTGTTAGAAGCTGTTGTAATAATGTTATCAGAACTTAAATTTTCTGTAATAGCAGCCTTGGCAATATTTCTAAACTTATCTTTGCTGGCTTTTCCGTTAATAATTAAGCCGATTTCGTGAGCAACTACAGCAGCTACTTCAGTATCAGTACCTGCATAAGTTAAATCTGTACTAGAAATTTGCACTACATTTGTTGCTGAAGTATTTGAGTTATCAGCGGCACCATTTACAACTTTGAAAGTGGTTTTAGCCGGTAGACCGTTCTTTGTAATAATTGTTTTACCAACAGTAGAAACTCTATCAGCAGCTACCCAAGTTGCAGCAGATGAAGGCAAAATCATCATTGCCACAGCAAAAATTGTAACTATAATCTTTTGCATAAATCCTCCTTATTAATACGACATTATTTTATCATAAAATTAAAACAAATTATTTTCTATTATTCCACAAATCAAATGCCCGACTGCTATATGCATTTCTTGAATATTATTAGTAATATCGGATGGAACATTTATTAATACATCAGCATTGTTTTTCAACGACCCTCCGCTAGCTCCGGTCAACGCAATCGTTTTTAAGCCAAGCTCTTTAGCTCTATCAACAGCTCGAATTACATTGATACTTTTTCCGCTAGTAGAAAGAGCAAACAATATGTCACCATCTTGCCCAAACGCTTCAACTTGACGTTCAAAAATATAATCAAATGCAATATCATTAGCAGCAGCAGTCAAAACAGAAGTATTTGTTGTAAGAGCAATTGCGTTAAGCGCAGTACGCTCTTTTTTGTATTTGCAAATTAATTCTGCTGCAAGGTGCTGAGCGTCAGCTGCAGAACCGCCATTACCGCAAAAAAGTATTTTGTTTCCGTTTTTTAACGCTTTTATACAAAGATTTGCAACTTCTTCAATCTGTGGTGCTAAAGCTTTCAAATCCAAAATATTAGAAGCTAATCTATCAAACTCAGATTCTATGTATTTAATCATATAAAACTCCCTTACGATATAAGAATAATATCATAAAATCTCAATCTTTAAAAGCTTAGTTTACACAATATTGTAATTATAATATAATTTCCTTATAAGAAGGAGATAATTGATGTTTAAATATTTTTGGGGTTCATACCTGGTAACAGTACTTGGGCTAATTTGTGCATATTTATGGGGCGAACACGTTCATGGCGGAACTGGATTAGCTTGTATATTTATAGCATTTGTACTTGCTGTCTTAGAAATCAGTTTATCATTTGATAACGCAGTGGTTAATGCTATGAAGCTGGAAGGAATGTCAGAAAAATGGCGACATAGATTTATTACTTGGGGAATTTTAATTGCCGTGTTTGGTATGAGATTTTTATTCCCGCTTGTTGTTGTAGCTATATTTGCAAAATTAAACATACTAAGAGTTTTAGACATGGCTTTAAATGATGTAAACTCTTACGCACATTATCTTCATCTTACACATGCACCAATTGTAACTTTTGGCGGAACATTCTTATTAATGTTGTTTATGGATTATTTTACAGAAAAAGACAAAAGTGTTCATTGGTTAAAATTTATTGAAACAAAAATTCAAAAACTTGGAAAAATTCGTGGTATATGTACAATAGTAACTCTAACTGTATTAATATTACTTCTTCTACACTTGCCATTAGAAATAAGAAGTTCTGTATTCAAATCAGGTATTGCCGGTATTTTAACATATTTGGCAATAGATGGATTAGCTGAATGGCTGGAAAAAAGACAAGAAGAAAGGGCAAAAGTTTGTGCGAACGCAGTTAAATGTTCAGGAATTGTCGGATTTTTATATTTAGAATTAATTGATGCGTCCTTTTCTCTTGACGGAGTTTTAGGGGCATTCGCCTTAAGTCAAGATATTGTAATCATTACTATCGGGCTATGTATCGGTGCCATGTTTGTGCGTTCTCTTACAATTATGCTTGTAGAAAAGAAAACGCTAGACCAATATTTGTACTTAGAACACGGTGCTCATTGGGCAATCGGAACATTAGCAATATTAATGTTTGTTTCAACTTTCCACGAAGTTCCGGAAGTTGTTACAGGGCTTTTAGGCTTAGTATTTATTGTTGGAGCTTTAATATCTTCTTTAATTCACAACAAAAGGAGCAAAGATATTGAAGCTAAAGGATAAAAACCTTTATTATGTAGGCGGAATTGTTCGTGACGAAATATTGGGTATCAAAAACTTTGATACTGACTATTGTTATGAAGGCAATGCTATAGAGTTCGCAAAAGATTTGGGATTGGATATTATAAAAGAAAACCCAAAATTTGGGACAGTTAGAGTATTATTTAATGGTGAAGAAATTGATATCGCTTCTACAAGAACTGAAATTTATCCTAAAGTCGGACACTTACCGGAAGTTAAAAATATCGGTTGTTCTTTATATGAAGATTTAAAGCGCAGAGATTTTACGATAAACGCTATGGCAAAACGTACTACTGACGGAGAAATTGTTGATATATTTGGTGGAATGGATGACATTAAGAATAAAAAGTTAAGAGTTCTGCACAAAAATAGCTTCATTGATGATCCGACAAGAATTTTAAGGAGTCTAAAATTCTCTATCAGATTTGGTTTTGAGCAAGACAAAATTACTCAAAAGCTCCAAAATGACTATTTATCAAATATTAATTATGATATGAGTTATCATAGAATTAAAAAAGAATTGAAAGAGGCTTTTAATCTGAACAAACAAATTTGTTACGATAGATTTGTAGATGAAAAATTATATAAACTTTTGAGTCCAAATGCTGTGGCGCCAAACTTTAGACCAATATTCAAGAATATTAATTTTGAAGAACCTTGGATTGTATATATGTCATTTTTTGATTTGAGTAATCTTGAATTAACAAGGAATGAAAAAAGAATTTTGGAGTGGGCAAAAAGGTTGAAAACGGAGCCTGTTTCTAATAATACACCACCTGAAAGTGTATTGATTAATCAAATATATCAAGAGGCAAATCATGGTTAATATTTTGTCAAAGATATTGAAATCACGATTACACTTAAGGTTTGTATTCAATCCGCTTATTAGGTATAATTCTAATCTTATGAGCAAATATGTAGGAATTAATCCTGTTAAAAGAGATGTTCCGATAATTGTTTCACTAACTTCTTATGAAGCTCGTTTTAAGGATTTAGAAATTTCTTTGTATTCACTTCTTAATCAGTCGCTGAAACCTGATAGAATAATACTTTGGCTAAGTGACGAAATTGAAAGCTTGAACGATTTACCGTATGAAATAACCAAATATATTAAAAATGGCTTAGAAATACGATTTGTAAAAGATATTGGCTCTTATACAAAAGCGATTTATGCATTTAAAGAATATTCGGAAGCTATTATTGTAACAGCAGATGATGATATTTATTATCCCAAAAAGTGGTTGGAACGACTTTATCATTCTTATATAGCGCATCCTAAAGATATTCAAGTTCATCGCGCTCATAGGGTAAGACTAAAAGATAGAAAAATACTCCCGTATGAAAAATGGGAAAAACATGTTCAAGAAGAAAGCGCAAGATTCGATAATTTTTTAACAGGTGTTGGAGGAGTTTTATATCCGCCAAATTGCTTTTTATCAGAAGTTTTTAGGAATGATATTTTCTTAAAATATGCGCCAACTGCAGATGACATATGGTTTTGGTTTATGGCATTAATCTCTAATAGAAGAATTCGGGTAGTACAGAATCATATAAAGACTTTAAGCTGCACAAATTTATTGCGTCAGATTCTTCCGAACAGAAAAACACTATATTCAATCAATTCAACCGGTAGAAATGATGAACAGGTAGAAAATTTAATGAAATTTTATCAAAATAATATTCTTCCAAAAATTTTATAGAACAATATTAATAAAAAATTTTGTTAAGGAAATGTATAATATAATCAATATATTTTCTTATGTTAAGAAGATATAAAAATCTTTACAATTGACGCAAATGTAGTAGTAGTAG
>ERZ1034920.2430-NODE-2430-length-10571-cov-9.181343_pt1 | contig 10571 bp, 8 predicted proteins | sample MGYA00520688_ERZ1034920 | MGnify/ENA primary metagenome ERZ1034920 (study PRJEB33766, sample SAMN09781785) | gut metagenome | biome: gut microbiome | host: Homo sapiens | place: Madagascar | study: EMG produced TPA metagenomics assembly of the PRJNA485056 data...
AAGAATATTATATGTTCGCTAAGCTCACATTAATATTCTAAGCTTTCAGAATGACATGAATTGATGCTACCCATGATGTCATTCTGAAAAGGTAGAAAATCTAGCGTCCAGCGTAGATTTTCGTCTTATTCAGAATCTGGTAATGTTGATAAATAATAAAATTGTTGTTACGGTAGAACCCCTAACCTACTTTCTCAAAAATAATTTTGGTGCATAGCACTCGAAATGAACTTATTTTCTTAACTCTTATTCACTTATTCACTTTATAATTTATTATAAATTTGTTACTTGTTCCATGTGTTTTGCTAATAAATCTTCAAAATATTAAGAACGTAAATCTTTTTTTGTGCAAATTTTGAATTTATGCTAACATTAGTATATATGGACTTGTTGGATAAAATTAAAAATTTAAGTAAGAAACAGAAAGCTTATTTTGGCGCTTTTATGGCTATTGTTGCTTTATTGGCTTGGGCTTTTATTTCTGCCGGAGTTATTACGCATAACTTTAATAGAAGTCAGCTTCAGACAGATCAGGATAGACAGGAAGCTTCTATTGATGGCATTATTCTTACCGAAACAAAAGATGAAAAAAAATATTGGGAAATTTATGGTGAAACCGGAAATTATGATAGTAAAAACGGGGTTGCCATGCTTAATAACGTTATAGGAAATTTTTATGATGATGAAAATCAGGTTTCTATGAGTTTTGAGTCTTCAAAAGGTACTTATAACGAGAAAAAAGAACAAATTATCTTGTATGAAGATACGTTTATTGTTTTAAAGGATTTGACTACTTTACGTGCTAACAGACTTGTTTGGTCAGGAAAAGATATTCCGACTGTTGCGGAAGGTAATGTTCGTATTACACGAAAAAATGAGCTTTTGGCAACTGCTGATAAAGTTGAAATCAGTCCTAATTATGAAAAGTTTAAAATTGTTGGAAATGCTGTATCTAGAGTTTACAGCGATAAGGAGATTAAGTGAAAAAGTTAATTTTAACCATAATATTGTCTTTATTAGTTGCCGGAATTGCGGTTCAGGCGTCTGACTTGATTATTGAAGCAAAAACTCAAAGTTACAATGAGCAGGAAAACAAGTTGAAGTTTGATGGAAATGTGAAAGTTTCTGTTGATGACTTGAGAGTTGTTGGTGATAGGGCAGATGTTTCTATGGATGGAAATCAAAAGCTTGATACTGCGACATTTTATGACAAACCTTATGCATATGAGGTTAAGAAAAATAAAAAAAGGGAAGTTAAAGCGAATATCTTGAAAATGTCTTTGATTACAAAAGTTGTTAAGGCGCAAGGAGATACTCAATCAATCGTATTTGACGGCAAAACGCCTATTGTAGTGATTAATGCAAATGAACAGGAATATGACACTAAAACAGGCTTAATGACTGCAACTGGAGCGGTTACGATTAAGTATAAAGATTTGGATACATTCTCTGATAAGGCGAAAGTTCGAACTGATAAAAACGGTGATTTGAAGGATATTGAATTAATTGGCAATGCAAGAATTAAACAAGAAGGCAATGATTCTTATGCTGATAGATTTTATTACAGTGCAGGAACAAAGGTTTTAACCGCTACTGGAAATACTACATCTAAAACTGTTACGGATGATGGAGCTACTCTTGTTTTGAAATCAAGTCGTCAAGAATATGCGCAGGATAGAAATATTTTTACAGCTTCTGGAAATGTTCGTGTTTGGTATCAAGATTATTATGCTGTTGGCCCGAAACTTACTCTTTATCCAAATAAAGAAGGAAAACCTAACGAAGCATATTTCACAGGCCGTTCGAGTATTACTCAAGGTGTGAGAACCATTTATGCAGACAAAATTAAAATGACTATGAAGCCGAAAGACTTTCATGCTGATGGAAATACTCGTACTGTTATTAAAAATATCGGTTCTGGTGATAACAATGATAGCAACAGTGGAATAGGATTGGGATTGTAATATGAGTGAAAAAGAAAAAGTTGATAAAGCGGTAGAATTATATAACCAAGGGAAGTTTAAAGAAGCCATTGATGCTTTTAGTTCTGTTTTAGAAACTTGTCAAGATAATGCAGAATTGTATAATAATATTGCTCTTTGTTATGCGAATTTAGGGGAATATGATAAGGCCGAAAAGCATTATTTGCGTGCGCAAGAATTAAATCCTAAATTACCTCAAGTTTATATCAATTTGGCGGATATTTATTATCGCAAAAAAGATATGGGAAGTGGAATAGGGCTTATTTCTACAGGATTAGCTGAAATCCCCGATAATTTAGTTTTGCGCCACTATTTGGCAAGGTTTTATATGGAAGATGCAAAGCTTGATCTTGCGATAGACGAACTTGAAAATATTCTTGAAAAACAACCTGATAATTATGATGTTTACTATGATTTAGGTAGAGTGCATTTTGAACTGGGAAATTATGCCAGTGCAATAGAAAATTTTGAAAACGTTTTGGAGTATAAGAGTGAAAATCCATGGATTTATTATTACTTGGGTGAATCTTATGAGGCAAATGATGAGATAGATAAAGCGCTTTCAAATTTTTTGAAAGCTATTGCTCGAAATGATGCTTTTGCTCCGGCTTATAAAAAAGCGGGTATTCTTTTCTTTGCCAGAGGAGATTATGAAGATGCAATAGAATATTTTGAGGATTACATAAATCTTGACATTGCGGATGAAGAAAAAGCTAAGATTCAAGAGTTAATAGAAAGAATAAAGAAAAAACAAAATGCGTAAATTCTGGGTTGCTTTATCATCAATAGAAGAGATTGACAGTTCTTTTATTCAAAGGCTGTTCAATTATTTTGGCGATATTGAAAGCGTGTTTAATGCATCTGATTTGTCAGGTATTGAGGGGTTAAGTGTAAAGAAAGCTGAAAATTTTTTACGACTGAGAGATAGGGTTGATGTTGATAAAGTTTATCAAGCAGTCGTCGACAGAGGAATAAACTTTTTGACGTTTGATGATGGAAATTACCCTTTAATGCTACGCAATATTGATGATCCTCCTTCTGTTATTTATTACAAAGGAAACCTGTCTGATTGTAATTTCGATAGAACTCTTGCTGTTGTCGGTTCTCGCAGGGCAACAAGTTATGCAAGAGAAGCTTTGTCTCAGATTATATCAGAACTGAATGGAACGGATATTTGTATTGTTTCAGGCTTGGCTTCAGGGATAGATACCACGGCGCATGTTTCGGCATTAGATAATAATTTGAAAACAATTGGTGTTATCGCAAGTGGCTTTGATTATACTTATCCTGCAGCAAACAAAGAGTTGTATAAACGGATTGAAGATGGCTCTGGGGCTGTGTTGACTGAGTATTATCCAACATTTCAACCGATAAAATTCAGATTCCCTCAAAGGAATCGAATTGTTTCAGGACTTTCTTACGGAACACTTGTCGCAGAGGCTTCTTTAAAAAGTGGCGCTTTGATAACCGCTAATTTAACGCTAGAACAGGGAAGAGAATTGATGTGCATTCCGGGGTTAATTACTAATCAGAATACACAAGGAATTTATAAGTTACTTAAAAATGGTGCAACACTCGTAACTTGTGCTGATGATATTTTGGAGGCGCTAGGCTGGGAAGTAAAGATTGAACAGCAAAATTTGTTTAGTTTGCCTGACTTAAGTGATGATGAAAAAATCATATATGAAACATTAGAGATAGAAGAAAAAAGCGTCGACGAACTACAGGCTTTTACCAAGATAAGTATTGATAATTTGCTTATGTACTTGACAACAATGGAGCTTAAAGGCATAATTAAACAAGTTGACGGGGATAGATATAAGAGAGTGGTATAGAAAACATGGCAAAAACGGCTGAAAAAAAAGAAAAAGCATTGGTTATAGTTGAGTCTCCTGCGAAATCCAAAACTATTCGTAAGATTTTAGGTGATGGATATCAAATAGAAGCAAGTTATGGACATGTACGTAACTTACCGACAAAAGATCCTGCAACTCAAAATTTGGGTTTTGAAATAGAAAATCATTTTACTCCAAAATTTGAGGTTATCCCAGGGAAACAAAATGTTGTAAAGAAATTAAATGATATGGCAAAAAAAGTTGACCGTGTTTACCTTGCATCCGACCCCGACCGAGAGGGAGAAGCTATTGCATGGCACGTTCGTCAGATTTTGAAAGTGCCTGATGAAAAGATTTCTAGAATTGTGTTTAACGAAATTACGCCAAAAGCCGTAAAACATTCAGTAGAAAATCCTCGTGGAATTGATATGGATATGGTAAAGGCGCAGCAAACTCGTCAGATTTTAGATAAACTTGTAGGTTATAAGCTTAGTCCTGTTCTTTGGAAACAGATTGGAAACAGAAATTTGTCAGCAGGGCGAGTTCAATCAGTAGCTTTAAGAATGATTTGCGAAAGAGAAGACGAAATTGAAGCATTTGTTCCGCAAGAATATTGGTCAATCCATACTTTGTTAGATAAAGATGGTAAAACATTTGACGCAGAGCTTTCTAAAATCAAAGGGAAAGCGATTGAAAAGACTGTTAAAAATAAAGACGAAGCTCAAAAAATAGTAGATTTTTTGACCAATTATCCTGAAAGTTTTGAAGTTAGTAAGGTCACTAAAAAATCAACAAAACGCAAGCCAACAGCTCCTTTCATAACCTCAACAATGCAACGTGCAGCAAGTTCAAAACTAGGTTTTGGAGTTCAAAAAACAATGCAAGTTGCTCAAAAATTATATGAAGGTATGGAAATTGACGGTACTCCAGTCGGTTTGATTACATATATGAGAACCGATAGTGTGAGGGTTTCTGATGATGCACAGGCAATGGCAAAAGATTATATTACCAATAATTATGGTGAAAAATATTATCCGGAAAAACCTAATGTTTACGTGAAAGGTAAACAAAACGTTCAGGACGCGCACGAAGCTATCAGACCATCATATCCTGAAAGAACTCCTGACAGTATCAAAAAATATTTGGACAATGATCAGTACAAATTATATAAATTAATTTGGGAAAAATTTATGTCTTCTCAAATGACATCTGCAGAAGTTGCAAACAAAACTGTTGAAATTACTGCGGGGGACTATACTTTAAAAGCCGGAACAAGCAAAGTAACTTTTGACGGATTTTTGAAAGTTTATAATGATGCTGATGAAGATGAACAAAAGGATGAAGCTAAAATCCCTGATTTAGAGAAGGATGATAAGGTTAAGTGTAGAAAAGTAGAACCAAAACAGCACTTTACACAACCTCCTCCAAGGTATAATGAAGCTTCTTTAGTAAAAGCTTTAGAAGAACACGGTATCGGACGTCCGTCTACTTATGCTACGATTATTACGGTTATTCAAACTCGCAAATATGTTGAAAAGAAGGATAAGGCATTGCATCCGACACTTTTAGGCCGAACTGTTTCAAAACAACTTTGTGCTCAATTTGCTGATATTATGGATTATAAATTTACTGCCGGCATGGAAACCAAACTCGATGAAATTGCAGAGAAAAAAGCTGTTTGGGATAATGTTTTACAAGAATTCTATACTCCGTTTATTGAAGAAGTTAATAAGGCATTGAAAACAGGCGAACGAGTAAGAATTGAAAGTAAAATCAAATGCCCTAATTGTGGGAAACCGATGGTTTTAAGAACAAGCAAATTTGGTACACAATTCTTGGGCTGTTCAGGATATCCTGATTGTAAAACTATGATGTCTTTGAATGCATTGTCAGAAGAGAGTTCTGAAGAAGGACAAAATAAAGAACCTGAAGTTTGCGAAGAGAAATGCGAAAAATGTGGTTCTGATATGATTTTTAAAACCGGTCCTTACGGTAAATATATGGAATGTACAAATGCAGAATGCAAGCACAGAAAACCTTTCCGCAAATCAACAGGTGTTAAATGTCCAAAATGTGGTGAAGGAACAATCGTTGAGAGAAAATCAAAACGTGGAACTGTTTTTTATGGTTGTGACAAGTATCCAAGCTGCGATTTTACTCTTTGGAACGAACCGACTGGAGAAAAATGTCCAGAATGTGGTTCTCTACTGGTGAAAAAAATCTTGAAAAAAGGGACGGTAATTTCTTGTTCAAGTATGAAATGTAATTACAAGAGAGAGGCAGAAGAAGTAACAGACCAAACCGAAACTACTGAATAATTATTGGCGTTGCTATGCTGATAATCAAATTGTTTGATATGAGATTGTAGGTTTAGGGGTGACAGCCCAACAGCAAAATTACTAAAAGGAATTTATAAAAATGAATCCGGAATTGTATGAACGATATTTAGCAAAGAAAGCAAAAAAACTAGGAATATCAGTTGAAGAATTGAAAGCACAAGGGACTTCTTCGCCCGTAAAAGAAACAGTAACAACTTCAACTTCTCAGGCTATACAGGGTGCAACTCAATCATCGGTTTCGTCAAATTATACTCAACCGAGCGTTCAGCCTCAACCTGTTCCGCAACCACAATACCCACTGCCTGAGCAAACTCAGTACCAAACACAATCCCAAGTTGCTCAATCGCAATCGCAGTTTGCATCACAGTCGCAAACTCAATATTATTCACAGCCTCAATATGTTCAACAAACTATTCAGGAACAATTGGCTCAACAACAAACTCAACAAACTCAAATGCCGTTGCAACAACCGACAACACAATTTAATACAAGTACGCAATCGCAATTTGTTCAATCGGTTCAACCACAGCAGCCAACGTCGCAGTATGAACAAGTTCAACAATCGGAACAAATTCCACAACACGTTGAATATTCCGGCATGAGACAAGAAACTGTAAAAACAGATGTCCCATCATATATCTTTGGTCCTTCCAGAATGACAGAACCGCCAAAGTATTCAAGCAGTCCTATTAGTCAGCCGGCAAAGCCTGATGAACCGATAGTCAAAGACAATCGTGAAAATAAATTTGGGCTTATAGGGTATCCTTTGGGGCATTCTCTCTCAAAAGTTATTCATGAGGCCGGTTTTAAGAGCCTTGGTGTAAAGGCGACTTATGATATTTTAGAGACTCCGCCTGACACACTTGTGGATAGAGTTAAGTTTTTGAAAGGTAATGGTTATAAGGGGTTTAACGTTACTATTCCTTTGAAATTACCTATTTCATTGTTTGTGAATGAGGTTGATAAATATGCAGATTTGGCTAGAGCTGTCAATACAATTTATGTAGAAGCGGACAAATCGTTAAAGGCTTATAATACAGATGTCTTGGGGTTTAAACGAGCAATCCCGAATGATATAAGTTTAGCTGGTAAAAAAGTAGCTATTTTAGGGACTGGTGGTGCTGCCCATGCAGCTTGTGTTGCATTGACTGAGTGCCGAGTAAAAGAAATTGCATTTTTTACGAGAAATATTCCGAATTCTATTGATTTGATGAATTATGTCAGAAGAAAATTCCCGTCTATAGATTTTAATGTTTACCAAATAGAAAATATTAGAAGTTTGAGAGAATTTTCAATGCTTGTAAACACTACTCCAATAGGTATGCTGGGTAAGGCTGGTGATATGTCGCCTCTAGAATATAGAACACTAGAATCTCTAGAGCGAGATGCGGTTGTGTATGATGTGATTTATAACCCTAAAAAGACTGTATTGATTAAAGATGCTCAGGCAATTGGGTTAAGAACTATTACTGGGCTAGACATGCTGATTTATCAAGCTGTTGCTGCACAAGAAATTTGGTTTGGGCAAACACCTGATTTTAAAGATATGAAAATTGCAGCATTAGAAGCTCTATAGGAATTTGATTTATTTAGTTATATAATAGATATTTTAAGTTTAGCTAAACGAAATATTTTAATCTTGCCCTTTGAGAGAGAAGAAATTTCTTAGCGAATAGTACTAGCTTTGAAATTTCAGAGAAGGGTGCAAATTAAAGTATGTTTGTCATAATAGTATTTTCGACCTATAGTTGTTAGATAATATTAATTTACTTACAGCCGATATCATCTTTATCTATTTTACCGTTGTAGTTATTATCGATACCGTCAGAACAAGAGCCGATTGAGTATTTGCCTTCGGCTCTTACGCTGTGTTGCAGGTATCTTTCTGGAATCTTTTTCCATAAATATTCAAAAAATCCTCTATAAGCTTTTGCAAGTGTTGTGTCTTCTATAATCAAAACATTCTCGTCGTTTTTGTTTTCACCGCTCTTTGAAAAATTCATTGAACCTGCAATGACGTATTTATCATCTATAATAATGCTTTTTGAGTGGACTTTCCCTGCGTAATTTTCTACTTTTACAAGAACTCCGGCACTCCGTAGCGGTTTTATTTTACTGCGTTTTGCGTAAACATTTGTTGCATCAATTATAATTTTTACATCCACTCCATGATTTTTAGCTAATATTAATGCATTTACGAATTCATCATGTGTAATTGTGAATGCCGGAATGTAGATATATTTTTTAGCTGAATTTATTAGCGGAATAATATTAGTTGTTGTGATTTTGTCTTTTGGAGAAAATAATGGGGTGACTTTGGTTTTGCCGAGAACAATTGTGCTATGAGTAATTTTTGATTTGGAATTGTGAAATTTCCCTTGAATCATTTGTTCAAATTCTTCAGTGTAAATATGTGCTATTTCGATTGAATTAATAAAGAAAATACAATTCGTATTGAAGCCAGACAAGCCTGTACTTGCAAAGTTCATTGATCCTGTTATGATTCTAGAATTATCAAAAATCATGAATTTGTTATGCATTAAAATTTTTGGAGTGTCAGTTGATTTTTCGTTGGCAAGCTTAACAAACTCTTTTAATTCAGGATAGAATGATTCTGTACTTGTGTCATAGGCTATCCTTATTTTTACTCCTCTTGCTTTAGCTCTGACAAGTGCATTGTAAATTGTCGGATTGTTATCCCATCCGTATAGGGCAATATCAATAGATTGTTTAGAATTGTTGATTTGGTTCAATATCTCATGACAAACAGGCGAATTACATTTGTTATCCGGTTTTAACGTGGTTGTAAGATCGGTCAGATACATCTTAATACTGCCATTAGAAAACGAAAGTGGGTATTGCGGTATTTTTTTGAATTTAAATTTGCTCTTATTGTTTTTATGCTTTTTAACTTTACTGATATGACAATATTTGCAAGGTTTTGCGTCTTCGGGCTTTTGTTTTTCAGGGATAACTATTGCATCATGCGCAAGTAGTCCGTATTTGCAATCAAGTGTATGGTATTTGTTACTCTTGTGGTTAAGAATTATAAGCTTAAGTTTTTGAGCTTTTGCAAATTGGGTTTTATAAACTGGAGATGTTTTCCCTTTTGCATCAAATCCGAGTCCGTTATTCTTTAGTTTTTCGCTGTAAAGTTCATTTTCTACAGTGATTTCTGCATATTTACAATTTGGAGTGTTTTCTCCTGTGTATTTTAATTTTACGTTTTTATTGCTTAGCAAGTTTTCTGCAAGAATGTCTGTTAAATATCCTAATTTAAGCGCGTCTGTATGAGAAACATTCAGCAGTTTTTCTAATTCTGTTTGATTTTGCGATATATCGGAAGTAAAAGCTTTGAGATTTGGAATGCAAATGATTTCTCCATCATCAAGGACTTTATTCCCATTCAAATCAACTTCAATTTGATATGGATTAATTATCCAAAGTACAAGTTTTTCGGATTTTCTTCTGATTTCAAAACTTGTAAATGCTCCGAATATCCCTATAATCAGTATTATTGAAATAACTTTATTTAAGTGCATATTCTTTTTTATAATTTGTTAATTCAAAACCAAGACGTGAAATTTTATCTTTTAATTCTTTATTTTGAGTAATTAAAAATTCAGTGTAATGTTGATTTTTGTTTGATGTTGCGTAATGACAAGGATGAATTAGTGCTTCTGCAATACAATCTTCTTCTAAAGCTTTAAGACCGTATTCTATCGTCATATCATCCATTAAACCGGTATAGCCAACCCCAATTAAGTAATCATTCGTTTTTAAACCATATTCTTTGGCGATTGGTTTATTTTTTGATGTAAAGTAGTTAAGTAAAATTATTTTTAAAATATTTGGCGGGTATTTTAAATTGCAGTGTTTTTTGAAACTTGGAACAAAATACATTTCTTCGTGTTGAGTTCTAATATAAGGTATTTTATATTCGTTTGCGAGCCTTGCTGTAATTTTGAATATATTAGGTATAGCATGAGTATGAACATGTGAATCTATATGGTCAACTTTTGTGTAATTCATAATAGTTTCAATCTGTGTTCTGAACTCAAATTCAACTTGCTCTAAGAATTTTGAATTATTGGATAATAACATTAACTGTCCATAACCTTTGTTAAATTTTCCTCTTTTATTGGTCAACATTGGTACTTTAGTTAATGAGCGTCCTTCAATGATGTTCAGATGTACACCAATGCCAAGGTTTGGACATTCCGGAATTATTTCATTTACTGCAGTATTGAAAGCTTTTCCGTTTGCACATAAACTTGCGCTCGTTAAGAAACCTCTGTGATAACCATCAAGTACTGCTCTGTTGAATGCCTTTGACATTCCAAAATCATCTGCGTTTAATATAAATTTTTTGCTAACCATTTGCTAATAAATCCTTGCTTTAATAATAAATATAT
>ERZ1034920.2431-NODE-2431-length-10571-cov-5.266546_pt1 | contig 10571 bp, 8 predicted proteins | sample MGYA00520688_ERZ1034920 | MGnify/ENA primary metagenome ERZ1034920 (study PRJEB33766, sample SAMN09781785) | gut metagenome | biome: gut microbiome | host: Homo sapiens | place: Madagascar | study: EMG produced TPA metagenomics assembly of the PRJNA485056 data...
AATGGACGGCGTGTCGAAATTTGTAGGTCGGGTGTCCAAATTTCCGGCAAGCGAAAATCGGTCGTTTCGTAGGGCAGCGTGTCGCCGACGAGCTGGCAGCTGAAGCCGACTGCCAGAATGGTGCATTTTTGGGGCAGCTGCGGCAAGAAGCGGTCGTAATAACCGGCGCCGTAGCCGAGGCGTGTGCCATATGGGTCGAAAAGTAAACCTGGCACTAGGCAAAAGTCGATGCTGTCAAGTGCAAGTGGCTCGGCGCTGTCTGGGGAAATTTCTTTTAAATGACCTAGAGTGGTGATCAGCGGTGTCTCTGGTGTGTAACGACAAGCCTCCATCTGATGGTTTGGCAGACAGCGAGTGAGGGCAACGGTTTTGCCGCTGGCCCAAGCAGATTGAATGAGCGAAGTGGTGTCCCATTCGCTGCCAAAACTAAGAAACAGTAAAACAGTGTTCGCGCGCTGCCAGCGTGGGTCTTTAAGGATGGCACGGGTGAGAGCGATGGTTTGATACGTGCGTTCTTCACTATTTAATGCGCGACGCTGCTCTTTTCCGATGCTGCGCCATTGGTCTTTGGTCATAGCAATCCCTCCTTGACGTTCAGTATAGCGTGAAATGGAATAGGTCGCAAGATTTTGCGCGCTGACGAGTGAGAAATGATGAAAAAACGCAATTCACCTCTTGAATTTTTCGGTGATTGTGTTATTATATTATCAGTGATTAGCACTCGAACGTTTGGAGTGCTAACAAGAAGATGAAATTATTTTTAGGAGGCACATATATATGAATATCAAACCATTGGGCGACAAGGTTGTCGTGAAACCAGCGAAAGTAGAAGAAAAGACTGAAAGCGGCATCATTCTGCCAGGATCTGCTCAGGAAAAACCACATCAAGGCACTGTTGTTGCTGTTGGTCCTGGTGCTAGAGATGATAAAGGAAATCATATTCCACTTGATGTCAAAGAAGGCGATCGTGTCATCTATGGTAAGTTCGGTGGCGTGGATTTGAAATACGACAACGAAGAATACATTGTTCTTTCTGAAAAAGATATTCTTGTCGTTTTAGACTAATGATTTTAGGAGGCAATTCTTATTATGGCAAAAGAAATTCGTTTTGACGCAGAAGCGCGTGCTGCTCTTGAAACTGGCGTGAATGCAGTTGCTGACGCTGTTCGTGTGACCCTTGGGCCAAAAGGGCGCAATGTTGTATTGTCCCGTCCTTACGGTGCACCAACCATCACCAACGATGGTGTGACCATCGCGCGTGAAATCGATTTGGAAGATCCATTTGAAAATATGGGTGCTCAGCTTCTCAAAGAAGTTTCTATTAAGACCAACGATGTTGCTGGTGATGGGACCACAACCGCAACTGTTCTTGCACAGGCTATGGTTCGCGAAGGGCTGAAGAATATTGCAGCTGGCGCTAACCCAATGATCCTGCGCAAAGGGATGCACGCTGCTTGCGATCGTGCTGTTGAAGAAATTCATAAAATTAGCCAGCCAATCAAGAGCAAAGAAGCCATTGCTCAGGTTGCAGCCATCTCTTCTGCTGATGAAGAAATCGGTAAGCTGATTGCGGATGCGATGGAAGTAGTTGGCAACGACGGTGTTATCACTGTTGAAGATTCTAAGACTTTTGGCACTTCCATGGAAGTTGTTGAAGGGATGCAGTTTGACCGTGGATACATTTCCCCATACATGGTAAATAACACTGAAAAAATGGTTGCAACTCTTGATGAACCATACATTCTTGTTACGGATAAGAAAATCAGCAACATTCAGGATATCCTGCCTGTTCTTGAACAGATCGTTAAGACTGGCAAGGCATTGCTGATCATTGCAGAAGATGTTGAAGGGGAAGCCCTCACCACTATGATTCTTAACCGTCTCCGCGGCACCTTTACTTGCGTGGCTGTTAAGGCACCTGGTTTTGGTGATCGTCGTAAAGAAATGCTGAAAGACATCGCTGCTCTGACCGGTGCAACGGTTGTTACCGATGAATTAGGTTATAAACTTGAAGATACCACCCTGGATATGCTGGGAAGCGCACGTCAGGTTACTGTTGATAAAGAAAATACCACCATCGTTGATGGCCGTGGTGACAAAGCGAACATCGAAGCACGTGTTGAACAGATCCGTCGCCTGATTGAAGAAACCACTTCCGATTTCGATCGTGAAAAATATCAGGAACGTCTTGCTAAACTCGCTGGTGGTGTTGCAGTGCTTCAGGTTGGTGCGGCTACTGAAACCGAACTGACTGAAAAGAAGCATCGTATTGAAGATGCACTTTCTGCAACCAAGGCTGCTGTTGAAGAAGGTATTGTTGCTGGTGGTGGTACTGCTCTCTTGAACATCCTTTCTACTTTGGATGACATTAAGTTTGAAGAAGCCGATGCAATGACTGGTGTAAACATTGTTAAGAAAGCGTTGGAAGCACCTGTTCGTCAGATCGCAGAAAATGCTGGTGTAGAAGGCAGCGTTGTTTGTGAACGTGTTAAAGCATTGGCTGTTGGCGAAGGTTACAACGCACTGAAGGGCACTTATGAAAACATGATCGATGCCGGTGTTATCGACCCAGCAAAGGTTACCAGAAGCGCACTCCAGAATGCTGTTTCCATTGCAAGCATGATCCTTACCACCGAAACCCTCGTTGCAGATGTTACGAAGGAAGATCCAGCAGCGGCAGCTGCAGCAGCTGGCGGCATGGGTATGATGTAATTTTATAGGTCCCATGGGATGGCGAAATCCCTATAGCCTATGGTATAATAAAATAAACCAACAAGCGGATTCCTTGGCGGCTATCCGCTTGTTGTGTTGTATCGACTTTTTCCTATGAAAGGGGTATGAGTGTTATGAGTCAATGTGAAGGCTGCGCATCCGCCAGCTCCTGCGGCGGTTCCTGCCCAAGTGGTCAGGAAAAACAGCTGACGGAAGCCCAAAAACATACCAATATCAAAAATATTATTGTTGTCATGAGTGGGAAGGGTGGCGTTGGTAAATCCAGCTTCTCTTCTGTGCTCGCTATGGCGCTGCGTAAGCGTGGTTTTGAAGTCGGCTTGATGGACGCGGATATTACTGGACCAAGTATTCCAAAGCTGTTCGGGGTTAACCAGCAGCCAGCCATGGGCGAATATGGTATTGAACCAGTCAAGAGTAAATCTGGTATTTCTCTCATGAGCATGAACTTTTTGCTCCCTCACGACGATGATCCAGTTGTTTGGCGTGGTGCGCTGATTACTGGAGTTGTTCAGCAGTTTATCACGGATGTCTGCTGGGGCGATTTGGACTATCTCGTTGTTGATATGCCACCAGGAACTGGTGATGTGCCATTGACCATCATGCAGAGCATGAAGGTTGGCGGTGTTCTCATGGTTACCACTCCGCAGGGACTGTCCAACATGGTTGTTCGCAAGGGGCTTAAAATGATCGAATTAATGAACGTACCAGCCCTTGGTCTTGCTGAAAACATGAGCTATGTGCGCTGCCCTAATTGCGATGAACGCATTAACGTATTTGGCGAAAGTCATGTTCAGGAAACCTGCGACAAGTTCCAGATTCCGCTCATTGGTCAATTCCCGCTCGATCCACACCTTGCAGAAATGGGTGACGCCGGAGATATTGAAAGCTATGATGGTGAAGTGCTTACCTTGCTGACCGAAAGCCTTGATCCAATGCTCAAAGGTCTTGGCGAAGGTTTAATGGAATAATTGAAAATTAATCCCACATGCTTAGCGTGTGGGATTTTCTGTTTGCTGACGTAACATGGAAAAAGTTACAGTCTTAAATTTAGCTGAAATATGACCTTGTATGATTGTAAATCTTTTGCTACTATAGATTGGTGAAAAACACGTGGAACGTTGTGGAAGCCAAGTGTTTGATAGTTTACAATAAGTTGATTCTGATCTAGTACAGAGGGGAATTTTCATTATGTGTGGATTTGTAGGATATTTGCCTGGTCGAGAAGGCCAGACGCTTAATCATAGCGAAACGATTCAATCAATGATGGATGTGATCCAGCATCGTGGGCCAGACAGTGGAGGATATCATGTTGCTGATGGTGCCGTGCTGGGCTTTCGTCGCCTGACCATCATCGATCTTAGTGATGCCGGCAACCAGCCGTTGTTTGATGAGAGCGGCCGTTATACGCTGGTGTTCAATGGAGAAATTTACAATCACAAAGACATTCGTGCTGAGCTTGAAGAGAAGGGTTATCATTTTAAGTCCCATACCGACAGTGAAGTGCTTGTTCATGGTTACGCGGAATGGAGAGAAGGCATTCTCGATAAAGTGCGCGGCATGTTTGCCTTTGCAATCTGGGACGATCAGGAAAAGAGCCTGTTTTTGGCGCGTGATATGTTTGGCATTAAGCCGCTGTATTATGGGAAAGCGTCGAATGACGGCACATTCTTCTTTGGCTCGGAAATAAAAAGCTTCTTACCGCATCCATCCTTCGTGAAAGCGGTTAATAAAAATGCGGTGCTGCCTTATTTGACCTTCCAGTATCCGGTAACGCGTGAAACATTTTTTGATAATATTTTCAAATTAGAGCCGGGGACCTGGATGCGTGTTGAAGCGGATGGACACATGACTCGCAAACGTTATTGGGATTTTGAATTTGATGCGAGCGATGAACCGCTGGAAAACTATATTCAGCAGATTTCAGAGGTGCTGAAGGATTCGGTGAAGGTGCATAAGATTGCGGATGTGCCTGTTGGTGCATTTTTGTCTGGCGGTATCGATTCCAGCTATATTACGGCGCTGTTTAAGCCAGAAAATACCTTTTCAGTGGGATTTGCGGACTATGAGGGTCGCTTTAATGAAACAGATTTAGCACGTCGTTTGTCAGAGATCTTGGGATTCAATCACCACATTCGTTTGGTTAGTGCCGATGATTTCTTTGATGCGCTGCCGGATATTCAGTACCATCTCGATGAACCACAGTCCAACTTGTCGACGGTACCGCTGTATTTTCTGACCAAGCTGGCCAGTGAACATGTAACAGTCGTTCTTTCCGGCGAAGGAGCCGATGAGCTTTTTGGCGGTTACGAAAGTTATATGCGCACGCCGCATTTGAAGCTGTACGACCGATTTGTTCCACAAAAGCTGCGTCGTGGACTGTGCCAGGTGGCAAGAAATCTGCCAGACAACCGTCTGACCAGTTTGATGGTGCGTGGCGGTCAAACGCCGGAAGAATATTTTATCGGGCAGGCAAAGGTGTTTCCAGAAAAGGAAGCGCGTGCAGTGCTGAAGCCGGAATTCCGCAATGGCATTGCTGTGAAAGAATTGACGGCACCAGTATACCAATCAGTGAAAGACAAGGACGATGTCACAAAGATGATGACTGTTGACATGCGTCTGTGGCTGCCGGGTGACATTTTGCTGAAAGCCGATAAGATGAGTTCGGCGCATTCTTTGGAATTGCGTGTGCCGTTCTTGGATAAAGAGGTTATGAAGGTGGCCGAAAAAGTGCCGACCAAGTATCGCATTAAAGATGGCCTGAGTAAATATGCGTTGCGCAAAGCAGCGCTGGCAGAATTGCCGGAAGAATGGGCGCGCCGTCCGAAAAATGGATTTCCAGTACCAATCCGCGACTGGTTGCGTCAGGAAAAATATTATAATTATGTCAAAGAGATCTTTGAGTCGCCAGAAGCTGGTATCTTCTTTGATCAGGAACGTCTCTTGGGGTATCTTGATGAACACTATCAGGGAAAAGCCATGCGTCAGCGCTACATTTACACGGCGATGTCTTTGATTCTCTGGTATCGCGAATATTTTATCAAACGTTGATGAGAAACCTCTCCGCTGGCTGCGGAGAGGTTTTTGTATACGTGATGGTGGATGGTGTTTGCCATTGACGGGTGAATCTGTCATAATAATGGGATGGAGGGGTGACAATGGGCGAACATTATACGTATCTTGTGCAATGCGCGGACGGCAGCTATTATTGCGGCTATTCAACAGACCCGGTGGCACGCGCAGCGACGCACAACAGTGGACGAGGGGCAAAATATACACGTGCTCGTCGGCCGGTTACCCTGGTATATACTGAACAATTTGCTACTAAGGAAGCGGCTATGTCGCGAGAGTGGCATATGAAACGTATGAGTCACCAAGCTAAGGAAGCGCTGGTGATGGCGTATCAAAAAGAGAGAAAGGACGTTTTATGAGTACTCTGTTAATGATAGATGGAAACAGCATGGCCAATCGCGCCTACTACGGTGTGCCGCGATTGACCAATGCCAAAGGCGTGCCGACCAATGCGGTGTTTGGTTTCTTAAATACTTTGCAGGCCGTGGTTGAACGGTTCAAGCCGGATGAGCTTTTTGTGGCCTTTGACATCAGCAAGAAGGTGTTTCGTCATGAACGTTTTGCTGACTATAAGGGCACGCGCACGGGCATGCCAGAGGATTTGCTGACGCAAATGCCTTTAATCAAAGAGGCACTGAAGCATATGAATATTGAAACATTTGGTCTGGAAGGTTATGAGGCCGACGATATCATTGGCACAATGAGCGTGCACAACAGTGCGCTGGGCAATGAAAGTATTATTTTGAGCGGTGATAGAGACCTGTTTCAGCTGGTCAGCGACCATGTCACGGTGTGCTTTCCAAAAAGCAAGGGCGCTGATATGGAACTGGTGACGCCGGAATTTCTGCAGGACGCTTACGGCCTTACACCGCAAATGGTCATTGAAATGAAGGGGTTGATGGGGGACAAGAGCGATAATATCCCAGGCATCAGCGGCGTTGGCGAAAAAACGGCAAAAAAACTTCTGGATGATTATGGCAGTGTAGAAAACCTTTATGCCCATGTGGAAGATTTTAAGGGCAAAAAGCTTTACGACAAGTTGATGGATGGAAAAGAGGATGCTTTCCTAAGCAGAGAGTTGGCGACGATCAAATGCGATGTGCCAATTGACTTTGAGGCGTTGGATTTTACCTATGATCAACCAGATGTTGTGGCGTTGACATCGTTCTATAAAGAGCTAGGGTTGACCAAGCTTTTACGCAAGCTGGAAGCGGAATTTGGCACAACGACCTTGGAAGATGCAGTCCCTCAGCCAGCACCTGTGCTGCAAGGGGAAGAGTGCCCGGATCTTGAAACGGCAATCGCGCACTTATCGGCCATTGACAGTGAGCGTTGCGTGATGGTGTGTGAAGTGGGGGACGATAAAGTACCGGTTCGTTTTTCCTGGCGCGCCAATGGTGAAAATCGTACGGTTGCTTTGGCGGATCGTATGGCCTGGGATCGTTTGGTGGATGCTTTGGATGCTCTCTTTGAAAAAGGGAAAACGATGGTGCTCACAGACGATGCCAAGAAACTGGCTCATGCCTTGCTTTTAGCAGGTTGTATGACCGAACAGGTGAAATTTGATGTGGTGCTCAGTGACTATCTGTTGCAGCCGGAAGGTGGAGAACACGATGTGCACCGTGCTGGTGAAATCTATCTGGGTAAAACTTTGCCGGAAGCAGAAATGGAACGCATCTATGCAACGTTGGAAATCATTGAGGACGTGTATCCAATCATGCGTTCAAAAATGGCTGAAGGCGGCTGTCTGAACTTGTATTTGGAAGTGGAGCTGCCATTGGCGTGGATTCTCGCACAAATGGAAATTGTTGGGGTGCGTGTAGATACGCCGTACCTGGAAAAGCTGCAGGTGGAATTCGATGAGCGCATACGTACCATAGAGAAAGATATTGAAATCATGGCTGGCGAGCCGATTAATCCAAATTCGCCGAAACAGCTGGGACATATTTTGTTTGAAGTGTTGGAGCTGCCCGTGGTTAAAAAGACCAAGACGGGCTATTCCACCAGTGCCGAAGTTCTGGAAACTTTGCGTGACAATCATCCGATCGTTGGTCGTGTGCTGGATTACCGTCAGCTAGCCAAGCTTAAAAGCACCTATGTTGATGGGCTGTTGAAACTGGTTGATGAATACGATCGCGTGCATACCTCGTTTAATCAAACGGTTACAGCCACAGGGCGTTTGTCCAGCACAGCGCCGAACCTGCAGAATATTCCGGTGCGAACGGAAGAAGGAAAGCGTATTCGCCGCGCCTTTATTCCGATTGAAAAGAAAAATCTTCTGATCAGCGCCGACTATTCGCAGATTGAACTGCGCGTGCTGGCTCATCTCAGTGGTGACGATATGTTGATGCAGGCTTTCTTGAAGGGCGAAGACATTCATCGTCGCACTGCGTCCGAGGTTTTCCATGTGCCAATGGAAGAAGTTACAGCAGATCAGCGCCGAACTGCGAAAGCTGTCAATTTTGGCATCATCTATGGCCAAACTGATTTCGGCCTGTCCAAAGAACTAGGAATCAGCCGACGCGAGGCGCAGGCCTATATTGACCTTTATTTTTCACGTTATCCATTGGTGCAGACGTTTATCAATGACACGATTGCCCATGCACGGGAAGTCGGTTATGTAACCACCATGCTGGGACGCCGCCGTTATATTAAAGACATCAATAGCCGCAATCGTAATTTGCGTCAATTTGCGGAACGTACGGCTGTTAATTCACCGATCCAGGGCACTGCTGCCGACATCATTAAATTGGCCATGCTGCGCTGCGATCAGGCATTGGAGGATAATCATATTGATGCAAAAATGCTTTTGCAGGTGCACGACGAACTGATTTTTGAGGTGTCTCGCGAAGATGCTATGGTGCTCAGCCAGGTTGTGCGCAAATGCATGGAGGAAGCGGTGAAACTGACTGTGCCATTAAAAGTGGACTTCAAAGCAGGCTTTAACTGGCAGGAAATGGAGAAAATCTGATGCCGGAACTGCCAGAAGTTGAAACAATTTGCCGTGGTTTGCGGACGCAGCTGTTGTCACGACGTATTGAACGCGTTGAAGTGCGTTCTACAGATGTTATTCATCAGAAAGATATGACGCCGGAGGATTTTACTGCAGTTCTAGAGAAGCAGTTGATTTTAGCAGTGGAACGGCGTGGTAAATACATCGTCATAACGTTGGATAATGGCTGGCTGGTCTGTCATCTGCGCATGACTGGCAAATTGCTGATGCGGGAGTGTGAGAGTGTGCCGGACAAACACACCCATCTCGTCTTTTGGTTGGACGATGGTAAAACACTGCAGTATCATGATGTGCGGCGCTTTGGGGGATTTTGTTATTATAGCGAGAACCCGTTGACGCAGCCGCCTTTACAGCTGTTAGGTCCAGAACCGTTGAGTGATGAGTTTGATGCAGCGGTTTTCTGGGAAAGCTGTCAAGGGCGCCGACGTCCTGTTAAGTCGCATTTGCTGGATCAGGCGGTGGTAGCAGGTATTGGCAATATCTACGCCGACGAAATTCTTTTTCGCGCCGGCGTCCGGCCGCGAAAAAGCGCGATGCGTATTTCAAAAAAAGAAGCTGTGGCCATCGCGGCGGCAACAAAGAGTGTGCTTGCAGAAGCCGTTGCTGCTGGTGGAAGTACCATTCGGGATTATGTGGACAGCGAAAACAGGCAGGGAGGCTATCAGCTGGCGCATCAGGTGTATGGCCGGGCAGGCAAGCCTTGTCAGCGTTGTGGCACGTGTTTGAAGCAAGTGACCGTAGGCGGACGCAGCAGCGTGTATTGTCCGCGTTGTCAGAAAAGCTAGGAGATGAATCATGATCATAGGCATAACGGGAGGCATCGCTTCAGGAAAAACCGCAGTCAGCGATTATGTCAAAGAGCTGGGCTATCCAGTGGTGGATGCCGATGAATTGTCCCGCGAGATAATGGCTCCGAATAGCCCTGTGTTGGATGACATTCGACAGACGTTTGGCGATGGTGTCTTTCATTCCGATGGAAGCCTTGATCGCCAGGCGCTGGGGCGATGGATCTTTCGTGATTCAAAAGCACGAAAGCAGCTGGATGCGATCACGCACCCGGCTATTGCGCGCAAGGCTGAAGAACGATTCGCAAGTTGCGCGGGACAAGAGTTTGTGTTCTTTGTCGTACCATTGCTTTACGAAAGCGGTATGGATGCATACTGTGATGTTGTCTGGCTGGTGCATGTTGATGATGCACTGCGCCAGAAAAGACTAATGGCGCGCGATGGTATTGATGACGATTATGCGAAACAAAAAATGACAGCGCAAATGAGCGAGGAAGAACGGCTCGCTCACGCACCGGAAGTGATTTGGAATGACGGTGACTTACCGCATTTGCACCTGCAAGTGCAGGCATTGATGAAAAAACTAAAAAAATCGTAAAAAAGGTGTTGACGAATCGTAAAACATTTCGTATAATAAATCTCGTCGCTGAGGGGTGACCGAGGCGGCGAGAATAAAGCGCGGTGGTGGCGGAATTGGCATACGCGCACGTTTGAGGGGCGTGTGAGGCAACTCGTACGGGTTCAAGTCCCGTCCACCGCATTAAGCAACAGTCGGCAGCGACTGTTGCTTTTTTGTTACATACAAATGTTGACAAGATAGGGCAAAAAAGATACAATCAAACTATTGGAAACATGTAAACCTTAGTCAAACAATTTTCATCTTTAGATGAAATCCAAGGAGGAATTTTTGTAATGGCAAAAGAACAATATCAGCGTACAAAACCACACGTAAACATTGGTACCATTGGTCA
>ERZ1034920.2432-NODE-2432-length-10568-cov-9.040807_pt1 | contig 10568 bp, 20 predicted proteins | sample MGYA00520688_ERZ1034920 | MGnify/ENA primary metagenome ERZ1034920 (study PRJEB33766, sample SAMN09781785) | gut metagenome | biome: gut microbiome | host: Homo sapiens | place: Madagascar | study: EMG produced TPA metagenomics assembly of the PRJNA485056 data...
GAGGTGGAGGTGGCTTCGGCGCAGGCGGCGGCGGTGCAGGTGGCTATGGTAATTATAAATATGCATTAGGCGGCAATGGAGGTGGAGCTGGTGAAGTGGTAATAAAAAATATCTTTTTCAGTGACCCAACAGAACCAGTGCCGATAACAGTAGCTGGGCGTGCGCCTGCATCAACCGCTGGTAGTTCAACAAGCATAGGAAACCTTGTCATAGCTAAAGGTGGAGAGCGTAATGGCGGAGGTAAAGCCTATGGCGGAGAATATACAGATGAATATGGAACTGGTGGCGGTGGCGGCGCCGGGGGTTTTCAACTCGGAGCGTGGTTTAATAATTATACTGATGGAGGTAGCGGCGGACACAAAGAATCAAATGCTGGTGACGGAACTGGTAGTGGTGGAGGTGGAGGCGCAGGTCGATCAGATTCAAAAGCGGGCGCGGGTGGCCCTTATGGCGGTGGTGCGGGTGGTTATGCGCATGGAAGTAATTCAGTCAAAGATGGCGAAGACGGATATTGTTATGCTGGCGAAGCCGGCAAAGGTGTAGTGTTATTATTTTGGTAGTATTTATGGAGGTATAAACATGGAAAAGAAAATGAACATCAACAAAGAAAACAGATTCATCAAGAACGCAAAAGAAATCAGAGAAATAGCAGTCAAGGAAAACGTAGACGTAGGCGTAGCACTCGACATGTACTGCGCAAAGGTAGGTGTCAAGTACGCACCGTACACAGCGGAGCAGAGGGAGTTTTTAGAAGCGTGCCGCAAGTACACATTAGACAAGATAGTAAAGGAAATGCATTAATCACCCAGGTCATGACAGAAATAATCATAGCAGTTCTTGGTGGGTCAGCGTTATCCGCATTGATAACCCAGATAGGCAGCTACATAGCGGAACGCCGCAAGAGGAAAGACACAGTAGAGGACAGAACAGAAGACAAGGACGCTGCACTAAAACAGGGAATAAAGCTCCTGCTTGCAGACAAGATACAGTACTTGGGACTGAAATATATCGAAGAAGGCGAGATTACGTTTTCAAACCGTAAAATGCTTAATGATATGCATTCGACATATCACAACGGGCTCGGTGGCAATGGAGACTACGACGGTCTCATGAAGGAAGTAAACGAATTGCCGTTAAAAGGTTAGGTGGTCTATGTATCTGAGGGCAGGTAATACGGCTTGCCCTCTCTCAGGTGCTAAGGACACAAATGTCCTTAGCACCCACATCATTTAAACTGGTCGAAATCGACCAGTTTATCGAAAGGCTACAGGAAGGACGAGAATATGTTTTTAAAACAACTTGCGAAGTTGATAGACGTGAAGTCTATCCTTACTTTAGTGCTCACAGCCGTGTTTGCGGTGCTCTCGATACGCGGCACTATATCAAGTAGTGAATTTTTGTCTGTGTTTACACTTATAGTAGGCTTCTATTTCGGCGTACAACACGAAAAGAAGAACTCGGAAAGTAAAGGAGAATTAAAAGAATGATATTTAAAGAAATTTTCAAAGAAATGAAAGAGCACGGAGCTAAAGTTAAATTACCATCATGGGGCGGCTACTGGTATTGGGATGCTGAAAAAGAAACGATCATGATACATACAAAAGAGGGCAAAGAACTTGATATCCGTGAAACAGAAGTGGTTGAGTATACAACGTTAAACATCTGCTCAGATGAATGGATATTTGCTGATGAAACGAACTGCCCTCAGCTCGGCGGCGAAGCAACATTTGGCTTTAGTGATGCTATAAGATACTTAAAGCGTGGACTTAAAGTCGCACGTAAAGGGTGGAATGGTAAGAAACAGTACATACAGCTTGCTACTGGTGTTTCTTATAAATCCGCCGACGGTGAGATCGTAAACTGTGAACATGAAGCAATCGGAAACACGGCTATAGCTTTTATAGGAACATCCGGCGTACAGATGGGATGGCTTGCTTCGCAGGCTGATATGCTTGCTGAAGACTGGGTGTTTGCATAATGAATAAGAGGTAAAATAATGTTAAAGACCTATAAGAAAGGTCATAAGACCATACTGAGTGCCTACTTCAAGTCTACAGAGTTTGACTGTAAAGGTGTAGGCTGTTGCAAAGAGACGAAGATAAGCACAGAGCTTGTCACCGTGCTTACACAGGTGAGAATACATTTTGGCAAGGTGCTGATAACGTCAGGCTATCGTTGCCCGGTCTACAACAAGAAGATAGGCGGAGCCACGGCGTCTAAGCACGCTGTAGGCTGTGCGGCTGACATCAAGGTGTACGATAAGTCGGGCAAGCTCGTAGACCCTTTACTCGTAGCCATGTACATCGACAGCTTGTATACCACAAAGTACGGTATCGAGTGCGGCAGCTACGACACGGGCACAGGCGGCTACGTACACGTAGACACGCGTAGCGGTAAGTGGAGAGCCTACAGACCTAACAGCAGCTCTCAGAAGTACACGTCGTACAGCTCCCTTAAACCAACGGTGCGTACAGGCTCAGCCGGAGCGGCTGTGCTCGTACTGAGCCGTAAGCTGAAGAAGCTCGGTTACGGCGATCACACAGCATCCACTTATGACGATAGTATAAAGACCATGATAAAGAGTTTCCAGCGCAGGCACGGTCTTGCCGTGGACGGCATAGCGGGCCCTAAGACCTGGAACGCGCTCATAGCAGAACTGAGCAGATAAACGGAGAAACAACCTAATGAGCCACATAGAGACAAGACGGTATCTACGGCGGATATCAGATGTGGCTGCATTTAACGAAGTAATAAACGCAGTGATCTTATCGGAGCAGGAGAAACAGCTGATGCAGTTGCATTACATTGATAAGCAGGACTTTCGATTTATAGGCGATAAGCTCGGTCTATCCGAGAGCAGCGTGAAGCGAAAGCACCGAGAGATATTGCGAACGATAGAACGGTATATAGATAAATAGTAAAGCACCCTCTTGGAGATTGGATCCCCGAGAGGGTGCTTTTTATTTGCGAGGCTGTACTGGCTGTCGTCATAGGTGGCAAGGTTACTGCGTACGGCGGTTATAATTAATCTTCCTTCTGTAGTTCGGAAACCCATTCGGACATTTCGGCGATAAAGTCTCCATCAGGTGTTTCAAATTTAACTGTTAACTGTATGTCCGTGCCTTCCGCAAGTTCCAATGATGAGTAGCAGTCGTCATAGTCTCCCCAATCGCCGTCTTCGCAAAATTCTTTTACATCTTCCTCTGAATCAAACGGAAATTCACCCTTGTTGGTAGCTACGATGCTGTCTTCGTATGACCAACCACTACCATCAATCCATTCGCTTGACATTATTGTCTCTACTAATTTCATTTCTTTTTTCTCCTTTTATCCTGTTTGAATCTTGCATGATATTCAGCAAGATCATCTGTCGACATATTTCTTACAAGTGCATCAATTTTTCGGATGTCTTCAAGGTTATCAAAAATCCCAAAATAAAAATTCTTGCGCTTCCGGGTTGCCGTATAACTGTATCGCCCATCTTTTAATTGATGCACCCCTACAATACCTGTCGGGTTTATCCTTCCTTTTCCACATCCGCAGCTTTTTACGAGCCCGTTTCTCAGGTTATGCGAGCTTGCGTAATGTATCTTCCCACATTCGCATCTGCATTTCCATACGACTGAGGTTCCACGTCTTTCCTCAGTCGATCTTAAAACGGTCAGCTTGCCGTATTTTTGGCCTGTCAGATCTAAAGCTGACCGTCTTTTACCGCCATTCGTTAATATGCGGTCTTCTAAAAAACAGGCATATTGTTTCGGATGCTCCCGCTCGTACCACTCGATGAAGTCGCCTTCTTTAATATGCGTATTTGCTTCTTCACGGGCTCGTACTGCATCTTCTATGTCCGCATACATACCCAGGCTAAACAGCCTGTAATTAAATGTTATGGCCGCCTGGTATTTCTGTGTAGCTTTGATGTAATATACGCCTGTGTGTCCCGAAGTGTTTGTTTTTCTTTTGACGGCATCGAACCGTCCGATTTTACCCCCCACTTATGCGCCGATCTCTCCTCTCAATATACTCTCTAAGCGCGGTTTTGATAGCGCCCTGCTTATTTGGCACGCCGTCCAGATACTCTATCAGGTCGGCGTCTGTTACTGTATTAAGTTTTAACCCATACTTACGCGTGTTCTGCGCGTCGTATTTCTCTCGCGCTCGGTTGAGCGCTTCGGTAGCCATTAGTTGGCTACCTTCTTTTTAGCACACATACAGTAATTGGATTCGTAATAGTTCCAGTCACTATCGTGGTCTCTTCTGTACATACAGGTGGCGCACCACTTGCCGCCCACGTAACAATCTTCCATTGCTACGGCAGAGCACTTTAAATAGCGTTCTGCAACTTCCTTTTCTGTCATGGTTTCCGTCTCCTTTCGTTCTGAGCTTTAACTTGTCTATATTATACTATCGGTCTAACCGATAGTCAAGCACTTTTATAACTCTTTTTCGATTCTTTATCAGACTATTCGCTACCCCTTAAAGACCTACACTATCAGTAGGAGGGATGCACATGAACCAGATCAATCCATATGGCGCTTACGCCAGGACAGACATATACGGCAGACCGTTGCCGCCGCAGATGCCGGCTTACATGCAGTATCAGATGCAACCTTACGCGTCGATGCAGCAGGAGCCTGTTCAGCAGTCTGCGCCTCAGCCACAGATAGGCTGTGAGATAGTAGGCGATTATGAGACGGTAAAGGCCGCGCAGATAAGCCTTGATGGACAGCCTAAGTATTACCCGTTATCAGACGGCTCAGCTGTATATCGTAAGCAGCTGATGGCTGACGGCACGTCAAAGATATTCAAATACGCTCTCGTCACCGATGACGCTGCAAAGCAAGCCGTATCTACAGATACAGCTCTTGCAGACGCTATAAAGTCCGTAGACACAAAGATCGACACACTGTCTAAAAGAGTAGACGAGATCATGAACATGTGGGGAGGTAACGATGGATCCTAATATGATATTAAAACAGCTGCTGCCTAAAGTAGGCGATCAGCCGATGATAAACAACGCGGTAGACCTCATGAACAAGGGCAAGGATGACGAACTGCTGAAAGTGGCTCAGAACTTCTGCAAGACTCAGGGCATAGACTTCGACTCTGAGTTCAAAAAGTTCATGACAACTCCGCTCTCTTATTTAAGTCGATTGATGCATCAATAAATATTTCAAAGCTATCTTAACGGAAAGGAAATCATTATGAATGAAAACGGGATCAGTTTAGCTGATATCGCCGCTGTTGCTGACGGTAATGGCGCTTTCGGCGGTGGCAACTCAGCGTGGATAATCATTTTCCTGATATTCGCGATGATGGGCGGAGGCTTCGGTTTTGGCGCTAATCGTAACATGCCACCTCAGACCGCACAGCCTGTTACAGAGGCAGGACTTTGCAGCGCTATGAACTTCAACGATCTTTCAAATGCCGTAGGTCGTTTGTCTGACATGTCTCAGACTCAGTTCATGCAGACTTCGCAGGGTCTTGCTACACTGGGATACGAAAATCTCAGAAATGTTATGAGCACTCAGCAGCTCGTACAGAATGGCGATTACGCTCTCAGCAGTCAGCTTGCCGATTGCTGCTGCAAGACGCAGACAGCCATAAAGGACGTGGAATATCAGGGCGCTATGAACACTGCGGCTATCAACGCCAATGTGACAGCTCAGTCTCAGAAGATCATTGACGCTATCACAGGCAATCGCATGGCTGACATGCAGGCTCAGATAGACCAGCTCAGGCTCAGCTCAGCTCTGTGCGGAGTGGTGAGATACCCTATGTCATCTGCTTATTCAGCAGGCATAGGTCCATTCTTCAACGCTCAGTGCTGCGGAAACGGATACAACTTATAAACGCCTTACCGGCGAGGATACTTTAGGCGGGGGCGACAGCTCTCGCCATTTTATTAGGAGGTAATCATGAGCAGATCACTTGCTTACGCCGCTAACACACAGGAACAGGTCATAGGAGCCGGTGGCGTTATAAACTTTGGTAACGCTATCAGGCGTTACGGCTGTAACTGCAACGTATCGGGTGGTAACGCTACTATAAAAGGCAACGGCTACTACACTCTCAGCGTCGATATCACTCTTCTTGCCACAGCGGCGGGTACGACGGTCATCACGCTGTACAAGAACGGAGTTGCCATCCCAGGCGCTACAGCGTCAGCTACTCTCGTAGCCGGCAATACCTATCAGCTGAATATACCGGCTGCCGTCACTCGAGAGACAGGCTGCGGCTGTGCTGACGCGTCCACTATAACCGCGGTCGTGTCAGGAACAGGCTTTACGGCGACAAACGTGGCCATGACAGTAATAAAGGAGTAGCGTATGAGCTGTTACAATGAGCTGATAGACAGGCTCAGGGCAAAGAACGTGCCTAAAGCCGAAACGGACTCTCTGATGGAGTGGGGTTTCTCGGCTCTTGAAAAAGCTGACCCTAAGACCTATGAAGAGATAATGCATAAGATGGAAGGTCTCGCATATTCCATATCTCAGCAGGAAGCCGAGAGCATCGTAAAGGCCATGAAGCCGTCAGGCGAGAAGTGGCCTATAAGGGATATACATGACGTGATGCGCGCTCACGGCGTATCAGGAGATCCTACTGAATGGTATCTCGTCATGAACATGGCGTGGAACGATTATAAGTCTACCGGCGATAAATTCGGAGCCGGTAATGACACAGACTTCTACTTCTGTATCGCTAAAGACTTCATAACCGACGCGGACGCAAAGCCTTATAAAGTAGCTAAATACTTCACAAAGTAAATATCGTGCCCTCAGCTGTATGTTCCGGCTGAGGGCATTTTGCTTTCATTGTCTCCTTGCTATCGATCATTTCCCGTGTTATCATAAACGGGTTGCGTACCCTCTAACGATACACAGCCATTTGGGTATGTAGCGTTAGAGGGTACAGCAGTCTTTTAAAAAATAAGACCCGTAACGTGAGTCTTTTCAACGGTTATGCCCTTTAAGAGCTTATGCCAGAACATGGCTCGATTCTCCTCGTTGAGCGCCGCATAGGCACTCTCGAAGTTGTCTATGTGCAGAGCTTCAAGTTCTTCCACCGATCTGTCAGCCGGCTTGACGCCTCTTTTGATCCTGTCCAACTTATCTGTGACCTCGTCCATATGGCGCTTGTAATATTCAAAATCCATCTTACCATACAGGTACATATCGTTGAGTCTTTCAAGCTGCGCTTCAAGTTTCTCTCGCTCCTGCTCAGTCTTAAGAGCCTCTGTATCTATCGTCTTAGCTTTGAGAGTGAAGCTCTTTAACTCAGACATAGCATGTTCAACACAGTATTTCTCTATGACCCACTGGTATAGCTCATGCCTGTAGCTACACTTCCCTGTACGGTTCCAGGCCATCGAACATCGGTATTTACGGTATCCGTTCGGGTAGCCTTTCGTAGGCTTCTTATATGTCGTAGCCAGTCTGCGGCCGCAGTCGGGGCATATTATCAGACCGCTGAACAGTTTAGGCGGCGTATGCTTGCTGTGGGCTTGACGCTCAGCGCGAGCTTTGAGTATGGCGTTCGCCTCGTCAAAGGTCTCCTGCGTGATATAGGGCGGGTAGTAGTCAGGTCTTGCCCAGTGATACCCTGTATAGGCTCTCGTGCATATGCGCCGTCTGGTCGTGTATGTCTCTGCGAATTTCTGATCCGGGTACTTAGCGTTGAGATATCTCGTAGTCTCCGCTATGTTGTGGCACTCTATGTACTTTTGGTACATGTCGGGTATGTAATCACCCGTAGACAAGTCCTTAGCGATCATCTTATGCTTAGGGCCTTGTATTATCATATATCCGTAAGGCTGATTGCCTGATATAGGCTCGCCGTTCTTGGCCATGCGCTCAAGGGTGAATCTGATGTGCTCTCCCTGAACGCCGGCGAAGTATTCGGAAAAGGTAAGGGCGAAGTTTATCATGGCTTTGTCCATAGCCGTCTCATTTTTAAAGTCCTCGGTTATGGCGTTCCACATTACGTTGTGATCGTCGAGTATCCGCTGTACGCGCCAGTATTCTGACACGCTGCGGAACCATCTGTTGATCTTGATGAATAAGACGATATCGATCTTATCCTGCTTCACATCCTCTAAGAGGCGCATCATCTCAGGTCGTTTCTCGACCTTGCGAGTGCCTGAGACTCCTGCGTCTTTGTAGATATCCACTATGCGGTATCCGTGTTCATTGGCGTATTCTACCAGTGCAGACTCCTGCGCCGGCAAGGACTCGCCCTCTTTAGCCTGCTCTTCTGTCGATACGCGGATATACAGCGCAGCCCGTAATATCCTTTTCATATTCAATTTTCCTCCCGTTGTTATTTAGTTAAAGTGATCTCATTTGAGTAGATATTGTCATAAGTCGTTGTAGGACACATGTCTAATTTAAAAGATATACTGTCGTAACTGCTTATATGATAGTCATCATGTATCTCGGAATCGAACATGACCGTATCAGTATACGCAGTTTTGCCCGGTGCAACAGAGGTTATCAGACCAAACGATACCTGTGTGTTTCCTATGGACGCATCATCAGTGGATATCATCCACTCCTCTGAATTATTATTCTCGATCTTAAATTTGAATTCATCGCCCGGAAGACCTTTGCTCCGTTCCCATCCGAGATACGTTACTTTGATGCCGTGGCTGTTGTAAAGCACCGTGCCCGCCGGGGTAGACTTAGACGCAGGAGCTTTCGTTGGCTGCTCGCCAACATATACGGTGTTGGTGCTCGCATCCCACGATACCTGCTGACCCAGTGCGGTAGCCACGCCTCTTACAGGCAGGTACGTAGTGCCGTTATAGACGAACGGCTCTACAGTGCGCCCCTGTGCGTCCTTAAGCGACACAACGGTATTATTGACTGCTACCTTGATGTTCTTATAGGTGGCTCTGATGTTCTGTGAGCCTGTGGCGGCAAACGCTCCTACGGTCATAGACCCTATGAGCAATCCTGTAGTAAACCCGATAACATACTTTTTCATTTTTCTTTCTCCTTTCAGTTCTTGAAATAATTTATCTCAGAAGCCTTAATGGCTTATTCTGACTTGATATCTTCTGTATACTGCAATGTCGCGCTGAGCGGGGCAAACAGATTCATCGTCATATAATCGGGGATCGTGTGACCGTTGACCCTTATATCACGGGTGTGCGACAAGAGGTACACAAGCTCATTCAGCTTGTCAGTGATATCTGCCTTGTCGTGCTCCTCAGACGTTACCCTTGCAGGCAATCTGCGCATGTCCTCTTCCGATACGTGGAAATAGTCTGCGAGCATTTTCATTGCTGCGGGGCGAGGCATGCGCTTACCCGTTGCCCACGCAGATATAGTCGCGCTGCTTAAGTTTAAATCATCTATTAAGTCCTGCTGCTTAACACCATCTCGTCGCATGTAATACTCTAACGCCGTTGAAAAATCGGCGATTATTTGTTGCTTTAGATCGGCATCCGTTAAATAAGCTTCGTAAGTTTCCATGCGTTTCTCCTTTTAGTAATTATTTGTTGTTCTTTTCCTTTGCATATTCTAATGCCACTTTTATCGCGCTTAAGAGATTCTGTTTTATGTAGTCTGGCAATATGCACCCGTCAACTTTTACAGTATTGATAGTTTGCAACATGTGTAACAGTTCGTATAACTCAGTAGCTATATCGGCTTCTCCGCATTCTGCAAAATCTATCCATGCAGGCAGCCTACTCATATCTCCTTCTGATACATGGAAATACCGAGCGAGCTTTTTTATCGCTTCTGGTTTTGGCATGCGCTTGCCATTAACCCAAGTAGATACTGTAGCACTACTTAAATTTAGATCGTTCATTAAATCTTGCTGCCTGACACCATCTCTTCGCATGTAATAGTTTAGTGCGGTAGAAAAATCGTCGATTATTTGCCGCTTTAAATCAGCATCCGCTAAGTGATCTTCGTATTTTGCCATAATTTTTTGTTGTCTCCTTTTTCAGTACTTATAATGTAATGATATCACAGCGTGTGAGATTTGTCTATGTAAATGAAAAAATCTTTTAAAAATACGCTTGACTGAAATACTTACTGCATGTAAGATAGCTATTGTCGAGAGACGAAAGAAAAACTGAAAAGGAGGTGAGATAAGTGCCTATGAAATTATCCATGTCCGCTGCGAGAGTGAACACCGGACTAAATCAGGATGATGTAGCCAAAAAGCTTGGAATTACAAGGGAAACGCTCAGTGCATGGGAAAGTGGTAAACGGGTACCACGAGTAGATCAGGCGTATGAGTTAGCTGCAATATATGGCTTACCTATTGATGCCATCAAATTTTTTTAGGTTTCAATCTTACTGCGGATAAGATTAAGCACTACTAATGCTATTTGCAGGTGAATTAAAATTTTTACGAAAAATGTCGTAAAAGTAAGAATTAAAGCGAACGAACATTAACGCCTTGTACCGTTTTCGGTACACAATTAAAGGAGGTATGACGATGGGGTCTACGGCGGAAAGAATAGCGGCTGCTTTATCGGTCGCTTTATCAAGGCAGTTTGACTGCATAGTCGAAATAGTACCAGTAACAGAAGGAGAATAAGAACATGGCAA
>ERZ1034920.2433-NODE-2433-length-10561-cov-4.281934_pt1 | contig 10561 bp, 8 predicted proteins | sample MGYA00520688_ERZ1034920 | MGnify/ENA primary metagenome ERZ1034920 (study PRJEB33766, sample SAMN09781785) | gut metagenome | biome: gut microbiome | host: Homo sapiens | place: Madagascar | study: EMG produced TPA metagenomics assembly of the PRJNA485056 data...
AGTTCGCGACGGCGACCGAGGCGATTCCGAAGCTCGACGTCGGAGGCGTCGCATCGGCGCTGGCGGAAGTTGCAGGGGCCCTCGGCGCGCCAGAAGAAGGCGGCCGACCCGGAAACGTCGCGAGAGAGGAGGCGTGATGGCCAAAGAGTACCGAAGCGCGCTTGCGCTGGAGCAGGCGGTTAAGGCGGCGGCGAGAAAGTCCGGGCAAGACGTCGGGCGCGCCGTGGAGGGGTTCTACGCCGGCAGGCTGCTGGAGAGGGTGTTCAGCGAGGAGAGGAAGCCCTTCGTGCTCAAGGGCGGCAGGGGCATCCTCGCCAGGACCCTCGACGCCCGCTACACGACCGACACGGACTTCCTCTACAGGGGAGACGACCTGGAAGAGGCACTCGGGGAGCTCAAGCGCCTCGCCTCGAAGGACCTCGGCGACCGCATGGAGTTCCGGTTCGTCTCGGCGGACAAGATCGCCGCGACCCAGGAGTACCGCGACGGGTGCCGGGCGCGGTTCGAGGTCGTCCTCGACGGGACCAGGCGCAAGTCGGAGATAGCCATCGACCTCGTCGCCGATCCCGTCGAGCTCGGGAAGGCCGACCTGGTGACGCCCGCCAACAGGCTCGACGTGAAGGGCCTCGCCGTGTTCGACTACCTGGTCTACCCCGTGGAGAGGACCGTGGCGGACAAGGTGTGCGCCACCATGCAGTCCTACCCCGGCGGCAGGGAGTCGAGCCGGGTGAAGGACCTCGTCGACCTCGTGCTCCACGTGACCCGCTACGGCATGGCGGGCTCCGACCTCTCGGAGGCCATCGAGAGAGAGGCAGGAATAAGGGGAATCAATCCGCTCGGTGCCTTCAGGGTGCCGGATTCCTGGCGCGGACCCCGCGAGAGGGCGTACAAGAAGGCAGCGGCAGAGGCGAAGATCCCCGATCGGTGGCTCGGTGTCGCGGATGCCGAAAGGGTCGTCAAGAAGTGCGTCGACCCGGCGATAAGGCGTCAGGTCGAAGGGCTCGAATGGAATCCTAAAAAGCTGGAGTGGGCTTCTTAGCGCACAACTCCTCGAGCTGCTCAAGGGCTAGAGGACCGTCCGGAAGCTAGAACGGAGAGGTGTTTTGAGAATAACGCGAATGAACATCGGGGGCGCAAGCTTCGAAACGGGCGCCGTCAACGTTTTCGTCGGGAAAAACAACAGCGGCAAGTCCACCCTGCTGAGGGAAGTGTCCGCCTTGTGCTTCCCTCAGAATCGCAATCAATTCAAAGACACAAAATGGAAGGCCGAAATTGCCATCAGCGTGCCTCCTCTGAAGCGAACGATGGAGGAGGTTTTCGAGAGGCCTGATCTCATTCCGGAGGTGGAATCGGCGAACTCGGACGAGGCGGTGTCCTATTTGAGGCCTCGCGTGACGAAGTCGATTGAACATTCAGCCGCCGCGAACGGTCACCGATTAAGCACCATCGCGGCGTCATCCTGCTACGAGAACGGTGAGCCCTTCGAGCTGACAGTAGATGACCGTGGTGGTATCGGATCGGATGTCAGGATGCCGGACCACGTCCTGAAATGGATCCTGGATTTCCTGTCGACGGTTTACATCAGCACCGAGTTCTGCGAAGACCGATTGTCGAGAGGCTTCGGAACGCGAATCGAGGACATCGAGGCGATGGCTTCCGGACCCACCGACAGGATCGCAAGCCTATTTCTGAACGAAGCGATGCAGGAAGATATGAACCTCGTCCTCGAAAAAGTCTTCGGCGTCCGCATCGGTTTCGACGATCTCAGGCAGGCAGATACGCGCCTGCGCATCATGCCCGACCGCCCCATCCCCCACGACGTCGTCGGCGTCGTGGAAAAAGCGCACTGGTGGGGCAACTACTCCCCCTTGCTGTCCGAGCAGGGCGACGGCCTCAAGGCCTTCGTCTCACTGCTGCTGACGTTGATCGACCCGTTTTCGAAAGTGATATTCATAGATGAACCGGAGACGTTCCTCCATCCCCCTCAGAGGAGGGAGATGGGGAAGGCCGTAGTCGATGCCGCGAACCGCGGAAAGCAGGTGTTCGTGGCGACGCATGACGCCGACTTCATCCGGGGCGTTCTGACCGAGGAGTGCGACCCTTCAGTGGTGTACCTCAACGTCATCGACGGCGAGCATACCGCCGAAAGGATCGACCTCGCAACATTCGCCGACTGTAGGGCAGGCGCCTCGAGCAGGGCGAAAGCGGGTGTTCAGATGCTTAACGAGAGGGTCATCAACTCACTTTTCTACGACCAAACGATTCTGGTGGAAAGCGAGAACGACCGCGTGGTGTACGAGCATTACTGCCAGCAGCGTTTGTACGCCGAATTCCAAGGCCGTCATTTCATCGGCTTGACCGGATCCGACACGGTCCTCAACTTGTTCGACATGATGGCGGATGCGAAAATGAGCGTCTGCTGCATCTTGGATATCGACTTTATTCTAAACCTTGAAGCTAAGTCGTCGTTCGTCAACCGAGTAGCCCCTCCCTTACGCCAGAAACACTTCCAATTTGCTAGCGATATGCACACAAGAGATGATTACGAGGAAGTGAAAAAGTCTCTCAAGAAAAACGGGCTTGAGGCCTTCGACGAGCAATCGCGCACCGTTGCGGAGGAGCTGATCGAGGAATACGGCCGATACGGGGTGCATATCATCCCGCAGGGCGAGCTCGAATCATGGTTTTCCGGCAGCCAGCCCATCGGAAAAAACGATATCGGGAAAATGGTCGAAGCGATTTCCGGCGACGAAGTTGAGCTAGAGAGCCTCCACCTCTTCATGGAAAGGGTTTTCCAGTCGAAATAAGTCGATTCTAACGTCGGTCTATGCAGATTCTCGAGCTCCATCCGGCTCCGCCGCGCAGCTCTGAATTGATTTTACCCCGAAATAAGTTTGCGAATTACGACGTGAATTGTCCTCAATGACAAACCACCGTTGATATGGTCGATGCAGTTCATTCGCTCAAGAAGAAGGTGTCCTATCATGGAATCGACAAAAAGCCACGGGTTGGAGGCCGCTCGGGGAGGCGGCGATGCTAGCGGACGCGGGGTCACGCCCACTGCAAGTGCGACAACGTGATGGCCACCGGGCCGGACAAACCTGAAAAGCGTCAATGGAGGCTTGTCATAGAGGGCATAAAATGAGGTGGCACTGACTTTGGTTTTCAAATTACCTTTGGATTTGCTTTGGAGCGCGGGAGATGTCAAAAGGAGCAATTATGGACAATAGAGCATCAGATCAACTTCAGAAAAGCGCCCTAGAATATATCGCCGAATGTTTTGGAGTTGAAGAGAAGGAAGCCCATTCCAACAACGGTGAGATTTCTGGAATTGCTTATCCCGAAGATGATCCGTACGGTCCATTTGCTTCTGTCACGATTCCCCTCGAAGAGCTAAAGGAGGAAATAAGAAAGGCAGAGAATCGCGCCGAAAAGACTGCGGGAATGGAAGTATTCTCCCATAAGAAATACTACGAATGCGCCGTTAGTCTCGAGACTAACGCCTGGAGGCGCCTTTCGGCAAGAAATGAAATGTCTGTACAGTTTGACGGAGCCGGAGTCTCATACTCGTTCGGCTTATGCAGCATGGAGTACTGCCTCTTCTGCATCCTAAAATATTTGAAAGAGAGAGCAAATATTGAAAAAGGACGGCTCTCGAGCAGGTTTCGGTTTGCGCTCACAAAGGCAAGGAGAGCCGCCCACGGGAGAAACATCGACCATACCATTTCTGACAGGAACGGTACGGTTGATTGGAAATCAGCATTGCCCAAGCTTGTCGGCATTCATAGCATTGCAGTTGCCACAGACGGAAGAACTACAATAACAAGAATGCGGGAATATGCGAATTCGTTCGAATTCAAATTCATGTACTGCAACAACGTTTCGATACGAAGAGTGACGAGCGCGGATGATTTTCTATATAGCCGTTCGTTAAGAAACAACCCAACAAGGGAAAGAGAGTTCGATTTCCCGCCGCGCAAAGTTTATGACAAGGAAGCTGTTAATTTTTATCGACTTGCCCTTTCTTCGGGAGAGCCTTACGTCCAATTTATTTCTTTCTATCATGTTCTCGAGCATTTTTTCAGTCAGGCATTCAAAAAAGGAACGACTTCGAAACTGAGACGCGAACTCACTTCGATCGGCTTCTCTCTCGATGAAGACAGCCTGTACAAAATAGTCAAATCGATAGAGAAAGAGATTTCGGGGAAAAAGGAGGCTGGGTATGGCGTCGAGAAAAACGAGTTGATGTACCTGCTAGAAGAGTATATCGACGCGGAAACCCTATCAGAGGAGTTAGCCGAGGGAAGTATCGATTGGAAAGAGTACTACTCGACAAACAAAGTTGCTTTCGAGCCAAATGCTCCGACAATTGATTGGGACAGCCCGGACGCGCTGAAAAAAATAGCGAATCGCATATACAAAGTTAGAAACGCGATAATTCACAGCAAGCAGCGCAGCGATGGAGGATACAAACCGTTTCTTCACGAAGAGACGCTGGCCCGCGAAATACCGCTCATTCAGTGTCTTGCAGAGAGGATTATCGATGGTGCCGGAATGGAGTTTGAAGGACGGCAGAGCACGCTTCGTTAGAGACCGCAGCGGAGCGACTTCACCTCAGCAGCGCATCTTTAACAATGCTGCCCTTATTATGGTCTTTGTTAAAGAACATTAGAATCAGTAGCGCTTGAACATGCATCTAGATTGCATGGGAAAAGCTCGCTGATTTCCTTGCGCGCATCTATGCCGATTCCCAAACTCCATCCAGCTCCGCCGCGCAGCTCTCGAGCACGCACCTCACGGCGGCTATCTCCGACGGGGTCACGCGCCCCCCGTCTGCCTTCTCCTCGAGCATCGCGATGCTCGAGGAGAAGGCAGACGAAGGACGAGTTACTTCCGGAGAGCTTGCCGCCATCCGCGCTGTTGTGAACTCGTGCGCCGCAGACTTAAACGACCTCTGGGAAAAATTCGATTAATTCATTCGATTGTCTTACTCAAACGAATATAGAAACAATGGTGGGCAGAGCACGGTTTCGAATTCAAAAGATTTCGCACCGGCAGGGCTAACCTGCTCTTGCTACCCGCCTTGGCCCTCCGCATCTTTGCGGGTGAAAGAGGTGCTGACCAGCAGAAGCAATATCTCGTTGATTAGCCTCCCTCTGAAATTAACTACGGAGACGTGTCGGTAGAGATTCAGCTTCCTCGTTACGTTTTTGGGAATTACTTCGGGCTCCGCATAGACGAGAACTCCGCAGTTCGAATCCTTATGAGAGACAACTTCCAGAACCTCTGTCTCCCCAAGATACGCATAGTCCAAAATGAGCAGGCGAGCGCCATCCAAATCGCTCGTCTCCCCTTTTGTCTTTGTAATAATATTTCTTTTCTTGATTATGCCCGAGCGTCCCAGATCTCCTCGGAGCTCTCGCAAAGTGTCTCCGCTAGAAACGATGAACACCTTTTTCCAGGCGATGCTTTGTCCAAACCTAAACGCCGGAACCGCCAGACATAGAATCGACGGAAGAACATATCTTACAAAACTGAAGAGCACGGCAATAGTGCCCAAGGTGCCAATGACGCCAAAAAGAAACCAGATTCGGTTACCAAAATCTATTGCCTCTTGTACTCCCATCCAGGAATCCCCTTTCTCTTAAATTCAATGATCATTTCGTCCCTAATTGCTATTGTCGTGACAAAGGCATTCGGGTCTTTTTTGCCAAACACCATGAGGATTGGCTCTGGGCAGTTGTAACCCGCCGATTTCGAAATCGCCTTCATTTGGCGAATGTCCTGGGAGCTCGGCGCGCTGTTCGTCCCCGGGTGACAATGCCACTCTCCCAGGTAATACCTGCCAGCCTCGAATTCCCTGTCGAGTCTCGCTTGCAGGCTGAAAGCTTGCCTCGTAAAGGAAGACGGGCCGAACGTCGCGCGAGGCCCGGGGCCGGATGCCGACATCACCTTTGCCGTCGAAAGGTCGTCGGAGTAGCGGCCGATGAGGATCCCTCCTGTCTCTCCTCGCTTGCGCGAGGAAATATGTTTCGCCACGGAAGCCAAGGCGGCTTCGGACACCTCTATCCGCATTCCGTCCTTCGACTCCCAGATCACAGTTCCATCCGATCTACTCCCAGCAGAAAGCCGTCCTCGTCGCGCTTCGTCACGTACGCATAGTTCGCTTTGACCTTTTTCCGTTCCATCATTCGGTCGATGCAGTCGACAGCAAGGGATGCCGCCCTGCTGACGTCCGAATGCCTGGCGGGGAAAACAGGGGACCAACATCCCGTTCCCTCCCAGGGAAGCCCCTCTTCCTTGATCTTCTCCGCATCTTCGCGCATCAATCCTTCGAATGTCTTTCGGTACTCTTCGGAAGAAAAAGAACCCAGGATCGATGCAGAGACGTAGACCCTCTCCGCCGCATAACCGAACGAGCACACAAACAGCCTCTGTCCCCCTTTAAGCCCATCGAGGATTGACCGGACCTTCGGAGACGAGCTGCAGTCAATGATGATGTCGAATTGTCTAAGTGCAGCTGCGTTGTCCTTATCTATCTTTTCTCCGCTTTCCACTGCCGCCGTGGGGCTCGTCGCATTCAACGCGGTCGCCACCGCGGCGGCCTTCCCAGCGCCGACGTCGCCGGATCTGAGGAGGTGCCTTGTGACGTTTCCCAATTCGAACCTGTCGGAATCGAAGACGCACAAATCGGTCGCCCCACCTCTGACCAGACAATCGGCCACCAGGCTGCCAAGGGAGCCTACGCCGATGATTGCTATTCGGGAGTCGGCAAGCTCGTCGCACAACCCCCCTCTCGAGTGCATCTGCTCTCTGGAGCAGTTAACGCTGTCGATCCAGTCGACCCGCACTCTGGAAGACAGGTATTTTTGCCGGTCGACGGTCTTCAGAACCTTCCGGTCGTGCACTCCGCCCCCTTTGAACTCCCTCTCGTCCGCCAATCGGGGCATTTTTGCGACGAACCAGGATAGCGACCGGGAGTCCTCCCCGACCGAGTCCGGACAGGGCACCCCGATTGCGAGAAAGTGACGGGCGCCGTCCCTCAACCCCGAAGCGTTCCGGGCGATGACGTCGTCCAGGTCGATCCCTTCCTTTCCGGCCCATTCGCGAAGCTCTCCGTACGTGTTTGGAGATTGCCAGCAGCGGACATGGGGAATCGACGGGGCGATGAACCATATCCCCCGGCCGGTCGATACGATCTCGTTGTCGCCGAACGCCGACCCCCAGCCTGCGGAGTAAGCGAGGTTGCCATCCGCTCCGCGGAATGAGGAAAGGCACGTCTGTCCGAGGTGGTTCTCGAACGTCTCGAGCACCCCATCGCGCGAGGCGGGGTGGCTGTCCCAGATCATCTTCGACACATCGTCCTCGAGGTAGAGGACGGCCCCTGCGCAGCCGATTCTCTGCATAGGGAATTCGACACGGTCCCCGGCCTTCATCAACGTTCCCTCGTTCGCCCTCTCGAGCCATTCGAGGAATCGCTCAGCATGGGAAAGGAGGGTGAAATCGGAGTCGCCCCGCATTTCCCACTCCGCCCTCTCGGTGAACAGGCAGACGTTCCCTGACCGGCAGTACTTCCCGTGTCCTTCGATGCCGTTGTTGGATTGATGGGGGTGCGTGTCTTCTATTCCCCCAATCACCGCGGGGTATATCCCAACCTTGCAGTTCGGGTAGTCGGGCGAAACCGTGAATACCCATCTGGTGACCCCGGGGACCTCGACTGGACGTTCCAGGCGCGCGGTGAAGGCTAGGCACCACCTATCAATCGAATCGTCCCATAGCCAATCCTCAGTCGAAATGCGGGGAGATAGGTCATCGAGGGCTCGTCGGGCGCGGAGAAGGGATCCTGCGACGTCCGCGCTCATGCGAAGTTTGCCTCGGCAAGAGTCGTCGCCGCGCCAGCCCTCGCCGTGAACGCCGCCTTGCTCTCAGGCTTTACGGCAAGAGGGAATTCTTCTCCGAAGAGCTCACGCCATTTTTCAGAGGCGCTGTAAGCGTCTTCGGAGTCGAAAGCGGCTCTCGCCAGATCCGCCGCCTCCACCACGCATTCGTAGAAGGCTGAGTAGTCACCCTGGGACACGCGTTCCATCACGTTGTTTGAAGGGATACCTCGATCCGAAAGGAATGGCTTGCTCGGGCCCAGCTCCACTATGGATTCGAAGGTCCTCACGACCCCTTCGGCGACCGAGACTATCCCGTCGGGGCAGCAGTCCCCGATGAGGTGCTCCAAGGGGTAGCCTTTGGGGTACTTCCTATCCGGATGCTGAGTCCTCCACCACCATTTGATAGCCTTAACGACGTTCACGTAATGTCCCGAGCACCTTGCATTCTTGTCGACGGTCCAGCTGATTTGGCTCAGCGGATCGGTCGATTCCCAGGCACCAGCCTCCCGATCGGGAATCCTCAACGGCTCGTGTTTCCAGCTGTCGTCGTCCATTATGGAATCCACCGCAGATGCGGTCATCGATCCGTATCTTTTCGACAGCCAATCTCTGTTTGCCATGGACTCGATATCGAGTGATGAGAACACCTCGTTCCTGGCGGCTTCAGACTGAGAGAGCGCCTCACTGGGAGCGGAGGTCGGAACGAGGTCTATGTCTGCGTTCGGGAGCTGTATCCCCCAAGACCTACCCTGCCTCTTGTACTGTTCGGGGTAGTGCTCCTCGAGAAAGTCTTCAAAGAGGTCCAGGGCCTCCGCCGGAGAGTATTCCTCTTCGCTAATGTTGGTGACAACGACCACGTCGACGTCTGAGCTTTGTCCGGCGGCGGGCTTGATGATGGTCGAGCGCCTGTAGCTTCCTTGAAGGAATGTGGTCACCAGGATTTCCCCTAACTGGGCATCGTCCTCGAGCCTCTCCCTCAATTGGGTGTGAGCGTTCACGAGCGCGTCCTTCTGCTCGTCTTCCAGCCTTATCTCCTTTAGGAAGTCTTTAAAATAGGTTTCCATATGCGGTGTGCTTGGCATACGCACCCCCCCTCTCTTTCAATAGCTTTCTTGCCACCGGCGTCCGCGTTCGATTTGCCGGCGCTAGATCTCGATGTAATCACGCAGAGACCGCGTGATCTCGTGCAGGTTTGTTCCCGGATTCATCTGCGAGGGTCGCGCTGCCCCTTGGCTTGAATGCCAGTCAAGCAGGCGAGCGGCGGCTTGTTCCGCTTTTTCGAGCCGATCGGACAAACATGCAAAGACCTCTCCGTCATTCTTCCTGTAGGGCCGGCAAAGTTCCCTTCGGAAAAGCGCATCCACCTTCGCGATCGCTTCAGGCGATGCCATCTCGGCGGTGGTATAACCGAAGTGAAGCAGCATCCAAACCTCGACGCACGGATTCGACCACAGTGGGTGGAAAGTGGTCGCCCCGTCGGAATACCGCTTGCACGCCTTCGCCACCGAATCGAAGTCCTGCGGGTCGAAATCGTCGCGGTCGTAAGCGAGCCATACATGGTCGAACCCACCTGACAGCCCACATTCCCGAAGCGCGTAGTCGAGCAGATCGGTCGTGTGGAGGCCCGTCCCCTTTACGACAATATGAATGCGGTCGCAGAATTCCGGCTTCAAAGCGTCACGCAACCCCTTGAAATATAGCGGCTCGGTCTTCTCCCCCTCGCAGACGATGAGATGCCGTTCGGGAGCCAAAACGCGGTAGCCCTGACGGCGACCTGGCTGTCGCCACCCTCGCTTAGCTCGTCCTCCCGCCATGTCTAGCCCTCCTCCCAGTAGAGGAAGCGGTCGAGTATGGGATCGGCACCATACCTTCCGGAAAGGTATTGACGGTCGAATGCCGCATTCTTGCTTACCAAATTACCGTTTGGCTCGTGGATGTCGGACAGAGACCAAAGCGAGCTCGCCTCGTCTTCATCCCGAGCGGCAAACCAAATCTCATCCCTGCGGAGCACATCGTTGCGCATTATGCTGACGTCTTGAGAGGTGAACACGAGCTGTGCGCCGCTCTTGTTCACGGCGGGGTCGTGGAACAGAGCTACGATGAACCTGAGCAGTTTTGGATGCAGTTTGGAATCAAGCTCGTCAATGACGAGAAGCCCTCCCTTCTTCAGCGCGTTGTCGAGAGAGATGGCCATGCTCATCATCTTGCGAGTTCCCGCAGATTCCTTGCTGAGGCGCAGCTCGTAGGGCTTCCCGTTCACCACGTGCCGAACCCATACCCGCCTGTTCTCGAAATCCTCTTCGTCTCCCTCAACTCGGAATCCGTCGATGTTTATTCCTGCTGCTCTGAGGACGCCCACAAGGACGCTTTCATCCTTCTGCTCGAGCATCTTCTCGAGCACCAGCTCCTCGAACCGGAAGTTGAAATCAATGAACTTCGCCGAAGCGATCCATTCTGCGGCCATGTCGACGAACTCGATGTCGTAATTCAGCGCCAGAAAGGACAGGTAGGGTATATCGGCGTTGAACGACGTGGTCACGCGTGCGCGCTTGAGGGAGGACCCCAGGTCGACCTTGCTCCCTGTCCGCTCGAACAGGATTGCCTTCCTCGTCCCCCCGACGTTTTTTCGGCTCAGGCTTTCCGAGGTGATTCCCTCGGCATCGAAGGAGAGCGTGTACCGG
>ERZ1034920.2434-NODE-2434-length-10553-cov-18.412745_pt1 | contig 10553 bp, 11 predicted proteins | sample MGYA00520688_ERZ1034920 | MGnify/ENA primary metagenome ERZ1034920 (study PRJEB33766, sample SAMN09781785) | gut metagenome | biome: gut microbiome | host: Homo sapiens | place: Madagascar | study: EMG produced TPA metagenomics assembly of the PRJNA485056 data...
GAAGGTGGCGGCGCACAAGTAAAGAAGCGCCGCAAAATATAATTTTTGCACTTTGAGATAGCGGAGTACTTTGGTTGCGGCAGCAGCTCGATAAAAGGGGTGCGGCTTCGCCGCAAGTTATAAATCATCTGGAGGGCTATTGACTTATGAGCAACTATAAGAAGCTGCTTGTATGGCAGGAAACCTTGGTTTTGATAGATGACGTTTATGATGTAGCCATGGGGCTTCCTGATTACGAAACTTTTGCTCTTTCCAATCAACTTAGGCGTGCTGTTGTTTCCATAGCGTCAAATATAGCGGAGGGAGCAGGACGAGGTACTCTAAAAGATTACATTCATTTTCTATATAATGCCAAGGGGTCAGCATATGAGGTGGAAACCCAGTTGATTATTTGTGCACGCAGGCGTTTTATATCTGAAGAAACAGCAAATCACATTATTTATCATGTGAAAAAAGTGATTTGGCTGTTGAAAAAGCTGATAGCTTCTTTAGAAGATAAAATGGGCGAAAAGTCTACAGCTGCAAGGGAAGAAGTGGAGGAATATGGGGATATGGATAATTTTATGCCCCCTTCTACACAACCCTGACACCGAGGAACGAGGTGTCACACAACCTTTTTGCCCCCTTACGCACTTATGATACACAATGTTGTTTATAGATTTGACGCAAATGGAGGCATCACATGGAAGGCAGGAAAGGGACTATATTTACTGTTTTCAGCACGGCTTATGCTGTGGGGAAGTCGCTGATTGCCATTAATATTGCGGCGGAGCTGGCGAAGCAGGGGCTTCGGGTTTGTCTGGTGGATCTGGATCTGCAGTTCGGGGACATCTGCTACTACCTGAAGCTCCATCCGAAGAAGACCATTGCCGATGCCCAGCGGGCTATGAAGGCGAATCCACAAGATACGGTGGCGGTGGAGTATCTGACGAAGTATACCGCTGATGGGGTGTCCTTTGATGTGCTGACGAATCCGAAGCTCATGGAGGAAGCCTACAATATGGATAACGGTATTATCCGCTCCCTGGTGCAGCAGCTGCAGCTGGAGTATGATTACGTGATTATCGACACCACTTCCACTTTCAGCGCCCTGAATCTGTCCATGATGGATCTTTCCACCCTCATCAATTTCGTGGGCATCGTGGATTTCATTCCTACCATCAAGAACATGAAGCGGGGCAGCGATACGCTGAAGGAGCTGGGGTATGACGACAGCAAAATCCGGTATCTCCTGAACCGCAGCAACGCGAAGACCCGCATTGACGTGGAAGATGTGGAAGCCATCCTGGGCAAGCACTTCGATTTCGTCCTTCCCAATGATTTCCAGACCGCCCAGAATTCCATACAAAGCGGCGTGCCCTTTGTGCTGGAGGCTCGGCATACGCCTCTGGCGAAGGAGCTCATTTCCATCGTAGACGGCTATGTCCGCCCGGACACAGGCCGGAAAGAGGAAAAAACGGACGACCGCGGCGGCTGGCTTTCCCGTCTGTTTTCCTGAGGGAGGTGAAGGATTTTGGCATATAGAACCGTCCTTATTGAAGAAAACCAGGTCATGCTGGAAAGACTTTCCAGCGTTATTAAGAATACACCGGGCTTCGACCTCAGCGCCCGTTACCGGAGCGCCGGCGATGCTCTGGGACAGATGCAGGCCTTCAAGCCGGAGCTCATCCTTCTGGACATCGATAACGAAAGAAACGGTGCCCTTCTGCCGGACTTGAAAAAATCCTATCCCCATACTGCCATCATCGGCATGAGCAGGAAATGGGACTCCGAAGCCCAGTCCCGCCTCATGCGTTCCGGCGCCGGCGGGTTTATGATTAAGCCCTTCACCGGCGAAGAACTGCGGGAAACCATTCAGAACCTGAGCAACTCCGCTTCCGCCCATCATTCGGAAGTCATCGCCTTTTTCAGCCCCAAGGGGAAGAGCGGAAAAACCACCCTCATTTCCAACCTGGGCTCCGCCCTGGCAAGGAAAACAGGAGAGTCCGTAGCCATTATCGACGGAGACCTCCAGTTCGGTGATATGTCCGTCTTTTTCAATCTCACCCCCCAGAGCACCATCGTGGAAGCGGTGAGAGATATTTCCTTCCTTTCCCCGGTGACCCTGAAATCCTACTTCGTGCCGGTCAATGACAATCTGTCCATCCTCTGCGGTGCCTCCAAGCCCGATTTAGCTGAAACGGTAACCATGGAAGGCATGACCAGCCTCATCAAAATGGCAAGAAGCATTTTCCGCTATGTCCTCCTTGACCTCTCCTCCGGCTTCTCCGACGTGTCCTGCACGGCCTGCGAACTCTCCGACAAGACCGCCATTATGGCCATGGTGAACGGCGGCTACGAAGTGGAGCACATGAAACGGGCCCTTGAAATCTTCCGCAGCTGGGACGACTACAAAGAAAGAGTCCGCCCGGTCTTCACCCGCGTATCCCCCTGTACGGAAGAAGAAAAAGCAGTCTTCTCCCAGGCTCTGGGCTTCCCTGTGGCCCATATCCTTCCTAACGAATACCTGGCCGTATCGTCGGCAGCCGATAACGGACGGCTCCTCATAGACCAGATGCCGGACAACCCCTTCTCCCTGGCAGTGGAGAAATTGGCGGAAGAGATAGCGGCAGGGCGCTAAGGGGTGACAGACCTTTCCTAAAAACTTGCCTTCCCCATTTATAGGGGAGGGGGCCACTTTTTCCCAAAAAAACTTGCCTCCCCCTGTTTACAGGGGGAGGGGGACCGCTTTTTCCCAAAAAACTTGCCTCCCCCTGTTTACAGGGGGAGGGGGACCGCGTGAGCGGTGGAAGGGGTGGCGCCCTTATGGACACGCCCTGGCGGGCGTGAAGGTTCAAAGGGTTCAAAGGGTTCAGAAGTTTGACCCGCCTGTCGGCGTGAGGGTTTTGGTGGGCGCCTCCGGCGCCAGTATGAATGCCGCCTTCCGGCGGCTAAAACCATACAACCGCCCTGACGGGCGAGGGAAATACACCCCTTCTGTCGCCTTCGGCGACATCTCTCCACGGGAAAGCGTCTCACGAAATTTTCAGTCGCCGTACGGCTCCCTACAAATTTCGTTCGCTTGCCACCCCGGAGGGGGAGATTTGTTCGATGCTTCCCTTTCTTATGCTTAGGTTGCTCTAAGCATTGTGCCGCTAAAACTTCCACCTAAAGGTGAAACGACTCACTATGATTTGCGCGTCGCTTCTCTCCTCCAAATCATGTTCGCTGTGCACCCCTCCGGGGGTAAGTACCGCGAAGCGGGGATAGGGGTGCATTTTCCACAGGCGAAGCCTGGTTTGCATGTTTTCCTATCGCACCTTGGTGCGGTTTTCCAGTTTTATCATAAGAGGCGCCGCTATCATGTAAAGGCGCCCACCACCCGCGGAAGGCGGTTTATAAAATTCATCGCCGCCATAGCGGCGATTCCACAACCCTTGGGCCCCAAGGGCCCATCAAACTTAAGAACCCTCGGCCCGACAGGGCCGTCAATCTTAAGAACCTTGTATAAATCTACTTAATTTATTCCATTACTCATGTTATAATGCAGATAGAAAGGAGAGAGTTAGATGATACTTTTATTCTCATTGCTTTTCGCCTTTCTGTTCTTCATCCTTCTCTTCCTGGGACTTACGGCAGTGCTCCGGCGGAGGAGGGAGGTGGCGGAGCGTATCCAGATGTTTTCCGGATACCAGCCATCGGTGGTACGGAAGGCTTCTGTTTTTGAAGTCCTCCGAAGCCGTCTTCATGAGATTTTTGCAGAGAAAGCCAGACGGACGGACACCGGTCTGGGCCGAAAGAAGCTGGATCTGATGATGGTCCGGGCGGGGCTCCCGCTTCTGGGGTCTGAATTTCTGGCTATTTCCGCCGGCGGGGCGCTGCTTGTATTTGTCATCTTTGCTTTGGCGACACGGAATCCGGTAACCGGACTGCTGGCACTGCTTCTTTTCCTGGCGGCGGACTTTGTGTTCGTACAGCGGAGAATCGCTAAGCGTCTCAATAATTTCCAGCGCCAGCTGGCGGACTGTCTCTCCCTGGTGGCGAACTCTTTGCGGGCCGGCTTCTCTTTCCTGCAGACCATGGAAATCATATCCCGGGAAATGGAACCGCCCATGTCTACGGAATTTGAAAGAGTGATGCGGGACACCACCCTGGGGAAATCCCTGGATGACGCACTTCATGATATGGATGAAAGGGTGGGCAGCGCCGACTTCTCCCTGGTGGTGACGGCAGTGCTGATCCAGCAGCAGGTAGGCGGCAACCTGGCCACTATCCTGGATACTATTCGTAGTACGATTACGGAAAGAATCCGTCTCCGCAGGGAAATCGGAACATTGACGGCACAGGGAAAAGCTTCAGGAATGGTTTTAACCGTTATTCCTGTAGCAATGGCTCTCTTTCTATATTTGACTGCACCGGATTATATTATGCCATTGTTTACCACAACCATTGGCCGTATGTTTATTGCAGGGGCCGCACTGTTGGTTATTGTCGGGTTTATTATTATCAGAAAGATTGTGGATATTAAGATATAAATTAAACTTACTCTTGGTAAAAGGCCATTTGGCTTTTTATAGATTTAACTTATCAGGTAAATTTTTCAACATCGAGGGAGGTGAAAATTATGGTATCTATGGCAAAGCAGATGTATGACTACTATGTAAGACCTTATATTCCCTTTGGTGAAAAAGGTCAGGACATGGTGGAATATGCTCTTATGCTGGCTATTATCGTTGGTATTGGCGTTCTCATCTGGCAGAATGTTAAAATCCAGGATAAGGTTACCAATGTATTTAACAATGCTGGCAATCTTATGGATAATGCTGCAGCAGGGAAGAAGTAATCCGACTAGGGCTTCTGCATTACTTTTGTTTTTGCAGAAGTCCTTTGGATACCGCAGCAGGCTCTTCTGATGCGGTATCCAAAGGACTTCTTTCAATGATTAGACAGGAGGGACATCATGAAAAAACAAGGTGGTCAGGATATCATTGAGTTCACATTGATGGTCCCTCTTTTTTTTGTATGTCTATTTGCTATCATGGCTGGCGGTCTTTTCTTCAGGGACTACATCACTTATAATTCTGTAGTCAGATCAGCAGCAAGGGAAGCCTCCCTGGTCGTTGCTCAAGGGGTAAACAATAAGCAAGAGGATCAGCCCCCCAAATTTAAAGAAATTTCAGACCAGATATACAATGCATATAATGGGCGGGATAAAAATCATCCACATTTATATATTGTAAACAGTCCCGGGGACATCACAATTGAAGGTGTGGAAATGGGAAATGATAATACTCCTTCTATAGAAGTAAAATTGACGGCTACGAAAAATACAGGCAGCTATGGCTTTATTAATGGAGTGGCGAATGCAGGTATTATATTACCTGATACTCAACAATTTACCTATTACATGTACTGGGAAAATAACGCAAAGAATAATCCTAAAGTTCAACCATAAAAAGGGGATGTAAACCGTGACACTGCTGGAACGTCTGGGGCGCCGTGAAGAGAAGGGGAAAGCCGAAGTCAAGGAAGAGAATATATTCGCCGGACGGGCGGTGGATGCGAAGGAAGAGGAGTACCAGACCCTGAAGCTCAATGTGCACCGGGCCATTGTAGAGGAAATGACTTCGGAACAGCAGAAGATTCTGGACGGCACGAACCGCAGCCGCCAGGACATTGAGAATGTGATTTCCGGCTACGTGCAGCGGGTGCTGGAGCACAATCCTTTTGTGGTGCCCCGAGGCGAAAGGGCCCGGCTGGTATCGGATATCTGCGATGAAATCCTGGGCTACGGCCCCATCGAACCATTCCTGAAGGATGACACCGTCACCGAAGTCATGGTGAATGGGCCGAAGAAGATTTATGTGGAACGGATGGGGAAACTCCATTTGACCGGAGCCCAGTTCCATGATAATGCCCACCTCATGTCCATTATCGACAAGATTGTCACACCCATCGGCCGCCATGTAGATGAAGCGTCTCCTCTGGTGGATGCCCGCCTGCCTGACGGTTCCCGTGTCAATATCGTTATCCCGCCTCTGTCCCTCATCGGGCCATGCGTAACGATCCGTAAGTTCTCAAAGACCCCGTTCTCCGTGGAAAATCTCATTTCCTTCGGCACTCTGTCTGAGGAAATGGCTATATTCCTCCGGGCCTGCGTGAAGGCGAAGCTGAACATCATGGTCAGCGGCGGCACCGGCTCCGGTAAAACCACCAGTCTGAACGTGCTGTCTTCCTTTATTCCCCATGATGAACGTATCGTCACCATCGAAGATGCGGCGGAACTCCGTCTGGAGCAGCCCCATGTGGTGACCCTGGAAGCCCGCCCGGCCAATATCGAAGGCAAAGGGGCGGTAACCATTCGGGACCTGGTGAAGAACTCCCTCCGTATGCGTCCTGACCGCATTATCGTGGGCGAAGTCAGAGGAGGCGAGGCCCTGGATATGCTGCAGGCCATGAATACCGGCCACGACGGCTCTCTCACCACCGCCCACGCCAACAGCCCGAGGGACGTGCTGTCCCGTCTGGAAACCATGGTGCTCATGAGCGGCCTGGATCTGCCGGTACGGGCTATCCGTGACCAGATTTCATCGGCACTGGACCTTATCATCCATCAGGAACGTATCCAGGACGGTTCCCGTAAAATCACCTATATTACAGAAGTACAGAAAATGGAAGGGGATGTCATCGTCCTGCAGGACCTCTTCCGCTACAGGCAGACCGGATTCGATGAAAACGGCAAAGCCCTGGGACAGTTTGTGCCCACAGGCCTGCAGCCCCAGTTCCTGGCCAAGTTCAAGGCCCACAATGTGGAATTTCCGAAGTTCATGCAGCGGGCAGGCGGTGCCTGGGGGGAGGGTGAGTAACCATGCTGGCTCTTTCCATTTCCATCGCCCTGGCCCTCTTCTTCTTCCTTGCGCTGTCGGTGCTGGCGCTGAAACGGTTCGGCGAAAGGGAAGTGAAGCGCCGTCTCGATACCTTCCGTGAGGAAACGGAAGAGGAGGAAGAGGAAACAGGGGAAGATGACCTGAAAAAGATTCCTCTCTACCAGCGTACCATCGGACGTATGCTGGCCCATGTGATGGAATTTCTCTCCCACTTTGCCCCCTCCGCCATGCCGAAAATGATGGAACAGCGCATCATGCTGGCAGGAAAACAGGGTATCTGGAAGGTGAGAACCGTGGTGGGCCTCTGGTTCTTCTCCATGGTTTTCTGCGGCCTTCTGGGATTTTACTATACCGCAAAGAATCCCATGGACACCATCCAGGGCCTCTGCGTGGTATGGGGCAGCTTCCTCTTCGGCGCTCTGCTGCCCTTCGGCGTCTTCAACCATATCATCAAAAAGAGACAGGATCTCATCGTCCGCCAGCTGCCGGACGTGCTTGACCTCCTCTCCATTTCCGTACAGGCCGGCCTTTCCCTGGACGGCGCCATGCGTAAAGTGGTGGAAAGAATGGAAGGCCCCTTAATCGACGAATTCCGCCGCATGCTCCGGGATACAAGAATGGGCATGACCCGCCGCCGCTCCATGCAGCTCATGGCCAAACGCTGCGACGTGCAGGACGTATACCTCTTCGTCATGTCCGTAGTCCAGTCCGAAAGACTGGGCGCCTCCATGTCCGACACCCTGGTCATCCAGGCCGACAACATGCGAGACCTTCGCCGCCAGAGAGCCAGAACCCAGGCCATGAAGGCCCCGGTGAAAATGGTCTTCCCCCTGGTCTTCTGTATCTTCCCGGCCATCTTCGTAGTGGTGCTCCTGCCGTCCCTGATTTCCCTCATGCAGACCATGGGAAAGTGAGCCGCTGCGCGGCAGGGTTGACGGCCCTTCGGGCCGAAGGTTCTTAAGGTGCTGAAGTTTGACGGGCCTTTCAGGCCCGAGGGTTGTTGTGGGCGCCTGCGGCACCACCTTTCCCCCGCTAAAGCGGGGGCACTATGGATGCTGGGCGTTGTGCCACATGGCACAGACGGTAAGGGTAGAGCAGTTTTATTCTGCCCCCTGAATAGGGGGAAGTCCGGCGCAGCCGGATAGGGGGTGGCCGCGATAGCGGCCAATCCTATGGGAAAGTAACATGGAGAGATGAGTCATAAATCTTCTCAGCGTAGAGGCATTCCCCCCTTTGGTGCCTGCGGCACCACCTTTCCCCCAGCGGAGCTGGGGGCACTATGGACGCTGGGCATTTCTGTCATTTGGTTATTCATAGCAGCGGCGGTGAAAAACCATACAACCGCCCTGACGGGCGAGGGAAATGCACCCCTTTTGGTGCTAACGCACCACCTTTCCCCCGGAGGGGGAACTTTGCTCGCTACTCAGCTTCGGGTCTCATAAGCATCACAAGGAATAGCGCCGCTAGAATCTCCCCCTCCGGGGGAGACGTCACTGAAGGTGACAGAAGGGGTGCATTTCCGCGAGCGTAGCGAGGTTGGCTTGTTTTCCCCTATTGCGCCAAAGGCGCGGTTGTATGGTTTTATAATAAGAGGCGCCTTATACGACTTAAAAGGCGCCCACCACCCGCTGCGGAGCGGTGAGAAAATCCGAAAATTGACGCCCCTATCCTCCGTCGCCTATGGTGCCCCCCTTCCTAGGGAAGGAGGCTCTATATTGCGGCGTTAGCCGCCACCACAACCCTCACGCCGAAGGCGTGTCAAACCTAAGAGCCTTCAGAACCTTTAGAACCTTTTCTGTTCCGTGAATCTCTTCACGGTCTTTTTTATAGGAGGAATCATTTTGCAGAAAGAAGTCTGGTCTTTTGAGAACCACCCGGAGATTTCCATTTCCGTGGAGATGGCAGAGAGCTGGTGGGCCCGGTTTAAGGGGCTTATGCTGCGCGCCCCCCTTTCTCCCGGGGAGGGGCTGTTTCTGAAGTCTACGAACAGTATCCATATGTGCTTCATGCGTTTTGCCATTGACGCGGTGTACTTTGATTCGTCCATGACCATCGTGAAAATCGTCCGCCGTCTCCATCCCTGGATCGGACTGTCTGCCTGCCTGAAGGCGTCGTCGGTGCTGGAGATGAAGGCGGGGGAGGCAGAGCGGCTCGGGCTTGCAATCGGTATGCAGAAAATATAAACTATGAGTAATAGGGGCGTTTCCCTTTGTGAAAAGAGGAAACGGTTAAATAATATATGGCAGATAGCAGTGGACGGAACAGGCGGTCCACCGGATTTCATAGAACAGGAGGATGACTCATTGACAGTAAGTGAAAATGATTTCTTCCAATTAATCGAATCTCTGCCCTACGGCGTGTACATCGTGAAGCCGGACAGAACCATTGTGTACTGGAACCGGGAGGCGGAGTGCATTACCGGCTACGGCGCCGAAGAAATGGTGGGCCGGCGCTGCCCGGATACGGAGCTGAACCACATGGACGAGGAGGGGACGCCTCTCTGCAAGACTTACTGCCCCCTTCTGGCCTGCATGGATGAGAAGCGGCCGGAGGCAAAGAAGCTGGTGCTCACCCATAAGAAGGGCTACATGATTGCAGTGCAGGCTCATTTCGTTCCCCTGAAGGATGAAATGGGACGCTTAAAGCTGGTGGCGGAGGTGTTCACGCCCATTCGGCTCATGAACAGGGAAACCCGCATTGTGGAAAATCTCTACTCCATGGCCTATCACGACGCCCTCACCAAGCTGCCGAACCGGCTCTTCCTGGAGGCGGTGCTGAAAACCCGTTTCTCCGAGTACCGCCGGCTCCACGAGCCCTTTGCGGTGCTCTTCGCGGACATCGACCATTTCCATGAATTCAACGAAGAATACGGTCACCAGGCGGGGGATGAAATCCTGAGAACCTTCGCCGAGACCGTTCTCAGTTATACAAGGAAAACCGATACCATCGGCCGCTGGGGCGGCGAGGAATTCATCGGCATCTATCCTATTAAAAGCAAAGGGGATATTCTTCCCATTTCCAAACGCTTCCAGGAAATCGTATCCCAGGCAGCGGTGAAGACAGATAAGGGCACTCTCCATATCACCATGTCTGTAGGCATTACGGCGGTGACGGCGGAGGATACGCTGAAGAGTATCATCGACAGGGCCGACCGGTTCATGTTTGAAGCCAAGAGAAGGGGAAGAAATACCATCGTCCATGATGAGATGTAACAGGCCTGGCGGCCTGAGGGGGGCACTTTTCCCTGAACTTGCCTCCCCCTGTTTGCAGGGGGAGGGGGACCGCGTGAGCGGTGGAAGGGGTCGCGCCCGAAGGGCGCCAATACAAAAGCCGCCTTTCGGCGGCACCCCCCCCTTTGGTGCCTGTGGCACCACCTTTCCCCCAGCGGAGCTGGGGGCACTATGGGTGCTGGACATAGTGTCACATGACAGGGCAGGTAAGAGTAGAGAGGTTTTATTCTGCCCCCTGAATAGGGGTGGCAAGCGAACTTGGTTCGTAGGGAGCCGTAAGGTGCGTATTCTGCATAGAATACGCAAGGCCGGATAAGTTGGCGCCTAGCCTGCCCATAAAGGCGCTTTCCTTTAGCTATCCGGCCCGATGTCTGAGAACCAAGTGAGACGCTTTCCCGTGGAGAAGTCCGGCGCAGCCGGATAGGGGGGTGCGCCCGGCATGGGTGTAATCTAATGG
>ERZ1034920.2436-NODE-2436-length-10552-cov-5.557588_pt1 | contig 10552 bp, 8 predicted proteins | sample MGYA00520688_ERZ1034920 | MGnify/ENA primary metagenome ERZ1034920 (study PRJEB33766, sample SAMN09781785) | gut metagenome | biome: gut microbiome | host: Homo sapiens | place: Madagascar | study: EMG produced TPA metagenomics assembly of the PRJNA485056 data...
GCATCGTTTAACAACGGTCCACAGCAATCGCCATTTTTTCATAGTGCGTCCTTTCCTGCGAAAATAATTAAAACGCATATGCTTTCTTGCCCATTATAACGTGAAATAAAAATATGGGCAAGGTGTTTGGAGAATGAATGTATTGTTCTATAAAAGTATTAGAAGAATGACAGGCAGTGTTTGATTATTCGATGCTGCTGACTATACTTGAGGAGTTATTATTGTATTCTCTTATTTTATTCGAAAAGATGGATGTGATATGCTATTATTGAAAGAAGTTGATTTGGGTGGAAAGCTCTACAGAAAATAGGGGGAAGATTATGGGTAAGAAAGACGCACGATCGCCGAACATGGCAATAAAGCATTGTTGGCAAAAAGTGCCCGAATATATACGCTGGACGTTTGTGATGGCGGTGGTAATGGGTTTTATAACACATATGTTTGCATTTACCAACGACTTGCTTAATCACGACGATATTTATCATTTGTTCCAGTGCGTGTATGGTGCTCAATCAGGGCGTTGGTTTCTGCCGAGTGTATTACAGTGGGATGGCACTTACAGCATGCCCTGGTTAATTGGTGTGTTGAGCATTCTTTGTCTGGCGTTCACAGCGTGCTTTACAGTGAGCTTGTTGCGTATTCGAGGTTATCTGAGTATTTTCTTGGTTGTGACATTGCTTGTAGCCTATCCAACAGTAGCAGCGACGTTTACATATATGTTTACAGCAGATGCTTATTTCTTTGGGCTTTGCCTGGCGGCGTTTGCGGCTTATGCAGCGGCAAGAATGCCACGTATGGGGGTGCCGCTTGGCGTGGTGGCTTTGATTTTATCGCTGGGGATATATCAAAGCTATTTTCCGGTGGCAGCGGTATTGATGGTAGGTGCTTTGCTGTTTGACACATTGGATGGAGAGGCACCATTGGGGCGCTTAATTTTACGTGGCGTGAAGATGGTGACGACGCTAGGCGTTGCGATTGCTGCTTATATTTTGATTGCCAAATGGGTGATGCGTTCTTCTGGTGGATTAACCGATTACATGGGCATTTCTGAAATGGGGCATCTTTCGTTGTCGCAGCTGCCTGCGTTGATTGCTCAATGTTACAGGGCTTATGGCGACTATTTTTGGAATAACAATGTTGGTTTGATTTTCGGCTTCGTGAAACCTCTTCTTTTGGTTGCGCTGGTTATGGCGGTGGTGTTGCTTTTTGCGCTGATTACACGAAAAAGCGTGAGCGTCAGTCACGCCGTGCTGGCGGTGGTGTTAGCGGTCTGCTATCCTTTGGCTGGCGATCTTATTCATGTGATGGTTGCAGGCGGCAGTGTGCACGATCTGATGCTTTATGGCACGGTGTATATGCTGGTACTGCCACTTGCCTTAATGAGTTATACGGAGGCGCACCTGGCCGAATTTGGGGATGTTCGCCGCATGGTGACGGTGTTTGTCAGCTGGGTCATTGTTGGATGCCTGGCGTTTGCTGGCTATTCCTATATAGTTGCAGATAACAAAGCCTATCTTAAAATGTCTGTCAGCCGCGATGAGTTGACGGCGTATTCCAACCGTCTGCTCAGTGCAGTTGAACAAACACCAGGCTATACACCGGGCATGACCCTGGTGCTTGTGGGCAGTTCCGTTGTTGAACCGACGTTTACAGAAAAGATGCCGGAGCTTTCCGAGATTTGGCTGGTGGGCGTATTGGATGCTGGACAGCTGCGCGCGAAATACAGCTATGGTGAATTTTTAAAGTATTACATGGCGTACCCGGGCGAGGTCTATCAGACCAACTCGTCAGAAAATCTTCCAGAAGCCAGTGCAACAGCCAAATCTCTCGCTGCGTCTTCGCAAGTAGCGGCGATGCCGAATTACCCAGCGAAAAATTCAATACAGATCATTGATGGATACGTTGTTGTGAAGCTGAATCCCGAACCAGAACCGGCAGAATAGTATTTCGCGAAGAGGCATTGCCAGATAGAACTGTGGATGGTTTTGTTTGGCAATGTCTCTTCTTTGTTGACAGATTTCGGAAGGCTTGCTAATTTGGAATGAGAATGAAAGGATGTGCAAGTAATGACGTACGATTTTACAACGATGATGGATCGTCGGGGCAGGGATGCGTTGGCGGTGGATGGTCTTGGGATGCTGCCAGGGGTGCCGGGCGCCCCAAAAGAAGGCTTTGATGCGATTCCTATGTGGGTGGCGGATATGAATTTTCCGGCGCTGCCGACGATTACAGAGGCGATTATGGAGCGTGTGACGCATCCGTCGTTTGGGTATTTTCTGCCGAGCGAGGCGTATTTTGATGCAATCATTGGCTGGCAGAAAGCGCGTAATGGTGTGAGCGGTTTGACGAAAGATGCCATTGGCTATGAAAATGGTGTGCTGGGCGGCGTGGTCAGCGCGCTCAATGTGCTTTGTTCGAAGGGCGACAAGGTGTTGGTGCACGCACCAACCTACATTGGTTTTACAGGAACGCTGGAGAATAATGGTTATGAGTTGGTACTTTCGCCGTTGGTAAAGGATGAGGCTGGTGTGTGGCGCATGGATTTCGCTGATATGGAGCAAAAGCTGCGCACACAGCACATCCACGCGGCGGTGTTCTGCTCGCCGCACAACCCAACCGGGCGTGTATGGGAGCGCTGGGAGCTGGAGCAGATGATGGCGTTGTTTGAGAAATATGGGGTGTTTGTTGTTTCCGATGAGATTTGGTCGGACTTAACCTTGCCGGAGTATCAGCATATTCCAACACAGTCGGTGAGCGCAGATGCCAGCCAGCGGACCGTGGCGCTGTATGCGCCGTCGAAGACGTTTAATTTGGCAGGGTTGGTGGGCAGCTATCATATCATCTACAACGATTGGCTGCGCGATCGTGTAGACAAAGAAGCGTCGCTGTCTCACTATAACGCAATGAATGTGCTGTGGATGCATGCGCTGATTGGTGCCTATCGGCCAGAAGGGCAGGTTTGGGTGGATGAACTGCGCCAGGTGCTGGGCGATAATGTGGCGCTGGCCTGTGAGACAATTCGTGATCGCTTTGCTGGTGTGGATGTGTCGCAGCCGCAGGGAACGTACATGCTCTTTGTGGATTGCAGTGAGTGGTGCGCGGCCCATGGCAAGAGCATTGAGGATGTGCTGCATGCCTGCTGGGACGTTGGAGTAGCGGTGCAGGACGGCCGTCCGTTCCATGGCAGCTGCCATTTGCGTATGAATTTGGCCTTGCCGCATAGCCGCGTGGAGGAAGCGTTCGAACGATTGGAACGTTATGTGTTTTGTGATTGAGTTTCATGGCCACTGTTGCTGCAGTGGCTTTTTCTATGAAAGACATCTGCAAATAAATATAAAAATACGGTGAAAGTTGCCGAGGACCGATGGCAAGATGAGAAAAATATGATACACTATTCTTTGATATTTTGTCGCCTGTTAGAGGGGCGGATGAGGTGAGAAACCATGCAGGAATTTCAATTGACAGCCAACACTCCGGAAGGCGAGTGGCGCACGACCATTGCTGGTGGAGCGACATTGGTAGGGGTGCTGCTGATTATGTTTTTGCTATTTGAAGTGTTGCTGCCGGATCTTTTTTCAAATCGTATTTTACTTTGGGCGGTGATTGTGGTGCCGGCGTTGGTTGCTTTTTCAGTGGTGGTGCGTCGCACACAACATCAGGTCTTGGGAGACTATTTATTGCGACTGGATGGCCGCCATTTGACCATTGTTTGTCCCAATCAAACAGTGATCGATTTGGGGGAGGTGCAGCATGTGTTGTTGGACCGTCACGATGATGATAATAAATGTGCAGATTTTGCCATTGCTGGCAGCAAGGATCAGGTGAGACTGAGGCTGCGCAGTGCCACCTCATGGAAAGGGCGCAGCAAGTCCGAAGACTTTCGCACGTTGGGCAAGGCTGCAGCAGCCATTGAAAAGGCATTGCTCGCATAAAGAGCAACCACAAAGGGGAGATTAGTATGTATCAACTGTTTACCGATACGTCGGCCAATTTGCCGACACCATATTGTTCGGCGCATCAGATTCATGTCATTCCGTTGTACTATTATCTGGATGGGGAGGAACACACCTGCCTTGATACGGAGACTTTCGACGATGCGGCCTATTATGCAGCAATGAAGGATGGCAAGCGTGTAACAACCTCGCAAATCACACCAGCAAATTTTGTTCAGGCTTTTCGACAGGCGCTGGAACGCGGCGACGATGTGATCTACGTCTGCATGGCACAGCGCATCAGCGGCTCCTATGATAGTGCCGCCATTGCACGGGAACAACTTTTGGCAGAATTTCCTGAGCGCCGCATTGCGCTCATTAACACCAAGGGGGCGGGCTTTGGTGAAGGCATTCCGGTTATGGTGGGCGTGCAAGCTCATGAGGCGGGCGCAGATTTTGATGATGCTGTCGCTGCCATCGAACGTTGTGTGCGTTATACCTATCAGGTTTTCACCGTTGATGATTTGATGTATCTTGGCCGCACTGGTCGCTGCTCGAATTTTTCGGCCTACATTGGTAGTGCGCTGAACATCAAGCCAATGCTCAAAGCATCGGACGACGGTGTTATTGTCACCTTTGAAAAAGTTCGCGGACGCAAAAAAGCCATTAAAGCCATCGCCAAATACTATGCGGACAATGTTGTGAAGGCGCAGGAACAGACCATCTGCATCAGTTATGCCGGCTGTCCAGAAGATGCCGAAGCACTGGCGGCTATGCTGCGAGACGCACAGCCCCCAAAAGAGATCTGGATCGTTCCGCATGAGCCTGTTACTGGTTCCCATCTTGGCCCAGGCGCGCTGGCACTCTTTTTCATCAGTAAGCACAATCGTGACACTGGTGAAGACGACGGACTGTACTAACACACAAACCGCGTTCGCTTAGGAACGCGGTTTTTTCGGCTAGAAACTGTCAGAAAAAAGAAACTTTATTCTCTGGAACAAATTTTTTGTGCACTTTCTGTCTGAGGGTGTATAATAGATTCACAAACTGTTGTAATACACGTAAAGGAGTGCTATTTATGGCAAAAGATATTGATTGGGGCAGCCTCGGTTTCGAGTATACTGCTACAGATTATCGTTACGTTTCTACTTGGAAAGATGGCGCGTGGGACGAAGGTGGCTTGGTCACCGATCCTACCGTACATATTTCTGAATGTGCAGGTGTTCTGCAATATTCTCAGTCCGCTTTTGAAGGCCTCAAAGCGTACAGAACCAAAGACGGCCGCGTGGTAACCTTCCGTCCAGACCTGAACGCACAGCGTTTGCAGGATTCTTGCGAACGTTTGGTGATTCCTTCCATTTCCACTGAAAAATTCATCGATGCATTGGATCAGCTCGTAAAAGCCAACATCGATTATGTTCCTCCATATGGCTCTGGCGCTACGCTTTACATTCGTCCATTCATCTATGGCAGCGGTCCTGTTATCGGTGTTGCACCAGCACCAGAATTTGAATTCCGCATGATTTGCATGCCTGTTGGCCCATACTTCAAGGGCGGCATTAAGCCAATCGAAATCACCGTTTCTGATTTTGACCGTGCAGCTCCACATGGCACCGGTCACATCAAAGCTGGTTTGAACTACGCCATGAGTCTCTATGCTGGTCAGAAAGCGCATGCCGATGGCTTTGCTGAAAACATGTACCTCGACCCAGCTACCCGTACCAAGGTTGAAGAAACCGGCGGGGCAAACTTCCTCTTTGTAACCAAAGATGGCAAGCTGGTTACCCCTAAATCCGATTCCATCCTGCCTTCCATCACCCGCCGTTCCATGACCTACATTGCGGAACATTATCTTGGTATGGAAGTCGAACAGCGTGAAGTTCTTTTCTCTGAAGTACCAGATTTCGTAGAATGCGGCCTTTGCGGCACCGCTGCCGTTATTTCCCCAGTTGGCAAGATCAACGACCACGGCAAAGAAATCTGCTTTGCAAGCGGTATGGACGAAATCGGGCCTGTCATGAAGAAGCTCTATGACACCCTCACTGGCATCCAGATGGGTACCGTAGAACCACCAGAAGGCTGGCTGCACGAAATTAAGTAAGAAATATAACAGCAAAAAACACGACGTCATGATGGCGTCGTGTTTTTTGTGGGTGGATAACCTAAAAAGGTGTGGACTATAACCTTTCAAGGGATTGCCAATTATACAATAACCTTATCCTTCGCTTATGATATATATAAAGTCATTTTTTGAAAATAGTAAGGGGTGACAACTTAATATCTCAAGAATAAGATTTGTACAGGGAAAAATCGTTAAAAACTGAAGTGATTGGTAAAGTATTGTATGAGTTGTATCGAAAGCGTGAAGGGAGCGTTAATAGATGGGAGAGGCAAAAAAGTTTAGTCTATATCCACTCCATTGTGTCATTGTATTGTTATTGTTGTTTGAATTTCAGCGTATTCCAGCCCCAGCACCGCTGACAAGCGAAGGTATGGCGGTTTTGGGCATTTTAGCGGGCTTAATTTATGGTTGGATGTTTTGTGGTCTAATTTGGCCGAGCATATTTGGTATTGTCGCGTTTGCGGCCAATGGGTTGATGACCACAAAGGAAACACTGGCAGCATCGTTGGGAAATGACACGGTATGGTTGATTGCGTTTCTTTTGATTGTATCGGCGATGATTGATGAAGCCAAATTGACCAAGGTTGCAGCTATGTGGATATTAACGAAGAAAGCGTTTTATGGAAAACCATGGCTGTTTAGTTTTATGTTCTTGATTGCAACATTTTTATTGTCTGCAACCACGCAGGTTATTGCTGCGATTGTTATTTGCTGGGGGATTTTATATCAGATTTGCGGAAAATTAGGGTATGTGAAAAAGGAAGCTTATCCTGCCTATATGGTGTTGGGAATTGTCATTGCTGGTATTTTAGGGACGGCGTTGCTGCCATTTAAACCGCTGCCATATTCTATTATGGCAGTGTATTCACAAAGTTCTGGTACAACGATTGGTTTCGGTCCATACCTAGCGTTTTCTTCTGTAGTGTGTCTACTGACTCTTGTCATTTTCTGTTTGGTCGGGAAATATGTGCTGCGCGTTGATGCTGCAAAGTTGAAGGCTCTCAATGCAGATGTATTTGAACCAGAGGACTTCGATTTTCATTTGACGACTTATCAAAAAGTGTCAGCAGTTACATTAATTATTATGTTTTTCTTGTTGTTCTTCCCAAGTATTTTGCCGGCTAGTATTCCGATATTAGGATTTTTTAAAGAAATTGGGTTAGCTGGAACGATGATGTTTATCACAGCTGTTTTGGTGATGATTCGTGTCGATGGTAAACCATTGCTGCCGTTTGTGCCAATGGCAAACAAAGGATTGCAATGGGGTGTGTTGTTGCTGGTAGCGTCGTTAATGCCAATGAGCGTATTGATTCCTATGGAATCCACGGGTATTCAACCATGGTTGATTGGAATCATGATGCCAATTTTTGATGGCCGCTCTACGGTGCTGTATTTAATTTTAATGGTTGTTTTGTGTATTGTTTTAACCAATTTTATTAATAATGGTGTTGTTGGTGGGCTGTTTGTTTTGATTACAACGCCGATTACAACTGGTATGGGATTGAATGCTAGTGTCATGGCGGTGATCATTGCATTTACGGTTCATTTGGCTCTGATTTCTCCTGCTGGGGCTATTTGGAGTGCCATCTTATTTGACAATAAAGAGTGGATTACAACAAAGCAGATTTATAAATATGCAATCCCGAATTTAATTGTCATTACATTATTGATTATATGTGTTGGGTATCCATTAGCGTCTATCTTTTTGGGCTAAAATCATTTCAAGGGTAGGTATAAAAGGGCAAGCTGAATTTAGTTTGCCCTTTTCGTATTTTGTACTTTGGAAACTCTCGTGTTATACTTGTATCCAGGAAGGTGAACAAGCTATGCGCATAGAACAGTTAGAGTATTTTGTGGATGTAGCGAAGACGCATTCATTGAATATTTCAGCAGAACGACTTTTTGTGACACAGCCAACAATTAGTGAAGCCATTCATAAATTAGAAGAAGAGTTAGGATCGGATTTGTTGCTTCGATCAAAAAAAGGTGTTGCATTGACAGAATCTGGTGATGTGGTTCTACAATGGGCACAGAAGATTCTGGATGATGTGGCAGAGATGCGAGAAGCTATTTTAGAATTGGAAAATCATTCTAATGCAGAATTGAATGGGGACATCTGTATTGGTGCCACTAATTTGGTCAGTTCACTTATTTTACCAGACATCATTGAAGGATTTGGAAAACGATATCCGAATGTATGCGTTACGAATTTCTGTATTCGTCATTACGAAATAACAGAGTTTCTGGAAAAAAATACGATTGATCTTGCGCTATTTAACTTATTTAAGATCCCTGATTTTGTACAGGAGAATAGTGGAGCATTAAAAAATAATCTTTTACAAAAGTATTGTTGTGAAAATATTTATGAAGAGCCTATTTTTGTGATTGCAGGGAAAAATATGGCTATTAGCAAGAAGAAACAGGTAAATTTGAAGGAAGTGTTGCAGTATCCTTTGATCATGATGCAAAGTCATTTGCATGAACAAAATGATGTAGTTAGATTGCTACAAAAAATTGCAGAGCCGAATATTGTGTTAAAAACAGATAATGCTAAAATGATTCGACAGGCAATTTTGAGTGGGAGAGGAATAGGACTGGTAACGAAATCTTCTTGTGGACGTGCTTTTTTCAATGAAGTTCAGGATAGCGATCTTGTACGAATAGTAAAGCTAGAAGAGGATATTCTTTTGCAATATTTTGTAGGGATTAAGCCGGATAAGCATCTGTCCATGGTAGAAAAGGCATTTATTGACTATGTCAAAGAGATTATTGTTAAAGAAAAGCGTTGAATGAAGGTTTGCGATATGCCCTCTTTATGGAATCAACTAGTAAAGAGGGTATGCTGCATTTCATTCAACGCTTTATTTATAAGGCTAATAGGGCACGCCAATTATACAAAAATACTCCTTATAGGTAGAATAAAACATGTAAGAAACAGGTGTATTGAACCGATATCTACTGGACGAAGGAGTGTACATCATGCAAAGAAAACCGATGACGGATAAAATGATTGTTGTAGGGATTGATGGTTTTGATCCAATGCATGTGAAATACATGCTGGATCAAGGTAGAATGCCAAATTTGGCAAAATTGCTTGAGAAAGGTTCTGCTCGTGAAGACCTCGTTCTTTTAGGGAGCATGCCAACGGTTACCCCTCCAATGTGGACCACGCTTGCTACCGGTGCAACAGCACGTGTGCATGGGATCACGGGTTTCTTCAATCAGCATCCTGAAAAATTGGATACTGTTATTTACGCATTGGATTCCAGAATGTGCAAAGCAGAGCAGTTGTGGAATGTTTTTGCCGAAGCGGGCAAGAAAACTTTGGTATGGCACTGGCCAGGATCCAGCTGGCCGCCAACCAGCGGCAGTCCAAATTTGGCCGTCGTCGATGGGACCCAGCCAAGCAATTTGGGATCGGGTACGGCACAGGTTGACTGGGAAAAGATTTGCTTGGCTTCCGAAGACATTAAGGACATTCGTTTTGCTGCCCATGATGCCAGCGATAAAGGTGTGGCTGGCTGCGTCATTACCGATTTGGATGAGACTGTTGATGATGATCAAATGACCGGTAGTAAAGCCAGAGGCTTTGTAACTGGAAAAAGCAAAGAAATTAGTTTCTTTGCGATGAATGAAGAAGAAACTGAAGTGAATATGTTGGCAGGCAGCAATGTGGATACTGTCAATTCGCCAATTAAACCAGCAACTGGTTGGGCAGCTGCGCCAGAGGACGCGAAAGAATTTATCCTTTTGACCAGCGGCGGTTTTGTTCGCCGTCCATGCTTGATTCTTAAGAATGAAAACGGTGAATACGATACCGTTGCCATCTATAAAAATAAAAAAGCAACCGAACCTATTTTTGTTGTGAAAAATGACGAATTCACTATGGGTTATCAGGATGAAGTCGTGGATAAACATGGTGAAACGAAAACAGCATCCAGAAGTGTTCGTATTTTAGAAATGGCAAAAGATGGTTCTCGTATTAAATTGTGGCTGAGCAATGCTATTGATGTTGACAATGATATTGTCTGGCATCCAAAGGCGCTTTTGCAGGAAATTAATGCGAATGTTGGGGTTGCACCATTGGCTTGTCAGATGAATGCGAGGGAACATGACAACGTCACAAAGCTGTTAATCCCAAGTTGGGAATATTATGTTCAGTGGCAAGCGGACTGCTTGACGTATCTCATGGACAACAATCGCTACGACATCATCTTCTCTCATGTTCACAACGTCGATGGCTTGGGGCATAAATTCTGGCATTTTGCAAAATATCGTGAAGAATGGCAGAACGATGAAAAATTCTATCAGGAAGCGATGGACAAAGTGTATGAACAGACCGACCGTTACATTGGCCGCTTCCTGCCATACATTGATCAAGGCTGGACCGTTATCGTTACGTCCGACCACGGTTTGATCACCGAAGAAAACCACCCACCAGTATTGTGTACTGCCCCAGATTAAACGGACAGTACAAAAGAACCCCTGGTAGGAAAAT
>ERZ1034920.2437-NODE-2437-length-10549-cov-5.648275_pt1 | contig 10549 bp, 10 predicted proteins | sample MGYA00520688_ERZ1034920 | MGnify/ENA primary metagenome ERZ1034920 (study PRJEB33766, sample SAMN09781785) | gut metagenome | biome: gut microbiome | host: Homo sapiens | place: Madagascar | study: EMG produced TPA metagenomics assembly of the PRJNA485056 data...
CCTCGACCGTGTAGGTGTGCAGGCCGTAGATCTTCTCGAGGATGGGGTTCTTCTGAGCGAGCGCTGTCTCCACCTTGAGGCGGAACACCTTCTCGTCGAAGAGATCCTGGATGCGGATGCCCTTGCGGGCGGCCTTGTCCTGGTAGCACGGACCGATGCCGCGCTTGGTGGTGCCGATCTGGTTCTTGCCGAGGCGCTTCTCGTCGGCGCCGTCGAGGTCCTTGTGGTACGGCATGATCACATGCGCGTCACAGGAGATCTTGAGGCGCTCGCACGAGATGCCCTCGGCCTCGAGCATCGCCATCTCCTTCACGAGCACGCCCGGATCGACCACCACGCCGTTGCCGATGACGGGCACTGCGTTCTCGTACATGACGCCCGACGGCATCAGGTGCAGCGCCAGCTTCTTGTCGCCGTGAATGACGGTGTGGCCAGCGTTGTTGCCGCCCTGAAAACGGACGACGTAATCGAAATCGCTGGCAATGAGATCGGTGATCTTGCCCTTGCCCTCATCGCCCCACTGGGCTCCGACAAGTACGGTGCTCGGCATAGTATGTCCTTTCGCTATGACGCGGAACGTATTCTGAAAGATGCTTCGTCCCGCAAACTCTATAGTATAGCCGAGCCAGCAGAACGCCGCGCATCAAAGCCCGTTCAAGTACGATTTACCCCTCTAAAGCACCACGGTGTTCGCGGGGCGGCCTGCCTCCTCGGCGGCGCGCTTCAGCACCGCCACCACTTCCTCGTGGCAGGTGAGCAGGATGACCTGGCGACGCTCAGACAGCTCCACGAGCGCTCGCGCGGCGCCCGCGCGACGAGCAGCGTCGAAGTTCACGAGGATGTCGTCGGCGAGAACGGGGACCGAGCGCCCCACGTTCTCGGCGCACATGAGCAGTGCGATGCGCAGCGCCAGGTAAAGCTGCTGGCACGTGCCGAGCGACAGCAGACGCGGCTCGCGCAGGGTCATGGTGCTGTCGAGCACCTGTAGCTCGCCGTCGTCCGACAGCATGACGCGCGTCCAACGGCCGTCCGTCATGAGCGAGAGCAGGCGCCCGGCATGGGCGTACACCTCGGGCTGGCTCTTCGACTCCCATGCGCCGATCGCGGACTCGAGCAAACGCTTCGCGAGCAGCAGGCGCATCACGTCGCGCGTTGAGTCCTCGATGCGCGACGTCAGCTCGTGCACGCGCATCTTGAGGCGGTCGAACTCGTGCGACTGCGTTGCCTGCGCAAGGATCTGCTTGAGCTCGCCGTAGCGTCGGTGCGCGGCTTCCGCTTCTTCAAGCAACTCCGCCCGCGCGCTTGCGCAGCGCGATGCCGCGGCGTCAACGTCGTCGAGCGTCGCCTCCGCATCGAGACCCGCGCGCTCGCACAGGTGCGCGCGCTGTGCCGCAGCTTCGTCGAGGCGCGCCTCGATCTGAGCGAGCCGTGCGCTTGCGTTCTGCTGTTTCTGCCGGTCGACCGCCATTTCAGCACGCACTTCGCGCGCCTCGTCGAGCAGTGCACGAGCTTTGCGCAGCGATCCTTCCGCCGCAGCCATGCCCATCTCTTCAAGGTCTGCCGCAATCTCCGCACCGAGCGCGCGCGATGCCTCCTGACACGCTTCGAGCTTCTTCTTGTCTTGCAGCATGACCATCTGCGCGTCCTGCAGCCGCTCGGCGCGCTCCTCCTCGCTGCGCGTCGGCCGGAACAGCAGGACGAGCGCCGCGGCGGCGAGCAGCAAACCGAACGCGATCATCACAAGGCCGAGCGATGCATACGAGAGGCTGCCCGCGTCGCGCCCCTGCACGAACAGCGGCACGCCGAGCATCACAAGCAGCACGCAAAGCGCAACGGGCACGACGATCTGCATCGCGCGGCGCACGCGACTGCGACCCGGCGTGCGCGCGTCATCCTGCGTTTCGAGAATCGTCTCGTAGAGCGCATTCGACGCGTTGAAGTCGCTCTGCGCCGCTTCAAGGGCGTGCGCCGCCTTGAGCGCGCGGTCGGCGAGTTCGTCGAGCTTGTCGCGCATGGCGCGGTCTTCGGCGCTTGAGATGCGCGCGAGTTTGCGCCCCACCCCGCTCTCGAGTGTGCGACGGTTCGCCACCGCACGGCGCTCCACATCGCCGAGCTGCGCGGCCTCGTTCCGCAACGCTTCCGTTTCTGCATCGAGCTTCTCGAGCGCCGCGCGACACGACGACAAGCGCTCGGCAGTGGCGTTCGCCTCCTCTACCTGTGCGTTGAGCTTCTGACGACGCACGGTCAGCTCGCAGAGCTCGCGATCCTGATCGCGGAAGCGCTCCGCCTCGGCCGCCGCTTCGACCATCTGCGAACGCGCGGCTGCGCGTTCGCGTACGAGAAGCGTGATCGATTCCGTCGCGCCCGCCGCACGCGAGGTGTAGCGCGCGAGACGTTCGCGCACCGCGGCCAGCGCCTGCGCGGGCGACGACCCCGTGCCCGCACCCGCCGTGAGCAGGCGCGCCGTCACGTCCGCCGTTCCGTGGAGCGAACGCAGCTCGTCGCTCGTGAGCGAGAACATCGTGCGGAAGGTGTCTTTATCCAGATCGTCGACGAGTTGCGTTGCGCCCTGCAGGCCGTCGGCGTTGCGCACGCGACGCAACTCAAGCAGCTCGTCGCCCTCTTCCTGCGCAAATATGAGCGACCCAGCGCGCTCGGCGCCGACGGGCTTGTAGGTGTTGCGCGAACCGCGCGCCTCCTCCCAGCCGAAGAGCACGCCGCCCACGAACGCCGCAAGCGTCGACTTGCCCGATTCGTTCGGGCCGAACACGATGTTGAGGCCAGGTTCGAACGGCCCGACGGTACGGTTACCGAGCGATCCGAACTGGTCGATGCGCGCATGGGAGAGGTAGGGCGCGCGCGGCTTCTTGCTCACGACGCACCCCCTTGCAGGATCAGATCGAGCACGAGCTCCTCGGCCTCGGCCGAGAGCTTGTCGATCTCCGACAGCGGCGCGGGCGACAGCGACAAACCGCGCTCAAGGAATTCCTCCTGCAGATAGCTCACCTGCGCATCACGGTCATCACGCAGCGCGGCGGCGGTTTGCAGCAACACCGCAGGGAACAGCCCCTCTTCACGCAATGCGTCACGGTCGATCGGCCGCGTGGTTTCGTTGGCGAGAACGTCGATGAAGAACGGCGCGTAGGCGTCGTTCACCGTGGCGCGCACGTCTTCGATCACATCGGGACGCGCAAACATGTCGTGCAGCGGCGTCGCGCCCGTCAACGCAACACGAAACACCATGTCCTCGCACCGCACGCGTCCGCTTGCCGCGAACTGCGCGCGCGAGATCACATCGGCGATCGCGGGGATCGTATCGCACGCCGACACGTCGACGCTCAGCCGCTCCCACACCACATCGGCCGTGGGTACGAACTCCACCTGGTTCGGCGCGCCTTCCGTCAACGTAACCACGTTGATGCCGCGCTGCCCCGTCTCCTTCACATCGCGCGCCTGGATGCAACCCGAGAACGCGATGCGCGGGTTCTCCTCGCTGTCGACCCAGCGACGGTGGATGTGCCCGAGCGCCCAGTAGTCGAAGCCCGCGCGCAGCAGTTCCTGCGGATCGGCGGGAGCCTTGCGCGGATCGAGATGCAGGCCTGTGTGCAGCACGCCCACGCCGAACGGCGCTGCGGCAGCGTGCGGTCCCAGCTCGCGTTCGGCCGCCGCGCGCGTGACGCCATGCGCGATGCTGCGATCGTCTGACCACACGCTGTTGAAGAAACCGCGCCCGCCGATGACGCACAACGGCTCGCCGTCGCGCTCGTGCAACACGAAACCAGGTCGGTCTGCCGCCAGCATGACGGCGTTTTCGGGAAGCGCGAAAAAATCCTGCTGCCACAGCACGTAGGGATCGTGATTGCCCGTGCACAGATACGCGGGGATCCCCGCTGCGCCAAGACGCTCGATCCCCGCGAAGAAGCGGCGGTAGTCGGCGTACGAGGCACCCGCGTCGTCGAATATGTCGCCCGCGACCACCACGAAGTCGACGCTCCGCGACACGGCTTCGTCGACGATGCGGTCCCATGCGCGCGGGATCGCGCCGATGAGACGGTCGGCCCAAACGGGCGACAGCGCGCGCAACCCGCGGAACGGCGCGCCGAGATGCAGGTCGGCGGCGTGGATGAATGTCAGCTGCCGCGGCATGGTTTAGAACCCGCCAACGCGCGATTCGTCGACGAAGTCCATAAACTTCGTGTACTCAGGATTGAACGCGAGCGTGATGTCGCGCGTCGGGCCGTTGCGGTGCTTCGCCACGATGAGCTCGGCGGTGCCGAGATCGGGACGGTCTTCGCTTTCGGCCTCCATCTCGTCCATCGAGCGGTCGATGAACATAACGATGTCGGCGTCCTGCTCGATCGAGCCCGATTCACGCAGGTCGGAGAGCATCGGACGCTTCTTGCCGCGCATCTCCACCGCACGCGAAAGCTGCGACAGCGCGATGACGGGCATGTCCATCTCCTTCGCGAGAATCTTGAGACCACGCGAGATCTCGCCGACCTCGACGGCGCGGTTGCCGTCGCGGCGCGTTTGCGGCGGCTGCATGAGCTGCAGGTAGTCCACGATGATGAGGCCCTTGCCCGCGCCCGACGCATGGCGCAGCTCGCGGCGCGCCTTCGCGCGGGCCTCCAGGATGGACAGGCCCGGCGAGTCGTCGATGTAGAGCTCGAGATGCGACAGGCTGTTCATGGCGTCGGCGATGGCGCTCCAGTCGCCCTCCGACACGAAGCCGCCGCGGATCTTCGAGAGGCTGACGCGCGCCTCGGCGCACAGGATACGCTGAACCAGCTGGCCCGCGCTCATCTCAAGCGAGAAAAACGCCACAGCCGCGCCCGATTTCGCCGCGTTCACGGCGAGGTTCAGCGCGAACGACGTCTTGCCGACGCCTGGGCGCGCCGCCAGGATGACGAGGTCGCCGCCGCGGAGGCCGTGGAACAGGTCGTCGGCGTCCTTGAAGCCGGTCGGCACGCCCGCCATGTGGCTCTTCTGCTCCGAGAGCTTCGTGATCTCCTCGAACGCTTCGGTGAGCAGGGTGTCCATGCGCGTGAAGCTCGACGACACGCGCTTCTCCGTCACGTTGAAGAGCGTCTTCTCGGCTTCCTCGACCACCTCGTTCAGGTCGTCGGGAGCGTCGTAGGCGAGCGCGTTGATCTGCGCCGCCGCATACACGAGCTCGCGCAGGATGGCCGTGCGCTTGACGATCTCGGCGTGGCGTTGCCAGTTGGTGAGCGCGAAGGTGTTGTCGGCAAGCTCCACGAGATACGCGCGGCCGCCGACAGCCTCGAGCTGGCCCTTCGCTTGCAGCGTGTCGGCGAGCGAGATGGGGTCGACGGGGATGCGCCGCAGCGTGAGGTCGTAAATCGACTCGAAGATGATGCGATGCGCAGGACGGAAGAAGTTCTCGGCTTTCAGGCGCAGCACGAGCTCCTCGACGGCTTCGGTGTCGAGCATGCAGGCGGCGAGCACCGACTGCTCCGCCTCGATGTTCTGAGGAAGCTGAGCGCGCGCGGCAGGATCCACGGCGGCGGGCGCGTTGGTGCGCGGGGAGTTCGAGGAGTTCATAGGTGCAGGCATGGCGTGTTTTCTCTCCAACTGACTCTGCGATCGGCGGTTGACGGGTGAGACGGCAGGTGTGCGCAGCGCGCAAGCATGCGGTCGGGAAGCGGTCATTTCGCTGCCAGAACCGCGCAAGCCGAGGCCCGCCGTCGGTTCTGACTATAGTAGCGCAACCCGCCGTTTGCCGCCGTCCCACACGCCGAAAGCGCAAGCCTCAACAACATGCGAACAACAGCGTGCTGCATCCTACTTGTTTCAGTTGGTGGAATCGATGGCTTTCCGGCTGCAAAAAAAGAAGCGCCCCGCATCCCAACGGATGCAGGGCGCTTTAAACGCGATGCGAGTATGCGTTACTCGGCGTCAGCCTCAGCAGCCTCGGGAGCCTCGACGGCCTCCTCGGCAACCTCAGCGGCCTCGGCCTCAGCAGCAGCCTCGGCAGCGGCAGCCTCCTCGGCGGTCTCGTCGGTGACGAGCACGTTCACCGTCGCCTTGATGGTGCGGTAGATCGAGATGGTCACCGGATGCTCGCCGGCAACCTTGATCGGCTTGCCCAGCTCGATGCGGCGACGATCAACCTCGACGCCCAGCTCGGCCTCGATGGCGTCGGCGATCATCGGAGCGGTGACGGAGCCGAACAGCTGGCCCTCTTCGCCCACCTGAGCGAGAACGCGCACCTTGGCACCCTCGAGCTTGGCAGCGAGCTCGTTCGCGTTCGCCACGCGAACCTCCTCGCGCTTCGCGATGTTCTTGCGACGCTGCTCGAGCTGCTTGAGCTCGCCCTTGGTCGCACGAACCGCGTAACCCTGGGTGAACAGGTAGTTGTTGGCAAAGCCAGGGGCCACGTCAATGACGTCGCCTTCGCCGCCCTTGCCCTTGAGTTCCTTCAGCAGAATGACCTTCATGAGTCCTCCTTAGCCACGGTTGCGGCGATCGCCACGGCCGCTGACAGCGGGGACAGTGTAGGGCATCAGAGCCATCTCGCGGGCGCGCTTAACGGCGTTCGCGATGTCGCGCTGGTGCTGGGTGCACGCACCCGTCACACGGCGAGGCTTGATCTTGCCACGATCGGTAACGTACTTGCGCAGCATTTGAGTGTCTTTGTAGTCGACATACTCCACGTCGTCCTTGCAGAACTGGCAATACTTACGACGAGGCTGCTTAGCGTAATCGGCCATGTTAACCTCTTTCGTTTCGCTTAAAACGGGATGTCTTCGTCATAAACCGAGGAAGAGGCGTCGATCACCGGTGCAGGAGCCGAATACGCGGAAGCGGCGTTGTTCGCCGGTGCCGCATGGTAGCTCGAGGCGCCGTAGTCGTTCGACTGAGCACCGCCGGCATTGCGGCTGGACATGAACTCGAGCTCATCGATGATAACCTCGATCTTGCTGCGCTTCTGTCCATCGCGCTCCCACTGGCTCCAACGAAGCTTGCCCTCGATGGCCACCTTCGTCCCCTTGGACAGGTAGTTCGAAAGGCTCTGCGCACGCGCGCCGAACATGGTGCAGTCGATGAAGTTCGGGTAATCCTCCCACTCACCGGTCTGCGGGTTGCGACGACGGTCGTTGACCGCCACGCCCATGCTCAGAACGGGCATGCCCGACTGGGTGCTTCGAAGCTCAGGGTCACGCGTCAGGTTGCCGCTGATAACGACTCGATTGATGCTCATTTCAACCTCTTCTCATGCTGGGATGGCGTATGCCATCCGATCTCTCACTTGATGCGCTAGTCGCGATCGGGACGGGCCACGATCATGTGACGCACCACAGCATCGGTGATGCGGAGCACACGATTGAGCTCGGCGATGCTCTGCGGATCAGCGTGGAAATCGACGAGAGTGTAGTCACCATCGGTCAGATCATTGATCTCGTAAGCGAGTTTGCGCTTTCCCCACACGTCGACGTTGTCGATAACGCCCTTGCCCTCAGCAACAACGTTCTCGATGCGCTTCATAACGGCAGCACGCGTCTCTTCGTCGATAGTAGGAGCGACAAAAAACAGCAGTTCATATGCCTTCATCAGCTCACCTCCTTTGGACTTTACGGCCCCGGGCTGGTGAAGGCACACGCCGGGGCAGGAACAACTCGCCTAGTTTAGCAAACCGCATCACGCGATGTAACCCTAAATTTCCCGCACATCACGTTTCCCACACATGAGGAATCGGCCTATGACCTGCCCCGCAGCCGACGCCTCCTCCTCGTCTCGTTCCGCCTTCCTGCGATTAGCGCATCTTCCGTTCGCCCCGACGCGCGCGGCCGACACGCGCCAGGGCGGAGTGCTCCGGAACGTTCGGCTATAAGGCCCGTTTCCCGTTATGCGTTTCGACCTGCTGCCGCGCGTCCGAAGCCCAAGGAGACAGGTTGACCGTACCGTCCGGCAGAAAGATAGCGGAGCTCCGCTCGAGCGCACTCGTGCAGCCAGCGCGCTTTCGTTACGGCGATGCGTTCTGCTTGCGGCGGATCGCGCACGGAGCTTGCACCGTTCTTATGACTCGCCGGCGTGCTGCGTGCGCGGAACATACACGAAACAAGCAGGGGCCCGCCGCTCTCTCGAACGGCGGGCCCCTGCATCACAGCGCAGAACGCACGGAGTCTTTCGACTCTCGATCGCGCAGCTTACAGCCGCTTATTCAGCGGCCTCCTCAGATTCGGCCTCCGCTTCAGCAGCATCCGCCTCAGATTCGGGCTCGTCGGCGGCTTCGGGCTCGTCGGTCAGGAAGATCATGAAGTTCGGAGCCTCGCCGATATACACGGGCTCGGTCTCGAACGTCGGCGTGCCGTCCTCGGCGACGGTGTAGAGGTAGCCGACGGCAAAGCCCTTGTCGGCTCCGGGGATGCCGCCCTCGGCGATGAGCGCATCTTCGACTCCGTCGTCGATCTCGACGTAACCGTCGTAGCAGAGCGCGTACGCGCTGGCGCCGCGCGCACCCTGGACGGTGTGGCGCGCCATGGCAAAGCATTCCTCAGGCTCGTTGCCAGGATGCTCTTCGATGAAACGGCTGTCCTTGACGAGCAGCATCGTGAACGGAACGACCTCTTCGCCCTGGTTCATCTTCGCCATAGCCTCGTCGAGCGCTGCAAGAAGAACGCCCTCGAGCGCCTCGGGGATCTCGGGTACTTCCTGGCTCGTGTTCTCGATCACACGATCGGCCATTGCGGCCTCCTTTCTGCGGCAGCGGGTGCGCCTCCGCGCAAGCCGCGGAGCGCAACGCGCCAATAGCGTTGTATCCGTAGTGTAGTGATTGCGGAAATGCGCGGCGAGACAACCGCGCAGTATTTCGGCGATTATCCAAACATGCTGGAACGCGACCACACCAGCGAAAGCCCTGTGGCAGACTGCACGATAATGCGCGAATGCCGCGCACTTGAAACGAGACAGAAGCGCGCAAGCCCCGTCCAATATCGAAGGGCAGCTCCCTTCCCTGCAAATAGCTCCCCCTGGAAATCGCCCCAAAACGCAGAAAAAGGCCGCTGGGGGTAGCAGCCTTTTCCTACGAGAGAAACGAGGAGAAAGAAGTGTTGTTGTCTTAATTCCCTTATGTCGGAATCGACTATACCGCTTCTATTATTCATAGTCAAGAATATTTTCACTTAAGTGATGTTTTTCGGCGCCATTCGCTCCAAGAAGCGGAGAAGCGTCACGCGCAGGGCCGAAAGCCCCGCACCTTAGCGGAGCACGAAAAAAGAGGCTGCACCCGCCTGGATGCAGCCCCGCACGATTTCATTTGTCAGCGGCCCCACGCCAGAAGCGCAAAAGCGCTTCTCCGCGAGCCGCTTGCCGCAGCGGATCTTTCGCCGATGCGCTACTCGCTTGCCGTAGCGTAGCCGTCGGGATTCATCGACTGCCAGCGCCAGCTGTCAGCGCACATGCGCTCGAGGTCGTATTCCGCAACCCAACCGAGTTCGGTGCGCGCCTTGTCGCACGCCGCATAGTTTTCGGCCACGTCGCCCGCGCGACGCGGCTTGATCTCGTAGGGCAGCTCGTGGCCGCACGCCTTCTCGAACGCGTGGATGACGTCGAGCACGCTCGAGCCCTTCCCCGTTCCGAGGTTGAAGATGCCGACGCCGCGGCGGCTGCCGTCTTCCGCAGGCTCGCCCGCGATAGAACCGATGCCGATCGCCTCGCCCGTGCCGACCTTGCCGCCCATCCAGTCGAGCGCCGCCACATGGCCGCGCGCCAGGTCGACCACGTGGATGTAGTCGCGCACGCCCGTACCGTCGGGCGTTGGATAGTCGTCGCCGAACACGCCGACGCACTTGAGCTTGCCGACGGCCACTTGTGCCACGTAGGGCAGCAGGTTGTTCGGAATACCCTTGGGATCCTCGCCGATGAGGCCGCTTTCGTGCGCGCCGATGGGGTTGAAGTAGCGCAGCAGCACGACGTTCCACTCGTTGTCGCCCACGTACAGGTCGGTGAGGATCTGCTCGAGCATCGACTTGGTCTGCCCGTAGGGGTTCGTGGCCTCGTGCTTGGGGCAGCTTTCGGTGATGGGAATGAACTCGGGCTCGCCGTACACCGTCGCACTCGACGAGAACACGATGTTCTTGCAGCCGTGTTCGCGCGCAACGTCGACCAGCACGAGCGTGCCCGCGATGTTGTTCCAGTAATACTCGAGCGGCTTGACGACCGACTCGCCCACCGCCTTGAAGCCGGCGAAGTGGATCATGACGTCGATGTCGTGGTTGTTGAAAACGCTCTCGAGGGCATCGCGATCGAGGATCGATGCCTCATAGAACATGAGGCGATCGCGCTCGGGGCCCTCTTCGAGACCCGCGATGCAGCGCACACGCTCGACGGCCACTTCGCTCGAGTTGCTCAGATCGTCGACGATAACAACGTTGTAGCCGCGTGCAAGCAGCTCAACGACCGTATGGCTTCCGATAAACCCAGCACCGCCCGTGACGAGCACCGTCGTCTCGTTCGGGCCCTTCGCGAGGCCCTTGTTTGTCATGTGATCCTCCTCATCACCGTATCGAGGCGCGCATGCCAGCGGCAT
>ERZ1034920.2440-NODE-2440-length-10534-cov-4.753602_pt1 | contig 10534 bp, 8 predicted proteins | sample MGYA00520688_ERZ1034920 | MGnify/ENA primary metagenome ERZ1034920 (study PRJEB33766, sample SAMN09781785) | gut metagenome | biome: gut microbiome | host: Homo sapiens | place: Madagascar | study: EMG produced TPA metagenomics assembly of the PRJNA485056 data...
CCGTTATCTCATGTCTGAAATATTTCTCAGATGCAAATTTTAACTCTCTTAATGTTCCAACCCTTGGAAATCCTATAACCGATGTCTTCATCATATCCTCCTGTAATTCCTTGCGAAATTTGCAGACGCCATGCACAGCATCTCTCATGCGTCTGCTCCACAAATTTTCGTAAGGAGGACCCGCTTGCGGGAGATTCCTTGCGAAGTGCGCAGGCGCCGCGCGAAGCGCCTTTCATGCGTCTCTCCACATTATATAAAGACATCATTCCCTTGTATAATACATAAAAATATAGCGTGGATATAGTTTTGCACTATATCCACGCTATTTCTCTGTCTTTTATTCTATTTCAGATCAGTGGCTTTAACCCTTCTCATATGTTCCGCTGCCTTCTCCCTCACATCTCCACAGGCAGGCTCTCCGTCATCCCTCATCTCATTGAAGCGTCCTCTGTGCCGGAGCTTTCTCTGAGGAGTTTTTACTGAATCCTCCGAATCGTCACTGTCCAACGTACCATCCTCTTCCACCACCGACACTGCAGCTTCTCTACCATTTGTATCCCCAGCCGTGAGATAGTTCGCCAACGCACCGAGGTAGGTATTTCCAAGTCTGCTGAGGATCGCTTTCCTGTGGACGATATACCCTATCCTCATATCGCTCTCATCTGCCAGCGGCACCGAGATTATGTCCTTGCCGTTCAGCTTTTCATCTATGACACCGCTGCACACAGTATATCCATTCAGGCCTATCAGCAGATTGAACAGTGTCGCTCTATCCCTGACTCTTATATTCTTCTTTCGTTCCGTCGTAGAGAATATTTCCTCCGAGAAGTAAAAAGAGTTGTGCTCTCCCTGCTCAAATGACAGATATGGATATGCCTCCAGTTCCTCGTTCGTTATGATGCTGTTCTTCGCCAAAGGGTGATTCCTGCTTATGAATACATGCGGCTTTGCCACGAACAGCTCATGAAACTCCAGGTCATTTGCCCGGAGGATCTTGTTCAGCACCTTCTCATTAAAGTCATTCATGAACAATATTCCGATCTCGCTTCTCATCCTGGCGACATCATCTATGATCTCATAGGTCTGTGTCTCCCTTATGCTGAAATCATATTCGTCCTGTCCATACCTCTTTATCAGGTCAACAAATGCATTTACCGCAAATGAATAATGCTGGGTGGACACGCAGAAGCTCTTCTTGCCGCCATCGTCCCCCTTGTATTTGTCCTCAAGGACCTTCGCCTGCTCAAGCACCTGTCTCGCATAGCCGAGGAAGACCTCGCCCTCTATGGACGGACTTATTCCCTTATTTGACCTGTTGAATATATTTATCCCCATCTCTTTTTCCAGCTCATGGATGGCATTTGTCAGGCTTGGCTGGGATATATACAGCCGGTTCGCTGCTTCGGTGATCGTGCCCGTATCCGCAACCATCACCACATATCTAAGCTGCTGAAGTGTCATATTCTCACCTGCTTTCTACTATTATTTTCTTAAACTGCTTTGCTGCCTCATTCAGCGGGTGCAGGCAGTCATACACAAGACATACATTCCTGTCCGGAAGCTTTTCCTCAAGTGAAAGCTTTACAACCTCTTTGTTCTTTACTGCCTCCCTCGCCATCAGTTCCGGTATAAATGCAAGTCCAAGCTCACACTTCACAAGTGGCAGTATCTGATCCGTGGTGGCCGCCTCCGTGTCCGGCGCAAGCTCCACGCCATGCTCCCTGAATATTCTGTCGTAGAATCTGAATGTCATAGTCTCCCTGCCTAGACAGATCATAGGATAGTTCCTCATCTCCGCAATGGACAGTTTTTGCTTTTTAAGTGAAGAAAATGTCGTTCCGCCGATAAGTATCTCACGATATGACTGCAGCACGATCTTCTTGAGAGGAGCCTCCACATCAGCCGGAGTTGTAACTACTGCAAAGTCTATACTTCCATTCTTCACTTCCTCCACAGCCTGAGGTGTAGAATGGTTGTATATCTTGAGATTTATACCCGGATACGTCATGTGAAATGCCCGCAGTCTGTCCAGCAGATATATATTTAACGCCGTCTCACTGACACCTATCGTTATACTTCCGTGAGTGAGATTCTCACCATCTGCCAGCTCATCCTCCGCCGTCAGAAGCTGTGACATTGCAGCCTCCACATATGAATAGAGCTGTTCCCCGTCTCTTGTGAGCTGTACACCCCTGTTTGTCCTGACAAATAGTATCCTTCCAAGCTGCTGCTCCAGGCAGTTCATCGCCCTGGTCACATTTGGCTGACTGTTTCCAAGAACCTTTGCGGCTTTGGTAAAGTTATGATATCTCGCAACATAATAAAATATCTTATAATACTCGAAATTAATGTTCATAATCTATTGTTAGCCACAGACTATATTACATGTCTGCTATACTCCCTTTCTTAAAATTATTTTCCATGTAGCAGCCCCAGCATATCATTTTGTTATTACTGCCATATCAATTATGATTTTCACTTATTGCTACTCCGATAGTATAATCTAACCAGATTTAAATGACAAGACAGCATTTATCATATGAAAGGATGCGCATATCTATGGAAGAAAATACCATTTTCCCAAGGGAAGAAAAATCAGAAATATTATTTGAAAAGATCCTCAGGGATCCTTGGGCATGTGAAAAGCTCATGGACACATTCTGTAATTACCTGTTCTGCAATGATGACTTCGACTGCAATCTTTCACCGGAAGAATTTACAAAATCACTGCTCTCAGCTTATCTGGACAGAGATATGTCGGCATTCCTCATGTCCATCTGCAACAATACCATGTTCGATCTGCTAAGGAATTCCTACCTCATCCCATATCGCTTCAACGCCGATGGCAAGACCAATCCTGTCATCATGACCGGTGAGCACGGCGAACTTCTGCCTGAATTCAGAAACTCTGTAAGAGAAAAGGATTATCAGCACTTTCACGATATATACACACATATGACACACAACGAGAATATGTATCTTGCAAAGGCGTACAGATACAGCCATGAATACACTTCTGACAACATGGAAGTCGGGCAGAAGATCCTTGAAGAGTGCACCGGAGTCCTGCTCATCAGGGAGCTGCCGGACACGGTAAAGCTCAAGGAGACCGAAGCTGAGGCATACTGCGCAGTGTGGGATATCATGGTTGAACTGGAGAAGAATCTTCCCATGGCATTTGTATTCTACGGTCAGGATACTTTGGACAAACAAGGCATGCGATATGACGAGCTTGGAATATTCCTGCCGGATTCACTCTCATGAAGAATCTGGAAAGACACGCCATGAAAGCCGAGGCGATCATATATGCGGAAAAGTAAGAATGCCAAAAACGCAAATGCGGAATCATACATAGACATTATGGAAAAAAATCACATGGAGATTCCATGGCATGACTACGCCAGTGCCGACAGCAATGTACTCATATGCAAGGCAGGTCTGATTGAAAAGGCTTCTGTCATAGGCAGAGTCGGTCTTATCATGCTCTCATGCGGAACAGGTGCATGGCGTGTCCGTACTTCCATGAACAGGCTTTCCAAAGAACTGGGTGTCACATGTACCGTCGATGTCGGACTCATGTCCATAGAATTCAACTGTTTTGACGGTCACGACTGTGTATCACAGTCCCTGTGCATCGCCAATACAGGCGTAAACACCTCAAAGCTATATAGAATGGAGCAGTTTGTTGACAATTTTCCAAATGAAGAGGCGCATTTGACCGGCGAGGAAATCCATCAGAGACTTGATGAGATAGAAAAAATACATACCTTGTATTCTCCTCTCCGCCTCGGACTTGCCTCTGCTCTCGCCTGCTGTGCCTTCACATTTCTCCTAGGCGGCGGGCCTGTAGAAATGATGCTGGCATTTATCTCAGCCGGAATCGGAAACCTCATAAGGACAAAGCTTATCAAACACCATTTTACTTTATATATGAACATAGCTGTATCCGTGTCAGCCGCTTGTCTTGTGTACGCACTGCTGCTAAAGGCCGCCGAGCTGGCATTTCATATACCCGCCTTCCACGAAGCCGGATATATCTGCTCAATGCTGTTCATCATACCGGGATTTCCATTCATTACCAGCGGTATAGACCTTGCAAAGCTGGATCTGAGATCCGGACTTGAGAGACTTACATACTCGATCATCATTGTGCTTGTGGCAACGATGTTCGCATGGATCATGGCGCTTCTGCTGAAGCTTCACCCACAGGATTTTGTAGCACTCGACATAACACCAGGACTTCATCTGGTATTCAGATTGATTGCCAGCTTCTGTGGTGTGTTCGGATTCTCCATCATGTTCAACAGCTCCATACACATGGCCGCCACAGCCGCTGCCATCGGTGCCATAGCCAACACTCTCCGTCTTGAACTGGTAGATCTTGCCGGCATCCCTGCAGCTGCCGCCGCATTTGCCGGAGCCCTCACGGCCGGACTGCTCGCTTCATTCATCAAAAGCACCAACGGTTATCCGCGAATCTCACTGACAGTCCCATCCATAGTCATCATGGTTCCAGGGCTTTATCTTTATCGTGCAATATACAACTTTGGAATCATGTCACTTTCCGATGCCGTGTCCTGGTTTGCGGCTGCCATCATGATCATCATAGCCCTGCCACTTGGACTGATATTTGCAAGGATCCTGACGGACAGAACCTTCAGGTACTGCACCTGATCCCCGAATGGGGACAGGCACCTCCGTCCCCCAATGGGGTCAGGCACCTCCGTCCCCACCTCCGTCCCCCCACAAATATACAACCAAGGAGTATATGAACCATGAAGTTTTATCCACATAGACAAATGTCAGAATCTTTCATCACCGCGGCCTTCCTGTCAGTATCAGGAGGTCTGCAGGATGCATATACCTATATATTCAGAGGAAAGGTATTTGCAAATGCACAGACAGGCAACATAGTTCTTCTCGGTCAGAACCTTGTAGACCAAAACTGGAGAATGTGTGTGCACTATGCCGTTCCTCTATTATTTTTTGCGCTTGGAATTGCTGCTGCCGAGTGTATAAAACAAAAATTTCAGAATATGCAGCAGTTTCATTGGAGACAGATCGTTGTATTGTGTGAGATTTTTCTGCTTCTTATCGTGGGATTTCTTCCCATAAAACTCAATCTTCTCGCGAATGCCATGGTTTCATTTTCATGTGCCATGCAGGTTCAGGCATTCAGGAAGGTCAATGGCTACGCATTTGCCAGCACCATGTGCATTGGAAATATCCGGAGCGGCACAGATGCCCTGTGTACATACTTCAGGACAAAGGACAGGAACACACTTTTCAAATCCCTGTGCTACTGGGCGATCATCCTGCTATTCGGAATCGGCGCTGCTGTGGGCGGTCACTTTATCCGTATATTTGACATGAGAACCATCTGGTTCTCCTGCTGCCTGCTGTTCGTGAGCTTCATGTTCATGTTTATCAAGGAAGAAAGAGAATAAAGAAAGAGATTTCGCGGGTCCTCAAGGTGCAGACGCATGAAAGGCGCTTCGCGCGGCGTCTGCGTACATCATAAGGAATCTCCCGCTTACGCGGGTCCTCCTTATGATATATAGTCTCCTCTATCGACAACAATCTGGAATCCGAATGTCTCCGCGCGCCTGTCAAGGCAGCCGCGGCACTGGGCGGATTCCTCCCCCGTGCATATCTTGTTGTCGTAGAGCTCGTATTTCTTTCGGACAGACACAGGAGACAGATTCGGCATGACCACATTTGCGCCGTGCATAAACCCACGCTCCCTGCCATCCGCCGCTATCGTTCCGAGAGATGTGGTGGATGGTATGAGCGCCTTCGGGAACATCAGTCTCAGCAGGCTTATCATCACAAGAGTCTGCCTGACCGTTCCCTGCTCCATCTTCGCAAATGGAGTCTCCTTGTGCGGAACATACGGCCCGATCCCTATCATCTGTGGCTGCAGCTTCGCAAGAAAATGCAGATCCTCAGCCAGATTCACCGGCGTCTGATACGGCGATCCCACCATGAAACCGCTTCCCACCTGATACCCAAGACTCTTAAGATCATACAGACATCTGACTCTGTTGTCATAGCTCATCGAATCCGGGTGTAATCTTTCATAATGCGCCCTGTCAGCGGTCTCATGCCTCAGAAGATATCTGTCCGCCCCGGCCATCCGCCACAGCCTGTAAGTCTCATACGGATGCTCGCCAAATGACAGCGTGACGGCACAATCCAGATGTCTCTCCTTGATACACCTCACTATGTCAGCTATATCCTCATCCGAAAAGCCTCCGTCCTCGCCTCCCTGAAGCACAAATGTACGAAACCCCAGCACATATCCCTCATCGGCACAAGCCAGAATCTGTTCCTTTGTCAGACGGTATCTGTCCACATGGCTGTTGCTCTTCCTGATACCGCAGTAATAGCAATCGTTCTTGCAAATGTTCGTAAACTCGATAAGTCCTCTTATATATATGCGGTTTCCAAACCTCTGGTGAGCCAGATCGTAAGCCTTCCTTCTGAGATACTCAAAGTCACTAATGCCGTTCTGAAGGTCACTGGAATCACCTGACATCTTCACATTCTGGGGAGATTCTTCCAGGCTTCGCCCATCCATCATCTTCATTTTTACATTTGAAGCAGCCGTAACATCCTCTGTCCGGGACAGTATTTCTATAACTTCAGCCAGCTCATTGATTCCCGGCAGTTCACCTCTGCCCTGTCCATATTCAAATGTCTTATCTATGATATCTCTAACTTTTACCATATAAACTCTACACCCTGTTTTTACATTTATAACTCTGTATGATCGAGAGGTTTCCGGTATAAAGTAAATGTATCCATACCCGACTATGGTAAGCCAAGTTCCGTCCAAATACTCTCATCCTACTCCGTCATGCACAGCAGTCCCCGTATGTGCGCAAGTCTGGCATCGAACTGCTCATAGAAATCCTTCTCCGCATCATACATTCCCGCATACATGACCTGCAGCACCAGCATGGTCTGATTTCTCGCAGTCTCATCCTCACCGGCGCGCATATATTCGATAAGATTTCTCTGCATATCCTTCTGGAACTTATGCCAGTCATTTATATACTTCGTGTACCTTGGCAGATCCTCGGTATCTATCCACTTCGACACCTTGACCTTAGTCCTGCCCGCGCGCTCACACTCATGTATCTGCAGGATGTATTTGAATCCATCATCGGTGTAATACCTTCCAAGCGGAAAGAGTCTGCAAAATCCCGGCCTCGCGCTGTGGATGCTGCATCTGCCCTCCTCGTTTAAGAATGGACACTTATCCGCCGTCATCTTTATATTTGGCAGCACCAGACCGTCCACCACATTGACCTCAAGCTCCTTTTCAAGCAGCTGCGTAAAGTTTTTTCCAGTCTCCCTGCAAAGCCTCATCACATCCATGGGATCAAGAATAATAGAATTTCCCATCCCGGTGCAGCATGCATGACAGCCCCTGCACTCATTGCAGTACGCCTTCACCATGTCATTTGCATCGTACAATCTTCCATCTGAGATATCTTCCAGTTTCTCATTTCTTATCATATCCGTAATCCTCAATCATTTTATTCTCATCATAATAGGTATGTCCTACAAAGCATGAGCATATCTAACTACTTAATAAACCGCATTCTATTTAAATCTCTATAACACGCCAAACTTAATCCTAACCCTGTCCAGCTTCTCCAGAAATGGTCTCGCAACAAGCCATAACGCAATGACAGTTGCGGTCGCCTGCGCAAGGTCAAATGGAAATCCCGTCACATAGGACGCCATGATCATGCTGAAATTTATATTTGGCTGCCACATGATGACCGATGCCGGATTCATGATCCCGCCGTACACAACTATACACATAAGTGCGCCAAATATACACAGTCCCAGCTTCGTCATATTCCTTGTCCTCACACTGCTGCCCGCAAAGAACAGCCCGGCAAGGAAGCCCACAAGTCCCATAGCGAACATCTGCCACGGAGTCCACGGTCCCTGTCCCATGATGAAATTTGACACGAACATAGTCATGGCACCGGTGATAAATCCACCTTCGCATCCAAATGCCACCCCGGCGATGATAACAATCGCCATGACAGGCGTGAAGTTCGGCAGCATGAAGAATGCAGTCCTTCCCGTCACCGCCAGCGCACACATGACCGCCAGCGTCACTATATCTCTAACCTTGGGCTTTCTATCCTCAAATGATACGAAGAACGGAAGCATAGCCTCAAGCAGGACAAGCAATGATATAAAGAAATACTTCTTGTCACCAAGTCTTGCAACTCCAAACCATATGGTCGCAGGTATCAGAACAAGCACAGCCACAATACTTACCACTGTTCTCTTCCCAAATCCACGTCCGGCCGAATCCATCACTATGTCTTCATTTCTCTTCTTTGTTATGGGACGTATAGCTACAAGTAATCCAAATATCGCAGCGATCATAACTCCATATAACATCAGATACTTTCGTCCCTCAGCCGTCAATGTCATCTGCTGAACAAGACCTGACAGGTCCGATACCGACATGGTATTCCAAAATCCAAATATTATTATAACCGTTGTGGCCGCGATGGTCACTATCTGCCAGATGCTGAGATTTTCAACTTTCCTGTCTTTATTCAGGATTATGTTGGCTAGCTTGTCGTCTGATATATAGGCAGTCTCTGACATTTTTACACTTTCCAAATTATCTGTTTTCTCTGCCTCACTTTCAACTCCCTGCGTATTCTCTTTCTCTGACTCGTTTTCAGCTCCTGTCACATCCAGATCCGCACCATATGCCGCCAGCACATCCTGGACTGTCACCGCACCGTCCAAGACATTTCTGGATATTCTGGATGCCGCCGTGGTGAAGAAATTGTTGTCTGACATATAGCTTCTCACATCACCGACCGTCGCAACCTCTCCGTCAAACAGCAGTGCAACTCTGTCTCCTGCCACCGCACAGAACTCAATGTCATGGCTGACAACAACTATCGTCTTTCCTCGTTTCTGCAGCTTTCTGAGCATGTCCGCGAGCTGCATCTTGAACCCATTGTCCAGCCCCTTTGTCGGCTCATCCATGAGCAGGATATCCGGATCAGCTATGAGCACCTTCGCCAGGGCAAGTCTCTGTTTCTCTCCGCCGGACAGATCATAAGGATGTCTGTCCAGAAGCTCCTCCAGCCTACAGAACCTGACTATCTCTGCAAGCTGCTGCCTGTCCTTCGCATCTATAAGTTCATCCCTTACTGAGCGTCTTGTAAATAGAAGTTCAGGGTTCTGCGGAAGCATCCCTGTCTTTAGATTCTTGGCTATACGAAGCTTCCCGCTATACGGCCTGTATACATGTGCGATCAGGGACAGCATAGTCGACTTGCCGCAGCCGTTGCTTCCGTTTATCATAAGGATCTCATTCTCATATATGTCAAGGCTTACTTGTCTAAGCACATCCCCTGTGTTCCGCTCATATCTGAAGCTGACATCATCCAGGCTGCATACAACGTGATGTTCCGCTCTGCATCTGGCATATTCCTGACTAATTGCAGTTCCTTGATCCTTATCATATTTGCCAGCCACAGCCTTGACAGCTTGGTTTCCGAAACAGTTCACGCCCTCATCAGTCTCTCTATTCATTTTCCCTGGCACTACAGGAACTCCGCCGTTTTCTCTGAATTTCCTGTCATAATCTGTAAGCCACTCCCGGGCATCCGGCACAGTGAGAGGCAGCTGCTTTACAGAATCTTTCTCAAGCCCCATATATATCTGAACCGAAGCGGGCATAGACAGATAAAGCCCCCTGTCTATCCTCTGTGTCCTGACACTCTCGGCAAATCCTCTCACATCACCGTCATAGATGATACTGCCATTCTCCATGACCACCGACCTGCTGCACACCGGAAGCACATCCTCCAGGCGGTGTTCCGTCATAACGATAGTGGTTCCAAGTTCTCGGTTTATCCTCACAAGGCTGTTTATAAAATCATTTGCCGCTATGGGATCGAGCTGGCTTGTAGGCTCATCCAGGATCAGCACCTTAGGCGACATCGCCATGACCGAGGCAAGATTCACAAGCTGTTTCTGTCCACCGGACAGCTCCATCACCTTCCTGTGGAATATGTCCCCAAGTCCGAAGAACGAGCACATCTCCGCGACTCGTCTCCTGACATATCCATTGTCATATCCAAGACTCTCAAGGCCAAATGCCAGTTCATGCCACACCTTGTCCGTCACGAGCTGTGCGTCTACGTCCTGCCACACAAATCCGATCTGCGATGCAGCCGTCTTATCATCAAGACCACCTATATCTTCACCATCAAAAAATATCTGCCCCTTCTTCTTTCCAACCGGAGTAACCGATGGCTTGAGCTGTCTAAGAAGAGTAGTCTTGCCGCATCCGGATCTGCCAAGTACGACTACAAACTCTCCCTGCCTGACATGCAGCTCTGCATCCCTGAGAGCATCCGGAAGATACGTCCTTCCGCTCTCGTCATTTCCATCTGGATATGCAAAACTAAATTTTTCTATATCAAAAATATTTTCATAAATATCCAACTTTATATCCTCTTTTATCTAATAT
>ERZ1034920.2443-NODE-2443-length-10527-cov-4.448625_pt1 | contig 10527 bp, 7 predicted proteins | sample MGYA00520688_ERZ1034920 | MGnify/ENA primary metagenome ERZ1034920 (study PRJEB33766, sample SAMN09781785) | gut metagenome | biome: gut microbiome | host: Homo sapiens | place: Madagascar | study: EMG produced TPA metagenomics assembly of the PRJNA485056 data...
ATGCTACGAACAGGTTACGAAGTAAAAGGAAAAGAGTAAGCGGAAGCGAAAAGGGGCAAAAATGAACAAGCCCTCGTGAGAGAGCTTGTTCAACGTGAAATCGTGGTTCAATTATTGCTAAGAGAAAATGAACTTATTCGGAAAAGTCATACATCCCCGCAGTGATACGCTTGAACTTCTCGTAGACCTCAGCAGCGATCGCTTCATCAACCAGTAGTTCGAAGGCTTCTGGCTGATCATCTTCGTCGAGCGCGGTAACCTCTAGGATCATTACCTCACCTGGCGCTTCATCATGTTCAGCATCTGGCACGAAGAAGCCATAACGACGATCGTTATGAAGGATCAAACCCAAGAACTCAAGATTCACCGTTTCGCCCTTCTCATCCTGAAAGGCATAGATCATTCCTTCTTCTACGGGAGGAGCGAAATCAGGATCAGATGCTTGTCTCATTCTTTTTTCTTTCTCTTGTAGCGGATAGGCTTGTTCTCCTGCTTTGCTGCAGGTTTGGATTGTTTTGAGGCAGCCTGTACTGATTGAGCATCATTCTCAAGATCAGCACTATCCACAGCCACCTCGACACCATCGGCACCCGCAGCGCTCGTTGCGACCGCAAGACCTGATGTGTAAGAGAACTGCCCGATCGAATCGCCAAAGCGCTTGATCAGCTTCTTATACTTAGGCTCGCGCGACTTCCACATCGCATACAGCGGTGTTGCAACCGCTATCGACGAATAGGAGCCCGCGACCAAACCAACCGCCATCGCGAACGCGAAGTCCTTGAGCGTTTCTCCACCAAAGAAGAGCATCGCAAGAACAGGGATGAGCGAGGTAAGCGTGGTGTTGATAGTTCTGATCAGTACCTGGTTGATCGAGTGATTCGCCATCGTCATGAACGTACAACGAACACGTGATTCTTTCATGTTATCGACGATACGGTGAAACACAACAACGGTGTCGTAAAGCGAATAACCCAAGATCGTGAGCAACGCTGCAACTGCATTCGGTGTGAATTCGCGTCCAAAGAGCGCATAAGCCCCAACCACGATCACGAGGTCATGAAGCAACGCAACGACCGCCATCAATCCCATCTTGTACTCGAATCTGATCGCGATATAGAGGATGATCAGCAATAGCGAGACGAAGAATGCAATGAGCGAAGACTGGATAACGCCCGCACCCCAGTCAGGACCGATCGTAGTCACCTCGAAACTATCGGTAGGAATGCTCAGCTGTTGCGCAACGTTGTTCGCTGTCTCCGCCGCATCTTCAGCTGAAGTGGTAGTGGTGCGAACAAGGAAGCCATCTTGACCATCGGTGCTGGTCGTCTGAATGACCGCTTCCGGTTCACCCGCGGTAGCGAACGCATCACGCATTTGGTCGATGGTCACTTCGCCCGTTCCATGGAAGTTGATCGACGTACCACCAACGAATTCGATGCCGAAGTTAATGCCGCGGATACCGATAAGCGCAAAAGATAGCACGATCAACACAGCCGACACTGAGAGTAATATCTTTCGCACGCCCATGAAGCCAATATCATGCTTGATGAATCGTCCTTTGAGCGCTTCAACCTTTTCCCGCGCCTTAACAGCAAGCTCTCCCGCGCGTTTTGCATACATAAGAGCAATACTGCGGTCCATCGCCTCGCCCGTCTCGGCTTCTTCAACGCTCACACCTTCAGCATCAGCAAGCTCTTGGTAGGCCCCTGCGGCGATCTCTGCATCCTGAACATCCCAGAACTTAGGATGCTGCGCGATCACACGCGGAGCAAGCAAGCGGATCATCGGCGCCTTGAAGATGATCAACACAAGGATATCGCAGAAAATACCCAGTGAAAGCGTAAGACCGAAACCTTTGACCGAGGCAGACGCAAGAAAGAACAAGGTTAGCGCTGAAACAAGCGTAACCAAGTCTGCGTCGATCGAAGTCTGGATCGCATGCTTAACACCTGTGATCGATGCAGCACGAACGCTACGTCCCATACGTATTTCCTCACGGAAGCGTTCAAGAGTAAGAATGGACGAGTCGGCTGCAAGACCGATCGTAAGAACGATACCAGCAACACCAGCGAGCGAAAGCGAGAAGAATCCGAATGCCGAAAGCGTTGCGAGCAAGCCCAAATAGAGGATCGCGAAGATAGTAATAGCAGCCGCGGTCAGAATGCCCAATCCTTTATAGAAGAACAGCAGATAGACCATAACCACCAAAAGACCGATGATGGCAACAAGCAAGCCGCTCATGAGCGCATCTTGACCGAGCGTAGGTCCAACTACCTGGCTCTGCTCGTAGTGGAAGCTTACGGGCAACGAGCCGCTTTCGAGCACGGTTGCGAGCGCTTGAGCATCTTCGAGGGAATAGCCGCCCGTAATCTGAACATCACCTGTTGGGATCTCTGCTTGAACGGCAGGTGCTGACTGGATCTCGTTATCGAGCACGATAACGATCTTTCCCTTGTCTGGAGCAAGTTCACGCGTTGCTTCGGCAAACTTTTCAGTTCCTTCAGCATCGAGTTTAATGTTCACTGCATAATCGGTGCCTGTTTCAGAAGCCTTACCAACTGTAACGCGTTCAATATTCGCACCAGTGATAAGCGGCGTATAGGTACCAGGCTCAACAGGGCGATATTGCGTATTCTGCCCGATGAAGGTATTACCGAACACATCACGATATGCTTCGTGTGCAACATAATTATCCTGTGCGATCGCCTGTTGATCAGCGGGGTTCGTGAACGAATCGGCGCGTGCAAATTCCAACTTACCAGTCTTACCAATAGTTGCAAGCGCACGTTCAGTATCCGAAAGACCCGGAATCTGAACGAGAATCTGATTGTTTCCTTGAACTTGAACCGTAGCTTCCGAAGCGCCGAGTGCATTAACGCGCGACTCGATAACCTGACGAGACGACTCCATCTCTTCGGGTGTAACCTCTTCCCCATCGGTGCTCTGAGCACTCAAGACCACCGAAAGACCACCACGGATATCCAGTCCCTGGTTGATCTTTTCTGAAGGCGGGGTGAACATGACCACCGAGGCGATGATGAGCACCGTGGTCAAAATGAGCAGCCAGATATTCCTTCGCGTGGTGTTGGACTGACGGCGTTTGGTCTTCTTATTGTTGCCGAGCGTTGCCCGGATAGCCGCAGAGCGGCTCTTCTCCCGCATCGTGTCAGCTTTTTCTTTTTTCTTGGCTTTCTTTTCTCGCTCTTTACGTGAACGTGCGGCTGCTTTCGCAGCCTGCTTGCGCTTCTTTTCGAGCTCTTTGTTCGATGAATCTCGTTTGCTATCGCCTTGCGTCATTACCTATCCTTGTCTGCGATACGCTCTAGAGCATCATCAGCAGAGATGGTGCTCAAATACGTTATCGAACGACCTTGATGTGACCTTCATATTTCCAACTCTTAAGATTACCAAAGATGTCACGCTTTTTCACGGCGAACCGCTTAATAGTCTTGCGCTGCAGGCGAATTCATCCAATCGTTCAAGAACTCATCATAGCAACCAGCGATGATCGCATCACGAGCACGATTCATCAGCTGAATCAAGAAGTAAAGATTATGTATCGAAAGCAGGATCGCTCCGAGCATCTCGTTCTGTTTTACCAAATGACGAATATACGCTCGACTGTGATTCTTGCAGGTAGGACATGAACATTGGGGATCGAGCGGCCCAAAATCATGCGTGTATTTCGCATTGCGCATATTCATGCGCCCAGTAGAAGAGAAAGCAGTGCCCATACGTGCAGTGCGCGTTGGCAACACGCAATCGAACATATCAACGCCAACACCTACTGCCTTGACGAGCGTGGTGGGGTTACCTACCCCCATCAAGTAACGCGGTTTGTTCTCGGGAAGGCTCTGCGCAACCGCACCCAGTGTCTCGAACATGACCTCATGTTCCTCACCAACCGAATACCCGCCGATGCCAAACCCACCGAAACCTTTATGGCCATTCGCGATCGATTCGTCATTGATCGAGGTGAGCAGCTCGATCGACTTCATACGCAGATCAAGCTCCATGCCACCTTGCACGATACCGAAAAGCGTCTGGTCGCTGCGCGTATGGGCCGCCAAGCAACGACGCGCCCAATTGGCTGAAAGCTCAACAGCATGATCGACAAAATCGTATTCAGCAGGATAAGGCGTGCATTGATCGAGCTGCATGACGATATCCGCCCCCAGCTTTTGCTGGATCTCCATGTTCGATTCGGGGGTCCAACGAATCTTCGACCCATCGTAGATCGATTTGAACGTGAGACCATCTTCATCGAGCTTCAACGTATCAGCGAGCGAAAAGACCTGAAACCCGCCGCTATCGGTGAGGATAGGGCCAGAATAGTTCATGAACGAATGAAGGCCGCCCGCCTCTTCGACAAGATCCGCACCAGGCCGAAGCGAAAGATGATACGTATTCGCAAGGATGATCTGCGCGCCGATCTCGTGGAGCGTTTCGGGGCGAATACCCTTTACCGTTGCACTTGTTCCAACGGGCATGAATAGCGGCGTTTTCACGATGCCATGCGCTGTTTCAAAGCTGCCCGCGCGTGCATGACCACTCGTAGCTTCGAGCGTGTAATCGAAGAGCGCCATTATGAACACTCCGGCAAAGAAGTGACGAAATCGAGCAAGTTTTCGAGCGAACCATGCTTCATCGCGTGGTAATCGAAATCGATCGGGTCAAGCAGCCAATCGATCACCAGATACCCGTCTGCTCCAAGCTCGCAACACGCCAGGTCTTCACGCGTGTTGTTCCCTACCATCAAGATCTCATCTGGCTCTCCTGCCGCAAGCGCGATGTTCTCTTCGTAATAAGCGAGCTGAGGCTTTGCCGCATGAGAATTATCGTAGGTGGTGATACGGTCGAACACACTCGCATCATCGATACCCGCCCAACGAAGACGCGCCTCCACCGCGATAGCCGGAAAGAGCGGCATGGTGGTAAGAAAGAGCTGATAACCCTTCTCCTTGAGCGTCGCAACAATACGCGCTGCTGCTGGATTCGGCGTGACCGTTTCGCTGATCTCATCGAAATCGTTCTCATAGAACTCCATGAGCAGCGGCTCGAACTCCGCACGCGTAAACCCGCTCAACGCTTCAAACGTCTCCCAAAAGCAAATATCGTTCGCGCGTGCATCCTCCTCGAGCATGGCCTTTACGCCCTTATTCACCGCGAAGAGGATCTTCTCTCCGTCATAGCCGCGCTTATCAGCAAATGCCTTCAACTTGGAAAAATATTCTCTGAGAAACGTATCCATGTCGATCGGCAGAAGAGTTCCATCCAAATCGAAGAAGACCGTCTTGTAACGTCTCGGTTCTTGTGTTGTCATTGCGACTCCTTTTCTGCATGAGCAGCAGGGAAGCGAAGCTGCATCAGCGCGTTCGCGAACAAGCCGTTTCTTGCCGAAACGGCTCTGCACCTTCGCCGTTCTCCTCAGGGCAGAACACGTCTTTTCATTTCATTCAATGTTAGTATAAGCATGACTCAAAGGAGAGAAATATCCCATGAAAGTATTGCTTCATGCATGCTGCGGACCTTGCTCGATCGAGCCAGCACGCCTTCTTCTCGAGCAAGGGCACGATATCACTATCGCCTATCTCAACTCGAATATCGACGATTCGCACGAATACAAGAAGCGCCTCGATACGCTTTTAGCCTGGGCGGATAGCGAAGGCATTGAAGTCGTTGAAGGCATTTATGATCCCAAGCAATGGAACACGATCATCGCCCAGCACTGGCATGAAGGAGACGACCGCGCACTGCGCTGCCAAACATGCTATCGCTTTCGTTTCGATGAACTTGCCCGCATGGCAGATGAAGGTGGCTACGATGCCATCGGCACCACGCTTTCGGTAAGCCCCTATCAGTATACGCAGCTCATCAAAGAAATGCTCCATCAAGCAGCTGCTCCCTATCCAGAACTTGCCGTGCTCTTTACGGATTATCGCCCCTACTACCCCGCTGCGACACAAAAGAGCCGTGAGCTGGAGATGTACCGCCAGAATTTTTGCGGCTGCCATTGGTCAAGCGCAGAAGCAGCTGATGAACGAGCCGAACGCGCCGCACAGCGCAAGCAGAAGAAGGCAGAAGAGAAACAGGCGAAACTTCGCTCTCTCACCACTTCCGATTTCGACTACGATCTGCCGCAGGAGCTCATCGCGCAAACCCCCCACCCCACGCGCGACGGCTGCAAGATGCTCGTGATGAAGCGTGAGAATGGTAGTCTGCAGGATCGCATCTTCCGCGATATCTATGACTACTTGAAGCCGGGTGATCTGCTCGTTGCGAATGAAACGCGTGTGATCCCTGCGCGTTTGCTCGGAAACAAGCATGAGACTGGTGGCGCTGCTGAAGTGCTCTTGCTTCGCGAACGCTTCGATATCGAAGAGAAGACGAGCACGAGCGCGGTTTGGGAAGCGCTCGTCAAGCCTGGGCGTCGCCTTAAGCCTGGTGCGATCATCGATTTCACCTGCGAGCAGAACGATTCCCCTTCTGTTTCCAGCAATGACCCCTCTTCCGCTTCCGATAGTGCGGTCATCATGCAGGCCGAAGTCCTCGATTGGATCGAAGATGCACAAAAGGGCGAACGTCTTGTCCGCCTCACCACCCCTCTCGATTCGCTCGACGAAGCCCTTCACCAGATCGGTCATACGCCGCTACCGCCTTACATCAAGAACTATCAAGGCGACGAAGAGCTCTACCAAACCGTATTCTCACGCGAAGAGAAGAGCGCCGCTGCCCCCACGGCAGGACTCCATTTCACCCCTGAACTCATCGAGCGGCTCAAGGAGAAGGGTGTGAGCTTCGAAACGGTGCATCTCGAAGTAGGGCTCGACACCTTCCGTGTAGTGGAGACCGAAGATCCCCACGAGCACCACATGCACACCGAATACTACAGCGTGCCTCAAAAGACGGTCGATGCGATCAAGCGCACGAAGGAAAACGGCTGCCGCGTGATCGCAGTTGGCACCACGAGCGTTCGTAGCCTCGAAAGTGCCTGGGATAGCGAAGTGAGCGAGCTGGTCGCGCGTGAGCGCCAAACCACCAACCTGTTCATCTTCCCTGGCTATACCTTCAATGTGGTCGATGCGCTCATCACAAATTTCCACGTTCCGCGCTCGACACTCATGATGCTCGTTTCAGCCTTCTCCTCGCGCGATAACATCATGAAAGCCTATCGACATGCGATCAAGCGCAAGTATCGCCTGCTCTCTTTCGGTGATGCTATGTTCATTTACTGATGTCAGCTTCAAAGAGCGCTTCTGGTTTATCATTGAACTTACTCTAAGAACTCCAGCGCAGCGGACCTGTTTTCGATGCGCTTTATAGCAAAGGTACCTATGAAAAAAGACATGAAAATCGCCGTACTGATCGACGCTGAGAATATCTCGCACAAGTACGCCCACACCATCCTTCAAGAAGCATCAAGCCTCGGCAATGTTATCTACAAACGAATCTATGGCAACTGGATGTCAACCCAGTTAGGGCCCTGGAAGAAGGAACTGCTCGATCACGCCATCCAGCCGATCCAACAGTTCAGCAATACCACGGGCAAGAACTCATCCGACTCGGCGCTCATCATCGATGCGATGGATCTGCTCTACCAGAACGATCTTGATGCCTTCTGCATCGTTTCCTCCGATAGCGATTTCACGCGACTCGCCACGCGTTTGCGTGAATCCGATATCTTCGTTCTTGGTATGGGCGAACAGAAGACACCGCGTGCCTTCATCTCAGCCTGCAATAAGTTCGTGTATCTCGATGTTCTCGAAGAGAGTCACAAGCGCGAGACGAGCAAATCGAACCCTCGCACGCGCAAGCGCACGAACGCTGCGCCAGAACGAACCAAGCAAGACCAGTCAAGCACTACCGACCCATCCGACCGTCGCAAGCAGGTGCGCTCTGAGCGTCTGGATGCCCCAAGTTCTTCAGGCAAGAACAGCACGAATGAGGCTATTCTGCCCGTGGAAACGCAAGCAGAAGAACCAGCAGTCTATAGCGATGGAACCGATATCATCGATGTAACCGATGCGCTCATCAATATCATCGAAGAGTACAGCGACGACGAAGGCTGGATCCCTGCATCATACCTGGCAAGCCTCGTGTCGCGTCGCTTCAACGATTTCGACACCCGCAATTTCGGCTTCAAGAAATTCGTCCCCTTCGTTGAATCGCTGAAGCTCTTCGAAAAGCGCACAGGCAACGCTGCAGACGGTTCGAACGTACGCACGATCTTCTTCCGTTTGATCGAAGACTGATCATCCTCTTGCTTTGAGCGACTGATCGCAGCCATCAATATAGCCCTCTCCAAGCCGCCCTCTGGAGCCTCGGACGAGCCGCTCTTTTGGTACGCTACCGCGCTCGCATCAACGATGAGCTGCTCTGCTGAAGCGACCAGGCAGCATCTTGTACGCGTGATTTATTTTTGGCGATAGGTCGAGAGGAAATCCTCCAGCTTGTTCATCGCGTCCGAGAGCACTTCGATGCGCGGTAAGAATACCACACGGAAATGATCAGGCGTGTGCCAATTGAAGGCACCACCATGCGATAGAAGGATCTTCTTCTCATGCAGCAGATCGAAGGCAAACTGCTCATCATCGGTGATATTGAAGCGCTTCGTATCGAGCTTCGGGAAGATGTAGAACCCTGCTTTCGGTTTCACCGCAGTCACGCCAGGGATGCTATTGAGCGCATTGTAGATGAAATCGCGCTGCTCATACACACGTCCACCAGGCCGGATGTAGTCATTGACCGACTGATGTCCGCCAAGGGCCGTCTGCACGATCGACTGCGCGGGCACATTCGAGCACATACGCATATTGCTGAGCATGTTCAGTCCCAAGATGTAATCATGCGCGAGCTTCTTATTACCTGAAAGCACCATCCATCCGATACGATATCCTGCGATCATATGCGACTTCGACAAACCGCTGAACGTCACGCAGAACAGATCGGGCGCCATCGAAGCGATGGAGATATGCTCGAGTCCATCCATGACCAAGCGATCATAGATTTCATCAGAAAAGATGATCAGATTGTTCTGGCGGGCGACCTCAACGATCTCTTCGAGCACTTCACGCGGATAGAGCGCGCCTGTAGGGTTGTTGGGATTGATGATGACGATCGCCTTGGTACGCGGAGTGACCTTCTTCTTGATGTCATCGATATCGGGATACCATTCTGCCTGTTCATCACAGATATAATGCACGGGCGTTCCACCAGCAAGCGTCACGCAAGCGGTCCACAGCGGATAATCTGGTGAGGGCAGCAGCACTTCGTCCCCCGCATCAAGAAGCGCCAGCATGCTCAGATTGATCAACTCACTCACACCATTGCCGGTATAGATATCATCTATTGTCACATTAGGGATCTGCTTGATCTGCGCATACTGCATGATCGCTTTGCGCGCAGAGAACAAACCTTTCGCTGCAGAATAACCCTCGCTATCCACCAGCTGTCTGCTCATATCGAATACGACCTCATCAGGGGTACGAAAACCGAACGGTGCAGGGTTTCCGATATTGAGCTTGAGGATCGACGCTCCCATCGTTTCCATACGTTCAGCCTCTTCGAGAACAGGACCACGTACGTCGTAGAGAACATTATCGAGCTTCTTTGATTTCTTGAATTCGCGTACCATTGCGGTATCGCTCCCCTCATGATCCATAGTTTCATTTGCACTGGTTTCATCTTCATGATCTGCTCGTTCTTTAGGAGGAAGATCATTATCAGCACTTAAAGTGGTTATTTCGCCGGAAAGCAGTGATTGATCGATCTCCAATATGGAGGCAAGCAACTCTAACACATCTTTGCGCGGAAGTGTCTTTCCGCTCACATACTGACTAACCTGACTCTTTCCTAGCTTAGCTCCACGAACAGCAGCTTCGCGAATCAGATCCGATTGCTTGAGCCCCTTAGCAGCCATTGCGTTCTTCAGGCGGGCTGAGAATCCTTCTTGCACTTCTTCCTCCTTGCTGGAGTCTTACTCGATCCCGACAAATTCCTCTTCAGGTGCTTTCCTGTAGTGCAGCTCCTTCGATCATGAGCGCAAACTTGAGATGCACAACGTATAGAGGAACTTCAAATCGCTTACACAGTCAAAGCAGTCCATGTCTGCATGACCAGGAATGTCCAGACGTTATCTTCTTCAAATTGAACTAGGGTTCAATTTCGTACCATACTACCAGTAATTTGCAGAAGAAAGACGAGATTCATTATGAAATGTTCAATTCTTCATGAGAATAAATTGAACTACACCACCAAAGACAAAAGAAAAACCAGACGAAGTCTGGTTCTGAGTTTCATGGTGGGCGATACAGGATTTGAACCTGTGACCTTCTGCTTGTAAGGCAGCTGCGCTCCCGCTGCGCCAATCGCCCATATGCTTCTATCGCTTGTTCGTCAAGGACTGAACCTCGATAACGACCACATGCAGTAAGGGTTAAAAAGCAAAGCATGTAAAAAGCCGTATTTTCAGTAAATGCCCTGCATGAGCAGAACGCCCTATCCTCCCACGGACTACACCGCAGTACT
>ERZ1034920.2444-NODE-2444-length-10522-cov-10.861087_pt1 | contig 10522 bp, 10 predicted proteins | sample MGYA00520688_ERZ1034920 | MGnify/ENA primary metagenome ERZ1034920 (study PRJEB33766, sample SAMN09781785) | gut metagenome | biome: gut microbiome | host: Homo sapiens | place: Madagascar | study: EMG produced TPA metagenomics assembly of the PRJNA485056 data...
TTTTAATAAATAATTAAAGGGCGGATGCAAAGCATCCGCCCTTTAATGTACTCTATACAAATGCGATTTTGTTACCTGCAATGTCTCGCAGGTGGGTGAGTGCCTTAATAAATCCGTTTCCTGCTGGCGATTTTAAATCGGCGGGTATACTTCAAATATTATAGAGCTTACTCTCCCTATTTATAAAAATGTAGGAACAAAATAAACATCTATATAGAGTAACAATATTATGTCATATAGTTTTAATTTTGTCGAGTAACATTTTGTTTCACAATATCTTTTGTTATGGTAAAATCAGGGCATGAATAGATTTGTAATGCGACAAGTTGAATATAATAATATACAAGAAGAGTTGGCATCTGTTGAATTTGACTATTCTTATCGTGAAAAAATTGCGGAAAAATTTCGATACAAAAATATAAAAATTTATAATTTATCTTTAGCACAAGCGAATATACTTAAACAAACAGCTCTCATTTTCGGTGCTGATTGTGCTATTAATCGAGAAGTTATTACAGGCAAAGTTCAATATTCCGACGTTATACTTTGCGGAAGCTATTCTCAACTATTAAAAATTGCAGACAAATTAAAATCACAACCATTTAAATTAGCAATATTAGCCAAAGAGATTGAAGAATTTCTAGCACCTCAGGTTAGAAAAACCCAAATAGTCGGAATTTTAAATGTTACACCAGATTCTTTTTCTGATGGAGGACTTTATAATGAACCACAAGCTGCAATAAAAAAACTTGTAGAACTGTTTGAAGATGGTGCAGATATGGTTGATATTGGAGCAGAAAGCACACGCCCAAATTCAATAGCAGTAAGTCCAGAAGAACAAATAATACGCTTAAAACCAGTGTTAGAATTTGCGCAAAAAGAATTTAACAGCAAATATCCTATTAGTGTCGATACCAGAAATTCAGAAGTTGCTGATTTTGCTCTTAATCTGGGAGTGAACATTATTAATGATGTATCAGGTGCTGAATACGACTCTAATATATTAAATGTTGTTTCTAAATATAATGCCGGCATAATACTGCAGCATTCAAAAGAAACTCCAAATTCTGAACCGGTATATGATAATGTAATTAACGAAATCTTCTTAAGCTTAAAAAACAAAATTGACCACGCAAGAGAAGTTGGTATTAATCACATAATAATCGACCCCGGAATAGGTTTTGGCAAATCTCGTTTAGACAATTTAAAAATACTGGACAGCATAGAAGATTTTTATGGATTAAAATGTCCTATTATGATAGGAATTTCTAGGAAAAGAGTTTTAGGATTTCCGACTTCCGAAATACTATTAAAAGATGCATTAACACTAGCTTATTCGTATCCATTAATAGAAAAAGAGGTTGATTATTTAAGAGTACACAATGTAAAAATGCACAAAACTTTTATCAATTCTTTACCCACATAGGCAATACATAATAACTAAATTATAATGTAATATTAATAAACAAGTTAGAATGAGACATAAATATGGGTATAATAAAGGATTTAATAAGCTTAGTAGTCTTTAGCATATCGCTCTACGTTTTGTACAACACGACAGATGATATATTGGCACTTTTTTGCGTTTTATTAACGGTACTTATATATCTTCTTAAACATATTAAGTTACAACGATATATAAAAAGTGAGTTAAGTTCTCAAATTAATCTTTTAAATTTAATGTTTAATTCTTCAAAAGATATGATTCTATATCACGATTTAGAACATAATATAAAAACTTGTAATAAAACTTTTTGCAATACTTTTAATATACGACCTCAAGATGTAAAAAATCAAAAGACCCAAGTTTTACTTAAATACCTACTTAAAGAAGATTATCGGGTAAAACAAGTTATGGATGAAGTATATCTTAAAAGTAAAAATGCATATAATAGCGGCAAGTCAATGCAATTTTTAGAAAAATTTTATTTACCGAGTGGCGAATTAGGCATTTTTAATATTTTAATGATTCCAGTTTGTAAATATAATAAAGCTTTAAGTGGTTTTATTGTCGTAATTAATGACATTACAGAAATATATAAAATAACAAAAGATGCAAGAGAAACCAGTGAACAATTTCGCTGCATGCTTGATAATATGCCGATGTATGCATTCATGAAAGATTTAAACAACAAACTTATTGTTGGTAGTTCTTCTTTTGAAAAAATGATTGTAACTGATGGCAAAAAATTTAATGAAATGACATTGGAAGATGCGTATGAGAAAGAATATCTTGATTTTGTACGTGAAGAAGAGCTTGAAATATATAAAACCGGTAAGCCTGTTGTAATTGAACGTAAAATTTCTTTCCGTGGGAGAATGTTTTGGGCTCGTGTTCATAAAGCTCCGGTATATGACGAGGATGGTAATGTTCAATATTTACTGGTAATGTATGAAAATATGGAGGCTGAAAAAGAAATAGAGCGTCAAAAAGAATATTTTATAGAAACATTAATTCATGACTTAAAAATACCAACTCTAGCTCAGTTACGTGGTTTAGAACTTATCAAAAACGGTACAATGGGAGATATAAACTCTGAGCAAAACGAACTTTTACAACAAATAGAAAATTCTTGTAAGTATATCCTTGAAATGATATCTATGGTTCTTAAAGCCTATCGCTTTGAAAACGGACAAAAACATCCACTATATGAAAAAATCAATGTACCAGAACTTGTATTAGAAACTTTCGAAGACTTGCAAGATAATTGTCGTGAAAAAAATATCACTCTTGTTTTAGATATGCAGAATGTGGATTCTTTGATAGTTGAAGCTGATAAAGAAGATTTAAAGACTGTATTAATGAATCTTATATCAAACGCAATATTATACTCAAACAAATCGCAACAGGTAATTGTTTCTGTGAAAAAAAATGATAATAGCGCTCATTTTGAAATAATTAACAGAGGTATTATATTATCAGAAAGAGAATGCATGACTATGTTTGATAAAACAATAGACAGTGCGCCGAAGTATTCAACAATTGGACACGGTATTGCCTTATATTTATGCAAAAAAATCATAGAAAGCCACAAAGGAAAGATATACGCCTCAACTGATGGTATTGAAACAAATAGATTTACATTCACAATTCCATTAGAAGAAGAAAAGAACGTTTCACATATGGCAACACTATTAAATTCTTAAAATTGTCCTAAGAATTTACTACCGAAAAGAATTATGCCAACCAAAACGCTTATAATTGTCGCAAACATTACAGCTCCGGCAGAAATATCTTTTGCCATACCAACCATTCTGGAATATCGATTATGGTAGATAGAATCGAGTGTGAATTCTATTGCTGTATTTAACATTTCAGCAACAATTACAAGTCCAATTACGAACAAAAGAATACAAAATTCTAAAGCAGAAAACTTTAAAAACAAGGCTAAAAATATTACAAGAGTCGCAATTGCAACATGTATTCTTATATTCAATTCACTCTTTAATACAAGCCTAAAACCCTTTCTGGCATTCCTAAACGTATTATTAAAACCTTGTGCTTTAAATTTTGTCATACCCTATACTCTCCAAAGCCTTTCTTTGTTTCTCTATAACAAAATTGTATTCCTCTTCACTCTGATGGTCAAATCCCAATAAGTGCATAAGTCCATGGCTTATCAAAAAGAATAATTCTTGCTCTTTATTTTTTGAATGACTTATATCACGATTATCACCGGCTATTACCTTATCCAGAGCGATAACAATTTCACCTAAATTTATATCACCATCAAAAATAAAGCTATTTTCATCATCTGCAAAAATTGCAAAGGTTATAATATCTGCCGGATAATCTTTTTTTCTGTAATCTCTATTAAGCTCCTGCGTCTTATTAGAGTCACAAAACACAATATCTAAAGTAATTGAATCGTATTCTTTATCATTCAGGCAAGAACTTTCTTTCAGGTTTTGGATATAATACTCTAAAAGCCCCGTTGTTCTATCTATTACATCTTTTTCATCTACATTCCATCCATCAAAGATATTTTCTGTAAAAATATTAATTTTTGTCATTTTTCTTATTTTCCAACTCTTTTACCTTTGATTCCAAGTCCTTGTCCAAAGAGTTAGTCAAAATATCATGGCTGTGCTTATTTTTATCCAACTCTTGAACCAAATCATTATGATACTTAATACGTTTATGGTGCATTCCTCTTAGCATTCTTGAGAAGGTTTCCGCAATAGTCTTTAAATCCTTTAATGTTAGTGGAGAATCTGACAATTGACCGTCATTCAAACGTTCTTTTATGATTTTATTAATAATTGCATCAATTTCTTCATTAGAAGGATTTTTCGCAGCTCTCACAGCTGATTCTACAGCATCAGCAATCATGAGAATTGCAGTTTCTTTCATATTAGGTTTTGGCCCTGGGTATCTGAATTGTTCTTCATTAACATTTTCAGCCCCTTCTTCCTTTAAGGCTTCATTATAGAAATAACTTACAAGACTTGTTCCATGATGCTGCAAGATAAAATTATTTATAACTTGTGGTAAATGCGCATCTTTAGCCAATTCAACACCATCTTTAGGGTGCGCAGTAATAAGCATTTTACTAAATCTTGGCGTACAAGCTTTATGCGGATTTTCAATACCATAGAACGATTGGTTTTCTACAAAGAACATTGGTCTGAGTAATTTACCTATATCATGATACATAGCTCCAACTCTTGCTAATACAGGATTAGCACCGATTGCTTCAGCAGCGTTTTCACAAAGATGAGAAACCGTTAAACTATGATTAAATGTCCCTGGAGCTTCTTGCATCAATCTTTTTAACAACTCTTGATTATGATCCGCTAGTTCTGCTAAGCCATACGGAGTCATTATTCTAAATATATTTTCTATTATCGGTAGTAATCCTAACAAAAGCACACCACTTATTACAAAACAGTTAATAACTAAACAGCCTAAATCTTTCATAATAAGTAGGTTATCAATATCCATCATATATTTTTCTAAGAAATAAATACTGCCGACAATTAAAATTCCGGCAAGAGATATCTTCGCACTTACAATAAGTAAGTCAGAGCGTTTTGAGAATTTTAGTTTTGATACCGCTGTCATAACAACAGTATTCAAAAGCATAAATGATACTACAACTTCAATATTCCAGTGCATTCCAATTGCAATCAGTGCAAGCACAATAGTTGATGCAAAAAATGCATTTCTTGGTGTCGTAAAAATAGACATCAATATCGTATATGCCGGCATCGGGATTATATAAGGACAAAATCCTGTTGGTAACAAAGCTGACAAGAATGCTAAGCCCAGTGTAAACGAAGCAGCCATTGTCATATTTTTCACATCATAATATTGTTTTTCAAAGTTTCTCTCATATTGTAAGAATACGAATGTAAAAAATGCTACAAGTATATATATACCGAGAATACCGCCATAATTAACTTCTAATACATTATATCCTGCAGCTCTAAGAGCGTCGCGCTTTAATTTGGTAACAGGTTCACCTTCAAATACAATTTTATCACCCTTTTTAAACACTACTTCATACGGCTTCACTGCATTTTGAGCGTTCTTTTTAGCTATCTCTGTTGCGAACTCATCCACCACCAAATTTGGAACAATAATCTGATTTAGAATACCGGTAATTAAAGAACCTTGATATCTCGGAACATTATTAGGTAAATTTTTTCTGATTATCGCACTTACATTATTATTTTCAAAATCTTTAGCAGAAATTCCTACATTCAATACAGATGTTAAAGTAATTTTTGCTTTATCAAAAACACCTTGCAAATCGTCATCGTTTGCTTTCAACAAAAACTCGACCAATCCTTTTTTACCGGATTCATCAAACAATACATTTAATTCTTCTTTTTTTACTTCATCGCTAACATTCTTTTCACGTATCTTTTTAACAGAATTATGAAGCGTAACGAGGCTTGTTGCAATAAATTCATCTTCCGCTTGTGTTAAAATCGGTTCAACACTCTGAGCAACTTCTTTTTTATGTTGTTCGGTTTTTTTAGTATCTATAACTTTAATATCTTTTTGAGCAACTATATCTTTTTTACTGATTCCATTTTCAATAACCTTTTGGAAGAAATAGTTCTGTGATGATATTGTAACTGCCATTAAAAAAGTAAACAACACAAAACACATTATATTTCTAAAACGTTTTGATGATATAAAATCTAAAAATTTTGTCATAAAATTATCCTTTATAATTCTCATTCTTTTTTACTACAAAACCACACTTAGTACAAGCTAAAACAGTTCCGGTACTATCAACCGGCATAAAATTATGCTTACAATCAATAGCCTCATCTTTTTCCGGTTTGAAGGTTTCGCGAAAAATACCATCCGGATTTGCACCGGCACCTCGTTTATTTTTATTCAACCATTTTATAAACAACTCAAATATATACATATATCCGTTTTCTACATGTTTTCCTAACGCAACTTAAGAATTTCTTCGGCTTCCTCCTCTGTAAGCTCTTTAGCTCCGCCTAAAATTTCAGTATTCAAAACAACTTGTGCATAAGATTCTGCCAACTCTAGTTTCATATACGCATCCTCAATCGTTTTTGATGCCACAACAAAACCGTGATTAGCCATAAGTACAGCATCATACTTATCAAAGAATTTTACAGTATTTTCAACCAATTGCATAGTAGACGGTAGGGCGTAATCAGCTAGAGGTATTCCGCCAAAATAAAAAACATTCTCTGCCATAATCGGAGCCATTAAATTCCTTCCAGCAGAAGCAAAACTGCTTAAATATGGAGCATGGACATGAATGATATAATTGATATCCGGTCTTTTTTTATAAATTTCAATATGCAAAAATTTTTCACTGGAAGGCTTTTTTCCTTTTTCCAAAGATTTTCCATCAAAATCAGTTCTTACTATATGTTTTTTTTCTAAATAACCATTTGAAAAACCGGATGTTGTTATCAACATGCCATCCTTATAACGCGCTGATATATTACCGGAATATCCTGGAGTATAATTTTTATCACCGCACATTTTTCCATATTTAATAATTTGTTTTTTTAGCTTATTTTTATAAAACATCTTCCATATTCTTTACATCTTCTACTACTGCATGCTGCAACACAGGAGCTTTTTGCGATTGTTGAAAATCACTGCTCTCTTCTTTATCTTCATCAGAATTATCTTGTTTTTTCTGAGCTTTCTTATCCTGCTTAATTTCTAATCTTTCGTAATCCAATTTTGAGCCCTTAGCATCCATCATAACTTCTACTAAGAAAAATGTATTTTCACGTATAAAGTCATAACCTAAACTAAATTTTATATCATCCGGTCCAAATGAAATATAAAATGCATTTTCTTGAAAAGCCCTATCGTTAGGAGAATCTCCTGATAAATTTATAGAACCAAACCAAGATACTGTCATGTATTTATTTAATCTAAAGTATTCTCTTAAATACACATTAGATTTACCATAACGATATGCATCAAATACCGGCATAGGAGAATCATCTCTGTACACAGATTGATAATAACCAATATCTTGCATCCAACGTCTATATTGAGTATGCAAAATAGGACCAATACGACCAATAACCTGAGTATCACCGGTACCATATAAAGAAACAGCACCTTGTGCACTAATATCAAAACTTATAGATTTTTGATGTTCTTCATCTCTAAAACTAAATATATTTTGGTCTGCTTGCGCCATATATCTCGCTCTTGTCGTTCCCAAACCTGACCCCTGTAATTTTTTGAAATTGCCATCTGATTCAATATCTTGGTAATAACCTAAATCAATTCTATGTCTAAAAGTTGAAGTTCTGCCTTTTAATAGAAAATCTTTACTTCCATAAGTATTATCATAAACAAGGCTTGCACCGTATTTAGGACGACGTCTACCTAACCACCACTCTCTCATATAATCATTCATTGCATATTGCAAATATAAGTGGTCATCCAAATCTTGTTTACCTCTGATAAGGAATTTACTGTCAGCAGTACCATAAGCAGCCTGAGTCCAGTTTGAAGCACTACTATATCTTGCAACACCACCAATGCCAAAACCATGATTATAATTTAACATCGGAATTGCTTTTAATACAGAACCTCCTGGAACTTCAAATACAAACCCCGGACCAACATACATACCCAAGCCTCTTAATGAACCTAATTCCCAAGAGTTCGTTTCTACAAAATCAAAATTTTTATTGGTATAAATTTTTAAAGCAGGTATTTTTAAAATTTTTCTCTGCCCCTTAAAAACAGAAGCTTTCTTTAATGCAATAATTTCTAAATCACCTTTTTGAGAAATTTTTATATCTTTTGTCTGCAAACGAATAATACGATTATCCTTGTCACCAGGAATTGGCTCTACTTTTGGAGTAATCATACTGGACATCCAAGGACCATTACCTACAGAACGAAAATTAATAGGAAAGCTCTGATCTACAACAATAGAACCATTTTCTTGAACAATTTTATCCCCATAAACATAACCTTTTTGAGCCTTGATTTCAATTGTATCAGTTTGTGTAATAGGTTTTTCTATAAGTGCATTTTCTTCATTCATATCAACAAAAATGTACTCACCATTTATAACCTGACCATTCTTAAGAATTCTTACATTACCTTCTGCCTTAATTGTATTATTCATACGATCATAAGTAATTTTGTCAGCCTTAACAGTTGTTTCCTGTTTTACAAAATCAACACTCGCATTGCCTGAAGCAATCATACAATAAGCATTTGTATCGTAATCAATTCGTTCGCAATCTAAAATAATACTTTCTGTATCTTCCGGCTCAACTGCATTCTTATCTGTTTTAGATTTTTTTTGCCAAAAGTGTTTTTTACCTTGTTCTGCAACGGATTCTTCATCAGCTTCGAATCCATCCGGCATCATTGTATCATCAAACTCTTCTTTCAAATCCTTAGACGCATATTCAGAAGTTTCCGCTCCAGCAGAATAAACCTCGTCCGGCGCTGTTGGTGCTAACTCTGATTTTTTTTCATGCCGCTCTTTTAATTTCTTTTTAATAGCCAAACGTAAACGTTTTACAGGAGGTGTTGAAGGATTCCGATTTGGTCCGGTTGATGTTTGCTCTTCTGTTGTTTTTTCTTGAGAATAAGGAGGCATAAAGAATGCATCTCCTGTAAAATCAGATGAATCAACAAAAGAATAATCTGCAAATGCAGTATTTGCAGTTATGAGAGATATTGATAATAATGTTATTAATCTTTTCTTCAACTTTCAAATTCCTATTATATATAATTTAACGGATTATTTGGCTGACCGTTTACCCTGACTTCGAAGTGACAATGCGGACCGGTACTATACCCAGTTGTTCCTTCATACCCAATAACTTGTCCTTTGGTAACTCTTTGACCATTAGAAACGGCTATTGAATTCATATGCGCATAAAGCGTTGTAATAGGTTTACCATTTACAATACCGTGTTCTACAATAACAACCTTACCATACCCGCCATACCAACCGGAATATATAACTTTACCAGAATTTGATGCTTTTATTGCACCTAAATTTGGTCCGCCTATATCAACACCTGAGTGGAATGATTTACTATTAAATATTGGGTGTGTTCTCCAACCGAATGGTGACGTTATACGTCCTTGTATCGGCTTGATAAAACCTGATGCTACTTGTACATCTTTATCCCTAGCTGTTCTATTAATATAAGAACCAATACTTGCAGATTGTTTTGCCAACTCTCTTTCTGCCTTTTGGTATGCAACACGGTCGGTTCTTAATTTATTTATCATGCTTTCATTCTTCGCAATCGCTTTATCAATATAAGCTTTTTGAGTATTGATAGATGCTACAGAACGTTCTAAATTACGCTTTCGAGCTTCTATATTATACTTAAGCATTGCAATTTCTTGTGCTTTTCGCTTTGCAGCATTCATCCTTGCATAATCTTCTTTCAGAATTATTTTTTGGAAATAAACTCTATCAACAAGCATATTTATGTCTTCTGACGTAATCAATAGTTCAAAAAACGCTTTTCTCTGCGACTTAAAGACTTTTCTAATATGAATTGCAAGAACACTATTCAAATTATTATATTCAGCAGCCGCTCTATCCAATTGAGCTTGCATACCACTAAGTTCTCTTTGTGCCGTAACAATTTGCGTTTTAGATTGCTGCAAATCATTGTTTGCACTTTCTAATTTCTGTTGGTTTTTATAAAGCTTATTTGTTTCAACACTTTCTAACCATTTCAAATGGTTAATCTTTGCTCGAGTTTGCTTCTTCTTTGTTTCCAAATCTTGAGCATGAGCAGCATAAACACCGCAACACGCAAAAGTGTTGAACAACATACCTAAAAATATTAATATACTTAATATTTTCTTCACTTCTGACCGTCCCAACTAATCTACTTTCCCATACTTGGAAGAAGAATTAACAATCCCATACCAACGGTCCAAATTATAAAAGATACAGTAATAAGACCTACTATTAATTTTTTATGTTCTCTAAAAAAATCCATTTCTACCTCTCTTTCTATATCATATTACAAAAAAGGCAGTATGACAATTTTTGTT
>ERZ1034920.2446-NODE-2446-length-10511-cov-5.251052_pt1 | contig 10511 bp, 5 predicted proteins | sample MGYA00520688_ERZ1034920 | MGnify/ENA primary metagenome ERZ1034920 (study PRJEB33766, sample SAMN09781785) | gut metagenome | biome: gut microbiome | host: Homo sapiens | place: Madagascar | study: EMG produced TPA metagenomics assembly of the PRJNA485056 data...
TTTTTATTTATTTCTTTTCTAACACGATTTACACTTTCCTAATCATAAAAAAGTAGTTTGCCAGTTATTCCCCGAAACTGTTACCGCTCTTGAAATACCTGTTTTAAGTAAGCGATGTTTCTACCGAAATTGTATTTCACGTCTCTTACTCTCTTTACATCACGGCTCCGCTCTACCACCAGCCAGCCGCTCCATTTCATCTTGTCAAGCGTCTTCCTTATTTTCGGAAGATTAATCTCCGGGTCTTCCTGGAGATTTACGCTATCAGTATTGGAAGCATGTATCTGGACGATACGCTGGGCACCTAACTTCCGGAGTTCCTTGCAGATATCTCGATGATGATCGGCTGCATCCTGGAAATTGTAGTAGACCTTAATCTGACTGCTTCCTACTTTCTTCAGCAGTTTCTTATCAAACTTAGCTCCCATTCCCGTTCTGATACCGATAGTGATACCCTCCTGCTTTGCCATCTCACCGGCTGTGCGAAGGCGAGAAACCATCTGCTGGTATGCTGCACAGCCTTCCTGCTGCCAGTCTTTTCCGCAACCTCCGAGTGGAAGGAAAGCCACCTTGCTGCCAAAGAGTTTCATCGTCTGGAAACAATCTTTCAAAAGGTCTTGATAATTATCACGAGTCAGGAAACTTTGGGCAAAGAAGCCGCTCATCGCCATAGAAGGTACAGCTACGCCGTACTGACGGGCTGCAGCCTGGAACTTTTCTGCCTGTTGTGGTTCTCTAAGCTGGTTTTCAAATAACACGCGTTTACCCAATCCGCCCATGTCAACCTCAACGCCATCTGCTCCTAATTCATGAGCCAGCTTAAACTCGCCCAGCTTCTGACGTTTCAGCATCATCCAGTCGCAAGCAGCTATCCTGTACCTAGGAGTTGCCGCCTGTGAGCATATTGGTAAAGTGTTCAACAACGTAAATAACAGAACCAATACAAACCTACTATGATAAGACAGTTGTTTCATTTGCCTTTTAGGTAAAAAACGATTAGTCAACATTTAATTTGTTTGTTTCAACTGCCAAAAAGACGCACGTTGGTTCACGCTGTAATCACCTTTTTTGAGATTTTTCATAAAAAACTTTATTTTTTTATTTCACTCTCCTGCTGCTGCGCTACATACTCTCTTGGCGACATGCCATATTTCTTGCGGAAACACTTGCCGAAATAGCCTACATCGGTGAAGCCGCAACTATAGGCAACATCTGTGATACTCTGGTTGGAATGCTTCAGCAATTCTACGGCATGACTCAGTTTGAAATCCTTCACCATATCGCTTGGCGAACAGCCCATCACAGCCTTCGTCTTCTTGAAGAAGGCAGAACGGCTCATTCCCAATTCCTGTGCCAGCATATCTATCTCGAAATCGGTATTGGTCAGGTTGGCTTCCATAAACCGGCGCACCTTGTCGGCAAACTGCTTATCCTGCTGTTCGGCATTAAACTTGCGCTTATACTCTGCCAGCTGGTTCTGGATGTAGATATTGTTCTTCAGCCGAATCTGATACTTCGCATAGCGGAAAGCATAGTAGCTGGCTACGGATATCAGAATGATGTAGATGAGATAAGCCCACCACGTAGCCCACCAGGGTGGGAGAATGGTGATGGTCAACTCTCTCGTGCTGTGAGAATCAGGATTGGTGGCATCCATTACCTCTACGATAAACTGATAGGTTCCCGACGGCACATTGGTATAGGAAGCCAGACGGTTCTTGCCGGCATAATGCCAGTCATGGTCGTAACCCTTCAGCCGATAACGGTAACTGATGCGTTCCGGATTGCAGAAATTCAGGGCAGCAAACTCCAGAGTGAACATCGACTGGGAATGACGCAGGGTGAGATGATCAGTATAAACCATCGATTTCTCCAGGATGGCTGGCTGATTGTAACTGCGGATGTCGCGGTTGTTCACCTCTCCACCTATTATATATATAGGATATTGCAGTCGGGTGGTATGGATACGTTCCGGCTGATAAGCAAGGATTCCTTCCTTGCACCCCAGCCATATCTCCCCATTCTGGATCAAAGCCGCAGAAGATTCCTCCAACTGGACATCAGGGAAGCCATCGGAATTGTCGAAATGGCGAATGCGGTCTGACTGATAATCATAGCACGACAAGCCATCGGCATTTACCAGCCAAAGGCGTCCCATCTTATCCTCTAAAATCGAAATAATCACATCATTGTGCAAACCTTCCTTGGCTCCCAGAGAGGTAAGGATAGGAAGATGCGTCACTTCATCAAAACCATCCAGACGACTCAGACCTCCACCAAAGGTACACATCCAAACCTGCCTGTTGTTATCCTTGTAAAGTCCGTAGATGTCACTATTGGCACGGGTATTGATTTCGGTATTGCGATAAGTCTCGAAGTGCAGGTCACCTACCGATTTGAAATCTGTCTTGAAAGACATCAGTCCGTCCATCGTTCCTACCCACATTCTCTGATGGCTGTCCTCTACCAGGTTGCGGGCATCCATATAGAGTCCGTAACCCGGATAGTTTTTCATACCATGATATTTATTGTAGAAGCGCACCTTTCCGCCCTGTTCCTGCAGCAGATTGAGACCTCCATCCAGCGTAGCCACCCAGATGCGATGGTGGGAATCCTGATAGGTCATATAAACATTGTTGCCGCTGATGGAATAAGGATCCCGGGCATCATGACGGTAATGATCGATGCGATACCCTATTGGTCTGGAGGCATCGGGAGTCAGTTTTACCAATCCATCTCCCTTGGTAGAGAGCCAGAGATTCTGCCTGTCATCATACATGGCATGATAAATGCTGCCGATTTGATGATGGGCATAATCGAACACCTGCTTCACCCTGCCCTGCATATCCAACAGATAAACATTCTTGCTGCGGGCACCCACCAACACATCACCATTCTTCAACTGGCAGATGGCTTTCACTCCACTCTTATCACCATCCGGCAAAGGGATGACACGGAACTGGTTGGGGGTGAAACTGACACGGTAAATACCATTATCAGCAGAAGTGAGCCACAACAGTCCATCCTTGTCCAGGTTCATGTTCAAGAAGTGGCTATCTGGCTTATGGTCTTGGAACTTAGGAAGGAAAGCCAGGTTAACGCCTTCCATCGTCTGCGGATCAATATAGATGATTTCGCCAGCCCCGGAAAGATAGAAGTAACCATGATGAGGGGTGGCGATGAACTTAGGTTCCACCACCTTACCTACGCCCGAAACCGGATAACGGCGCTCCCAGCCGGTCTTCGGATTACGGCACACCAGGGCGGTATGCGATTCATCCAACTGCCAAACACATCCGTTCGGGGTATGATAAACAAAATGTTCCTTTGATTTACGGGCGAAATACTGCTGCCACATGCCGAGCGTCCACTTCCTGGTTTTCGCAGTAATAGGAACGGAATAAATCTGATAATCCTTTCCTACATAGTTGGCACGCGAAGCCTTCAGCTGTACCACATCCTGGCACAACTGATAATTGAACGTATTGATATACTTTCGGGCATCTACCAGCGTCTGGATACGGATGCTTCCATCCTTTAATGTTTCTGCAAGAAGCAGGTTCTTATCTTTGGTGAGCAGGAGAATCTTACCGGTACCATCTGCCTGAATCTTGATGACCTGCAGGTTACGGGCATAAGGTTTCAGTTCATCATAGACATCTTCGAAACGTTCGGTCTGCTTGAAGAAGACGCTGAGTTTCCAGTCGAGCGTCTTGATCCAGAGATTGCCCAGAGCATCTTCTGCCAACCATTCTACCTTACGGGGTGGCTGGTCGGAAGAGGAGATGTAAGCATCAGAATAATTGGCAAAACGGGAACCGTCGAAACGGGATAAGCCGAACCAGGTTCCAAACCACAGGAAACTGTCTTCCGACTTCAGAGAACAGTATACGATGTCGTGAGGTAACCCTTCCTGCGTAGAATAATGGGCTACCTGCATATTGTTCTGTGCCATACCCAATAAGGCATAAATCGAACAGAGAAGTATGGTAAAATATCGTTTCACGTATGCAAAAGTACAAAAAAGTCTTGAAATCTCCAATAAACTTCCTGTTTTTTGAAGATTTCAAGACGATAACGATTACGTACGGAATCTTCTGCATAGAACATTCCGGTTACGCATTATTAATTATTGATACCGAAATCAGCCTGCTGGTCTTCTACCTCTTTCAGCATCTTTGCCTTCTGCTCGGGTGTAAACTCATGAGAAGAAGAAGTGGCAGAAGAAGCATTCTGAACAGATGCTGAAGTGGCAGACTTGGCAGTCTTTGTACCCATCATCATGGTTCCCTGATAAGCTACGCTCTCTATCTCCAGGTCGGCAGGAGTAGGAGCATGAGTACCCGGGAACTGAACCTCGGCATGAATCTTAATCTTGCCCGGCTTCATCGTGCTGCGCACCAGGATAGGAGCACTGCCCCATTCTACGGCTCTCGGATTGGCATTGATGCTGGCATCGCCAATGATTTCGCCCTCACCCTCCAGGGTAAAGTGGATATTCTCTTTAGCCAGACGGCGAACATGACCGTTATCATCGGTCACTTCGGCTACCACAACCACAAAGTCGCTGCCATCAGCCACCAGCGGTTTGCCCATCTCATCAACATAAAGACGGAGTTTGGTGCTGCGTCGGGAAGGCATTCGCTGGTCGGTACAAACCACCTTGCCATCCTTGTATCCCTCTGCTACCATCACTACCATCTGAGGAGATTTCTTCTTATAACTGTATTCGCGAGCCTCCCAGAAATCCCACGCATTCTTGAATACCACAGGGGCATTAAAGGCGGCTGCCGTAGGATGAAGAACTGGCAAAGTATAGGTATGAGCACCCTGATAGGTGGTAAGACGAACGCTGTCACAATTAGAGAATACCGTCACATCGGCATCGCTGAACTGGGTCATCTCGTGAGCGATATGCACAAATGGCTGGTCGCTGCGCTGTGACTCAAACATATAATAAGCTGTCTTCTTCTGACGGAATGCATCATAGATGCCACCCCAGTAAGGATCAGGATGATAACCGCGCTGATGATCGAAAGGATGCCATTGGCAACCACCGATAAACTGTCCCGGTGTGTGCATCTCCTCAGTAGTCTTTGCCAGAGAATAAGCCTGGGTCAACATCGGTTTCTCACCCCAGCTGCGGCTGGCACGGTTCAGGTTGTTATGCGCATACCAGTCATCCACATACTCACCAAACTCTCGGGTAAAGACACACTGGCTGATGCCGCTCATATCCATATCCGGCCATCCGTAAACCACATCATAATTCTCCTTGACACCTGCCGAATTCCAGTCGGCAACAGCCACAGGACGGTATGGATAAGGATACTCATCCTTGGTCAACTGCAGCGATTTCAGGGCGAAATCCTTAGGATAGCGGGTCTCATTCAGGATAGGCTCCCACATCAGGACCGAAGGATGGTTGCGGTCACGACGGATGATTTCACGGGTATTCTGGAACACGCGCTCGGCAAATTGAGGGTCCTTGTTCCAATACTGCCAGCCCGGTGTAGCCACGATGATGAAGATTCCGAGTTCATCGCAGGCATCCATGAACGACGGATCCTGAGGATAGTGGGCTGTACGGATGATGTTGAAACCGGCATTCTTCAGACGGAGCACATCTCTCCATTGCTGACTGTTGGGAAGTGCATTGCCCACATAGGCAAAATCCTGATGACGGTTGGCACCGATAAACTGGCGGTATTTCTTGCCGTTGAGCCAGAAACCTTCCTTGCCTCGGAACTCGAAACTGCGGATACCCAACTTGGTCTTTCCGCCGTCCAATACCTGCTTACCGTCCCTGATGCGGGTAACCACACTATATAAATAAGGTGTCTCCGGCGACCAGAGATGCGGATTCCTGACAGAGAACATCTGTCTGACGGTCTGATGTGCATCGCCAGCGGCCAGGAGCACATTCTGCGAAACGGTTTTGAGCACCTTGCCCGAAGCATCCAGCAGACTCTGCTCCACCTTCACCTTGCGTGCCTTTCCGCCCACATTCTGCAAGTCGACATCAACAAACACCTTCGCCTGCTTCTCTGAAATATCCGAAAAATGAACGAAGATGCCGGCATCACGGCGGTCGGCTTCAATCACGTTGGTGATAGAAACCTCCTTCTTATTGATAAGCCATACATCGCGATAGATACCACCATGATAAGCAAAGTCGAGTGTATACTGCGGTTTGCCAGGAGGATAACTCTTGTCATTAGAGTTGTCAGCCATCACAGCTACCACACACTTATCGCCCTTCTTCAGTCCCTGCTCTTTCAGGTTGACGATAACAGGCAGGTAACCGCCAAAATGCTCCTTAGCCTGTTTGCCGTTCACATAAATCTTCTGCTTGCCCATTATCGCCTCGAAATAGATTTCAGAGCGATTGCCCGGCACGATAAAGGTTTTGCGATACCAGGCTATACCCTGATAGTTACGGCAACCCGAAGCCTCAGCAGGTTCCAGTTTCACACTATGAGGGGTAGAAACTACCTCCCAGCTTGTATCATCATAGTCGGCACGTTCTGCGCCCAGCACATCACCCAGATGGAACCGCCAGTTGGGATTGAAATTCCACACCTCGCGTCCCTGGTTGCTGACAGGAAACAAACCCGCCACCGATGTATCATCGTAAGCCGATGCCTTTGCCGAACCTACACCCAGCAAAAGCATCATAGCCATCAATATGTAATATCTCATCTATAAACTATAAACTATTAACTATAAACTATTACTTCACTTCCCAATCGTCGGTACGGAAAGAGCTGACAGGCAGGCCATCATGGAAGAGGTCGCCCACAACCCAGTTTTTGAACGCATAGCGCACAGCCACAGGTTTCTTCACTTCCTCGCTCTTCACATAAACCTTGTTGCGTGAAATCCAAGCCTGTGCCTTGTGGAATACCTGGTCTTCGCCGGCAATCTCGAAGTTGTCGCTCTTAGGACCATTGTTGAAGTAAACCCACTCCTTGCTGCGGTCGAAACTGACTACAGCGGTATCGCCCTTGAACTCAACACTCTTGTAGACAGCGAAATCAGGCAATCCCTTCTGACCGTAAGTATTGGCTAGAGAAAGCAGAGCCAGACGCTCGCCCACCTCCTTCTTCTTACGTGGATGGATGCCATACTCCAGACCGGCATCAAGCAATACCGCCATACGGCAGTTGCTGATGCGCTTCTCTGCCTCCATCTGCTTTTCACGAAGCAGGGCACTGTTGTTTTTCCATTTTATCAGACTATAATCGTAGGGTGCAATCTGACAATAATAGAACGGAAAAATCCCCTGCTTCCATTCCTTGCGCCAACTGTTTACCAGGGTCTGCATCTGGTCGGCATAAGTAGCATAGCGATTGCAGTTATCCTCACCCTGATACCAGATAACACCCTTCATGGTGTAACCGATGAGCGGATGGAGCATACCATTATAGAGAGCCGAAGGACAGCGCTGCTGATATTTCTTCACATCAGCCTCATTCCAAGGTGTATGAAGTTTAGGGAATGCCTTGAGCCAATCGTTCTTGATGAGATTGCCATTGATCCATGCCTCACAGGCACTACCGCCCCAGGAAGTAACAATCAGACCTACTGGTACACCCAGCGATTGGCGCAACGTCTTACCATAATAATAAGCAGCAGCACTAAACTCACGAACGCTTGCTGCATCAGCTTCCTTCCAGTCGCCAGCCACCGTATCAACAGGATGCAACTGGGCATTGCGCTGAACCGTAAAGAGGCGCAACTGCTGGTCTTTACACAGCATCAGTTCTTCAGGAGTGCCCGCAACAGGCTGTGCCTTGAATCCCTTCATCGGCATCTCCATGTTACTCTGACCCGAACAGATCCAGACCTCACCAATCAGGATATTGTGAAGTTTCAGTTCCTTTCCATCGCTCAGACTCAGTTCATAAGGACCGCCAGCCTGAGGCGTTTCTATCTTCATCGCCCATTTTCCCTGGGCATCGGCTTGAGTCTTATAGGTCTTGCCGTTCCAGGAAGCACGCACTTTTACCACCTTGTTGGCATCTGCAGTACCCCAGAGGTTGCATTCCGTCTGCTGTTGCAATACCATATTGTCGCCAAAGATCTTTGGCAGTTTCACTTCTGCCTGCGCTGCCAGAGTCATGGCAAGCAGCAGAACTGAACATAACAGTTTCTTCATAGATTTTGAATTTTTGATAATTGAATATTATGATTAGTATGATTGATTTCAATATCTGATAACTACAGGCTGGAAGAGACCGGCAGGCAGAAGCGCCTTGCTCTTGGTGCGATATTTGGCATTGGTCCAGATTCCCTTAAACGGAGCCTTTCCCTCGCCAGCACCCTGCAGCGCATTGTGCCAGGTATTGGCTACAACAATCTGTATTTCGTTGCTGCCATTCTTCAGGTCGCGCTTCGGAACATACACCTCGTAAGGAGCTGTCCAGGCATAACCATATTGCTTGCCGTTGACCAGCACACGTGCCACATCACCAATCTTGCCCAACTGGATTTTGATGAATCCGTCAGTAGAAGGAGCCGCCTTCGTTTTCTCGGCTGGAACTTCCATTTTCTCTTCTGCAGAAACCGGAATAGAATCGCCCCATTCAAAAGAAGAGGTAAAGGTAACGTGACCGCTGTAGTACTTCATCTTCTCATCTGCCGACTTCGACCAGTCGAAAGGAAGCGTTACGGTGGTATCTTTGCGGATATCATCGAAATGAACCTTCCACTTATCGGCTACAGCCAGCACAGAAGGATAGTTTTCTGTAAAACCTACACCTTCTTCTTCAACCAGTTTATGACCTGTCTGACTGATAACCTGCATGTCTTCCTTGTTCGAGAGGATAACGAAAGCGGAGCCATAAGCAGGCAGACTCAATTTCACAACCTGGCGGATTTTGGAAGTCCTGGTACGGAAGGTTGCCGTAATCTGGCGTTCCTTATCCTCCTGGTTAGTCAGGAAATAGATGTCCTTTCTGCCTGTTGCCTCCAACACACAGCGGTGAGCATAATCCATATTCTCGGGCAGAACGACATCCGGTTCGATGCCATACTGAGAGAAGTCCTTTGCCTGATAAGGCTTGTCGATGATAATGATGCCTTCCTCGCGCAACTCCTCTATCTTCGCCTTTACCTCGGCAGACAGGGTATTTGCCGGCTGCGGAACCACCAGGATGCGGTAGTCCTGGTTGCCAGGCAACTTGCCCTTCGGACTGTATTCGAAATTCCATTTCAGCAAGGCATCCTTGTTCATCGAATCATATTTGTAGCCATGCAGGGCATTGCACCAGTCTTTCAGATCGAGAATATTCGCCGAATGAGTTACTCCCACAGGCGATTCTTCCATCGGAATGCCCACATTAGCCATACGTTTCTGTTCACTAGCCACCCGTTCTGCACCAAACACACCCGGAAGCATCGGAACGAGTTTATCCGGAGTAAGCGAACGGCTCGGAATCTCTTCGCCTGTAAACACGGCAATGTCTACCACCGGTCTGCCCTGCTGCAGATAATTCTGACACAGGGTGATGTAATCCACAAAACCGCGTGCCTCAGGATACCAGGTATTGTCGCGCTGGAAGAAGAGACCGATGCCATCAAGCGTCATACCCGGCTTGCGGTCCATCCAAGGATTATGGGCAGTTACATGGAAGAAGAGTTTGTTCATGCCAAGCGCCAGATTGCGGTCGAGCATCGGCTTGAGCATGGCTGGCGTCTCATTCCATACACCACGAACCTCGGTGAATCCCTCTGCCTGAACGATATTCTTATTATAAATATGTGCACCGCTCACGGCATCGAGCATGTCGTTGGGTTTATCGTGAGTAGGCGAATTGAGCCAGTATTCTCCCATTGGATTGTCGGCATACTGATAATGCTGCAGACCATCGGCAGGGAAGGTTGGTGCAATACTCTCATGAGATACTTCTATATCCTGTTCATGAGCCAGATCAGTAAAGGTCTTGAAGAACTTCTCGTTTACCAGATCATTGATGGTGAGACGGATATCCTTCAGTACCTGTTCGTATCTGGAAGCCGACTCCATCGGAACACCTGCCATAATCGGGAGGTATGGGATAAGGTCGTAACCGCGGCGTGCCTTGAACTCCTCAGCAAACTGATAGCCCCAGTTCTGACTGCCACACTCCCAGGAGTCGATGTGCAGATACTTCACCACATCGCTGTGCGGACGGTTCAGGAACAATGCATACCAGGAATTGAAAAGTTTCCTAACGGCTGCCGGTGAGAACTTATCCACTTCGAGTCCCTTACCGGTTCCGGCTGTCGCATTGGTCTGTCCTGTTGAGGTATGTCCCATTCGCAACAGGCGCCAGGTGCCCTTAGGCAACTTATTCATCAGGTTGCCGTTCACCATGACACCCATCACCATTCCATTTTCCAGTTTCAAAGGCAGCACATCCGCCATCGCTACCGTCTCGCTCTTAGCTGTCGCATCGGTTTCGATACGCCATACGGCACCCGATTTTCCCTCATACTGGTTAATCATCGGCTGGTCGCTCAAAAGG
>ERZ1034920.2447-NODE-2447-length-10509-cov-4.909221_pt1 | contig 10509 bp, 9 predicted proteins | sample MGYA00520688_ERZ1034920 | MGnify/ENA primary metagenome ERZ1034920 (study PRJEB33766, sample SAMN09781785) | gut metagenome | biome: gut microbiome | host: Homo sapiens | place: Madagascar | study: EMG produced TPA metagenomics assembly of the PRJNA485056 data...
TCGCCGCGCGCACCGCGGCGATCTGCGCCGCGAGCGCGTCGAGGTAGTCGTAGTCGATGGAGCTCTCCGACGTGGTGAGCGTCGACGAGCCGATCTTCACGACGAGCGGATGGGACGTGGCAGCGACGTTGTCGGGAAAACGCGTCATAGGTCAAGCTCCTGGTACACGTCAACGGTTCCCTCGGGCGACTCGTACTCGAACGAACGGCCGAGGATACGCACCTCGTCGCCATCGAGCGCGCCCGCCTTCGCAAGCGCATCGTCCACACCGAGACGGCGCATACGATGCTGCAGGAAGATGACCGCCTCCTCGTTCTCCCAGTCGGTCTGCACCACCATGCGCTCCACCTGACCGCCCGCCACGCGGAAGACGCCCTCGGCCTCCTGCGTCACGGTGAAGCGGCGGTCGCGCTCCTCGCGGCGATGCTCCCACACGTGGTCGAACGTCATCTCGGCGGCGGCCTTCTCGCGCGCCTCCTCGCGCAGCTCGTTCACCTTGCTCGCGATGGCGGCCTTGAGCGAATCAACGCCGGCGCCCGTGAGCGCGCTGATGCGGAACAGCTTGGGGTTGATGGGACTCGGCGCGAACTCGTTGCCGCCGGCAGCGGCGATGGAGTCTGCGCGCACGCGCTCCTCAAGGCGGCGGCACACCTCTTCGGTGCCGTCGACGTCGATCTTGTTTGCCACCACGATACGCGGACGATCGGCGAGCTCCTGCGCGTAGAGGGCCAGCTCGCGGTTGATGACCTCGTAATCGTTGAGCGGATCGCGCCCCTCCCAATCGCCCGTGAGGTCGACGATGTGCACGATGAGCGCCGTGCGCTCGATGTGGCGGAGGAACTCGTGCCCGAGGCCGCGCCCCTCATGAGCGCCCTCGATGAGGCCGGGGATGTCGGCCACCACGAAGCTCAGATCACCGCTCGTCGCCACACCGAGGTTCGGCACGAGCGTGGTGAACGGGTAGTCGGCGATCTTCGGACGCGCCGCCGACATCTTCGCGATGAGCGAGGACTTGCCCGCGCTCGGCATGCCCACGAGCGCCGCGTCGGCCATGAGCTTCATCTCGAGCTCGATCCAGCCCTCCTGCGCCGGCTCGCCGAGCTCGGCGAATGTGGGAGCGCGGCGCGTCGACGTGACGAAGTGCGTGTTGCCGCGGCCGCCCGCGCCGCCCGCCGCCACAACGACGCTCTCGCCGTCGTGCGTGAGGTCGGCAATGAGCTCGCCCTGATCCTTCGACTCCTCGAAGTACTCGTGGATGACGGTTCCCACGGGAACGCGCAGAACGAGGTCCTCGCCGTTGGCGCCATGCATGCGCGATCCGCGGCCATGCGTGCCGCGCTCGGCCTTGAAGTGGTGCTTGAAGCGGTACTCGATGAGCGACGAGATGCTCGCATCGGCCTGCACGACCACGTTGCCGCCGCGCCCGCCGTCGCCGCCGTCGGGACCGCCCTTGGGCACATGCGCCTCGCGACGGAACGACATGCAGCCTGCGCCGCCGTCGCCGCCCTTCACGTGAATTCGGACTTTGTCGATGAACATGGTTCGGAGAACTTTCTCTTCGGGTTACGGTGCCCATGATACAGGGATGCACGCGCACGTGCAGCGGGCTGCAAACAAAAGTGCCCCCTGCTCGGCAGAGGGCACCTTTCTCTCAAACAGATATGACGCTTGAGCTTTACGCCTGCTCGAAGGGGCGGACGTGCACGCGGCGCTTCTGACCGCGCGTGAACTCGAGCGTACCGTCGCAGAGGGCGAACAGGGTGTCGTCCTTGCCGCGGCCGACGTTGTCGCCGGGATGGAACTTCGTGCCGCGCTGACGAACGATGATGTTGCCGGCGCGCACCTTCTCGCCCGCGAACTTCTTCACGCCGAGGCGCTTCGCACGGGAGTCGCGGCCGTTACGAGTGGAGCCTAAGCCTTTCTTGTGTGCCATGAGTTATGCCTCCCTCAAACTTTACTCGGCGGTCTCAGAACCGACGGACTCGATCTTGACGCGCGTGAGCTGCTGACGATGGCCGCGCAGCTTCTTGTAGTTCTTGCGCTTCTTGAACTTGAAGACGAGAACCTTCTTGTCCTTGAACTGCTCGACGACGGTGGCGGTCACCTTCGTCTCAGCAGCCTTGGCGGGATCGGCCTCGACCTTGTCGCCGTCGACGATGCAGATCGCCGGCAGCTCGACCGTGGCGCCGACCTCAGCATCGAGCTTCTCGATGTTGAGCTTGTCGCCGGGGGCAACCTTGTACTGCTTGCCACCCGTCTTCACGATTGCGTACATGAGTGTCTCCTTGTAAATCTACGCAAGGCGATAACTTAACGACGTGGCCGTTGCAAGTCCCGCGCCCCGCTCTGACGAGCGACCGCAAGCAGCGAATGCACAGCCGACGTGTATCATCGCACTCCTCCTACGCCGCGCCCCCTTTGGGCGCAACCTGATGTATGTTAGCAGATAACTTGGATACGCGCGAGGGCGTGTGAAGTTTTTTTCACGAATGCGGGTGCATGTAAGTTTTAGCTTTGATTGCAACAGCCTGCATGCATGGCCGGCACAACGCCAGCCCGCGCCCCTGCCCTGCCCGCCGCGCCTCAGGCGAGGTCGAGGAAGCGCTGCAGCTCGGGGGTTCGACACGGGCGGCTGAGCACCTTCGCCGTGTCGCCGTGCTCGAGAAGCCTGCCCTCGTGCAGGAACAGCACCTCGTCGGCGATGCGGCGCGCCTGCTTGATGGAGTGGGTCACAACCACGATGCCCGCACCCTGCTCGTCGCGGTAGGCGCGCAGCAGCTCCTCGGCGGCGAGCGTCGAGCGGATATCGAGCGCCGCCGTGGGCTCGTCGAGCACGAGCAGGTCGTAGCGCGCCATGAGCACGCGCGCGAGCGCCATGCGCGCCGTCTCCCCTCCCGAGAGGCGCTTCGCCGCATCATCGGCGAGCCGCGTCAGGTCGAGCGCCGCCATGAGCTCATCGGCACGCGCCGCCCACGCATCGCGTGCGCTGCCCGCCGCGGCGCCGCGCGGAAGCTCGCCGTGAGCCCCGAGCATGAGGTTGCGGCGCAGCGTTCCGTAGAAGGCGTAGCTGCGCTGCGGCATGAAGCCCACCTGCTCCCCCGCACGATCGACGGAGCCCGCATCGGGCGCGAGCACGCCCGCCGCGATGCGCACGAGCGTCGACTTGCCGCAGCCGTTCGCGCCGATGATCGCGTAGATGCGACCTGGCTCAAACGACAGCGCGTCGATCGCGAGCACCGTCTTGTCGCCGTAGCGTTTGACGATCCCCTCGAGCCTCATCTGCTCAACCTCATCTGAAACAGGCCCACCGCCACGTTGATCACGAGGAACATGAGCAGGAGGATGATGCCGAGCGCGATACCGAGCGTGAAATCGCCGCGGTTGGTGTACATCATGATGGCCGTCGTCATCACGTTGGTCTTGTACGCGATGGCACCGCCCACCATGGTCACCGCGCCCACCTCGGCGATCGCGCGTCCGAACGCGATCAGGTACACGGTAATCACCTGATAGCGGCACTCGGTCATGACGAGCAGCATGCTGCGCCATGCCGAAAGACCGAGCCCATGCGCCGTCTCGCGTATGGGCCCGGCAATGTCGTTCACGTACGCCTCGATGTTGCCGGCGACGACGGGCGTGATGAGCAGCACCTGGGCCACCACCATGCCTTCGACGGTGTACAGCAGCTCGAGGCCGCGCAGGGGCCCCACCCCGCAGAACATGAGATAGCAGAACAGGCCGCACACGACCGGCGGGAGCCCCATCATCGTACGGTTCAGGATGATGGGAACGGCCTTGAGGCGCGACCGTCTGGTTGCGAGGAAGACCCCGAAAGGCACGCCAATGAGGAGCGCCACCAGCGAGCTCGCCACGCTCATGCGCAGGGTCACGAGGATGATCTCGATGAGCCGCGGATCGGCTGAGAGCATGAGATCAAACGCTTGTGACAGTGCGGTCATCATGGCGCGGCGCCTCGCTTCGGATTCGCGTTAGGCCTGGTTGGCCTTGAACGCGAGGAACGTCGCCTTGTCCGAGAGGATGTAGGCGTTCATCTCGTCAGCCATGGTGAGGCAGGCTCCCATGCCGGCGTTGGAGTACGTGTACCAGTCGGTGTAGTCGGCCACGCTCGCCTCGTCGGTGGTGATGCCGAGATCCTCAGGCCAGAGCGATACTTCCTTCGTGTGCGTGCCCGACGCGTCGCCGCGCGACACGAACGGGTACTTGCCGTCGGCGATGAGCGCGAAAGCGTCGGCTGCCGAGGAGGCCTCGCGCACGCCCGCAGGATCGTCGGCGGGGCCGCACAGCACGAAGTAGTTGTACATGAACGTGAGACGCTCGGTGTCGTAGCCGTCAACGGTGTAGCCGAATCCGTCGGCGATGAACTGCTCCTCCTGGCTCTTGGAGTGCACGAGGATCAGATCGGCGTTGCCCATCTCGGCGTTCGCAATGGCGTTGCCCGTGCCCGCGGAGTAGATCTCAACGGTGTAGCCGTACTCCTCCTCGAACTGCGGGATGAGGTACTCGAGCAGACCCGAATCGTTGACCGAGGTGGTGGTGGACATGCGGATGGTCGCGGTCTCCTCGGTGGCCTGCGGAATGTCGGCCGTTGAGTGCGGCGCCGCATCGTCGATGGTGAAGAGGTTCTCGCCATACTCGTCGACGCCGTAGTTGGCGATGAGATCGAGGCCGGGCCCGAGCATCCAGTCGATGAGGGCCTTTGCGCCCTGCGTGTTGATGGAGACGCCTTCGACGGCGTTGCCGTCAGCATCGACGAACGGAGCGTCGGGATTTACGGCGATGAGCGAATAGTTGTTGATGAGCCCCTCGTCCTCCTCGTAGAGGATGGTCAGGCCCGTCTCCTCCGTCTGGCCCTCAGCGGCCGACGACGAGGGTGACGCGGAGCCTTCCGTCGAAGAGCTGCAGCCGGCAAGCACGAGCATCAGCACCAAGCCGAGCACGATCCCCAGTATGCCGAGCCCTTTGCGAGACAATGTGCGATCCATGGTCCCTCCCTTATTCAATTGGACAGATAAAGGCTGCTCCCGCCTGATCCTATGATACCGCTCGCACTGGCACGCAAGACGCCGTGCAGCCCCACTCGTACGCGCACGGCGTGAATAAACGGGAAAAAGGACGTTTTCGCCTGTAGATTGATTATTAAGGAAGAGAATATAGAGAGACGTGAATAATGTTTGAGCCAAGCGGACGGGTCGTTCATCATCAAGAAGCTCGCAGGTTGAACCGTGTCAGCAGTGGAAAACCCACCAGCAGAACCCCAGTCAGCGAGAAGCGCTGCGGCACCCGAGATTGCCCCGCCGCAGGGTCAAGCCGCCTTCGCGCGGCGCAGCACCCTGCACAAGGGGCAAGGCCGGGTGCCGCAGCGCTTCGCAGCGTCGGCCGGTTCCGCCAGCGCGCAAGCGCTGGCGGAACCCCTCGTTAATGAGCTTCGGCCCAGTTCGCCCCGCTCGACACGTCGACGATGAGCGGCACTTTGAGCTTAACGACGCCGCTCATGACCTCGCTCACCATGGCGGTGAGGCGCTCTGCCTCGTGCACCGGAACCGAGAAGTCGAGTTCGTCGTGCACCTGCACCATGAGCTTCGCCTCGAAGTCCTCCTCGCGCAGACGCCGCATCACCTCGTTCATCGCGATCTTGATGATGTCGGCCGCGCTCCCCTGCATGGGGTGGTTCATGGCCGTGCGCTCCCCGAAGCCGCGCTGCTGGGCGTTCTTCGACTTGAGCTCGGGGATGTGGCGCTTACGGCCGAACATGGTCGTCGCGTACCCGCACTCCTTCGCGTGCGCCACCGTGTCGTCGAGGTACGCCCGCACACCCGGATACGCCTCGAAGTAGCGGTCGATCATCTCCTTGGCCTCGCCGAAGGGGATGTCGAGGCTCTGGGAGAGCCCGTAGGCCTGCTGGCCGTACACGATGCCGAAGTTCACCGCCTTCGCACGGCTGCGCAGCTCCGGCGTCACCTCCTCGACGGGAAGCCCGAACACGCGCGCGGCCGTGGAGGCGTGGAAGTCGGCGCCGGAGTTGAACGCCGCCACGAGGTGCTCGTCGCCCGAAAGATGCGCGAGCAAACGCAGCTCGATCTGGGAGTAGTCGGCTGAGAGGAACAGCGAGCCTTCCTCAAGCGGCACGAAGCACGTGCGGATGCGGCGCCCGAAATCGGTGCGCACGGGGATGTTCTGCAGGTTGGGATCAGATGACGACAAACGGCCCGTCGTGGTGACCGTCTCGTGGAACTGGGTGTGCACACGGCCGTCGTCGGCGCGCATGCGCGGCAGGGCGTCGATGTAGGTCGATTTGATCTTCGCGAGCTCGCGGTAGCGCAGCACGAGCGCGGGAAGCTCGTGCACCTTCGACAGCTCCTTGAGCACGCTCGCGTCGGTGGAGTAGCCGCGCTGGTTCTTCTTGAGCGGCGTGAGGCCGATCACCTCGAAGAGGATGTGCGCGAGCTGCTTGGGGGAATCGAGGTTGAACGTCTCCCCTGCCAGCTCGTAGATCTGCGCGGAGATCGCGTCGAGATCGGTCTGGGTGCTCGCACCGAGCTCCGAAAGACGGGCCGCATCGAGCGCGGCGCCGGTGCGCTCCATCACGCAGAGCGTCGCCACGAGTGGCAGATCAATCTCGTAGTACACCCGCGCACTGCCGTCCTTCTCGAGCGCGTCGGCGAGCACTGCGGGCAGGGCGCGTGCCACTGCCGCATGGACCGCCGCGCGCTCGGCGTCGGTCTTCGCCTCGGGCACCGCGCCGCCGAGGTACATCTCGGCGAGTCCCTCGTAGGTGTAGGCCGCGGTGGACGAGTTGAGCACGTACGCCGCAAGCGCCACGTCGAAGGCATCCATCACGGCAAGCTCCGCGTCGGTCACGAGGGTCTCCTGCGCGGTGTCGGCGGGATACACCCGGTGGACCGCATCCTTCACGTCGAGCGCCGCGAACGCGCCCGCGCGCACGATGCCCGCCATGACGTCGAGCGCGCAGGCGCCCTCGAGCACGGCGGTACCCTTCGAGGTGGCGAAGGCTCCCGTGGCGCCCTCAGTGAACAGCGACGCCTGCTCAGGCTCCTCGAACGCCACGCCGATGCGCTCGCCCGCCGTCAGCGCCTCCTCGACGAGCGCGCGCGCCGCCGCCTCGTCGGTCACGAGCGGCTCGTAGCCGATCTCGGCCTCGGCAGCGGTGGCCTGCGCCCCCACGAGCGCGAGCACGCGGGCGAGCGCATGGGAGAGCGCGTACTTGCCGAACGCCGCTTCGACGTCGGCCGGCTCGAAGGCGGGAAACGCCAGCTCGTCGACGTCAAGCGGGAAATCGAGATCGGTCACGATCGTGGCGATGCGCCGCGACAGGCGCGCCATGTCCTCGTTGTTCTGAAGATTCTCGAGCTGCTTGCCCTTGAGCTCGGAGAGGTTGTCGTAGATGTCCTGCATCGAACCGAACCGCTGCAGCAGCTTCGCCGCGGTCTTCGCGCCGATGCCCGGCACGCCGGGGATGTTGTCGGAGGAGTCGCCCATAAGCCCGAGGAAGTCGGGGAACTGCTCGGGTGTGACGCCGTACTTCTCGAACACCTCAGCCGGCCCGTAGATCACCACGTCGGTGATGCCGCGCTTGGTGGTGACGATGCGCGTGAGGTCGGTGGCGAGCTGGCAGGCGTCCTTGTCGCCCGTGACGAGCAGCGTCTCGAAGCCGTGCGCCTCGTCGCGCGCAGCGATGGTGCCGAGGATGTCGTCGCCCTCCCAGCCGGGAACTTTCACCACGGGCACGCCCATTGATGCGAGCAGCTCTTCGATCACGGGAAACTGCACGCGCAGCTCCTCATCCATCGGCGGGCGCTGCGCCTTGTACGTCCCGAGCTCCTCGATGCGGAACTTGGGCTTGCCCGCGTCGAATGCGCAGATCACGGCATCGGGGTTCGACAGCTCGATGAACTTGAGGAACATCGACATGAAGCCGAACGCCGCGTTGGTGGGCGTGCCGTCGGGCGCGCTCATCGGCGTCTGAATGGCGTGGTAGGCGCGGTGCATGAGCGAGTTGCCGTCGATGACGGCGATCTTCTTGGGCATGGGGATTCCCTTCGAGGAGGCAGTGTGTCAGCGGCTAGTATAGCGCAAGCGCCCCCGCCCGCAGCAGCGCCGCGCGCGCAGAAGCCGCTGGCGCGATACGCCCCGGAGCACAGACACGCCGCTCACTCATGCGCTGCTCACGCGCAAGCCCAGCGGGAGTCGTCGCCCGCTGCGAAATCACACGCTCCAGAGATAGCCGACGCCGCGCACGGTCTCGAGATGCTGTGCGAGCTCGGGGCCGAGCTTGGCGCGCACGCGACGCACGTGCACGTCGACCGTACGGCTGCCGCCGTAGTAATCGAAGCCCCACACGCGCCGCAGGAGCGCGTCGCGCGAGTAAGTGCGACCGGGGTGCGTGACGAGGAACGACAGCAGCGCGTACTCGAGGTACGTGAGGTCGAGCGGCTCGCCGGCGATCTTCACCTGGTAAGTCGCCAGATTGATCGTCATGTTGTCAACGGTGATGAAGTCGTTCGTGGAGTTTTCGTTGCCCGGCCACAGCAGCTGGCGGATGCGCGCCGAGCACTCCTCGAACGACGCGCCGTGCACCACGAAGTCTGCCTTCACCTGGACGGGCAGGCGGAAATCGGAGAGCTGGTCCTCGTTCACGATCACGAGCATGGCCGTCGAGCCGTCCTCCACGAGCATCGACTCAACCTGGGACACGTTCTCGAGGGCGTCGCCGCGCGCCTCGTAGATCACGAGGTCGCGGTCGGGATGCTGTGCGAGGAGCTTCTTGAACTGCATCGACGAACCCGGCGCCACGTTGACGTCGAGTGCGGAGAGCACCTGCTGGAACTTGTGCGCGTTGTCGAGACTGTCGGCGATGAAAAGTACCGTTTTGCGCTGCTGCATGCTACAACACCGCCAAATGACGTTCGAGCTCCCACGGCGTCACAACGCCCTGGTACTCGTTCCACTCCGCCCGCTTCGCCTTCACGAGGTACGTGTGGATGTGCTCGCCGAGCGTCTCGCGCATAAGCTTGCTCCCGGCGAACAGCTCCACCGCCTCGCCGAGCGTCTCGGGCAACGTGCGGATACCGCGGTCACGCAGCTCCTGACGCGAGAGGCTGAACAGGTCCTGATCCTCGGTCGGCGGCTGGAGCTCGAGCTCCTCCTCGATGCCCGCCAGACCAGCTGCGAGCATGACGGCGAACGCAAGGTAGGGGTTCGCCGCCGCATCGGGGCTGCGCAGCTCCACGCGGCATGCCTCCTCGTGGCTGGGGCGGTAGCCCGGTACGCGCACGAGCGTGGCGCGGTTGTGCTTCGCCCACGAGATGAACGTCGGCGCCTCGCTGCCGCTCGTGAGGCGCTTGTACGAGTTCACGTACTGGTTCGTGACAAGGCAGAACTCGGGCGCGTACTTGAGCAGGCCCGCGATGTAGTGCTTGGCGATATCGGAGAGGTTGTAGCCCCACGGGTCATCCTCGTCGAAGAAGGCGTTGTTGCCGTCGAGATCGAAGAGACTCTGGTGCACGTGCATGCCGCTGCCCGGCGCATCCGCGAGCGGTTTGGGCATGAACGACGCATATACGCCGTGCTTGAGCGCGATCTCCTTCACGACGAGCTTGTAGGTCATGACCGCATCGGCCATCGAGAGCGCATCGGCGTAGCGCAGGTCGATCTCGTGCTGCGAGGGGCCCATCTCGTGATGGGAGTACTCCACGGGAATGCCCATCTTCTCAAGCGTGAGCACGGTGTCGCGGCGCAGGTCACTCGCCGAGTCGAGCGAGGTGAGGTCGAAGTAGCTGCCGCGGTCGAGCACCTCGGTGCCCTCGGCGTTCTTGAAGTAGAAGAACTCGAGCTCGGGGCCCACGTTGTAGTTGAAGCCCGCGTCGGTCGCCTTCTGCACCACACGCTCGAGCACGTGGCGCGGGTCGCCCTCGAACGGCGTGCCGTCGGGCATCTTGATGTCGCAGAACATGCGCCCCACCGCGTTGGACTCGGGGCGCCACGGCAGCACCTGGAACGTGGAGGGATCGGGGTATGCGAGCATGTCGGACTCCTGGCGCTTCGAGAAGCCCTCGATGCAGCTGCCGTCGAAGCCCATGCCGTCGGCGAAGGCCCCGTAGAGCTCGTTGGGCACCACGGCGAACGATTTCATGTTCCCGAGCACGTCGGTGAACCAGAAGCGCACGAAGTGCACGTCACGGCTCTTGACCGTTTTAAGAACGAAATCCTGCTGCGGGTTGGCAACCATCGTGAACCTCCTGCTCGCGAACTTGACACTTCATTATATCGTCACGTGTTTCGGCAGCGTTAACGGATGCCTCCCCCTGAAAACAAAACGACCCGCCCCGAAGGGCGGGTCGTCGACCGAACGGCGTAAACGCGCGATGCGGCCTTAGGCCTCGGCGTTCTCCTCGGCAGCCGGCTCAGCGGTCTCAGCCTCGGCAACCTCGGCGGTCTCCTCGACGGCCTCAGCAGCGGCGGCCTCAGCGG
>ERZ1034920.2448-NODE-2448-length-10499-cov-9.677997_pt1 | contig 10499 bp, 21 predicted proteins | sample MGYA00520688_ERZ1034920 | MGnify/ENA primary metagenome ERZ1034920 (study PRJEB33766, sample SAMN09781785) | gut metagenome | biome: gut microbiome | host: Homo sapiens | place: Madagascar | study: EMG produced TPA metagenomics assembly of the PRJNA485056 data...
CTGGAGTGGCGCGGCATCTGCCACCGGCGTGAGTGGCGCGGCATCTGCCACCGGCAAATGCTGTGTGGCTATGACCACCGGCTTTTATGGCCGCGTAATGGGTGAGATTGGAAACGCTATTGTCTGCGTAGAGCGCAGAGATAACGGAGAGATTGCTGCCATTTTGGCTGGAATCGTGGATGGGGAAACGCTGAAACCGGGCGTGTGGTACACCGTTAAGGACGGCCAGTGGTCGGAGGTGCAGCGATGAACCGACTGAAAGAACGGCGGTTGGAGCTGGGGCTGACGCAGGAGGCGGTCAGCGGCATTCTGAAGCTGGCAGACGCACGGATGGACGTGAGCATGGTGAGCCGGTTTGAAAACGGCGTGTGCCTGCCTACGGAGGAAGTCACCGAGGCGCTGGAGGCGGCGCTGCGGGCCAGCAGGGCGTATCTGTTCGGCGAGGACGAGAAAGCCGAATTGCCCATGCGGACGGCGGAGACGGAGCGGATCACCGGTCTAATCCCCAAGGGTCGCAGGAACGCCATCAGCCGGGAAGACCTGGCGGCGGCGCTGCACACCACGGACCGGAAGATGCGAAAGGCCGTGGCCGAGGCAAAGAAGCAGGGCGTGATGATCTGCAACGACGGGGACGGGTACTACCAAAGCGACGAGTTAAGCGACCTGTGGCGGCAATACAGGCGGGAGACGGCGCGGGCGATGTCCATCCTCAAGGCACGGAAGCCGATGCGGGAGGTTTTGAAAGCGGCGGGGAGGCCGGTATGATGCGAGTTAAAAAGAAAAGATGGGAGCGCATAGACACCGGCGTTTTGTACATCTGTGATGATTGTGGTGCGGAGTTTAAAGACCCGGCCATGCGTACCTACAAACATTACCCGGACGGCGAGTTCGGTGAGGAAATGACAGAATACCAATGCCCGTATTGCGGCAGTGAGTATGTGGGAAAGGCGTAAGAATAATGCTGAAATCTTTTAACGAGTTGATACAGGTGGATGTAAAGCCGTTTTGCGATTTACGAGACGCAAAGGACGAGAAGGGTAATGTTATCAAGGTCCCTTATTTGAGCTGGGCAAAGTGCGCCAAGTTGCTTCACGAAAACGGAGCATCCAGCGTGTGGTATGCCCCTCGTCGATGCCCGGAAACGAATACATACCTGTGGCCGCAGGCCAAAATTACTACCAGCAAAGGAAGGATTACAGAATGCTGGTTTGTGTCTGTTGAAATCCACATTGACGATTTGGAGTTTTCCTACGACATGCCCCTGTTGAACGGATCCCTTGTGGTATATGAGGATACGCTGAACCAACTTCGCATAAACAACGCGCTGGCGAGAGCTTTCGTTAAGGGCGTTGCCGTTCGCACCGGACTTGGGTTTGACCTTTGGGCAGAAGGTGACGGAGACGATGGTGAGGACGATTTGAGCCGTCACAGTATCTTTGCCATAAAGGAGAGACTGGAAAGGCTAATCACCATGAAAGAACGAAACGGGCTTGACCACAACGACCTGCTTCAGGGACTTGGGATCAACGAAAAACAGCTTGTGCAGTTGATGGGCTATTTTGCAAAGCTGGACGCGCTTGAAAAGGCTGTGAGTAAGCTATGATACGAAACCACGACAGAAGCGGGTGGTTTGGCGCAAGCGACACCGCCACCATCATGGGGAACTGGAATACAGATACGTTTAGAAGATGGTGGCTGGTGAAGCTGGGGGTCAGGAAGGACAGGGTTATTACGCCGGCAATGCAGTGTGGCACGGCTTACGAACACAAGATACTTGATGCGCTGCGTGTAAAGACACGAGACAGGAAGATACGCATTCGGTCGCTGCGTTTGCGGGTGAACTATGACGGGGAAAGCAGACAACTTATTACCGAAGTGAAAACGCACAGCAAACCTGTGTTCAAGGTTACGAAAGCGTATTGGCAGCAGTGCCAAGTGGAGATGTTTGCCAGTGGATGCGGATTGTTCCGAAAGAGAAAGTTTTGCAGGATCGTGGCATACCGCGTTACAGAAGACGAATTGTTTAATTTTTTTCTGCCAATAGACGAAAACAGGTTGACACAGCACAAGGTTGATTATGACGCGGATTGGGTCGAGGGGTGTTACCTACCTCGTCTTAGGTATTTGGCAAAATGCCTACGAACAGGTCATTGGCCGCAGGAGGAAGAATTATGCAGCAGGTGACAGTCGATGGCGCACGGTGGCAGCAGGACAGTGATGGCGCGTGGCTGGCGCTGCGTGTGAAGTCGCCGCAGACTGCTATGGACGTGTGCGACGCCATGAAGCCAGGCAAGGAGTACAACGTGACCATCAAGGGCAAAGGCCGGAGCCTGGATGCCAACGCCTATTGCTGGGTACTACTGGACAGGCTGGCGGCACACTACGGCATCTCCAAGCAAGAGGTGTACCGGCAGGAGATACGGAACATCGGAGGCGTGAGCGAGGTGCTTTGCCTGCGGGAAAAGGCGGCGGATGCGTTTTGTAAGGGCTGGGAGCGTAACGGCATCGGCTGGATGGCCGACAAGGGCGCAAGCAAGCTAAAGGGCTGCGTGACCGTAACAGTATGGTACGGCAGCAGCACCTACGACACGGAGCAGATGTCGCGCCTGATAGAGGCCATTGTGGAGGACTGTAAGGCGGTAGGTATTGAGACGATGACGCCGGCAGAGCTGGACGCGCTGGTGAGCCGGTGGTGGGGGGAGGTAAGCACATGAGTAGTTTTCATATGCAGCCGTGCTGGACTTGCAAGAATTGTTATGGCGGCTGTAGTTGGTCAAATGGAGAACAGAAGCCCGTTGAGGGATGGGATGCTGTACCGACTATAAAAAAGCATCACACACGTAATCACAACTATATCTTGCACTCATTTGCTATTCGGTTTTGCCCGGAATATGTGTGGGATGGGACGGTGGTAGGGTATGGAGGATAAGCGGTGCTGGAGATGTGGTGGAAACGGTGCGGTAGACTTATTAGATAGACATCACATTTTTGGAGCTTATAACCGAGATAAAAGCGAGAAGTACGGGCTGGTTGTGTATTTGTGCCATAACAAGTGTCACATTTTTGGTGAAAAGGCGGCGCACAACAATGCTGAAACTATGCTGAAACTTCACCGTTTCGGGCAAGTCAAGGCCATGCAGGAGCAGGGCTGGACGGAAGAGGACTTCCGGCGAGAATTTGGGAAAAGCTACTTATAAGGAGATTTGATATGCTGAACAAGATTTTTGTCATGGGCAGATTGACACGGGATCCCGAGCTGCGGCGCACCAATAACGGTACCGCCGTTGCCAGTTTTGCACTGGCGGTAGACAGGGACTTTAAGAACGCAGACGGGACAAAGGACACGGACTTCATCGACATTGTGGCGTGGCGCGGTACGGCGGAGTTTGCTTCCAAGTATTTCACCAAAGGCCGCATGGCGGTGGTGGAGGGCCGGCTGCAGATGCGTGACTGGCAGGACAAGAACGGAAACAACCGCAGAAGCGCCGAGATCGTGGCGGACAATATGTATTTTGGAGACAGCCGGAAGGACACGGACGCGCAGGGCACGTTTCCTCGGACGGACGGCAAGAGCCAGTTTGTGGAGATGGACGAGGAGGATAGCGATCTCCCCTTTTAAAGGATGTGATGTGAATGGGCAAGTGCTATGTGAAAGCATACTACGACTGGATAGAGCAGACAGCGGCGCTGTCCGATGCAGAGCGAGGCCGCCTTTTTATCGCCATTCTGGAGTACGCAAGAACAGGCATTCCGCCTGAGTTGGATGGTGCGGAAAGCATACTGTTTCCGGTGTTCCGGACGATGCTGGACAGGGACGAGGAGCTTTCCGCTGAACGGGCAAGGAACGGGACGAAAGGCGGCAAGCAAACGCAAGCAAGTGCAAGCAAAATCAAGCAAACCGAAGCAAACGCAAATGACCTCAAGCCTACTAAGACAAAGAAAGAAGACAAAGACAAAGACAAAGACTTATTCCCACCTGACGGTGGGAGTACGCGCGCGAAGCGCTTTACCCCACCCACACTGGCAGAGGTTCAGTCCTACGTGGCTGAACGCCATTCGGCGGTAGACCCGCAAGGCTTTATCGACTTCTACGAAGCAAAGGGCTGGATGGTCGGCAAGACCCCCATGAAAGACTGGAAAGCGGCTTGCCGAAATGCTGAGAAGTGGGAACGGTGGGGACATGCCCCTGCTGCACCTGTCGGCAAAACCGACGGTGCACGTGACGCCTGGATGGGCAAGTATATCAAGGGGGCGAAGACATGAACGCGGGCATCTGGAAGATCGCCACGGCGAAGCTGTGCGGACAGTGCATACGGGACATGGAGGACGAGTACATCTTCGCCCCTATGTGGCGGCGGACGCTGGGCGGCACGTGCGAACGCTGCGGTGAAAACCGCATCGTCCACGAGGTGCAGTACACGATGAACAAACGAGGGCTGGAGAAAAGAGGGAAACTGAATGGGCCTGATGAGTAACGATCTGGCGCGGCTGTCCCCGGCGGCACAAAGGCAGGTCATGGAGAAGATGCGGAAACCGGGGAAGTACAAGGTGCAGAAGACCAAGCGCGGGAAACTGACCTTTGACAGCAAGAAGGAGGCGGAGCGCTACGACGCTTTGATGCTTCTGCAAAAGGCCGGGGAGATACGGGGGCTGAAATTACAGGTGCGGTACTGCTTGCAAGAGGCGTACACGACGTTTGATGGCGACAAGGTGAAAAGTATCGACTACATCGCGGACTTCGTGTACGAGCGCAGAACGGCTCCTGACAGCTACGGCCAGCGGTACTGGTTGCCGGTGGTGGAGGACGTGAAGGGGATGCGGACACGGGAGTACGCCATGAAGGCAAAGCTGTTCCGAAATCGGTATGGGTTTGCCATCCGCGAGGTTTGAAATGGGCAAGCAGCAAGTTCAGTTATTTAACGACAATTTTCAAAACTTCAAGAAGTACAACATTCCCAAGGCACAGTTTGTAATTGCGGACATCCCATACAACATTGGCACAAACGCTTACGCAAGCAATCCTATGTGGTACAAAGACGGAGATAACGCTAACGGAGAAAGCCGCCTTGCCAAGAAGCCATTTTTCAACTCAGACGGGAATTTCAAAATCGCGGAGTATATGCACTTTTGCTCCCGCCTTTTGAAAAAAGAGCCGAAAGCAACAGGCGAGGCACCAGCTATGATTGTCTTTTGCGCCTTTGAACAGATGCAGACGGTTATCGACTATGGCAAGCGGTACGGTTTTATGAAGTCCTATCCTATGTTTTTCATCAAGAACTATTCCGCGCAGGTTCTCAAGGCAAATATGCGTATTGTCGGCGCGACAGAGTTTGCCGTGGTGCTGTACCGGGACAAACTGCCAAAGTTCCGCAACACGGATATGTACGGAGAAAAAAGAATGGTTTTCAACTGGCAGGAGTGGGGGCGCGACGGGAAGGACATTCCAAAGATCCATCCTACCCAAAAGCCTGTTGTGCTGCTGAAACGGTTAATTAGCATATTCACCGACCCCAGTGATGTGGTCATTGACCCATGCGCCGGAAGCGGTTCTACGCTGCGCGCTTGTATGGAAACGGGACGGCGCGGCTATGGGTTTGAAATCAGCAGAGACTTCTGCCGAAAGGCGCAGGAGCAAATGCTTGTGCTGCCGGACGAAAACCAAGTATCACTGTGGGGGAATTAAAGTATGGGCAAACAGCATTTAAGCCGGGACGACCGCATTTTCATGAGGGGAAAGCTGCAAGGCACACGGGAGAACATGGACATGGTGGCGATGGTGCTGATGGACAAATGCGGCTGGCACGTCCAAGAGGAGACATCGGACAGCCGGGACACGCAGAGCATCGCGTATCTGTACGAGTGCCTGGAGAAGCTGGCGGAGGAGATAAACGAGGGCCGCATCAAGCGCAAGCACATCAAGGATGTGCTGAAGGAAGAGTGCGGCGTGGTGTTTGGAGATTGAGATATGGTTTTTGCACAAGAGACGATGACCGGTGAGATCATCGTGGACAATTTTGCCGGTGGCGGCGGGGCGTCGACAGGTATCGAGATTGCAACGGGCATGGCGGTGGCGATTGCCATTAACCACGACCCAGCGGCGATCCTGATGCACAAGACAAACCACCCCTACACGGAGCATTTGCAAGCGTCTGTGTGGGACGTAGACCCCAAGACCGTGTGCCGTGGGCGCCCCGTTGGGCTGGCGTGGTTCTCGCCGGACTGCAAGCACTTTTCCAAAGCAAAGGGCGCGGCACTTGTAGACAGGAAAATTCGCGGCCTTGCGTGGATCACGCTTCGGTGGGCGGCAGAGGTGCGTCCCCGCGTCATCATCCTCGAAAACGTGGAGGAGTTCCAGACGTGGGGGCCGGTGCGGAAGGGAAAGCCGGTGAAGAAATTGGCCGGTACGACCTTCCGGCGGTTTATCAGCCAACTGGAGGCGCTGGGCTACACCGTGGAGTTCCGGGAGCTGGTGGCGGCAGACTTCGGAGCGCCTACCTCCCGCAAGCGGTTTTACATGATCGCCCGCTGTGACGGAAAGCCCATTGTCTGGCCGAAGCCTACTCACAGCAAAACCGGGGAGGATGGACTGCCAAAGTGGCGCTGTGCGGCGGAGATCATCGACTGGTCGCTGCCCTGCCCGTCGGTATTTGCGTCCAAGGCGGAGATCATGGAAAGATACGGCTTGAAAGCTGTGCGTCCGTTGGCAAAGAACACCATGCGGCGGATCATCCGGGGCGTGGACAAGTTCACCATCCGCAGCGGAAAGCCGTTTATTGTACCTACTGGCTACGGAGAGCGCAAGGGACAGGCGCCCCGCGTACATGATATTGACGCGCCGGTTCCTACGGTGGTTGGCACCGGAAAGGAAAATCTGTGCAGGCCGCTTCTGGCTCCCGTGACGGCGACCAACACCAGCAACAGCGTGGGGGCGACTGTCGGCGAACCGATGAACACGGTGAGAACCGGCGGAGGCGGCGGCCAGATGCTGGTGACGCCGTTCCTTGCGGAGTGCAACCACTCCGGCGGCGGGCATATCGCGCCTGTTGGAGCCGCCCACAAGACCATTACGGCAAAGCATACTGGCGGTATTGTGGTACCGGCCCTGATCCAGTATCACACAGAGCAGACGGAGAGTGTCCGGGCATCCGGGCTGGGTACGCCCATCAACACGGTGGACGCCTCCAACCGATACGGGTTGACTTGCGCCAATCTGGTGGAGTATTACACCGGCGGCAGACCGCTGGACGTGCGAGAGCCTATGCACACAGTTACAAGCCACGACCGTGAAGCGGTGGTGTCGGCCCATGTGGTGAAGTTTAAGGGTGACAATCTGGGGCATGGGGCAGATGAGCCGATGCAGACCGTGACCACAAGCGCCGGAGAGTTCGCCGTGTGCAAGGTGTATCTTGCGAAGATGCGCGTCGGCGACGATCTGGGCCACTGGCCGGGAATACGCGCTCTGCTGAACGAGTTCTGCGGCTATGCGCTGGCGGAAGATGATGTACTGCTGCTGGAGATCAGTGGCGCACTGTACTACATCGCGGACATTGGGCTGCGGATGTTGTCTCCCCGCGAGCTGTACAACGCTATGGGATTTCCCCCGGACTATATCATCGACCGCGACTACGAGGGCAACGAGTACAAGAAGAGCGCACAGGTAGCACGGTGTGGCAATGCGGTGTGTCCACCGGTGGCGTCCGCGCTGGTGAGGGCCAACCTGCCGGAGTGGTGCGGCGTGACTATCACTACAATGGCACAGTTGATGGACTGCGTGGCGGTGTGAGAGGAGGCATGACATGACAAGAGATGAGATCGTGACTGCACTGCGGTGCTGTGCGGGAGACAGTTGCGAAGGATGCCCACATGATGAAATTTTTACCGTAGAAGACGCGAAATGTATCGGGAAAACGATGGGCTACGCCGCTGACCTGATCGAGAACCAGCAGCGGCACATTGAGGCGCTGATGCAGGCCAACGACAGCCTGAAGGACGCTATTGCGCGGCGGGACAAGCAGATAGAGACACTGAAAAACCAGGTAGAAGTTATGGCGAGGGAGCAGGAAGCGATGGGCAGGAGAATAGCCACGAGGGGGGAAAATCAATGGACGAAAACGTATTGATGCCGTGCCCGTTTTGCGGCGGGACAAAGCTGAAAATCGAAAAGAAGTCAACATTCGCAGGTTATAACGGACTTGACGAGCGCGTAGACCGTCATACGTTTTCTGTGCGGTGCAACACCTGTAATGCGCGTGGTGGCACGGCTGGTGGGAAAGTGGTACAGCGCTATCGTAACCACGGTTTACGGGCCGATTGGGAAACAGACGACGGAGAACTGGAACGTTTATGCGTTAGAGCATGGAACAGGAGGACGTGATGGAACGGCTGACTAAGTACAGTGAGGAAACCACGCATGAAAACGGCATCTGCTGTACGCATTTTGACAGTATGACGTGTTTTGCGCGGAACGGTGACTGCTCCCGCGGCTGCACATGGGAAGAAGCGGCGTGGAGCCGCCTTGCCGCCTATGAGGACACGGGACTGACGCCGGGTGATGTCGAGGAACTGATCAAGATGGCTACATCGAAAACATACAAGGTTTTGCAGCTTAAAGAAGAACTGCACGCCATGAAAAACGAGCTATGCCAATACTGCGGGAAGTACAAACAAGCACACAACGGCGCCTGTGACGGGTGCCGATGGAGGGAAATGTGATGGACGCTGTGAAGTTTATCCGAGAGCGAGAAAGAATGTGCCGCTTTTATCATCACGCAGGCGATTGTTACCAGTGCCCCGCAAAAGATTGCGAGTGCAGCGCACTGGAGGGAATGGTTGATAATGACAACATCGTTTCGATTGTCGAGAACTGGTCTGCCGCACATCCCCGCAAGACCCGGCAGAGCGTGTTTCTGGAGCAGTGGCCGGATGCGCGTATTTATGCGAATGGGGCATTGAGTATTTGTCCCAATGCGGTTTGCGCTTGGCGTTGTGGCAAAGACGGAGAGCGTGTTGAAGAGACCGGAACGTGTGATGATTGCTGCCGCGAGGTCTGGATGCAGGAGGTGGAGTGATGGATATTGAGATTAAAGATTATTTGACCCCTGATGAGATTAAGGAAATCTGCAAAGACGCGCTGTATCAGAAAGTCAGAGAGGATATGCGTGGGCTTAACATCAATGATATTATTGCAAATATTTCCAATGCGAACGTTGAGGCAATGGTTGACGCTTATGTGGGCGAGGATGATTTTTGCAAGACGGAAATTCCGAAGAAGGTTCGAAACGCAATCGAAAATATCAGCGCATTTACTGTGTTTAGAAAGGCAGATGTTTGGGAACGAAAGAGCAGTATTGCCTACGACATCATGGAGGAAGAATGCCGCGCCGCAAGACCGCTTATTAAGAAGCGGGTAGAGAAGATTATCGATGAATATAATTTCCCACAGTTAGAGCGTGACGAGATTATGTATACAATCGCAGACGTATTGACAGACAGGCTTTTGCCGGAAAAAAAGGAGGAGAAGTAAATGATCGACAAATTGATGAAGAAGTATGGGTACGAAAAGACCAACGAAAACAGGTACGGCGTCTACTACAAGAAGCGTGAACCGCAGGGGTATGATCACATCGTCTGCGTCATCAGCAAAGCCAGCGGCAAACATCTCATGCAGAGCTACGATGTCCAAACGTTCAAGGTGAACAACGATTTCCTTAACGGGACTGTTGGGGTAGAGATTCCCGTTCTGCTGCTGATGTGGATGAAGGCGAAGTGGATGGCACGGAAGTACCACTGGAACCAAAGAAAACCGGACGTGCAGTAGGTGGAGTGATGGAGCGATTGACGGAAAAACACTATCTCGGAACCGGTCATTACATGAAGTGTTCCGAAAACTGCAACATGGATATGGATTGCATAGACTGTCCATCGTTTGATCGTCTGGTTGAGCTCCTTGCCGCATACGAGGATACGGGGCTGACGCCGGAGGAAGTCCTGCCGAAAGATAAGGCGGACGAGATTGCGCTGAAACTCATGCGCCTTGCTGATTTAGAAAGCCTTTGCAGCTATAACCGCCTGCGCGAGCTGGCGGAGGACGATAAGGACGGGTGCGTGGTGGTGCGTCCGTGCAAGGGGCTATCCGGCGGGGTGCGGGAGACGTTCTTCCAGGAGGAGGTTGTAGGGTGAAAAAGCAGACGGTTGAATATCTGAGACTATATTTTGAGTGCGGCTGGCGTATGAGCGCAATTGCGAGGCATTTCGGAGTAAGTACATCTACCGTATCTCGCTGTATATCCAGAGCAGAAAGGCGCGAGTGCCCGTTTGCTAAAAGCTGCCGCTATTGCCCGCTGAAAGAATGTGCGATAAAAGAAGAGTACGCGCCATACGTGAACGCAGAAATTAAGTGATGTTGCACAACGAAATGCAACAATAAGAAAAGATGTGATAACGTGGGGGTGCAGGGGCAAACTCTGCATCTCCATTCTTTTTCTTTTCCCCCTTCTTTT
>ERZ1034920.2451-NODE-2451-length-10477-cov-5.915755_pt1 | contig 10477 bp, 9 predicted proteins | sample MGYA00520688_ERZ1034920 | MGnify/ENA primary metagenome ERZ1034920 (study PRJEB33766, sample SAMN09781785) | gut metagenome | biome: gut microbiome | host: Homo sapiens | place: Madagascar | study: EMG produced TPA metagenomics assembly of the PRJNA485056 data...
TTTAAAGTTTTTTCAAAAAAGTTTGTTTTGCACACAGCAGCGCGGAAAATCTTTTCTTGACATACGGTTTCGGTTAGCGTACATTTATAGTATACTAAAATTCTGCATCAGGAGGGTTTTACTATGGCAATTCGTGTTGGTATTCTGACTTCCGGCGGCGACTGCCCCGGTTTGAACGCCACGCTGCGCGGCGTGGCCAAGGCGCTGTACCACCGCATGGGCGACAAGGTCGAAATTGTAGGCATTATGAACGGCTATGACGGCCTTATCAACGGTAACTACCGCGAGATGTCCCCGGACGAATTTTCCGGCATCCTGACCGTGGGCGGCACCATTCTGGGCACCAAGCGTACCCCCTTCAAGAAGATGCGCGTGGTCGAGGACGACAAGGTGGACAAGGTTGCCGCGATGAAGAAAAACTACCGCGCTGCCAAGCTGGACTGCCTGCTCTGCTTAGGCGGCAACGGCACCCACAAGACGGCAAACCTCCTCAGTCAGGAGGGGCTGAACATCATTGGCCTGCCCAAGACCATCGACAATGATATCTACGGTACCGACGTTACCTTCGGTTTCCACACGGCAGTGGACATTGCCACCGAGGTCATCGACCGCATCCACACCACGGCGGGCAGCCACAGCCGCGTGATGTGCATTGAAATTATGGGCAACAAGGCGGGCTGGCTGACGCTGTACGCCGGTATTGCGGGCGGCGCAGACATCATCCTGCTGCCCGAGCTGCCCTATGACATCAAGAAGGTAGCCACTGCCGTGGAGAACCGCGCCAAGGCTGGCAAGAACTTCTCGATTCTGGCTGTGGCCGAGGGCGCGTTCTCGCTGGAGGAGGCCAAGATGAAGCGCAAGGAGTGGACCGCCAAACGCGCCGAGGCCGGTTACACCACCGCCACCGCCCGCATTGCCAAGCAGATTGAGGAGATGACCGGCGCCGAGACCCGCATCTGCGTGCCCGGCCATATGCAGCGCGGCGGCAGTCCCAGCGCCTATGACCGCGTGCTGGCCACCCAGTTTGGCTCCTATGCGGCCGGTCTGGTTGCGGACGAGCACTACGGCGTGACCGTTGCCATGGTCAACCGCCACGTAACCGCCAACCCGCTGGCCGACATTGCCGGTAAGACCCGCGGCGTGCCCGGTGACTGCGATATGCTCAACGTTGCCCGCGCCATGGGCATCAGCTTGGGCTGATTCCTGCCAACAGTCTATAACAAAACAGCTCCCTGCCGCAAGGGAGCTGTTTTTTATTCCAGATAAAAGTCCCGCATCGCCGCCAGCTTGTCGGCGGTCAGGCCGAACTCTGCCGCAAAGTAGGCTTCATAGCTGGGGTAGCGCTGCAGAATTGCATCAATCGCCCCCGCGCCCATTGGCTCACTGACGCCCTCAACCGGCAGCAGCAGCTCCCGCTCATCGGCGGGCTTATCGGCCAGAAAGCACTCAATGATTTTCCGGCGGTAGCGGTTTGTCAGCATATAGTCGGCCAGCGCGTCCTCCCGCGAGACACCCAGCGCCAGCAGAATCAGCATTGCCCCGATGCCGGTGCGGTCCTTGCCGCAGGAGCAGTGGAACAGCAGCGGCACACGGCGCTGCTCCAGCAGCGCAAACAGTGCGCGGTAGGCCGGGTTGCCAAAAGGCATCTGTGCGTATAGTACACTGAACCAGTAAAAATCGTGTACCGGGTGGCCGACACTGCGCTCATAGGCGTCCTTCTCCTGCTGTATCCGCGCAATGCCACGGCTGGAAAAGTCCATCTCGCTGCCATCGGCGTTGCGCATACCACAGACCCGCTGGTAGTGGGCCCCCCGCACCGCGGGGTCCGGGTGCTGGTCGCTCTCCCCTTCACTGCGCAAATCCAGAATTTCCTTCAGACCGAGGCCCTCCAGCTTTGCCCGGTCGGCAGCGCTGGTCAACGTATCCAGATTGCCGCCGCGGTAGAGCAGGCCGCGCCTGACATGCCGCCCATCGGCCGTGGAGTAGCCGCCCAGCTCACGGAAATTTTCCGCGCCCTCAAATGGAATTTCCGCCCCAGGGGTGAATCCTGTCTGCATAGTGTGTCTCCTCGTTTGTGTCGGTATTGTTTTTATTATAGCACAGCCCGGCGCATTTGGGTAGTCTATGCCAAAAGGCCGCCCCGTCCGGGGCGGCCTTCGTACAACAGCGTGTTATTCTTCTACGTAGTCCTTCTTGAGCAGGCTCAGGATGACAGCACCCACCGCGCTGCCGACGGCCAGCGCCACAACGTAGAGCAGCGCATGGTCAACGACCGGGAACACGAAGATGCCGCCGTGCGGGGCACGCAGGGCGCAGCCAAACACCATAGACAGTGCACCGGACAGTGCCGAGCCGATGATGCAGCTGGGCAGGACGCGCAGCGGGTCAGCCGCCGCATAAGGGATTGCGCCTTCAGTGACGAAGCAGAGGCCCATAACGTAGTTGACGATGCCGTTGCGGCGCTCATCGGGGCTCCACTTCTTGGGGCAGAAGGTGGTGGACAGTGCAATCGCGATGGGCGGAACCATACCGCCGACCATAACCGCGGCCATAACCTCGTAGTTGCCCATCGCCAGTGCCGCTGTGCCAAAAACGTAAGCTGCCTTGTTGAAGGGGCCGCCCATATCAATGCTCATCATACCGGCCACAATCGCGCCCAGCAGCACCTTGGACGTGCCGCCCATCGCTTTCAGCCAGTCGGTCATTGCCGTGTTGATAATGCCCATAACCGGGTTGACGCCGCACATAACCAGACCGGTGACGAGGATACCGCCCAGCGGGTAAATCAACATCGGGCGGATGCCGTTCAGACTGGCGGGCAGCTTCTCGGTGATTTTCTTGAGGAACTGGACGATATAGCCCGCTGCAAAGCCGGCCAGCAGTGCCGCCAGGAAGCCGCCAGAAATGCCGGTGGTCTCGCCGCTGGCCAGCCCTGCAAAGTTGGTGCCGTTCATAGCCAGCACGCCGCCCGCAAAGCCGACAGCCAGACCCGGGCGATCCGCGATGGACATAGCGATAAAGCCCGCCAGAATGGGCAGCATATAGCCGAAGGCCGCACTGCCGACCGTCTTGAAGAAGGCTGCCACAGGCGTGTTCATACCGAAGTTGGATGGGTCAATCGTGTAATCGTCCAGCAGGAAGGCCAGCGCAATCATAATGCCGCCGCCCACAACGAAGGGCAGCATATGGGAAACACCGTTCATCAGGTGCTTGTACAGGCTGTGGGCAAAGGTATCGTTTGCGCCGCCCGCGCTCTGCTGGGTCTTGGCCCCGGCCTCGGCATGGTAGATGGGGGCTTCGCCGTGGGCAATCTTCTTGATGAGCTCCTCCGGCTTATGGATGCCGTCATCCACGCGGGCAAAGATGACCGGTTTGCCGTCAAAGCGGGCGGTCTCGACGTTCTTGTCCGCCGCAATAATAATGCCGTCGCAGGCGGCGATTTCCTCTGCCGTCAGCACGTTCTTGGCACCGTCCGAGCCGTTGGTTTCCACCTTGGTGGGCAGACCCAGCTTATCGCCCATCTTGGTCAGGGCCTCCGCCGCCATATAGGTGTGGGCAATGCCGTTGGGGCAGGCTGTGACCGCCAGCACGCGGTAGCCATTCTGGGGGATTTCCTGCTGGGTAAAGCTCTCCTCCCCGAACTGGGCCTCCTCCTGCGCGTCAATGGCATCCAGAAACTCTGCGGGGGTTCTGGCGGCGCGCAGCTTGGCCACAAAGTCCTCGTTCATCAGCATCTGCATCATACGCGCCAGCATATCAATGTGCAAGCTGCCGTTTTCCGGCGCGGCAATGGCAAATAGCAGATCAGTCTTGCCCTCATCGTCGGGGTTATACTGGACCGGGCTGCTCAGCCGCAACGCCGCAAGGCTGGGGCGGGTCACGCAGGCGGCGCGGGCGTGCGGCACCGTGATGCCGTTGTCCACATAGGTGGACGCCTCCGCTTCGCGGGCGTAGAGGGCCTTTTTGTAGGCGTCCGCATCGGTAATGTTGCCGTGGGTTGCCTGCAGTGCAACGAGCTTGTCAAGGATAGCCGCCTGATCCGGCGCAGCAATATCCAACGCGATGGACTGGGCAGTGAACAGTTCCGTGATACGCATAAGTAAGGTCTCCTTCTTTATATACTTAACTCAAATGGTTTTGAGCAGCTTCTCAATATCCTGCCGCGTGGCCAGCCCCAGACTGAAGGCTGTGGCACTGCCGCAGGCCGTGCCAAGGCGCAGCGCCGTGTCATAATTGCCGCCGCTTTGCTGGTAGCCCGCCACAAAACCGGCCACCATGCTGTCCCCCGCGCCAACGCTGTTGACCACCGTTCCCTTGGGGCAGCCGATGCGATGGACGCCGCCCTGCTCGTCCAGCAGCAGCGCACCATCGCCCGCCATGCTGACCAGCACGTTGCGTGCGCCCTTATCCTGCAGCATTTTTGCCGCCGTAACAACCTCGTTATCGTTCGTCAGCTTGATGCCCACAATCTCGCTCAGCTCGTGGTTGTTGGGCTTGATGAGGAAGGGGCGGTAGCGCAGCACATTTACAAGCAAATCGCGTGTGGCATCTATCACAGCACGGACGCCGCGCCCCTCCAACCGGGCCAGCAGGCGCTCATAGGTGGTCTGGGCCAGACTGGCCGGGATGCTACCCGCCAGTATCAGAATGTCATCCTTCTGCAGCCGGTCGAGCTTTGTCTCCAGCGCCTGCATGGCACCTTCCGGGATGTCGGGGCCCGCGCCGTTCAGCTCGGTCTCCTTCTCGGCCTTGATTTTGACGTTGATGCGCGTCATACCGTGCTCCAGATGGACGAAATCGGTTTTCAGCCCCTGCGCGGCCAGACCGCGCTCCAGCCAGGCACCGGTCTCCCCCGCCACAAAGCCGAGGGCCACGCTCTCGCAGCCAAGTTCGGCCAGCACGCCGGACACATTGATGCCCTTGCCGCCCAGCACGCAGTCCTCACCTCTGGCGCGGTTGACATCCCCCACCTTCAGTTCGCGGTCAAGCCGCACAACGTAGTCAATGGCCGGATTGAAGGTCACTGTGTAAATCATAGCTCTGTCTCCTTCACCAGTGTCAGCTGCTTGTATTTCGGTTCGGGGCAGCGGTTTGTCAGAATCGCACCGCCGTATAGCTCGCTGATGACCGCCGGGTAGATGCGCCCGAATTTAGAGTCATCCACCAGAAACCACGTTTCCCTCGCACGGCGGGCCGCGGCGGCCTTGACGGCGGCCTCCTCCGGGTCAGGCGTTGTGAAGCCTGCGTTCAACGCCACACCGTTGGCACCCAGAAAAGCCTTTGTGAAGTTAAACTGCTGCAGCGAGGTAATCGTTGCCGCGCCGATGATGGCCTCGGTGCGGGGGCGCAGCAGCCCGCCGGGCACGCAGACATGGCAGCTTTTCTGTGCCAGCAGCCGCGCATGGGCGATGCCGTTGGTCACATAGTGGGCGTCCAGCGCGGGGCCGCCCAGCGCCCGGACCATTGCCAGCGTGGTAGAGCCTGCGTCAATGTAGACAAAGTCGCTGGCGCGAATCAGGCTGGCTGCGGCCTGCGCAATGCTGCGCTTCTGGCCGACCGCCAGGCTCTCCTTATCGGTCATGGTCGGCTCATCGGCCAGAAACTGGCCGTCCGGCAGCGTTGCGCCGCCGTGTACCTTGTTCAGCCGCCCTTGCCGGTCAAGCTCGGTCAGATCGCGGCGGATGGTGGATTCACTGGCGTTCAGTGCCTCGCACAGCTCCTGCACGGTGGCGGTGCGTTTTTCCGCCAGTAAGTTCAGAATCAAGGCAAAGCGTTCTTCGGCTAACATAGTGCTTGGTGCTCCTTTCCCAGTCTTGATTGAGCGATTTTGGTGATTTATGACGTTTCCTGATTGACTATGGCTTTATTATAGCAGGTTTTCCGTCAAATTCAATCAGTTTCATTCATTTTCGTTCACCAAAATTAGCGTGCATTTTTTGTGCAGAGTATACAAAGAAAAAGCCGGCAGAGGAAAATCACGTTTTCCTCTGCTGACTTTCTTCAGATATAGCGTCCTGTCCGGCTCTCCGGGGTTGCTTTAATCTGCGCGGGGGTGCCTGCGGCCACAATCCGGCCGCCCTCCTCCCCGCCGCCGGGGCCCATATCAATGATATAATCCGCGCTGCGGATTACGTCCAGATCATGCTCAATGACCACCACCGTTGCACCGTTGGCAATCAGCGTGCGGAACACCCCCAGCAGGGTGCGCACATCCAGCGGGTGCAGGCCGATGGTCGGCTCATCAAAGACAAACACCGTGTCATGCTGGGCACGCCCCATCTCGCTGGCCAGCTTCAGCCGCTGTGCCTCGCCGCCGGAAAGGCTGGGCGTCTCCTCGCCAAGGGTCAGGTAGCCCAGACCCAGCTCCTGCAGCACCTGCAAGCGTTGGGTCACCAGCTTCAAATCCGTGCAGGCCTTCAGCGCCGTGTTGATGTCCATATCCATCAGCTCCGGCAGAGTGTAGCTGCCGCCGTGCTTGTTCTCGTGCCGTATCTCGTCCGCGTCCCGGCTGTAGCGGGAGCCGCGGCACTCGGTGCAAGGAATCTCCACATCCGGCAGGAACTGCACATCCAGACTGATAACGCCTGTGCCATCGCAGACCGGGCAGCGCAGCTTGCCGGTGTTGTAGGAGAAATCGCCCGCCTTATAGCCAAGGCGCTTCGCATCGGCGGTGCGGGCAAAAACCTTGCGCAGCTCGTCATGGACGTTGGCATAGGTTGCTACTGTGGAGCGCACATTGATGCCGATGGGCGTTGCGTCAATCAGCTTGACCTGACGGATGCCTTCTGCCTGCACCGCCTTCACGTGGGCAGGCAGGGCGCTGCCCGCCGCCTGTGCCGCCAGCGCCGGGACAAGGCTTTCCAGTATCAGCGTGGTCTTGCCGGAGCCGGAGACCCCCGTCACCACGGTCAGACGGCCCTTGGGAAGCGTCACCTCCAGCGGCTTTACCGTGTGGATGGCATCAGTCGAAAGCCGGATACACCCCTCGGCGAAAAGCTCCTCCGCCGGGCAGTCTGCGGGGGCGGCGTTCCCTGCCCCGCTCAGAAAGGGGCCTATCTGGGATGCCGAGTTCGCGGTCAGGTCGGCCACCGTCCCCTGTGCAATGACGCGCCCGCCGCCTGCGCCCGCCTCGGGGCCCATCTCAATCAGCCAATCGGATTCCGCCAGCACCTGGGTATCATGGTCAACCAGCACCACCGAGTTGCCGTCCGCAATCAAATCGTGCATCACGCCGTTCAGCCCCACGATGTTGGAGGGGTGCAGCCCGATGGACGGCTCATCCAGCACATAGAGCACGCCAGTGGTGCGGTTGCGCACGGCGCGGGCCAGCTGCATCCGCTGGCGCTCCCCTGTGGAAAGGGTGGATGAGGCACGGTCGAGCGTCAGATAGCCCAGCCCTAAATCCATCAGCCGTTTGGCCCCAACGCGGAAGGACTCGCAGATGCTCTCGGCCATCGGGCGCATTTCGGGCGGCAGGCTGGCGGGTACGCCGTCCACCCAGTCGCACAGGGCGGTCAGCGTCATTTTGCAAGCCTCGTCCAGGCCAATGCCCCGCAGCCGCGGTGCGCGGGCTGCCTCCGACAGGCGCGAGCCGCCGCAGTCAGGGCAGACATCGGTGCGCAGGAACTTTTCCACCCGCTTCATACCCTTCTCGTCCTTGACCTTGGCCAGAGCATTTTCCACCGTGTAAACCGCGTTGAAATAGGTAAAGTCGAGCTCCCCGGCCTCCGGGGTGTTCTTGGCCTTGTAGAAGATATGCTTTTTCTCTGCCGGGCCGTTAAAGACAATATCCTTTTCCCGGTCGGTCAGCTCCCGGAACGGCACATCGGTGCGCACGCCCATCGCGCGGCAGACGTCGGTCATCAATGACCACATCAGGCTGTTCCATGGGGCGACAGCGCCTTCATCAATCGTGAGGGAGTCGTCCGGCACAAGGGTGGTGCGGTCCACAGTGCGCACCAGCCCGGTGCCGTCACAGGTGCGGCAGGCACCCTGGCTGTTGAAGGCGAGCTCCTCGGCGGACGGTGCGTGGACCCGCGCCCCACATTCCGGGCAGTAGATGGGCTGCTCTGCCGCCACGTTCAGCGTCGGCGGGATGTAATGCCCATTGGGGCAGCGGTGGCTGGCGAGACGGGAGAACATCAGCCGCAGGCTGTTCAGCAGCTCGGTTCCTGTGCCGAAGGTGCTGCGGATACCCGGCACGCCGGGCCGCTGGTGCAGCGCCAGCGCCGCCGGGACGTAGAGCACCTCATCCACCTGTGCCTTGGCGGCCTGCGTCATACGGCGGCGGGTGTAGGTAGAGAGCGCGTCCAGATACCGGCGCGAGCCCTCGGCATAGAGCACACCCAGCGCCAGCGAGGACTTGCCGGAACCGGACACACCCGCAATGCCGACAATCTTGTTCAGCGGCACATCCACGTCAATATTTTTCAGGTTGTGCACCCGCGCCCCGCGGATTTTTATGGCGTCAATCATAAGTTTTCCTCATACAGCGAAGTAAAAGGGCGGCCATTGGCCGCCCGCCTTTTATACAAACAGCTCAATCACAAACACCAGCACGCAGCAGATGACCGACACCGGGAACAGCCCGGCACCGCACCATGCGGCAACAATGCCCGCGGCCAGCGCCACCGCGCCGGAAATCGGCGTCTGGGTGGCCGCGATGATGGCCGGGAAGGTCATAACCGCCAGCGTGACATAGGGCACATAGTACAAAAAAGACTGAATGAACTGGTTCTTGATGGGCTTGCGAATCAGGGTAAGCGGCAGGATGCGGATGGTGTAGGACACCAGCGCCATAACCGCTATATAAATGTAGTTGTTCATTGGGCCGTCTCCTCCTGCTTAACCGGGAACAGCACCGCCGCTGCGGCGGAGATAACCACCGTCAAGATGATGGTGCGGGTGCCGTCGCTCAGCGCCGACACACCGGGCAGATAGTTGCAGGCGAAGCTCAGCGCAAAGCTGAGGAGCACCAGCGCCGCCACAATGCGGTTTTTCCGCGCCGGGGGGATGATGATGGCCAGGAACATACCGTACAGCGCCACACCCAGCGCGCTGACAATGCGCAGGGGCAGCGCGTTGCCCGCCAGAATCCCCAGTGCCGTGCCGATGGCCCACGCGGGGGCCGCCAGCAGGATGGCGCCGTAGGTATAGTAGGGGTTCAGCGGCCCGGGCCGCGCAATCGTGATGCCGAACAGCTCATCCGTGACATCGTAGCCGATGAGCAGCCGGTGGAAAAACGGCGTTTCGGGCGCAAACCGCTGGGCCAGCGCGCAGCTCATAAGCAGATACCGTGCATTGGCAATCAGGGTAATGACAGCCACCTCCCAGTAGGTGGCCCTTGCGGCAATCAGCGTAAAGGCTGCATACTCCCCCGCCGAGGCGTTGTTGAGCAGGCTGGCCCAGAAGCCCTGCATCGGGGTAAGCCCCGCATTGCGCGCCGCAATGCCCAGCGAGAAGGAGACCGCAAAATACCCCAGCGCTATGGGGAAGCCGTCACGCATACCATCGCAGAACACCTTGCGGCTGAACTGTGTTGACTCTTTCATCTTCCTATAACTTCCTTTCACCGGGTTTTATTATAACGCAGCTGTGGCAAGAAAGAAAGCACGGAGCGCGAAAAAAAGTGCATTTTCTGCAATGGCGGCCGGTGGTTTCTCGTGGTATACTGTAGAGCAGCTGCTCGTTATTTTGCAAAAAAGGGGTTTTCCTTATGTCACGCGATTCCATCAAAATGCTGGCCATGCTTACCATGCTGCTGAACCATATTGCCAATGCACTGCTGCCCGCCGGGGCGCCGCTTACCAATCTGTTTCTGTGCATCGGCTACTTTACCGCCGTGACAATGTGCTATTTTCTTGTCGAGGGGTACGGCTACACCCACTCCAAGCGGCGCTACGCCGGGCGGCTGCTGGGGTTTGCCGTGCTGGCCCAGCTGCCCTACCAGCTGGCCTTCCCGGAAAATGGCATGGCGGGTTTTGTACAGTTCAATATGCTGTTCACCCTGCTGCTCTGCTTTCTGATTCTGCTGGTGCAGGAAAAAGTCTCCGACCCCATCCTGCGCGGCGCGGCCATCGTGCTGCTGATCTGCGCCTCGCTGTTCTGTGACTGGGCACTGCTGGCCCCGGTGTTTACGCTGCTCTTTTCGTGGGCCGGGGCTTCCCGCCCGCGCAAAAAGCTCGCCTTTGTCATTGCCGCCCTGCTGTACGGCGGTATGGCGTGGCTGGGCAGCGAGCTGCTGGCGGATGCCCTCGGCTGCGGTTTGCCGATTCTTGTCTCCGGCTTCTTTATTCTGTACCTGTACAACGGCCAGCGCGCCGGGCACGGACGTACCTTTTATAAGTGGTTCTTCTATGCGTTCTATCCCGCGCACCTGCTGATGCTGGGCCTGCTGCGGCTCGCCGTGTTGTAAAGTCCTTTTTTCTACCGGAAAGCTATTTATTTGTGTTCCAGCCTGGCAAATCCCTTGCAAATT
>ERZ1034920.2456-NODE-2456-length-10467-cov-3.581733_pt1 | contig 10467 bp, 9 predicted proteins | sample MGYA00520688_ERZ1034920 | MGnify/ENA primary metagenome ERZ1034920 (study PRJEB33766, sample SAMN09781785) | gut metagenome | biome: gut microbiome | host: Homo sapiens | place: Madagascar | study: EMG produced TPA metagenomics assembly of the PRJNA485056 data...
GTGTACCTGCAGCAGGGACGAAGCTATGGAAAAAGTGATTATGGAAATACCTATGTGGAAGTCAATCTGACAGCGCAGCATGTGCTGGTGTATAAGAAAGGGAAAATGGTATTTCAGACAGATACCGTCACCGGCAATCTGGCGGCAGGCCATGGCACGCCGGCCGGTGTGTATTATGTGAAATATATGCAGAGAGGAGCGGTTCTGCGAGGCGTGGGCTATGCCACTCCGGTATCCTTCTGGATGCCGTTTAACCGGGGAATCGGATTCCATGATGCGACTTGGAGGAGCCGGTTCGGAGGCGTGATCTACAAGACCGGAGGATCTCATGGCTGTGTCAATCTGCCGTATGCTTCTGCAGAGAAGATCTTTTCTCTGATCTCTCCGGGGACACCGGTGATCTGTTATCATCTGGATGGGACGGAGAATAACCGGCACCTGAAGATACGCCGGGACAGCGTGTCGGACGAGAATTTGGTAAAAGCGACCGACGCACCAAAGCAGACAGCGAAGCCAAAGCAGACAGCGAAGCCAAAGCGGACGGCGAAGCCAAAGCGGACAGCGAAGCCAAAACAGACGGCGAAGCCAAAGAAGACAGTGAAGCCAAAACAGACGGCGAAGCCAAAGCGGACGGCGAAGCCAAAACAGACAGCGAAACCAAAGCGGACGGCAAAGCCAAAGAAGACTCCGAAACCAAAGAGAACTCCTGTGCCGGAGAAGACACCGCAGCCTTCCACGGCTCCGGCTCCGACTCTGTTACCGGACACGGCATCGCCTGAGGCACCACAGGAATAGACGAGACGGTGTTGGGAAGGCAGGACAGAAACAGGAACAATAAAAACGGCTGCACTCCGTGTGATGGGAGTGCAGCCGTTTTGCAAGTGCTTAATAAACGCTGGATGCGGTGATTTAATGGATAAATACCGCCTCACGATATGGAACCAGTTTGTAGATCTTGACGGCATCCGTTGGATTCAGATTGATGCATCCGTGGGATCCGCGGGTCTTGTACAGGTTCTTGTTCCAGGAGCTCCATGGCTGCCAGGTGGCAGGATGGAAGCCGGTGCCGGACCAGGTGATACGAACCCAGTTCTTAACCGGTGTGGCATATCCGGGACCGGTCAGGGTATATGCTTCTTTGTGCTCTTTGACATAGTAGGCACCGGTCGGCGTGCTTCTGCCCTCGACCGGAAGTCCGGTGATGCAGCGGCAGGAGAATTTGACTTTGCCGTTTCGCATGACATAGACCATCTGATCTTTGATGGAGATCTCGGTATAGTTGTTGACATCCCAGTCCACACCGGTCTGGTCATAGTCCATCTTGAAGCCGGTATAGAGCCACAGGACGCCCTTTTTGATCGTGAGAGCCTTTTTGTTCTCCTCGGAAGGATCCGCCAGATAGGCGTTGGTTGCCTCCTGATCGATCGGCTGTTTGATAGCCTTGACTGCCTGCTTGACGGTCTTTTCGTAATCCATCTGCCATCCGTAATCACCGCCTATGATCGTGACATTCTTTCCGTTGTGGTCTTTGATCGTGCGGTTCTTGCCGACGGTCTTATACTTGAGGCAGAATTGCTCGACCCAGGCTGCGATCGCTGTCTCGTCATAGGTGACGGTGCCATCCTTATAACTGATCCACTGTGCGATCTTCTTTGGGGTGATCGTCTCTTTGTGTCCCTCACCCATATTCCAGACAATGTAACGCAGCGCCACATTGTTGCAGGTGCTGACTGCCTGCTGCATGGAAGGATCATCTGAGGTGATCTTCGGGCTGGCGTAGATATCCGGATATTCTTTCACGTCGGTGAGATCCATCTCGGTGTCTGCCTGAGCCAGCGCCGTCTCGATGGCGGCAATCAAAGCCTTCTTACGCAGTTTGTTGCCCTGCTTTTCGGCAGCGATCGTGTACTGTCCGGACTCCTTGTCAAAGACCGCTCTTGCGGATACCGGTTTCTGTACATGGTAGTCGTAGCTGCCCGCCAGAATTGCGGAGCAGGAGACTGCCTTGACCAGTTTCTTGCGGTCGTATTTGACATCGTAGACGGTCTCGTAATCACTCTTGCGGGTCGTGAGAACGAATTTTTGATGCTGGTCCTCGTAGAGTTTGTCGATGTGATCGCCAAGCTGGAAATCATAGTCAATGGCTCCGCCGTCAATCACCAGACTGCCATCGTCCCGGCCGCTGATGTGCAGGGAGTAATTCGCATGCAGATCGCGGATCGTTTCCTTGGACTGTTCCAGGGACTGGCCGGAGACGTCGACGCCGTTGATCGTGGTATGAGGATACCAGCGCTTGCCGTTATAAATCTTCTGATAGAAGAAAACCGCACCGCCCAGTGCAATGATCAGCACCAGCAGGATGATCGACAGTACCAGAGGCCATCTTCTTCGTTTTGTTTCATACATAGTTCTATTTCCTCTTTTCTCTGAGATTATGCATTAAACGTGTATTTACAGGACTCTCATGCCGCCATATCTGCGGATCTTGAGAACGCTGCAGGAACCTTTGCCAAAGACCTGATCCAGTGCCTGGCGGTAGGTATCTACCAGATCATTTGGCACAAAGGCCTGAATGGTGCCGGCAAAACCGCCACCGTGGACGCGGCTCCTGCCGCGGCTTCCCAGCACAATGTCACTGACAGCCAGACCGATGGAGACATTCTGATGCTGCACATCGGAGCTGGTGTAGACATTCTGGAGATATTTGAAGGAGGAATTGCCGGACGCTTCCAGCGCATCCAGGAATCCCTGAAAATCATCGGATCTGAGGGCGGCAACTTCCTTTCTCACGCGGATATTTTCTTCCATAAAGTGCAGTGCACGCAGGACGCAGCGGTCGGAGGTGGCAGTGCGCACTTCGGCGAGATGCTGCAGCAGATCCTCGCGGTCTACCTCGCTCAGATAGGATTTGCCGAAGAAGGCAGCGACCTTTTTCATCTCCTCGGGAATCGCTGCGTAGTCCGGTGTCAGATCGGCATGGGAGCCTTTGGTATCGGTGATACACAGGCTGTACTGATGTTTTGCAAGGTCGAAGTCAACCTTTTCCACGACAGGATGAGCCGGGTCTGCAAAATCAATATGGACCATGTTGCCCACGGAGCAGGCCATCTGATCCATCAGGCCGCATGGCTTGCCGAAATATTCATTCTCCGCATACTGGCCGATGATGGCAATCTCCACCGGAGACACCTTCATGTCATTGTAGAGGCCGGAACAGATCGTGCCGATGATGGTCTCAAAGGCCGCGGAGGAAGAAAGTCCTGCGCCGATCAGCACATCGCTGGTGATGTAGGCCTGGAATCCGCCGATGGCATAGCCGCGGTCTTTCATGCCCTTGAGCACACCCTTGATGATCGCCAGGGTCGTGCCGGATTCCTTGGGACGAAGCTCCAGATTGTTCAGATTGATCCGGATCATCCGGTATCCATCGGATACGACTTTGACCACGTCATCCTCCAGAGGTTCTACGATCGCAATGCAGTCGTTGTTGATGGAAGCAGCCAGAACCTCCCCGTGCTGGTGGTCGGTGTGGTTGCCGCCGATCTCACTGCGGCCCGGTGCCGAAAAGATGCAGACATCTGCCTCGGCATAGGTATCCTCAAAGTCCTTGAGGGTTTTGAGGTAGCGTTCTCTCTGGTAGGAGATCCGTGATTCGTCAATATAGATATCGCGCAGAAGGTCATCGTGGAGCCCCTGCTCGAACTGTTTCATGAGTTCCTTGGTATTTGTCATGTGATTGCCGTCCTTTCTCATGGTAATAGCGGTTTAGTCTTCCAGGGAAGAGTAGATCAGATTGCGGATGACCTGGACGTCGCGGTAGCCGTTGCCGCCGCATTTCTGGATGGCGTACAGGATGATCAGATCCTCCGCCGGGTCCATCGCAACATAGCAGCCAAGCCAGCCGTCCCAGCCGTATTCACCCACGGAGCCAAGTCCGTAGGAAGCGGGTACATTGACCATCTGACGCATGAGATTACCGTAGCCATAGCCGCGCAGTGCTTCCCAGTCGTACATCTCAAGCTGCTTAGGTGTCAGATGATTGCAGGTCATGTACTCGATGGACTTGCGGGAAAGATACCGTCTGCCCTCGAATACACCACCCTGGAGCATCATGCGGGCAAAGCGCGAGTAGTCATCGATCGTGGAGACCAGTCCTGCTCCGCCGGATTCAAACAGAGGCTTCTTCAGGAACATGTAGGACAGACCGAGATGCTGCCAGGTACATGGCTCCAGAGAATCGGTCTCCGGCATATATTGGTAGTTCTCCATGAAGCGGTCCTGCTTGTCCTCCGGACAGTAGAAGTCCGTGTCTACCATACCGAGAGGTGTGAAGAGAACCTCTTTGAGATATTCACCGTAGGTCATGCCTGTGACCACCTCGATCACTGCTCCCAGAACATCGGCGCAGAAACTGTAACGCCATCCTTCTCCGGGCTGGAATTCCAGAGGCTGCTGTCCGATCAGATTGGCCAGATCATAGGTGCTGGTTGGATCGTCGTGGTTCAGGATACGGTCGTAATAGGCATCGATCATATCCTGCATATAGCGGCCGGCCGGAAAACTGGCATCCGGATAGGTCAGTCCCGCGGTCATGTCCAGAAGATGCATCAGGGTCACTTCCTGCTGTACCGGAACCAGTCCCTCCGGAGTCAGAACCTTCTGATCCCGGAAGCCCGGGAGATATTTGGAGACGGGATCCATCAGGGCGATCCTGCCCTGTTCCACCAGCATCATGACGGCTGCAGATGTGATCGGCTTGGTCATGGAGTAACAGCGGAAGATCGAGTCGCGCGTCATGGGGATGTTTTTTTCGACATTGGCCATGCCGAACTGATCCCGGTAAACTTCCCGGTCGTGGTGTATGACACAAAGGGCAGCCCCTTTGATCTCATCGGCGTTGATGCGGTCTTTGATATAGTCCGCAGCCTGGTCGATTTTTGATAAATTCATGGAAAAATCCTTTCTTTTGTTGATGAAATGCCTGATGGCATTGCCAACTTTTATCATAACATATTATAGGAGAAAATGGAATAATTCCCGTCGATTTGTCCATACTATTTTTGATCGTTTTTGAAAGGAGAGAAGTGAGGGAGATGAAAAAAAGCGCAGTCTGTGTGATCATTTTTCTGAGCGGAGGGTATCTGTACTGTACGGTAGAGCTGGTGGCACGGGGCTTTTCGCATATATCCATGTTTCTGGCCGGCGGTATGTGCATGCTGCTGGTGGGCGGGATCAGGCGTGTGCTTCCGGAAATTTCCTTTCTGAGCCAGATGGTGTTATCCGGTGCGCTGATCACCCTCGTGGAACTGGCATTTGGCCTGGTGGTCAATCAGCGCATGAAACTGGAAGTATGGGACTATTCGCAGCTTCCCTATAATTTTCGGGGACAGATCTGTCTGCTGGAAGGCTGTCTGTGGGTGCTCCTGTCAGCTCCGGCAATCCTGGTGCATGATTTTTTGTGGAATACGTTGCTGGGAATACCGTGGAAGAATTACCGGATCTTCTGATTGGCAGAATGCGCCATCCCATGTATAATGGGGAAAAAGGAGGTCGAGGCAGGATGATAAGACGGATACGCAGACAGGACATGAAAAAACCGGTTCCCGCCCATACGCGCAAACCGGTTGATTACATATATTATACGCCACATGTCAGAACGGTGACGGATCCTGAGATACGGTCGGTCAGTGCCCGGCCGGTGGATGCACGGTCTGCCTCTATGACCACGGCGCAGCCACGTCCGGCAGACTGCGATGAGATCCGGAACACACCGGAACAGCAGGCTCACTGGAAACGGTTCCTCAAACATCTCACATAATCCCATGCGTGCGCAGTCCCTTCGGATAATGATTTTTGGCCATGCCGCGGTCTGCCTTGCCCCATCCAAGCGGGCAGTTCGCGTAGGTCAGTAAAAGCCATCCCCTGCAGTCCTCAGGACAACTTACCGTCTCTCCGTGCAGATAATGTGCCGCCTCCTCCAAGGTGAGCGCGTGGCTGGCAGCCTGGCCCGGTGTCAGAGCCTTGGCCAGAGCGTAGGCCGGGATGAAACGTCCCTTTTTCCGGGTGCCTAGATGAAGGCCGGGGCGGACTGTGACCAGCCCCTCCAGAGACGGTGCCGGTTCGGGCAGCAGATAGAGCTCCTCGCCGTGTAATACATAGACCGGATTGGTCCGTGGAAAGATCTGTTCCACGGGAACCTTCAGACAGCTCCGGGCAAATTCCTCAAATCCGCCGATGGCTTCTTCGAGAGGCTGTGGGCTTTTTTTCTTACTCTTTTTTCGGAGTCTGGCGCTGGCCGCAGGCTGTGGAACATCCGGTACCGGTTCTCCTTTTTTATGGAGCAGTGCCATGAAATGTCCCTCACCGCGCAGCCTGTGAGGCCACAGACGCAATGTGCCGGACAGTGTGCCGTCGCAGAATCCGCCGTTGTCAGGGAGAGTGGACATGGTTGTTCCAAGAGGAGTGTCACGCCAGGAGATCAGCTCGTAGTCCGGATGCCCCGAGAGGAACCACTGTATCATCTCCTCGTCCTCGTCCCGGGAAAAGGTACAGGTGGAATACACGATCATGCCTCCCTCGCGAAGCATCTGATCGGCACATTCCAGAATCCATTGCTGGCGGTCACGGCATATCGTGACATTGTCCTCGGACCATTCCCGGACAGCCGTCTCGTCCTTGCGGAACATGCCTTCTCCGGAGCAGGGCGCGTCCACGACAATGCGGTCGAAATAATATGGAAAATGGGAGACCAGATCCTTGGGATCATGGTTGGTGACCAGAGCATTGGCAATGCCCAGACGCTCAATGTTCTCGGAAAGGATCTGCGCGCGTTTTGGGAAAATCTCATTGGAAACCAGGAGACCATGTCCCCGCATGCGGCCCGCGATCTGTGTGGACTTGCCACCCGGTGCCGCGCAGAGATCCAGAATATTCTCGCCGGGGCGGGGATCCAGCAGAGACACTACGGCCATGGCACTGGGTTCCTGAATGTAGTAGGCACCGGCTTCATGCAGTACATGACGGCCCGGATGTTCTGCGGGAGAGGCGTAGAAGCCTTCAGGGGCCCAGGGGATCGGTTCCAGCGAAAAAGGAAAGTCTCCGGCATCCTTGAGAAGGTTGCGCCGGAGACCATATGCTTTTTCGTGCCGGTAACTGTCCGCAAAGGCCTCCCATTCATCGGATAACTGATGTTTCATGCGCCGGATAAAGGCGGCTGGAAGTTCATTTGCATTCATAGGATACCTCGTTATCTTGTGTGTTTGATCAGATCAGATCGGCGATGTCGATGTTTTCGCCGGTGATGCCCACCATAGCGCCCTGGGAGGCTTCTGCGGCATCCGGATGTGCGATCAGCCATTTGTTGGCTGCAAACAGATATTTGTCATTGTCATTGAGCACCTGAATGTCCGGCTTGGCTTCGTTGGTTCCCTTTGGAAGAACGATCACAACGCGGAATCCCTCGCCCTTTTTGGCGCTGCATGGTGCATAGTGGAGTGTAGTTGCATAAAGTTCCACACCGACTCCCTTTGGACACAGGAATGCCTCGGTCTTGGAAGAATCGATGGCTCCATCTATGATATCCTGCTGTCTGGCTACCAGTAAGACAGCATCGTCTGCGGCGATATCGATCTCGCTGTCGCGGTGATACTCAAAGCAGTTTAAGCGGGTGTTGGTTCCGTTGCAGTAACCGATCTGGATCGGCATGCCGCCATAGCAGTTGTCGCGCAGCTGTGCGTAAGCCGGAGTGTCCTCAAGCTCTGCCACAGATGGCACATAGATGACACTGTCGGCAGGTTTCTCGGTGGTCTCTTCCAGACGCTTTAACAGCAGATCTACATCGTAACCGTCGACAACACGTCCATAAGTACGGAAGGCCTCATCATATACTGACTGAATTTTCATAAATACCTCCATTCTGCCGCATAGTCTGCGACAAATCGTTTATTCTGTATACCAGTTTATCATATTGCTTTTTTGATGGGAAGAGAAAACATTGCCAGAATCGGATGAAACATATATAATGATAACAATATTGTAGTGTGGATCAGTATGCCCGAAGACAGAGACGGTGGGCGTGGAAATGGGGAGTCAGATGAAAATTGCATTGGGACAGATCGATATGGTCTGGGAGGACAAAGAGGCCTCAATCAAGAAAGTAGAACATATGCTGGAAGTGGCGGCGGCAGACCGGGCGGATCTTCTGATCCTGCCGGAGATGAGCCTGACCGGATTTTCCATGAATCTTACCCGGATCGGAGAGGATCCGCAGGATTCCTTTACCGTGAAGAAGATGTCCGAACTGGCGCGGCGGTATCATGTGGGGATCGGAGTGGGATGGTCCGCGGTGAGTCACGGTGAGACACAGGGAAAGAACTGCTTTACCCTGATCGGGGACCGGGGAGAGGTGCTGGGCCAGTATGAGAAGATCCATCCGTTTTCCTATGGAGGAGAGGCACGGTATTACCGCGGTGGAGACCGTCTGGTGATCGTACCCTACAAGGGAAGGATGTTGTCATTGTTTGTCTGCTATGATCTGCGCTTTCCGGAACTGTTCCAGGTGGCTTCCAGGCAGGCGGATATCATGCTGGTGATCGCAAACTGGCCATCCACCCGCAGAGAGCAGTGGATCAGTCTGCTGCGCGCCAGAGCGGTTGAGTCGCAGGCCTATGTGGTCGGTGTCAACTGCGTGGGAACCCGGGATGGTCTGGAATATGTCGGAGACAGCATGGCATTGGATCCGGTGGGGAATACGCTGGGGCTTCTGTCCCGTCAGGAGGGAGTGCTGCTGTGCGAACTGGAGGACAAGGCCTGGCATCTGAGGGACAAATTCTCGATCCGTCAGGACCGGCGGGAAGATTTGTATACCAGATATTATTACCAAGAAAAACAAGATTGAGGAAACAGGGATGAGCAAGTACAAGACCAAGGTTAAGATTGCACAGATACAGAGTCTGGTGGAGGAGAAGAAATACAAAAAGGCGGCAGCGCTGCTTGCCACACTCGATGTGATGCAGGTGCGCTCCAGAGCAGATCTTCATACCTTTGCGGAGGTATATATGAAGACGGAACAGTATGAGGCGGCCAAGGCGACCTACCTGAGGCTCTACAAAAAGAACCGCAGCAAGCGTGTGCTTCACCGGTTGATCTATCTGGCGATCCGGACCAATGAAATGGATGAGGCGGAGGAGTATTACATTGAATTTCTGGGGCTTAGTACCAATCAGAGAGAAAATCTGATCCTGCGCTACCGCATTGACAAGGCAAAGGGAGCTCCGGTGAGTCGTCTGATCGAGACTCTGCAGGATCTGAAAAAGGTAGAATATATCGAGGAGTGGGCGTATGAACTGGCCAAACTGTATCAGAGAGCCGGCCGGTTGAAAGAATGTGAGCAGGAATGCCGTGACATCCAGCTCTGGTTCGGACAGGGCGAGATCGTCGAGCGTTCCAAGGTACTGATGACGTATCTTCGCACCAACGGCACCATGATCGAGGATGACCGTGATTACACGGAGGAGCCCAAGGAGGAGCCGAATCCCCTGGATACAGGATCCCTGCCGGAACTGGATATGGACATTCTCAAGCGAAAGAAAGAGGAACAAAAAGGCGGCACAGCCAGAGAACGCTTCCTGAAGTTCACCGGTCTCTGGAGCGAGGAGGATGAGGAAGCACTGCGTGAGGAACGGCGGCAGGAGAAGCTGCAGGAGCAGCAGGAGCATCCGGATGAGGAGTCGATCAGACTGCAGCAGCACCTTATGGAGGCTGTCCGGGACATTGACGGGGACAGCGTGGAGGAGCCGGAGGACGACTTGGAAGAACAGCCGTCAGAAGATGGGGAGCCGGATGATACTGAGGACGCAACAGATGATCTGGACGACGATTCGGGAGAGGATGAAACAGATGATCTGGATGAAGATCCGGGAGAGGACGAAACAGATGATCTGGATGACGATCCGGGAGAGGACGAAGCTCTTTCGATGGATGAAGAGGAAGACTGGGACTCTCTGGAACAGGAGCAGAATGAACCTCATGAGCGGAAGGCTCCGGATCACACAGGGATCACGCAGGATCTGGCGGAGACGATCGCACAGATTGTGGCAATGGAAAAAAACAATCTGCTGCAGACGGAACCGGTTGTAGCGAACGATACACCGGTGACTGCGCAGCCGCAGATCCCACAGGGAATGGAAGAAATCACAGGGGAAAACCCAGATGAGGAGGATATTACCATGATAGATTTAGACGAGATTATGCCGACCCCGGATATGCCGGAGATGAAGCAGGTCGTTCCACAGGACAGCCCGGAACTGGGCAAAAAGGAAGTTCTGCAGGACAAGGATCTGCCGACGACGAGAGCACTTCATCACAGCCTGGACGACATGCTTACGCTGATCGCCGGGGAATTGGAGCCAAAGCATTTTGTTCTGATGGGCAAGGGCGATGAGATCCGACTGGGTGTGACCAAGAAGG
>ERZ1034920.2460-NODE-2460-length-10444-cov-5.066513_pt1 | contig 10444 bp, 16 predicted proteins | sample MGYA00520688_ERZ1034920 | MGnify/ENA primary metagenome ERZ1034920 (study PRJEB33766, sample SAMN09781785) | gut metagenome | biome: gut microbiome | host: Homo sapiens | place: Madagascar | study: EMG produced TPA metagenomics assembly of the PRJNA485056 data...
AACGGAAGCGTCTGAATGGGATGACATGACTGTGAAGAAGAATACTTTCAAAAGAACAGTGTTTCTTAAAGCAAACGTTTTCATTTTGGCAGGCATGGAAGATTTGAAATTCCCTATTTATATGCAGTGAGGTGATTTAATTGAGCAATGTTTCCAAAACAATCAATGGTACCTTTGGCCGTGTTTGGGTCGATGATGAGGACTATGGCATGGTACGTTCGTTTGAATCGAAGTCAAAGTTGGATTGGGAAGCTATTAGAGAGCCAGAAAAATTGGGGCCTGGGTATAAATACAAAGGCTACACGATAGAGGGCACAATGACAGGCATGCAGATCGATTCCAGATTTGCAAAAAAGTATGCAGAGGGTATTGTTACTGGCAACATTCCTGATGTTACGGTTGTTGGTCGATTGGCTGATCCGCAAGCAGCTGGACACATTCGAGTGGCGTTGTATGGCGTGGTGTTTGATGAGTTGACGTTGTTGAAATTTGAAAATAACACCATCGTTGAAGAGGAAGTGCCATTTAAGGCGCAGAGCTACAAATTCTTAGACATGATTTAAGGAGGAACCATGGCGTATTTAACACTTGAAGATCTGTTGGATCGTAAAGCACAATCCGAAGAGGATCGTTTACATATTAAAGCCATTCATTCGGATGCTTTGGGAGGGGAGCTGTTGTGCAAGCGACTGCCGTTTCGTTCCGTGGCAACCATTATGGATCGTTTGACGGGCGGTGAAGCTGGGACGCTGGAAGTGTTTGAGGCTTATCAGGAATTGATATACAAAAGCTGTGAGCTACTGCAGTCTCCGAAGCTGAAAGAGGTCTATAACATCGAAGGCGACCGTTATGATATCGTAGAGCAAGTTTTTAATGGCGATATGGGGGAAATTGACCGTGTTGGCACAAAGATTCTTACGTTCTACGACAGTGCGCTAGATATTGAAAACCTAAAAAACTGATAAAGTCCGACGCTACAGCAGCGATGTACAGCTGGTATCTTCGCAAGGGGATACCGGTTGAACATCTTGAAGCGTTGGACGCTGTGCATTCAGCTTTCTATTTTGCTTCTATGTCGATAGAACTTGATGAAATAGAAGCTCAAAACAGGGAACTGGAAAAAATGAGGAGGTGAAACGGTGGCGAGTAAACGTGTAGCAGTCATTTTGTCGTTGACCGACAGATTTTCCAGCGGTTTCAAAAAATTTCAAGAAGCGGCAAAAACAACCGAGAAAGAAACGCGGCGTCTACAAAACCAGATCAAGCGATTCGGTGCTGACGCAAAGAATGCTTTTACCAATTTCGCTAGTAGTTCTGTAAAAGCGGTTGGGGTTGCCGGTGCAGCCTTGGCTGGTTTGGGTGCAAAAACAGGGTTGAGTGAAGCACTAGATTTGGAAGGGTATCGGCAACAACTTAACACGGCAACGAAAGACACGCAGAAAGCGTCGCAGATCATGCAGTACGCCGTTAATCTTGCCAATAAAACACCATTTGAAGCAGGCGAACTGGTTGAAGGGGCCGCAAAATTTGAAGCCATGGGTATGAGTGCCAATAAGTGGCTGACACGCACTGGTGATATGGCGGCAGCAACCAATAAGGGTTTTGATCAAGCCACCGAAGCCTTGATTGATGCCCAAACTGGAGAGCTGGAACGCTTAAAAGAGTTTGGAATTACAAAAGCCATGATCGCTGATCAGGCAGAAAAGATGTTTACCGACCAGCAAATCATTAACAACCAGGGCCAGATTGTCAATCAGGAAAAATTTAATGAAGCTCTTATTGCTTTGATGGAGGATAAGTTCAGTGGTGGCATGGAAGCCCAGGCCGAAACTGTGCGTGGCGCTTGGTCTACAGTTACTGGCATTACTAAGAGTGCGCTGGCAACGCTTGTTGGCATGAGTTCTGATGGCTCTTTACGCTCTGGCTCTGCACTTGACTATATTAAGAATAAAGTCAAAGAATTGGGAGCCTCATTTGAAAGATGGCAGCAAGATGGAACACTTGAACGATTTGCTCAGAGGTTTGATCAAACCTTACAGACTATTGGGAACTTCGCCGTTCCTATCCTACAGAAAGTTGGCAGCGGATTTAAGTTTGTTGCTGATAATGCGAACTGGCTTTTACCAATTGTTGCTGGGGTATGGTCTGCATTTAAGGCTTACTCCATCATCAATGGTGCTGTTAATGGGTTCAAGTTGTTGGCGGCTGGTATTGGGTTGGTCAATGGAGCATTAACGATTAGTCCGATATTTATTATTGCTGCCACGATAGGCGGTATTATTACTCTTCTGACGGCATTAGGTGTCAATTGGTCGTCGGTGTTTGGCGTTGTTCAATCGTGGACGCAAAAGGCCAAAGAAAAGTTTGATGAATTCAGCAGTTTTATCCATTCTTTTTCGGTTCCATCGTGGATTTCTAGCTTGGCAGATACGTACCTTCCAAAAATTGAAAACGGTGCACAATGGGCGTTGGATAAGTTTCAATCGCTGATTGGATGGCTTAATAATGTCAGCTTGCCATCATGGGTAACATCACTTGGCAGTAAGATTTCATCTGGATATAATGCCTTAAAATCTTCTGTGAGCGGCCATGCAACAGGTACACCTTATTTCTCTGGGGGACCGACACGCATCAATGAAGGTGGCCGCGGAGAAACTGTGGTGCTGCCATCAGGAACGCAGATTATTCCACATGATGTGGCAATCAGGCAGCCGTCTGCAGCGGCTGGTGGCGGTGATATTAATGTTACCGTCCATATTCAAGGGAACGTCATTGGAAATGGTGAATTTGCGAATTACGTAGGAAAAGTTGTGGCGAAACAAATTGTAAAAGTTGTGAAGAATAGATAGGAGGGACACACATGGATATTATTTTCAGCATCAATAACAATGAATCTGTGCGTGTCCTGCCTATTTGTCCAGAAGTGGTGGTGACTAGCCCCCAGGAAAATGCAGAGTTCGACGGGTTAAAAGGAAAGATGGCCATTATTGGGCCGAAGGGCCGACGATCGTTGTCGATAAGCTCGTATTTTCCATCGAAGCCATCGCCTCTCATCCATGCTGGTGCATCGTCTAATGGCTGGTCGTATGTAGAATGGTTTGAGCAATGCAGGGGCCGAATGCTGCCGATGCGTGTGGTTATCGTATACGAATACTACAAATTGAATATGGCTTGCCTGATTGATGATTTTAGTTGGCACGTTGATTCGACAGGAGACTATGTGTACGATTTGTCGGCATCAGAATACATCTTTGCGACGGCAAAACCGGTGCAAAATGTGGAAGAAAACGTTGTTGTTACCTATCCGGTTGTTGGTGAGGGGACCGTGCAGCCTGGGGGTGTTGGCTGATGAGCATTGAAGTGCTGCTCTTTGATGGCGATACGCCCTACAATGTGAGCCATCGGGTGGGCAATGTATCCAGATCAGACAACATTGATGGCCTTGGACAAGAGATTGCTTTCGATTATCTGTATAACAGGCGTGACAAGTACACAACAGATATGTTGACTGAACCAGGTGATCATATTCAGTACGTTGACGGTGAGGAAGTCATCATTGAGGGATTGGTTGTTGAAACGTCGGATGCCATGCGAGGCACTGTAGCTGTGACGGGATATGACTATGGTTATTGGCTGAATGAGACGAAAACCGACATTCAGTTTAATGGCTGCACGACGTCACAAGCCGTTGAAGAATTGATGAAGAAGAATGGTATCAAGGTTCAATGTGTTGAGATTCCAGAGATTGTCGAACATAACTATTATGATGAGACATTGGGCGACATTCTGAAGCACCTCATAGGCATGGCGACGCATCAAAGTGGCAAGAAATATCGTTTGGAGGTGCGTGGTGCTACAGTCGTTGTAGAAGACTATGAAGACCTTATCATCACACCGACCTTTATTTCTGCTGCCAACATTGCGCCAGTTGATGTTGTGTACAATCCTGGCCATATTACGATCACTCGAAGCCTGGATGATATGTATAACCATGTTGTTGTCAAAGTGGACGGTGAAGTGGTCAGCGAGGCGAAGGATGAGGATTCCATTGCTAAGTTTGGCGATAAGACTTACACGGTAGATGATGATCCGGAAGCCGATGCTGAGGTACTGTTAAAAGACATGAACAAAGTTGTTGTCAGTGGAGAAGTGGATTTGCTGGGGGATAATCAGATTCGAAGTGGCCGCATTCTTGAATTTTCAGAGGGTAATGTCACGGACTTTGTGGGCAAATTTTTAATTACCAATTGCCAGCATGCATACAGCATCAATGGTCATACTGTGCACGTCACACTGGTGGATGCGGAGAGCATGGATGCCAGCGTGGAAGCGGTCGACCCATCGGAAGATGTTTCTGATGATACCGATGCAACAGGCGGGACCTTTGAAGAAGGCGACGGCGTTGCAACCGGTCAATATACCTGGCCACTTCCTGGAGCATCATGCACGATCACGACATATGCGGGCCATACCAACAACGCTGGAGATTTTCCGGTCTCATATGGTACAACTGTTGTGGCGGCCGATGGCGGCGTGGTGGACTGGGTGCAGTATTGGGATGGTTATTCACGATGGGGTAATCAAAGCTATGGGAACTGCATCCGCATTCAACACGGTAATGGGCGTTATACATTGTATGCGCATTTGTCGCAGATCAATGTGGCATCTGGTCAGGCGGTGTCAAAAGGTCAGACGATTGGCGCTGTTGGCAGCACAGGCAACAGCACTGGGCCGCATCTGCACATGGAGATTGTGCAAAATGGTTGGGGTGTTTATCCTGGCAATGTGTTTTAAGGGGTGATCATATGGTAAATAAATGGGAGCATGATATTGTGGGAGCGTTATCTCCAAAAGTCAGAAGGAATTTAGACCCGTGCATCGGCGTCGTTGTGAGTGTTGAGCCATTTAAGGCAACCATTCGCGGCGGCGCTTTTGTGTTGAGCAAGAAAAACACCTATATCTGTCAGTCTGCCATTCAGGAGGCCTATAACTATGACACCATCAATGGAACCGTATCGCACGGTGAACATTCTGGAGAAGGTTTTACAGCGCAGCGAGGGGTTATTACGCTGCGTGATGTGTTGATGGTTGGACAGCAGATTCTGGTTGTCCCGATTCAGTATGGACAGAAATTTGTTGTTGTGGATGTATTGGCAGGTGGTTGGTCATGATCTTTCCTAATTCAGTGAATGGGAGTTTTACCACGGAAGAACGTACACGACTTGGCCGTTCATTTGTGTTTGATTTTGAGACTGGACAGACGCAGGTGGTTGGAGGTGTAGTGCAGGAAACTACGGAACTTCAAGCGGCGAAACAGTGGATCGAGTTGTTGGTGCGCACAACACTGGATAAATACGTTGTGTATAAGGGAACAGGCTTTGGAACGTCGATCCATAGGTACATTGGCTATCGGTCGTTGCCCTTCGGTTTTATTGAATCGGAATTTCAACGAGAGGTCGAAGAGGGTGCGCAGCTTAATCCGGCTATTGAAGGAATCAGCAATTTTGTTCTAACACGTACAACGCGAGGGTTGATCGTTGAATTCACAGTGAACATGATAAATAAAGATATATTCGGGATGGTGATCAACACAGATGGGATTTATTAAAAGAACGGCAGAAATGTTGCTAAAGGAAATGTTGTCGAAGGTGAGCGACACTTATCAAAAAACGGTGGGATTTCCAGTGTACGACATTCTGAATGCGGCATCTCGTGTAATGGAGACTTTGGAAGATCGCATAGATGACCACGTGTCACGTCTTGATGTTGACAATCTCGATGGCAACGATCTGACAAGATTTGTACTCCAGCACAAAGGCATCAAGCGCAAAGACGCAAGCAAGGCGACGGTAACGTTAACAGTAACTGGTAATGGTACTGTTAACAAAGGAGATATCTTTCAAACGGCAACCGGTATTCAGTTTGCTGCCGATGAGACAACTGTTGTATCTGGTAGTGCAGATATTACAGCGACAGCGGTTGTAGGTGGCAGAAGCGGGAATGCGGCGGCGGGGTCGATTGTCGTCATGCCGGTTACTATTCCGGGGATTGTGTCCGTAACCAATACAGAGACAGCCGCTGGAGGGTACGATCAGGAAAGTGATGACGATTTAAGAGAACGCTATTATGAAGCCCTGCAGAAACCGGCAACGTCTGGCAACGAATACCATTACATCCAGTGGGCAAAAGAAGTGGTCGGTGTTGGTGATGCGAAGGTGTATTCGTTGTGGCAAGGGGACAACACCGTACAGGTGGTTATTGTCGATGCAAATGGCGAAGTGCCGTCGGATGAGCTGGTGGAAGAGGTGCAGGAACATATTGATCCGGACAGTTCTGGCTTGGGACTTGGCGAAGCACCGATAGGCGCTTATTGCACTGTGACAGCAGCGGAAGCATTAGAGATTGCTGTTTCTCTTAAGCTGGTGGGGGCTGATACGGAAGCATTGAGGCAAGCGATAGAAGAATCTCTGAAAGCCTATCTGCGTGAGATTGCATTTAAGCAGAACTATGTGAGCTATGCGCGCTTGTCGAATGCCATTATTGACACAGAAGGCATCATAGATTATTCCGATTTAACCATAAACGGTGATGTTAAAAACGTTGCTGTTCCTGATAAATCGGTGGCGGTGCTGGGGGTGATCTCCTATGTCGATGCGCAGCAGTAACCTTTTGTTGGCGATGGTGCATCGCATTTTTCGCAAGGACAAATTTCACATCACGATATTTGATGCAATTGGGTACGCGCTAGACAGCATACGACAACGTGCGGATGAAGCCTATGACCAGATGTTTTCTGACACGGCAACATATATGCTTCCGACCTATGAAAAACAGCTCTTGCTTTCCGGAGAAGGCAAAAGCTTAGATGATCGACGGTCTGCAGTAACGGCTGGATGGCAGCGTGGTGGCAAGGTTGATATTTTGCAGATTCAAGCGGCTGCAGACAGTTGGAAAAACGGTGCCACGGAGGTTGGGTTTATCGGCGGTCGCATTATCGTGAAGTTTATATCTGAATTTGGTATTCCGACCGATTTGGAAGGGCTGAAGGCAGCAATCAAAATCATTAAGCCAGCGCATTTGGGCATTGGGTACATCTTCAAATATCTGCTGATTGAAGACATTCATGAAGTAAAAACATTGGAGCAGATGGAAAGCTTAACGCTTGAGCAATTTGCTTTCGGAAAGGAGTAAGGTATGGGGAGTTATACACCAAATAAAGGTCTATATAAAGCAGATCCTATCGCAGATGCGAAGGATACGTTTAATATCACGAAGATGCTCAATGATAATTGGGACAAGCTGGACGCTGAAGCACAGTCTTTTGATGAGCTGATGAACACTTACAGCTACATTTGGTCAATGAACGCAGCGGATACCGGTGCTCTCACGATTACGGTTACGCTTGGCGAGGATTGTCCGAAGGAAGCAACGATGACAGCGGTCATAAGTGAAGCAGAGAACGGCGATACTACCATTGACGTGACAACGGTTATCGACGGGGTAACAAGTAAATCAAGCCACACAATTAACGATGCTGGTGGCGAAGGGGGCGTAGTAAATGGCTGATCCGATTACATGGGGACTGATTAACCTTGTCAAAAAAGGTGTTAAGGGCGTGCAAACAACGCTGGATGGTGTAAGCGATAAAGTAAGCGGTTTGACTGATTCGTTAGATGCTGATTTTATGGAAGTAAAGAATGCGATTGAGGGCGTAAAGACTGACGTTGGAAATGTTAATACTTCTGTGGATGACATAAAATCTGACACTGAATCTCTTAAGGTTTCTATTGATGGTAGCACTTTGTTTAATGCTGATAGCGTTGTTAAAAGCGTTCAAAGTGGAGTTATTAATGAAGTTAGAGTAACACATCCAAATGCTCATAAGATAAAAATATCTAAAGTTAACAAAGAAAAGTCTATTATATTTGTAAACGGGACTGGCGTTGATGCTATCGGAAAAACTCTTTCTCCTTCTATAAGTAGCGATGGACAATATTTGACATTATCTTGGGTGAGTGTATCTGGAGGATACATAAACATATCATTGGCATGGACTGTTCTTGAATTTTATTAAAGAGGTGTTATTTTTCATGATCAAGTATTATGCAGTAATAGATGAAAAAAATATCTGTAAAGAAATCTCTCAATTAAGCGGAGAAGTTTTAGAAAATTACATGATAGAAATAGAAAGCTACCAAACTGAGTTGCTCGGTAAAATGTGGACTGGCAGTGAATGGGTAGACAACCCGAACCCTCCTGACCCACCAGAGCCAGACGAACCGCCTACGAATCAAGACATTATGGACATGTTAACTGCAATGCAAGGGGATCAGGTGCCAACGGCTACGCTTGATGCCGCTTATCGTGAGGGGGTTAATGCATATGCCGAATGATTTGTATTTAGAAGCCATGCGCGCCAAAGGTGCCGCAGATGCAGCGGATTTCCAACAGCGTTCCGCTGAGATGGACGGTACGGCAATGTATGCTGAGGAGGAAAAGATTCCAGATTTTGCTGAGGCTGTCAAGGTTAAAAATATGCTGGAACGACCATGGGGGCAGGATAACGGCTTTATTTGTCGTTCTAAAGTTGGACATGTTGTGCGACTGATCCAACCATATGATAGTGATATTTATACTCAGGAACCAGAAGATGCGGCATTGGCAGCCCATTGGCGTTTTGTGTATTCGACTGACCCACTCAAGGCTAAGCCTTTTCTGGACAGTGAGACGCACATGTCCGAAAGCTATTATCGCATGGATGAATGTTGCACTTGGGAGGGACATGTGTGGAGATCGAATCTGGCTACAAATGTGTACTCGCCGACAGCATATCCAGCAGGATGGACAGACCTTGGTACAATCGAGGACGTTATGGGGGGCAGAATAGGAGGTGTTGCATGACGCAACAGCTGCTTATTAGTAGCATTATCAGCTACTTTGTGCCTCTTGTTTTAGGTGGTGTCATCGGTGTATTGGCGCACAGGCTGGGAAATAACAAGCGACAAGATGCGATGCTGCTGGCGTTAGGGCGTTATCGGCTACTGGCAGAGTGTGAGAGCATTCTTGCACAAGGCTATATCACTCCGAGCCAGTACGAAATGATAACGGATCTTTACGAAGCATATGCTGGTCTTGGGGGAAATGGTGTTGGTAAGGCTTTATACAACAGAACAACGAAGCTGAAAATTATGGAAATGGAGAGTGAATGAAGATGAAAATTAATGTTCCTGTACGATTTAAGAACCCTTGGTTTTGGGTTGGTGTGGTATCTATTGCGCTGACAGCGATTGGGCTTGATCCATCCACACTGACTTCGTGGGAAGCGGTGAAGGACGGTGCCATGACTGTTTTGATGAACCCATTTCAATTGGGCACTATGGCATTAGCTGTTTTGGCAGTATTTGTTGATCCAACAACCGCTGGATTTGGAGACTCACAGCAGGCGATGACATATACAGTACCTAGAAAGGGGGAGTAAGATTGAGTTACGAATATATCACAGACTATGATGCCGTATCCTATATGCCTGGCCGCATGTATCATGATATCAACTATAACGTAGACAAAATCGTGATCCACCACTGGGGAGCAGATGGCCAGACTTTTGATGATGTCGTTGCATGGTTTTGCAATCCTAGCTGCACCACTTCGGCTCATTATGTCGCGGAAGCTGGCAAGGTCGCTTGCTTGGTAAATCTTGGCGATACTGCTTATCATGCAGGGGACTGGGGTGCAAACCTTACAAGTATCGGTATTGAGTGTAGGCCAGAAATGAGTGCCGCAGACTTAGAGACAGTATGCGAGCTGGTGGCATACATTTTTAGCGTCTATGGACCACTGCCGATCTACGGGCATAAAGATTTTAGTGCTACAAGATGCCCGTATAGGTATTACACACAGTTAGATCACATCTATAACAGAGCCATGGAAATATACAACGGTAACGAACAGGGGGATACTGATATGACGAAAGAAGAAGTACAGGCAATTGTTAAAGAAATGCAGAAAACCTATGATACACTGGCAGAATGCCCGACATTTGCGCAACCAACTGTGCAGAAACTAATTAATAAAGGGCTGTTAGTTGGTGGAGAAGGTGGCAAGTTAGATTTGACGTATGATTTGTGTAGAATGCTGGTAGTGAATGACCGTGCTGGCATTTACGGAGTATAACCGTACATAACAAAAGAAAGCCGTGCATTTGACATTAATGTGTCAGATGCACGGCTTTTTTATGTTTGTAATAAAAAAATAAAAGAAATTGAAGATAATAATATAGGACAAGAAGAAGTTAAAATAACAGTTTATGAATCAAATGGAAAAACGGTAAGAACAACAGTGGAAAAAACAGACACAACATTAACATTAGATGTTTATAATAATATAGTAAAAATTGATAATACAAAATTAGGTGAAAATGAAAAAGAACAAATAGTATTAATAG
>ERZ1034920.2469-NODE-2469-length-10415-cov-14.720463_pt1 | contig 10415 bp, 7 predicted proteins | sample MGYA00520688_ERZ1034920 | MGnify/ENA primary metagenome ERZ1034920 (study PRJEB33766, sample SAMN09781785) | gut metagenome | biome: gut microbiome | host: Homo sapiens | place: Madagascar | study: EMG produced TPA metagenomics assembly of the PRJNA485056 data...
TAGGGGAGCGGTAGCGACCTGAGAATCGTGTGAGACGCTTTCCCGTGGAGAAGTCCGGCACAGCCGGATAGGGGGTGGCCGCGGAAGCGGCCAATTCAGTAGAATGTTGGTTCATACATATTGATACTCAACGCAACAGGCTTTTTCACAGCTAACTGTTGCTGCCTCTACGCCAAGCGCTCCTTTCTGCCCCAAGGCAGCATTCTACCGGGAGATTTCTCGGCTCCCTTTCACTGGCTCCATAAAACTATGGAATCATACCGGCTTATACTACCGCTCGAAATGACGGGGGAGCCATAGTGGCACAATGCAAGCCCAAGCCCCATAACGCTGACTTTATATTGCGCCCATAGGGCGCCTCCACAACCCTCGCCCGCAAAGCGGGCGTCAACCTTCCCCTCTAAACCCCTGAAGCCGATTACAGCGACGAAGCCAGGAAGGCCATGAGGAGGAGAAGGAGGAACATCTGCCTGTTGTTTTTGCCGCGCAGGGTGCGGTCCTTCACGTGGACGCCCCAGTTCCATTTCGTATAGAGTGCCATGGCCAGCCAGAGGAGGAGGGATACCACGGTCAGGCGGAAGGTGCTTTCTTGGGATGCATTTCCTGCCAGTCCGAAGTCCACGGCAATCATCATAAGAAGGGTGAGGCATACCAGTCCACTGGTGAAATAAAGAAGCCAGCGGGGCGCTTCTTTATAGAGAAATTTTTCTTCCTTCGTGGATGCCCTGCCAAGGAAATAGGATTTGATAAACCAGAAGATAATGAGGACGGCCACGCCGTCAAAAAGATAGTTATGTTCCATAGGACAGTACTCCTTTTATTATTTTCTTTATTATGGACTATGAAAGGGAAAGGGGCAAGGGGGATTCGGCACGGGACGAATGTGAGTCACCGCGGCAGGAAACTATACGCGAAAGGTTTCCTGTCCGGCGTGGGATGAATGAGAATCATAGTGGCAGGAAACTATAGGCGAAAGGTTTCCTATTCGGCGTGGGACGAATGGGAATCATGGCGACAGGAAACTGTTTGCGAATGGTTTCCTACTCGGCATGGGACGAATGGGAATCATAGTGGCAGGAAACTATAGGCGAAAGGTTTCCCACCCGGCATGGAGCGAATGTGAAGCAAATCGACAGGAAACTGTTTGCGAATGGTTTCCTACTCGGCATGGGATGATTGTGAAGCAAATCGACAGGAAACTATACGCGAATGGTTTCCTATTCGACGTGGGACGAATGGGAAGCATAGCGACAGGAAACTATACGCGAATGGTTTCCTACCCGGCATGGGACGAATGGGAATCATATCGACAGGAAACTGTTTGCGAAAGGTTTCCCATCCGGCATGGGACGAATGCGAATCATAGCGACAGGAAACTATACGCGAATGTTTTCCCACCCGGCATGGGATGAATGTGAAGCATCGCGAATCGCCGACGCAGGAAACTTCCGTCCCTGTGCTACAATAGAAGGAGAAATTGACTTTCAGTTACTTTTCATGGTGAGGTGGTTTCCATGGTTTATAGAAAAATGATGACTGCCCTGGCAGCGGGGCTTCTGTGTGTTTCTTTTTCTTCCTATGCCAATGAAGGGCCCGAAGCGCCGAAGGGGGATGTAGTTCCTTTTACGGCAGCAGTGAAGGAGAAGGGGAAATGGGGGGCCATTGACGGCAGCGGGAAGATGGTGATTCCTGTTTCCTATGATAAGATCGGCGTCAGTCTGTCGGATCCCGATGTGAAGGATGATGATAGGGACAGTGAACCTGGCCGGGACAACCTGGTGGAGGTGGAGCAGGGGAAACTTCGGGGCTTCTATAACCGAAGCGGAAAAGTGGTGGTCCCCGTTTCCTATGAGACCCGTTCTGTCTGGAAGGAAGGCGCTCTGGCGGTGGAAGGGAAGGATAAGCGGATTTCCTTCTATAAGAAAGACGGCACGAAAATTTCCGATAAGACTTATGAGCAGGTGTCCGATTTCCAAAATGACATGGCCATTGTGAAGGCAGGCGGAAAATATGGTTATCTGTCCCTTGACGGAAAGGAAATCGCACCGGTGTACCAGGAAGCCCGTTATTTTGAGGACGATCTGGCGCCGGTGAGAATCAAAGGCCGCTGGGGTGTCATTGACCGGGACGGGAAAGAAGTGGTGGCGCCTCATTACAAGGATGCAGGACCCTCCTACAGCGACGGCCTTCTGGCAGTGGAGGATAATCAGAACCACTGGGGCTTTATCGACGGGAAGGGGAAAGAGGTGGTGCCTCCTGTCTATAAATCGGTGGTGCCCGTATTCAGCGAGCATATGACTGCTGTGCAGGATGCAGGCAAGCTCTGGGGGTTCATGGACAGTGAAGGCCATGTGACCGCGGTGCCTCAGTTCAAAGCAGTGCTCACCCCCTTTTCCGAAGGTCTGGCAGGGGTGAAGACCACCGATGGCAATGGCTATGCCAAACCGGATGGCACTATAGCTTTTATGGCGGAATTTGACAAATTATATCCCTTTGAAAACGGTATGGCAGAAGTCCGTACCGGGGAAGTGGGAGAAACGGCGGTGATGCGCCGCTTCCCGGTGACCATCGGTATCGGCTGGGGCTGGGGGCACTGGTATCATCACCATCATCACTACCATCACCCCTGGGGATGGGGTATCGGTTTCCCGGTGTGGGATCCCTGGTATTATGATTATGAAACGGTGCCCACCATCAAAGTGAAGAGGGGCTACATCAACAGCAGCGGCAAAGTGATTGCCAGCCCTGCCAATGACCGGGTGTTCAAGCTGGGAGAAAAGGGCATCCTTATCCGCAATGACGGAAAGTATGGCTGGGTGAACAGGGAAGGTACCTTCATTGCCCATACGATATACATGGGCCTTCTGCCTTTCGAAGATGACAATGTACTTCTGGCCCAGAATGACAGCAAGAAATGGGGCATTCTTTCCATGGATGACGGCAGCACCCTGGTACCCTTCTCCTACGATTCCTTCTATTTCATAGGAAACGGAATCTACGGATACAAGGTGAAAGATGCGTGGGGCCTGATTTCCAGAGAAGGCACCATCATCACAGAACCGCTCTTCCGCGCTGTGGCTAAGGGAGGAGAAGGCCTTATCCCGGTGAAGACGAAGGATGGATGGAGATTTATTGATTCTGAAGGCAAAGACCGTATTACCTTCAAAGAAGAAGCCGACGATGTGACTCCCTTCCACGAAGGCAGAGCCGGCGTGAAAATCAAAGGCAAGTGGGGACTCATCGATACCACCGGACAGTTTGTGGCAGAACCGGTGTATGAGGATCTGGATATTTTGTAAAATGGATGATACGGCGCTCCTCCCAAGGGGCGCCGTTTTTATACGCCATTTATGATAAAATCGGCTATCAGCTATCAGCTATCAGCTATCGGCTATCGGCTGTCGGCTGTCCATTGACTGCGCATGACTCTACGAAATACATAGAGAGGCCTATTCTCCCCCCTGAACAGGGGGGAGTCCGGCGCAGCCGGATAGGGGGTGGCCGCATTAGCGGCCAATTCACCGTAATGCCGGTTCATGACTAATGATACGCAACGCAAGAGGCTTCTTCACAGCTAATTGCTAACTGCTAAAAGCTAACTGCTGTCATGTCTACGCCAAGCGCTCCTTTCTGCTTCAAGGCAGCATTCTGCAGGGAGATTTGAGGGCTCCGTTTCACCGGCTCCACGAAACTATGGGATTCATACCGTCTTGTACCACCGCTCGAAATGACGGGGAGCCATAGTGGCACAAAAGCAAGCCCTGTAACGCTGACTTTATATTGCGCCCGTAGGGCGCCACCACAACCCTCAGCGGCACAGCCGCTGTCAAACTTAAGAACCCTCCGGCCAAGGGCCGGTCAATCTTAAGAACCTTTTCCTTCACAACCTTTTTACACAACCCGCCTGCGCCAGCAGGTCACAACCTTCGTTTTCGAACCCTCCCTTCCCCCATATGCTATAATATTTCCTATCAGGAGGACATATATGAAACAGCATAAACAGGGACTGGCCAGGGTGGCTCTTCTATTATCAGTGATTATTCTTTTCGGCGGTCTGTACCTGGCGGATCCCTCTGCTTTTTACACCATATGGGGGCTGCTGAAGCGGGGAGAAATCCTTGAAATTGCAGCCTATATCCATTCCTTTGGCGATGGGGCGGCGGTATTTGCCTTTGTGCTGACTGCCATTATGAATGCGGTGGGATTCCCGCCGGCCATGATTTTTTCCACGGCCTGCACATTGATTTTCGGTATCGTGCCGGGAATCCTTCTGGCCTGGGTGGCGGAGACCGTGGGCGCCGGCATCAGCTTTATCTTTTTCCGCACCTTCCTTCGGGATTCGGCGGAAAAATTGATTTCCGGGAATCGGAAACTGCAGGAATGGGATGAAAAGAGCAGGAAGAATGGCTTCCGGGTCATGCTCATAGCCCGGGTGATTCCCTATTTCCCTGCGGCAGCGCTGAATGCCTTCGGTGCCCTGTCGAAGATGAGTTTCCGGGATTACCTGCTGGCCTCTTTTATCGGGAAGTTTCCTGCCACCGCCATTGAGGCCCTCATTGGCCACGATACGGTGACCATCCACCAGAATCCCATGCGTCTTGGCATTGTGATTGCGATTTCCATCCTTTTATATGTCATCTTTTTCATCTGGGATAGAAGAAATCGGAAAGTGAGTGAAGAGTAATGGATAAAAACGAGGAAGAAAAGCTGGACCGGCTTTTTGATTTCTTCCGTGAAATCGATAAGGAAAAGCTTATCACCCGCCAGACTTATGTGACCGGGGCGGTGCGTATGGAAGATGATGCGGAACATGCGTGGCATATGGCGGTTATGACCCTCCTGCTTTCCGGGTACAGCAATGAGGAAATTGATGTGCTGAAGACGGTATCCATGCTTTTAATTCATGACCTGGTGGAAATCTATGCCGGTGACACCTACGCCTATGCAGGGGTGAGCAAAGAGGCCCAGCATGCAAAGGAAGCAGAGAGCGCAGACCGCCTCTTCGGCATGCTGCCGGAGGAGGGAAAGAAACTTCGCGCCCTGTGGGATGAATTTGAAAGGGCGGATACGCCGGAAGCCCGCTTTGCCCATACCATGGATAATATCCAGCCCATGATGCTGAACGACTACACCGGCGGCAGAGCCTGGAAGGAGCATGGCGTCCATCTTTCCCAGATACTGAAGCGGAATGAGCATACCGCAGAAGGATCAGAAATCCTCTGGGACTATGCCAGAAAAAAGCTGATTCGCCCCCATGTGGGGAAGGAAATTCAGGAGTAGAGGAGAGGGAAGAAGATACAAGGTGGCTGGAATTATTGGCGGAGACAGATTTGTTAAAAGGGGCACGGCTTCGCCGTGGGTTGTGGCCTGCTGGCGCAGGCAGGTTGTGTAGAAAGGTTGTGCTCCGTGTACCGAGGGTCAAGCCTTCCCAAACAGCAAACATAACACCTTCCGGCCATAACCTGCGACGTCAGCCGCCTTTTTTATTTGCGGCGGAGCCGCCACCACAACCCTCAGCGGCGCAGCCGCTGTCGCCCCCTGAGCGACAGCGAACACAACCTGCCTGCATCAGCAGGCTACAACCTTCGGGCCCGAAGAGCCCGTCAACCTTTCCTCGCTGAACCCTAAGAACCTTTTCCTACTTACCCCTTTACAACACCCCTCATATTTGCTAGAATGTTTGCATAACTACGGTGATGATGAAAAGGAGTACGCATGGTCAGCGAGCCGGTGAGGGTGTGAGTCCGGCAGGATGCGGAAGGCGTTTCGGAGCTGCTGCCTGAACAGAGTAGGGCTGCTATGAATGAAGGCGGGCCATTGGCCAATGAGGGTGGAACCGCGGGTCAGGTATCCCTGTAACTCGTCCCTGTAACTTACTTGTTACAGGGATTTTTATATTGTTTTTAGGAGGACATATGACATTTCAGCAGATTGTTTTAGCACTCCAGAAATTCTGGTCGAAAGAGGGCTGCGTCCTTGGCGAAGCTTACGACACGGAAAAGGGCGCAGGCACCATGAATCCTGCTACGTTCCTTCGGGTTATCGGACCGGAACCCTGGAATGTGGCTTATGTGGAACCATCCCGCCGTCCTGACGACGGACGCTATGGCGAAAACCCGAACCGTCTTTACCAGCACCATCAGTTCCAGGTAATTATGAAACCGTCGCCCAATAATATCCAGGAAACCTATTTGGAATCTTTGAAGGAACTGGGCATTGACCCGGAGGAACATGATATCCGTTTCGTAGAAGACAACTGGGAGTCCCCGACCCTGGGCGCCTGGGGCATTGGCTGGGAAGTATGGCTTGACGGCATGGAAATCACCCAGTTCACCTATTTCCAGCAGGTCGGCGGCATTGATGAACATCCGGTGGCCGTGGAAATCACCTACGGCCTGGAACGTATTGCCATGTATATCCAGGAAAAGGACAATGTGTACGACCTGGAATGGACCGACGGCGTCACCTACGGCGATATCTGGCATGAAAATGAATACGAACAGTCTGTATACAGCTACGAACTGTCTGATCACGACATGCTCTTCAAGCTCTTTGATATGTACGAAGCGGAGGCAAAGCGGGTAGTGAAAGCAGGCATGGTGCTTCCTGCCTATGATTATGTACTGAAATGCTCCCATTCTTTCAATCTTCTGGACGCAGCAGGCGCCATTTCCCTGTCCGAAAGAACGGAATACATTGCCCGGGTGAGAAACCTGGCCAGAATGTGTGCCAAAGCCTGGCTGAAGAAGAGAAAAGAACTGGGATTCCCCATGCTGAAAGGAAGTGAAGGAAAATGAGTAAAAATCTTCTTTTAGAAATTGGAACGGAAGAAATGCCTGCCAACATTATGGCCGGTGTGGTTGAACAGCTGAAAGAACTGTCCCGTGCAAAGTTTGAAGAAAATCGTATTTCCTTCAATGAAATCAAGATTTACGCTACACCGAGAAGACTGGCTGTGCTGGTGAAGGATGCAGCAGACCGCCAGCCCGATGAAGAAGTGAAGAAGAGGGGCCCGTCCATCAAAGCCGCTTTTGATGAAAACGGCAATCCCACCCGCGCTGCCCAGGGATTTGCAAGAGGACAGCATATCGATCCTTCAGAGCTGGTGAAGGAAGGGGACTATACCTGGGCCCATGTGGTGAACCAGGGCAAGGCAGTGGAAGACGTACTGCCGGAGCTTTTCCTTTCCCTGATTACCGGCCTCAATTTCACCAGAAGCATGCGCTGGGCTGATGAAGAAGCCCATTTCATCCGTCCTGTACGGTGGATTGTGGCACTGGCAGATGACAAGGTGATTCCTGTGGAATTTGCCCATGTAAAGAGCGGCCGCGTGAGCCGGGGCCATCGTTTCCTCTGCAAAGAACCGGTAACCATCGAAAGACCGGAAGACTACAAGGAAACCATGAGAAAAGCCTTCGTCATTGTGGACCAGGATGAAAGACGGGACATGATTAAAAAAGGCCTTCTGGAAACAGCGGAAAAACTGGGCGGCCATGTATGGCACAATGCAGACCTTCTGGAAGAAATCAACTACCTGGTAGAATATCCGACTCCCCTTTACGGCAGAATCGACGATGAATTCCTGAAGCTCCCCGTACCGGCAGTGGTTACTCCCATGCGGGACCATCAGAGATACTATCCGGTAAGAAACGAAGACGGCAGCCTCATGCCCTATTTCCTCACCGTCAGAAACGGCGGCACCAAGGCATTGGAAAACGTACAGCACGGCAATGAAAAGGTGCTTCGTGCCCGTCTGGACGATGCTAAATTCTTCTTTGAAAACGACCGGAAGAAAACACTGGAAGGCCACCGGGATGACCTCACCCGCATCAACTACCAGGAAGGTATGGGCGACATGAGGGATAAGGCAGACCGCCTGCAGAAACTCACCGCCTTCATCGGCAGCGACTGGCATTTCAGCGATGAAGAAATGAAAGACGCTGACCGGGCAGCCTTCCTGTCCAAATCAGACCTGGCCACCGGCATGGTGACGGAATTCACAGAACTCCAGGGTGAAATGGGTAAGGAATATGCCCTTCTGGACGGTGAAAAACCGGAAGTGGCTCAGGCTATTTTCGAACAGTACATGCCCCGCTTCGCCGGCGACATCCTGCCGAAAGAATCCATCGGCCGTGCCCTGTCCCTGGCCGATAAACTGGATAACCTGGCTGCTACCTTCCTCCGCGGACTTATTCCTACCGGCTCCCAGGATCCCTTCGCCCTCCGCCGCCAGACCATCGGCGCTGTGAATATCCTCACAGACGGAAAAATTCACTGGGATATCAGAAGAGGCATTGCCAAAGCACTGGAACTCCTGCCCGGCGACAAAGAAGCCAAGGACAAGGTGCTCTCCCAGGTGGAAGATTTCTTCCGTCAGCGCATCCGCGCCATTCTCCTGGATAACGGCATCGAATATGACATCATCGACGCTGTGCTGGCAGGCCCTGTAGATGATATCTACGCTATTTTCCTGAAGGCTCAGGCTATGACCGAAAGCCATCTGAAGGAAGAAACGGATCTTCGTCAGGCCGTTACCCGCCTTGCCAATATTACCAAAGGCAAGACCGGCGGCGAAGTGAAACCGGAACTCTTCGAAGAAGAGGCGGAAAGGAACCTGGAAGCAGCTCTTGCAAAGGCTATGGCAGCTGTGGAACCGCTGTATAAAGAGTATCGCTACGCCGATGCCCTTCCGTACCTGAAAGAGCTGACCGCGCCAATCAACGACTATCTGGACAACGTTATGGTCATGGTGAAAGATGAAGCTGTAAAAGATAACCGTATCTCCCAGCTTCTCAAAACCCTTTCCTTCTTCGATGCCTGGGGTGACTTCAGCAAACTGGTGTAATCGCGGATATATGAAAAAATCCTCCAAAGGAAACTTTGGGGGATTTTTTTACATGGGTAGATGGCGGAAATTAGATGATAGACGATAGAAGGTAGAAGACAGACTCTAGAAGATAAAGACAGTCGGTCAGGGAGTCCATTGTATTGTGGATGGAGGCTGGTTCCTGGTTCCCAGCTGCAAGAGACCGGCTGCAAGCTACTAATCCCCTCTGAACCCTTTGAACTTCTGAGCCCTCTGAATCCGGGCCGCCATGCAGACCATGTAAAATATCGAAAATTACTTGACTATTTCAAAAATATTCGATATAATACAGACAGAACGAATCGAGAAATATCGTTATTAGGTTAATCTTATACATCCTATGTTTCCAAGTAAAGGAGAAATGACCATGTTTAAATTACCGGAATTACCATATGCTTACAATGCCCTTGAACCTGTAATGGATGAAGCTACCCTTCATTTCCACCATGACAAACACCATGCCACCTATACAGCCAACCTGAACAAGGCGCTGGAATCCCATCCGGAACTGGCAGATAAGTCTATCCGCTATCTCATCGGCCACCTGAATCTTCTTCCCGAAGACATCCGGGGCGCTGTGAGAAATAATGGCGGCGGCTATTTCAACCACGCCCTCTTCTGGGACATGATGGCACCGGAGGGAAGCACTTCCTTCGACGGCCCGGTGGCTGAAAAGATTAAAGCTGACTTTGGTTCCTTTGAAGATTTCAAAAAGAAATTTGCTTCTGCTGCGGTTTCCCAGTTCGGAAGCGGCTGGGCATGGCTGGTGCTTAATGGAGACCATCTGGAAGTTCTCTCCACCTCCAACCAGGACAATCCTCTCACAGAAGGAAAGAAGCCGCTGCTGGCACTGGACGTATGGGAACATGCCTACTATCTGCAGTACCAGAACCGCAGACCGGATTTTGTGGAAAACTTCTTCCGCATTATCAACTGGGACTATGTGAATAAGCTCTATGAAGAAGCTCTGTCATCAAAGAAATGCGGCGCTAAATAATTTCATAAAGGCATTATAAAAGGGGCTGTGAAAAAATGTAAATCATTTTTTCACAGCCCCTTCGGATTTTCTACGAAAATCCGCTATCCTCCGTCGCCTACGGCGACACCCCCTTCCTGAGGAAGGGGGCTTTTGCACTCCGTCATGCAGCACTGGTGACATTAAGGGCAATACCGTAACGCTGACTTCATATTCATCGCCCGAAAGGGCGATACCACAACCCTCGGGCCCAAAAGGCCCGTCAAACTTCAGAACCTTAAGACCCCTCGGCCCGGAGGGCCGTCAACCTTTTCCTCTGAACCCTCTGAACCCTCGATCGGGATCGGGACCGGGATTGGGGGAGCTGGCTTTCTCTCCACAAACTTGCCCACCCCCGCATGCGGGGGTGGGGGGACCACGAAGTGGTGGAAGGGGGAGGCGAGCGAAGCGAGCCCATGCTGCCAAAGGCGGCAATACACAACCCTCGGGCCCAAAAGGCCCGTCAAACTTCAGAACCTTAAGACCCCTCGGCCCGGAGGGCCGTCAACCTTTTCCTCTGAACCCTCTGAACCC